>JABAOG010000485.1_pt1 | contig 20598 bp, 20 predicted proteins | sample 7062131 | NCBI WGS metagenome assembly JABAOG01 (sample SAMN14538629, study PRJNA623070) | marine sediment metagenome | biome: marine biome [ENVO:00000428]; feature: marine pelagic biome [ENVO:01000023]; material: deep marine sediment [ENVO:00002113] | place: India: Arabian Sea | collected...
GATCGTTCCGAACTACTGGACTGGCTGGCGTCTGCAGAGACGCGTCCGGAGCAGGTGATCGCTGTGCACGGAGACCCCGATGCCATGGACGCATTCGGCGATCTGGTGCGGGAGCGACTGAGCCACAGGATCCTCACTCCGGGCTACGGCGAGTCCATCCTTCTCTAGCTTCAGACCATTCCTGCGTCCGGCGTTCCCGGAATCCGGGGCTGATGGACGCAAGAAGCGGACAGGACGGGAGAGCGGCAAAACCCACCTCGAACCCGGCTTCCGCGATCGCACGAGCCCGGTTACACTCGCGGCACTTCCCCGCGCGGCTTGCTTCAAGTCTCGCGTCCATCCTGCTCCGTCAGAGCGGCGGGGCCTTCCACCGAGGTGGATGTCCAGAGGAGGAGTACAAATGAGGAACTATGAGGTGATGACCATTCATCGGCCTGAAATCGTCGAGGCCGACGTTCGGTCGAAGGTCACCGAGATCGAGGAGCTGCTCAAAGCACGCGGCGCCGAGATCACGGATTCCGACTTCTGGGGCAAGCGACGCTTCGCCTACGAGATCGATCACATCCGCGAGGGTTACTACTCGGTCGTGCAGTTCACGCTCGAGGACCCTTCCGTGGCTTTGGACGACCTCGATCGAGCCCTCGCCCTGTCGGATGCCGTTGTGCGTCACAAGGTCGTGCGACGGGACNNCATCGGCAATCTGGTCGAAGATCCCGAGCTTCGTTTCACCGGCTCCGGCGTAGCGATGGCCCGCATCCGCGTGGCCGTCAACCGGCGCTGGCGAGACCAGTCCGGCGATTGGCAGGAGGATACGAGCTTCCTCGGCGGGACCCTGTGGCGTGAAGCCGCAGAGAACGCCGCCGAATCCCTTCAGAAGGGTATGCGCGTGCTCATCACCGGCCGCCTCGAGCAGAGGAGCTGGGAGACCCAGGATGGCGATCGCCGTTCCGTCGTTGAGATAAGCATCGACGAACTTGGTCCCAGCCTTCGGTGGGCTACGGCGACGGTGTCGAAGACGCAACGTCAGGGCGGCGGAGATTGGGGAGACAACAGCTCCTCATCCATGCCCGCTGCACCGGTCGCCCGCGAGACATACGGCCCCGACGAGGCGCCGTTCTAGGAGACGAAATGGCACGCACCTCCCAAAAGAGGAGAAAGCGTCGCCCCGAGAACGGGCGACGGTTCAAGAAGAAGGTTTGCTACTTCTGCAAAGAGAAGGTCGAGTACATCGACTACAAGGATGTGGCAATCCTCCGCAAGTACATGTCGGATCGGGCGAAGATCCGCTCGCGTCGCGTGACGGGGAACTGCACCCAGCACCAGCGCGAGGTCGCCGTGGCCATCAAGAACGCTCGTGAGATGGCCCTGATGCCCTATACCGGCCGATGACCAGGCTCATTCTCATCAAGGACGTGGACGGCGTCGGTGGTGCGGGCGAGGTCGTGGACGTGTCCGACGGATACGCTCGCAACTACTTGATTCCCAGGAACCTCGCCGTGAAGGCGAGCGCAGGTGCGCTCCGCAATGCCGAGGCTGCCCGTAGCGCCCGCGAGGAGTCCGAGCGTCGGGCTCGCGAGGCTGCCGAGAGCATCGCCACGCAGCTGGTCGGTACCAGGGTGGTCATCGCCGCCCAGGCCGGCGACGAGGGCAAGCTGTTCGGGTCGATCGGCGTCTCCGACATCGTAGAAGGCGTCCAGAAGTTCACCGGCATCCAACTCGAACGTAAGGCAGTCCGACTCGACGAGCCGATCAAGAACATCGGCCTGCATGAGGCGACGATCAAGCTTCATGCCGACGTCGAGTTCCCGTTGTCGCTGGACATCATTCCGGCCTGATGGCACTCGAGGCGCGGCCTCCAGCGGGCCGGTCGACGGCCCCTCCCGAGAAGCGGGGATCGTCCGGGCGCGTGCCTCCTCACAATCTCGAAGCAGAGGTATCGGTCCTCGGGGCGGTGATGCTCTCGTCCGACGCTGCCAACGCAGTGATGGACAAGCTCAGCCCCGAGGACTTCTACGTTCCCGCACACCAGGCGATCTTCGAGGCGATCGGCCGTCTCTACAACGGCAACCAACCGATCGACGTGGTCACGGTCTCCGACACGCTGCGCCGCGGCGAGGAGTTGGAACGCGCCGGAGGGGTCCTCTACCTCACCGAGCTGATGGAGCGGGTTCCAACCGCTTCCAACGTCGACTACTACGCCGACATCGTCGAGGAGAACGCCATGCGGCGCAATCTCCTCCAGGCCGGAGCGCGGATCACCGACTTCGCACTGCAGACCGATGAGGAGATCATCGACGTACTCGACCTTGCCGAGCAAACCGTGCTGGGTGTGGCCGAACGGCGCGTGGGGGACGGCTTGCAGCCGATCGCTCCGATGCTCCAGTCGACGCTGGAGGTCATCGAGGAACTCGAGGCATCCGGCAATGAGATCACCGGGCTGGCCACCGGCTACCGGGACCTCGACACGAAGCTGGCCGGTTTGCACCCGGCGAACCTGGTGATCATTGCGGCAAGGCCGAGCATGGGCAAGAGCACCCTGGCACTCAACATCGCCTCGAACGTTGCCATGGACGGCGGGACGGTGGCGGTCTTCTCGATGGAGATGAGCAAGGAGGAGATCATCCAGCGCATGCTGTGCTCGGTGGGACGGGTCGACTCCATGGCACTCCGCACAGGTCAGCTCGACGCTCGCGGCTGGCAACGGGTCGTGAATGCCGCATCGAAGATGTATCCGGCTCCGGTGTATGTCGACGACAGTGCTTCGGTGACCGTCACCGACATCCGTGCGAAGTCCCGCCGTTTGAAGCGTCAACACGGGCTTTCGCTGCTGGTCGTCGACTACCTCCAACTCATGCAGGGTCGCAATCGCGAGAACCGTCAGCAGGAGATTGCCGAAATCAGCCGCAATCTGAAGAACCTCGCCCGAGAGCTCGACGTGCCGATCATCGGGGTATCGCAGCTCAACCGTGGTCTGGAAGCTCGTGAGGACAAGCGTCCGCGGCTCGGCGACCTCCGTGAGTCCGGAGCCATCGAGCAGGATGCCGACATCGTGCTGTTCATCTACCGGCACGAGTACTACTACCCGGACGATCCCGAATCGAAGGGTCTCGCCGAGGTCATCGTCGCCAAGCACCGCGCCGGCGCCACCGGGAAGGTCGACATGACCTTCCTGCCCCGGTACACCTTGTTCGCCGACGTCGGGCGCGACGTCGGTCCGTAGAGTTCCGAACCGCTCGCGGCACGACCGGAACCTGGTGGACGCGAGATGGGGCCTTGTCGGGTACGTGCCGTTGGGTCGGGCGTCCGCCATCCGCAGAACACGATGGACACCTGAGACCTAGGCAGGTTGCGGCCGTGGTCAGTCTGGTCGTCGGGTCCGGCGACGCCTCTTTTCCGCTGATCTTCCTGGAACCCACCTATGACCTGGAACCCGGACAAGAATGAGACCCCCTCCGTGGAGGGGGTCTCTCCTATCGTTTCCGCCGGCCGCCGTCGGGAAGAGTCGGAGGAAGGGGGTCTCCGTAAGTGCTCGGCAGTGCGTTGTCCGGTGAAAACGTTGTCCCCCTACCATCGGTCACCGACCGGCCGACCTTGAGCAGTTTCTCCGGATTCTCTCAGTAGGCTCTCCGAATGCCCGGAACATGGCTCGCAGCACTGGTTCTCGCCGCGGTTGCCGCAGCCTGGGGAACGATTCCGCTCATCGTGCGAGGGGTCGAACTCCCGGCGGAACAGCTCGTCGCTTCTCGGCTCTGGCTCGGGGCCGTTCCGTTGATCGTCTGGATTGGGATCAGAGGGCGGCTCTCGCTTCCTGCGCCGGATCGTGGGCGGATCGTCGCCCTCGGCGTGCTCAGGGCCATCCATTGGGCCGCCTTCTTCTGGTCGCTCAAGACGACCACGGTTGCCATCGCCCTGGTGCTCGTCTACCTGTCACCGGTGCTCCTGGCGGCGTTCGCTCCACGGATCTTGGGAGAGCACTCGGAACGGCGGACCCTGTTTGCGGTTGCCATGGCGCTGGTGGGGGTCATCCTGGTGGCGCAGCCCGGGGAGGGGGCAACGGTCGCAGGCACGCTGTCAGGAGTGATCGCAGCGGCTACCTTCGCCGCTCTCATCCTCATAGGGAAACCGGTGGCGCAGCGCATCGGTGGTCTGCGTCTGGCTGCATTCGAACACTCGGTGGCCGCCCTCGTCATGACGCCCTGGATCCTGGCAGCCGTCGCCGCCGTTCCCTGGGAGGAAGCCGGGAACCCCACTGCGTGGAACGCCTGGTGGCAGCTCATGATCCTGGGTGTAGTGCTGACCGGAGTGGCGGGTGTGCTCTACTGGACGTCGGTGTCGCGGTTGCCGGTGACAACGGTCGGCGTGATCACCTACGTCGAACCCGCCTCTGCGGTGATCTGGGCGGCGCTGTTCCTCGACGAGCTACCGGGGCCCTCAGCGACGGTCGGAGTCGTGCTCGTGATCGCCGCAGGCGTGATGGCCGCAGTCGACGCTGCCTCGCGGCGGCGGACGAGCTCAAGAATTGAGTGATGTGACCGATGCTGTAGGGAGTCTCGCCGGGAAGGGGAAGACAATGTGGCAAGAACTTGCCGAGGGCGTGTTTCGCCGGCGCTACGAATCGCTCGACCTCAACGTCGGTGCCGTCATCGGTGGCGAAGGGGTACTCGTGATCGATACCCGCGCCTCTCACCGGCAGGCGCGACAACTGCTCGACGATCTCGCCGTTCTCACCCCTCTTCCGCCCCGCTGGATCCTGAACACCCACTACCACTGGGACCACTGTTGGGGGAATGCGGTGTTTCCCGATGCGCAACTGTGGGGCCACGAACGGTGCCGTATGGCGCTGCTCGAGGAAGGCGAGACAGCCCGTAGCGCGGTCCTCGACGACATGCCGGAGGAGCACCATGCCGACATTCGCGAGGTGGTGATCACCCCTCCCGACCACACGTTCACCATCCGCCACGCGATCGATCTGGGTGGGCGAGTCGTCGAGTTCCGGCACCTCGGCCCGGGTCACACCGATAGCGACGTGATCGTGAACGTTCCCGGCTCCGGAGTGGTCTTTGCCGGCGATCTGGTCGAGGAAGGAGCGCCGCCTTCCTTCTCGGATTCGTTCCCGCTCGACTGGCCCGCGACCCTCGACGCGCTCATCGAGATGGCGACCGGCACCGTCGTGCCAGGGCACGGTGACGTCGTCGAGCGCCCGTTCGTCGAGACCCAGCGGGCGGAAATCACCGCCATCACGGCGCTGGCGCGAGCGGCATTCGTCGGGGGGACGCCTCTCGGGGCGATCGACGTGACATCCAGCCCCTACCCGGAGGCAACCACCCGAACGGCTCTGCAGCGGGCCTACCTGCAACTCCAGAACCCGTAGCGAGACGAGGAGCGGGCTCAGAAGTCCTCGTGAATACGGCTCGGCGTTGGTCCCCGCTGGCCCTGGTACTTCGATCCGGCCGCGTTGGATCCGTACGGATTGTCGGCGTCGGTCGAGAGCTGGTAGAAGCTGATCTGGCCGATCTTCATCCCGGGGTAGATGGCGATCGGCAGGTTGGCGACGTTCGACAGCTCCAGCGTGAGGTATCCATCGAATCCCGGGTCGACGAAACCGGCAGTCGAATGAATCAATAGTCCGACCCGTCCGAGGCTCGACTTTCCTTCCAGCCTGGCCACGATGTCGTTGCCGAGGCGTACGCGCTCCAGGGTCGCGCCGAGCACGAACTCGCCGGGGTGGAGGATGAACGGTTCGTCGCCGTCGACCTCAACAAGTGTCGTGAGATCCGGCTGTGCCGACCGGGGGTCGATGTGGGGATACTTGTGGTTCTCGAAGACCCGGAACAACCGGTCGACCCGCAAATCGACGCTCGACGGTTGAACGAACTCAAGCTCGAACGGATCGATCTCGATGCGACCCGCCTCGATTGCTGCCTTGATGGTTCTGTCCGAGAAGATCAACGCGCCGATCCTTCACCGCCGGTACTCCGCTCGTCCCAACCGGACGGAGGCGGACCGGAGTCCGCCTGGAGCGGGTGAGGGGAATCGAACCCCCGTTCCAAGCTTGGGAAGCTCGTGTTCTACCATTGAACTACACCCGCAGATGGTGCCGCGCACCGGCTGGATGCGACGACATTCCGTCATCTGGTGACGGCCCAAAGGAGGATACCGCGCGATCGGGGGCTCCGGAAAGCCGCGCCGTGTGCCGGTCCGGTACTCGCGATGACCTTTGGGTGCACTAATGGCGCGGGCGGGAGGCCGGGGGGTATGGTTGCTGCGGACGGAAGGAGTGAGAACGTGCGACGTGTGATTGTGATGTTGACCGTCCTGGCAATGGTTCTGGCTGCGTGCGGCGATGGAACCGACGATGGTGATTCGGCCGATACGACGGCCGGAGCCACCGACACCACGGCCGAAGCGCCGGATTCCGGGAGCGACGATACGGCGGCGCCGGATTCCGGGAGCGACGATACGACGGCCCCGCCCGGGGATGGTGTCATTCTGATCGGCGGCATTGGTCCGCTCTCCGAACCAGGTGCCGTGGCCGGAGGCATCGACATGCAGTGGGCGATGGAACTCGCCGTCGAGGATGTCAATGCCGATGGTGGTGTTCTCGGCAGCAGTATCGATGTCCTGTTCGAAGACACCCAGAACACACCGGAGGTGGCCGCCTCGGTTGCCAAGAAGCTGATCGAGGAAGACGGGGTCGTGGCTGTTGTCGGCGAGTACCACTCGGGCGCCGCTCTGGCGTCGATTCCCGTGTACAGCGAGGCCGGCATGCCGGTCATCTTCTCGGAGACCTGGAACGACATGATCACCGGCGGCGATCCGGACGACCCGGAGAATCTTCCCGCCCAGCCGGCGACGATCTTCCGTATCGCTCCCACATCGAGCTACTTCTCGAACTTCATCGTCGATTGGATGATCAACGGAGTCGCCGCCGACAAGGTCATCCACATCTTCGAGGCAACCGACTACGGCATCGGTGCCGACGCCGCATTGACGGAGGCGCTGGAAGCCGGTGGCGTGACCGTGGTCTCGCAACAGGTGGAGCTGAACCAACCCGACTACTCGTCGGTGCTCGCCCGGCTCGCTGAAGAGCACGGCGACGCCGATGTCGTCTCGATCGGTGGAGTTACCGGCGACTCGAGCTACACGGTGACGCAGAATGCCATCGATATCGGGTTGATCGACGACGACAGCATCTGTCACACGAACTTCACGGCGATTCAGACCGAGGCCTACTGGTCGGCCGTTCCCGACGGCGCCGGATGTGCCTATGTGTTCATCGGACCGGCGCCTGCCGCCTACAACGACCTCACCAATCGGGTGGTCGATGCGTACCGTGCCGAGTTCGACGCCTCACCCGGTCCCTGGGTGTTCGAGGCGTACGACTCGGTCTGGCTCGTTGCCGATGCGATCGAGCGGGCGGGTACGACCGACTCGGCCGCGGTCGTGGAGGCGCTGGAGTCGACGTCCTTCGTCGGCGCACAGGGCGCCTACGAGTTCCCCTACAACTCCGGCAACCCGGGCACGCCCGAGGGCAAGGACTGGCTCTGGCATCAGTGGCCCGAACCGGCAATCGCCCTGCTCGAGTACACCGAGACGGGCCAGTCGCTTGAAGACGCCGCCATTCTGTGGCCGGAATCGGCACAGACGGACGGTGCCGCCTACATCCCGGCCGGCTGACATCGATGAGATCGGGGGGAGGGCACATAAGCCCTCCCCCTCTCAGTGGAGAGGATGAACGAGCGTGAGCTGGTTCTGGGCATGGATGCTGATCGCGGGGCCCCTCTGGGCCATCATTGGCTCCCGGGTGGTGCCGCGACGTTACCGATCGTTGAGCCTGGACTCCCGGCGAACGCGCGCCGCGGGCGGACTGATGGGAGCCGCCCTCGGCCCCCTCGGGATCGCCTATCTCTACCGGTCGACGCCCGACCTGTCAGGTCGCCGGATCATGGCCGGAGCGTCGATCCTCGTTGGCGTCGAACTGTGGCTCCTCTTCCGCGCTGCCTTTCCCGACAATGCCTGCAATACGAGCGCCAGCTATGTCGCCAATCAGCTCCAGAACGGGATCTCGCTCGGGTTGGTGTTCGCGGCGATGGCGGTCGGCCTGACGCTGATCTACTCCGTGCAGAGCATCATCAGCTTCACCCACGGCCAGTTCTTCATGTTCGGTGGAGTGGCGGCGTTCTTCCTGGCAACGGAAGTATGGGAGTTCAACGCCGTCTTGGCGATTCCGATCGCCGGTGTCTTGAGCCTCATCGTGGGAATGGTCTTCGAACGCACGATGCTGGCTCCAATGCACGGAGGGGGCATCGAACGCGCCGGGGAGTACGCCATCCTCGTGACGTTCGGGTTCGGACTGTTTCTGCAGTTCGCGCTGGTGGGATTCCTCGGGAATCCGACGGGGGTACGGGCACCCCGGTACACCGACCGGCCACTCTTGGGGATCGATACGGCGGCGTTCGACCTGGGGCCGCTGCGCATCCGAACGGACTTCGTCATCGCCGGGCTCATCGGAGCGCTGCTGATCCTGCTGCTGGCCTGGTTCCTCCAACGCACCTGGATGGGCCGCAGCTTCCGCGCCGTCGCTCAGCAGAGGGACGCAGCCTCGGTGGTCGGCATCAACTCTGGACGCACGTTCACTCTGGCATTCGGTATCGGCACCATGCTCGCCGGTATGGCCGGTGCCGCGCTGGTCCCGGCCCTCAACTTCCCGATCCCGCAAATCGCCGGCCAGGTCGCCATTCGCTCCTACATCATCATCGTGCTGGGGGGACTCGGGTCGGTTCTCGGAGCCGGCCTCGGAGGGATTTTCGTGGGAGTCGCCGAGGCACTCGGTGCGGGGTGCTTCCCCGACCCGGCGCGAGCTTCCAGCTACCAACTCGCCTTCCCCCTGGTGCTGTTCGCCCTGATGCTGCTCGTCAGGCCGCAGGGGTTCTTCGGGAGGGCCGAATGAGAGAGATGACCGCCGACCGGCGGAGAATGGCCGGGTTGGTCGTCCTCGGCGTGCTGGTGGTGCTGATTGCCACCTCACCCGCCTTCTTCCTGACGTCGGGGTACCGACTCGACGTGGCGCGTCTCGCTCTCTACATGGCGATCCTGGCGTCCACCTGGTCTCTGCTGGCCGGCGTAGCGGGCCAGTTCTCCTTCGCGCATGTAGCGCTCGCCGGTCTGGGCGGCTACGCCGGGGCAATCTGGGTTCGCGACGTCTCCGGGTGGCCGGGCAGCGTGTACGGCGGCATCGTGATCGGCACCCTCTTCGCCTGGCTGGTGGGCACCCTCCTGGGCCTGCTCCTTCTGAGGCTCCGGGCCGCCTACCTCGCCCTCTTCACCATCGCCTTTGCAGAGTTGGCGAGACTCACGGTGGTCGCAGAGACCGACTTCACCGGTGGTCGATTGTCCCTCGCCGTTCAGCAACTACCCGGAGACGAGACGGCTCACTTCTATCTCGTGCTCGTTCTGCTGGGAGCGATTCTCGGCTGGGTCTACTGGCTCCTCCGATCGCGAACAGGGCTCTTCTTGCGAGCGATGCGCGAGGACGAACAGGCCGCAGCTGCGCTCGGGGTCAATGTCGTGCGGGCAAAGGTCTTCGTGTTCTCGATCACGTCGTTGATGATCGGCCTCGCGGCAAGCGTGTACACGCATACCGTGTCCCGGATCGCACCCGAGCGGCTCGAACTGCTCGTCATGGGACAGGTCATCGCCGTCGCTGTGATCGGCGGACTCGAGAGCCCACTGGCGGCGGCCATCGGGGCGCTGGTGGTGTTCGGAACGCTCGAAAACCTTCGTGAGATCAGCATCGGACCGGGTGCTATGAATGTCGTCACCGTCCTTCTCGCAGTCGGCATCCTCGTACTGGTCTATGTGATCTTCAGAGCCTTCCGCTCGGCCGGTGCGCCGGTGCCGAGGCGCATCGGGCGCCTGGCGCCGTGGCTGGTGATCTCCGTTGCTCTCATCACCGTCTTCCTCTTCATGGCCGGTGGGGAAGACGGCGACTGGACGGCATGGATGGTCCTCATCGCCGGTGCCGTCGCTCTGTCGGTCTTCGTGATGCGTTCCTATGCCGCCGGGCTTCCCGCCTGGCTGGAACGCGTCTATCCGGCGGTGCTCGTCGCCTCGGTCGCTCTGTCGTTTCTTATTCGGTCGATTCCGGGCGAATCGCTCGACGTTGAGCTCGGCGTATGGCGCTTCGGGGTGTTCGGAGCGATCCTCATGATCACCCTCCGGTTCGCCCGCAACGGACTGATCTTCCCGATTCTCCAGTACTTCAGCGGCGCCAAGGAAGCCAGGAAGGAGACCGTCGAGTTCCGGGATGCAGGCGACGATGCCTCCCATGCCCCGCAGGCGACGGCGGACGGTCGGCCGGATGGGGAGGTGGCGCGGTGAAACTCAAGGTCGATGACATCAAGATCCGGTTCGGCGGAAACATCGTGCTCAAAGGTGTGGACTTCGAGATCGACGAACCGGTCATCGCCGGATTGATCGGCCCCAATGGGGCCGGCAAGTCGACGCTGACCAACATCATCGGCGGCGTCTACCAACCAACCGGAGGAGGCGTGTTCCTCAACGGCGAACGGATCGACGGTCTCGCCCCCTACGACGTGGCGAAGAGGGGTTTTGGACGCACCTTCCAGATCCCGAGACCGTTCGAGCGGTTGACGGTGCTCGAGAATCTCGAGGTAGCGGCGCGGGGCGTGAACGGGTCGGTGTCGCGCGCCGATCTCCTGCGACGGTCGGATGAAGCACTCGAACTGCTCACGATTGGCCACCTGCGGAGAGAGAACGCCAGAGCACTGTCGGGGGGGCAGCGGAAGCTCCTCGAGTTGGGCCGATTGCTGATGCTGGATCCGGACATCATGGTGTTGGACGAACCTTTTGCCGGCGTCCATCCGACCCTCCGCAAGACCATCTGGTCGTTCATCGAGACCATGCGAGGACGGGGCAAGGCGTTCATCATCATCAGCCACGACATGGGAACGATCTTCTCCATCACCGAACGCCTACTCGTGCTGGCCGACGGGCGGGTCATCGCCGACGGACTGCCGGACGTGGTCAAGCAGGATCCGAAGGTGATCGAGGCCTACCTCGGCGCCGATGAGGACGAGGAAGAGAAACGCCACGCTGCGGAGGCACGGCCGCAGGTGCTGGATGAGATCCTCGACGAGATGGAATCACATACCCGAAAGGACGATGATGCTGCAGGTCACTGACCTCTCCGTCGGGTACTACCGGGACTTGCTGGTTCTGAGGGACGTCGATGTCACCGCGCGCCGGGGAATCACCGCCATTCTCGGCGCGAATGGCGTCGGGAAGTCCACACTCCTCAAGGCCGTCTACGGCCTCCTGAGGCCCGAAACGGGCAGCATCGAACTAGAAGGTGACGAATTGATCGGCATTCCTCCTCATGAGATGGTGCACAAAGGCGTGTCGTTCATTCCTCAGCAGACCAGTGTGTGGCCGCATATGACGGTCGAGGAGAACCTGAAGATGGGGGCATGGTCGTTCCGGCGCGATCGGGGACGTATCGCCGAGCAACTCGAGAAGAACTACGACCGGTTCCCAGCACTTCGGGAGAAGATGAGTCAGGTGGCGGGAACGCTCTCGGGAGGCCAGCAGCGCATGGTGGAGATCGCCCGCAGCCTGATGGCCGAGCCGAAGGTGCTGCTCGTCGATGAGCCGACGGCAGGACTCGCCAAGGTGCTCTCGGCAGAGGTCTACGACATGCTGTCGATGCTCCGCGAAGCCGGCCTGATCATCCTGCTGGTCGATCAGGAGATCCGGGATGCGCTCAAGGTCGCCGACTACGTGTATATCCTCGATCTCGGACGCAATCGCTTCGAGGGGCCGCCATCCGACTTCAGCGATCTGGAGGCTGCCTTCTGGGCATAGAAGGGTCCGACATGCATCATCCGACGACCGATCAACCGGTGGAGACCGACAGATCTGGTTCGGTCCTCACGCTCCGACTCAACCGCCCGGACCGGTTGAATGCAGTTTCGGCGCCGATGTACCGGCAGATCATCGATCGGCTCGGTGAAGTCGAAACGGGAGAGATCCGAGCGGTGGTGTTGCGGGGAAGCGGAAGGGCGTTCTGCGTAGGTGCCGATCTCAAGGCCCATCGCGAAACGCGTACCGACGCCGAGCGCGACGACTACGTGGATCTCGGTCAGCGGGCCTGCCTCGCCATCCAGACGTGCCCCGCTCCCGTAGTAGCCGTGGTGCACGGATATGCGCTCGGGGCGGGAGCGGAGATGGCACTGAGTGCTGATTTCCTGATCATGGCCGACGACGCACAGATGGGTTTTCCCGAGCTGAGTATCGGTACCTTCTTTGGTGGAGGGGTATCGCTGCGACTCGTCGAGCTGGTCGGCCTCGCCCGAGCACGAGAAGTGCTGTTCTTCGGCGAACGCTTCGATGGACGTGCCGCCGTCGACATGGGCCTGGCGTCGCAGTCGGTCCCGGCCGCCGGACTGGACACTGCGTTGGACGAGCTGGTCGATCGGCTGACCGATCTGGCTCCGGTGTCGGTCGCCAACGCAAAGCAGCTACTCGGCGACCTTCCCGGTCTCTCGATGGGAGATGTGATGCAGCGAGAGAAGGAGGCGCTTCTCGCCTGTATGGCCACGTCGGATTGGGCCGAGGGGGTGCAGGCGTTCGCCGACAAGCGCCGCCCGAGATTCGAGGGCAAATGACCGGCCTCTCGATGATCTTCGACCCGGCGTCGGTAGCCATCGTCGGAGCATCTCGCCAGCCCGGAAAGAGGGGATATCGTGCTGTGCAGCGTCTCATCGAGGATGGATTCGCTGGTCGCATCTACCCTGTTACCCCACAGACCGACGAGATTCTCGGCCTGAAGGCCTATCCGTCGATCGGAGACGTCCCCGATGACGTCGACCTGGCTCTCATCGTTCGCCCTGCACTCGACGTGCCCCGGGCGCTCGAAGCATGTGGTGAAGCGGGTGTCAAGGGTGCCGTGATCCTGGCGGTCGGCTTTCGGGAATCGGGCGATGCCGGGCAGTCTCTCGAGACCGAGATCGTTTCTATTGCCCGTCGGTACGGCATTCGCATGATCGGCCCCAACACGTCGGGGATCTTCAATACGCACAAGAAACTGAATCTCGTCGGGATCGGGAACGTGGTGCCCGGGTCGATCAGCGTCCTTTCGCAGAGCGGCAACGTCATTCTGGGGCTCATCAACGAGACCAGGCCCGGGAACGGGCTCGGATTTGCCACCTACGTCGGTCTGGGTAACGAGGCCGAGGTCGGGTTTCATGAGTGCCTCGCTGAACTCCGGGCCGATGACAGAACCAAAGCCTTGATCGTGTACGCCGAGGGCTTTCGTGACGGTCGCGCGTTCCTGCAGGAGTTGCGGAGGACGGCGGTGGATAAACCGGTCGTCATCTACAAGGCGGGTCGATCCGAGATCGGGAGCCGGTCGGCCGCTTCGCACACGGGGGCCCTGGCCGGAAGTTTCGAGGTCGCACACGGGGCGCTACGTCAGGCGGGGGCCGTCTCGGTCCGGAGGTCGGATGAACTTCTCGCCGTCGCCGAAGCGCTGACCATGTCCCGCCCGATGATCGGTGACCGGGTGGCCGTGGTAGCGGACGGAGGTGGGCATGCAACCATGGCCGCCGATGCGCTCGTCGAATTCGGGATGTCGGTGACCATCCTGGCACAGGAAACACAGCAAGCGCTCTGCCACCGTCTCGGAGGAGCGGCGGCAGTACAGAACCCCATCGATGTCGCCGGTGCCGCCGACACAGACCCCGGAGTGTTCGAGGGCGTGGTCGGCTCGGTCATTCACGACCCCAACATCGACGGTGTCCTTTTGGTCGGGTTGTTCGGCGGGTATGCAGAGCGGTTCTCCCCCGATCTCGAGGGGGCCGAGCAGGCGACGGCGGCGGCATTGGTCAGGCTCGTGCAAAACGCCGGGAAGCCGATCGTGGTGCAGAGTGTGTACGCGGGGACGAGGCCGGCAGCGCATGATGTGCTGCGACGAGGTGGGATCCCGGTCTATCAGTCGATCGACGTGGCAACACGCTGCCTCACTGCACTGAGCGAACGCGGCACATTCCTCACCACCCACACCGAGCGAAGCGATCTCATCCGTCCGAACCCGGTCGACACGCCGGAGCTGGCGCCGGTGGGTGGGATGCTTCCAGAACATGAAGCACGCGAGCTCCTCAGCCGGCACGGGATACCCGTTGCGCCCTGGGAGCTGGCGAAGAAACCGACGGACGCCGAGCAGGCCGCGGCTCGCTTCGGCGGCAGAGTTGCGATGAAGGTGGTCTCTCCAGACGTCGTGCACAAGAGCGACGCCGGCGGGGTCATGCTCGATGTGACCCCCGGTGACGCTGCCGAAGCGTTCGAGTCGATCACCGATTCGGTGAGCCGGGCAGTACCGGACGCCAGGATTCAGGGGATTCTGGTATCTCCCATGGCCCATCGCGGCCTCGAACTCATCGTGGGGATGACACATGATCCGAACTCGGGCCCGGTGCTGATGCTGGGATTGGGCGGTGTGATGGTGGACGCCATTGGAGGGGCAGCGTTTCGCGTGCTGCCGATGACGTGGCGGGAGGCGTGGGAGTTGTCGGGCGAATTTCATGCCGCGTCCGCGCTCAAGGGCTTCCGGGGCTACGTGCCCGACCGCAACGCCCTCGTCGAACTGCTGGTGAAAGCCTCCAACCTGGTGGTGGCGGAGCCGGCGATCGAGGAATTCGACTTCAACCCCGTCGTGCTGGGCTCGGACGGAGCCGTGGTCGTCGATGCGCGGGTCGTATTGCGACGCGATATGGACGGCGCAGGAAGCAGCGAGCGGTGAGCGCGTCATCCGTGGAGGGCATCTGGTGAGTGAGCGAAGGCTCGGCGAGTGGCGCTGGGTCTCGCTGCGAGGAGATCGCCGGGCCGTCTTTTCCCGGTTGGGCGAGGCCTTCGCCGGGGAGATCGATCACATTCTGCGGATGAGCACCGATCTGAAACGGTTGTCCCGATTCCGGAAATCATCACGTCTCGGGACGCTCGAAGCCGCTACCAGTGCTTCCTACACGGATGAGATGGAGGAACTAGAGGCACTGGCGGACGGTGCCGGCGTGTCGTTCGAGGACCTCCTCATTCTCAACTTGCGGGGCGACCTCATCGATCTCGGAGAGGGCTGCAGCGATGTCGCCGTTGCCGGTCCCCAGGGGAGTTTGCTCATCCACAATGAGGATGGCGCGCCACTCTTCGATGGCCGCTGTGCCATCGTGACGCTCCACATCGAAGGTGAGATCTCCGTCACGAGCGTCTGGTATCCGGGATTCCTGCCGGGTATGACTGCCTGGCTCAACGGGCGCGGTGTCGGTTGTGGCGTAGACCACATCCCCCTGGCCGCTCCAGGCGACGGTGCAGGCCGCCACTTCCAGGCCCGTGCTCTGCAGAAGGCCGAATCGGTGGCGGATGCGATCACCATCGCGGCCGCGGTCCCGATCGCCGGCGGGTACTCCTATACCTTCGGAAGTGCGGATCGGCTCGTCAATCTGGAGTCGAGCCCGGCGGGCGTACATCAGCGAGAGATCCCGGAATTCCATGCTCATACCAATCACTTCATCTACTCGAATGAGTCGCAGACACCGGACCAGCGCAGCTTCATCCGGCTGTCGGCGCTTCGACAACTGGAGGGAGTGAGTCGCCTCGATGACCTGGTCGAAGCGATGACGTCACAAGGTTCCATTCACCGGCACGCGGCCGACGGTGATCCGCTGCTGACGTTGTGCACGATCGGGTTTGACTTCACACGAGAGGAGATCGCCGTCGTCCTCCGCCACGACAGGGCGATCCACCGGCTGAGCTTCGACGAGTTTGTGAGTTGAGATCCCCACACGGGGTTGCGACCCTGGCCGAGTTTCCCGTCGGTCGCGCAAATCACGATTGGCTACGTCACGGCCTCAAGGCCGCACCAATCGGCGACGAAGAGGGCGATTGCTCCGGTCACCTGCTTCACCGAGTCGAGATCGACACGCTCATCGAGTCCGTGAATGCGCTCCGCAACCGGACCGTACACCAGTGCCGGGGTGTCTGCGTACAGCCCGAAGAACCGGGCGTCCGTGGTGGCGGTCACACTGAGACGCTCGAGTTCCGACTGCGCAGCCGAACGATGGGCGCCGGCCAGCGCGGCCTGCGCCGCAACCGCGACGGGGCCGTGGTCATCCGCCAGAGCGTATCCCTCGGCCAGGAACCCGTTGAACACGATCTCGGGAGGATTCGTCCGCAGAAACGGCATGGTGCCTGCGGCCTCTCCGATGCAGTCTTCGATCTCCCGGGCGGCGATCTCGAGATCCTGGCCGGGGAACACACCCATCCGGAAGTCGAGTTCGCACCAGGCGGGCACGCTCGAGGCCCAATCGCCACCTTTGATCTTGCCGACGTTGAGGTTCAGTGGGTGTTCGACGTGCGTGAAATGTGGATGCCGTAGGTCCGACTCGTTCCACCGGGCCTCCAGATCATGGAGGGCCTCGATGAGAGGTATCGCCGCCTCTATGGCGTTGAAGCCGGCTCCGGCCTGCAGAACGTGTACCGGCATCCCTTTCAGGAGCACGCGAAACCAGATGACGCCCACCTGCGCGGTCACGAGTTGGTCGTTGAACGGCTCCGGGATGAGCGCTGCCTCCGCTGCATAGCCTCGTTGATGACACGCGAGCGCCCCGTTCCCGGTGCACTCCTCCTCGACGACCGACTCGAAGAAGACATCGGCCGCCGGTTGCAATCCGAGGCTGTGCAGCGCGTCCAGCGCGAAGAGATTGGCGACCAGTCCGGCCTTCATATCGCCGACGCCGCGGCCGTAGAGCCACTTCCCGTCGCGTCGTGGTTCGAACGGTGGCGACGTCCACATTTGGTGTGGTCCTTCGGGGACTACGTCGATGTGCCCGTTGAGGATGAGAGAGCGGCCGGTCCCGCGCTCGCTGCGATGAGTGGCGACGACGTTGAGGGCGTTGCCGTAGTCGGCATGCACCGGGGAGAAGCCGGGAAGCGACCGGATGGCATCGGGTTCGATGGTCCAGGCATCCACGTCGTACCCCCGCTCGGTCAGCGCATCGATCATGAACTGCTGTGCCCCGGTCTCGTTCCCCCGGGTCGATGGGAACCGGATGAGGTCTTCCAGGAACCGGATCTGCTCGTCGAAGCGGCGATCGACCGCATCGAGGATCCGCTCGTTTTGCAGGTCCATGTCGATTCTCCTTCTAGAACGTCGGCAGGTCTTGTTCCGCAATGCCGATGGGAGCGTCGGTGGCCGCTGCTACCTCATCGGACGTCACCCCGTCGGCCAGTTCTCGCAGGAGCAGACCCTGTGGGGTGACGTCGAGGACCGCCAGATCGGTGATCACCCGGTCGACGCAACCCGGCGCGGTGATGGGGAGGGAGCAACGCTCGACGATCTTCGAACGGCCCGCTCGATCGGTGTGGAAGCTCATGATCACGACACGTCGAGCTTTCTGAGCGAGTTCCATCCCGCCTCCTACACCCGGCGTGAAGCGACCCGGAATCACCCAGTTGGCGAGGTCCCCGTTCGCCCCGACCTGCAGTGCGCCGAGAATCGACAGGTGCACACGGCCGCTGCGGATCATCGCAAACGACACTGCACTATCGAAGAACGCCGCGCCCGGGATTGTGGAGATATAGGTACCACCAGCGTCGATCAGGTTGCGGTCGGCGTCCTCCAGCGAGCGTGACGGCCCCACTCCGGAGATGCCGTTTTCGGATTGGAGGCAGATGTCGAGGTCGGGATGAAGGTAGTCGGGCACCTTTTGCGGAAGGCCGATGCCTAGGTTCACCGTCATGCCGGTCTCGATCTCGCGGGCTGCCCGGGCGATGATGCGATCAGCGGACGACGACACCGTATGCCTCCGTGATCTCGGGAATCTCCACTACGGCGTCGATAAAAGGTCCCGGAGTGTGCACTGCCTCGGGGGCGATCGTTCCCTGTGCGACGACCGTCTCGGCCTCGATGACCACGAGATCGGCGGCCATGGCCATGAGCGGGTTGAAGTTGCGGGCGCTCGCTGCGTACGTCGCGTTGCCGTACGTGTCGGCGACGTCGGCGTGGATGAGGGCCACGTCGGCCCGCAACGCCCTTTCGATGAGGCACCGGCGTCCGTCGATCTCGAGCGTCGGTTTTCCCTCGGCCAGCAGGGTGTCGACGCCGATGTCGGTGACGATTCCGAGGAGACCGGCGCCGCCCGCCCGGATACGTTCGGCGAGTATGCCCTGGGGACACATCTCGACCTCGATTTCGCCGTCGTTCATCATGGCGATGGCATTCGGGTTGAGCCCGAGATGCGATGTGATCAACCGCCGCACGAGGCCCGCCTGCAAGAGGTGGTCGACGCCCATACCCGCCTCGTTGGCGTCGTTCTTGATGAGGGTGAGATCCCTCGTTCCGCGCCGCAGCAACGCTTCAATGAGAGAGAACGGCGTTCCCGGAACTCCGAACCCCCCGATCATCACGGTCGCTCCGTCTGGTATCCGGGAGACGGCTTCGCCGATCGTGGTCGTCTTGTCGATCATGCGGCGTTCCAGGTTGATCGTGGCATCAGGCAGCTCACCGGCCGAGCCCACTGCGCCGTGCGAACTCCTCGAGACTCTCGGCGAGGATGTCGATCATTTGGTCTATCTGGTCGTCGGTAACGATGAGCGGCGGGCAGATGAGAACGTGGTCGCCCTCGTAGCCGCCCCGGGATCGCTTCGAGTAGATGATGAGGCCGCGATCGTGGGCAAGGTCCACGATCGTCTGATGCGCGTTCAGGTCGGGGGGCAGTACCTCGCCGTCCGGCGTGAAGAACTCGACGGCCGTCAGAAGGCCTTTTCCGCGTACGTCGCCGATGAAATCGAAGCGTGCGGCGAGCTGCCCCAAACGGTTCATCAGGTGGTCCCCCCTGGAGGCGGCATTGGCCATCAGGTCGTTCTCGAGGATCTCCTGGAGGACGGCCCGGCCGGTCGCGCACGACAGAGGATTCCCTGCGTAGGTGTAGCCGTGCTGAAACCCGCCGGCACTCAGCACCGGCTCGACCAGCCGATCGGGAGCTACCACAGCACCGAGCGGCGCATAGCCACCACCCAGACCCTTCGATAGGGCAACGATGTCGGGAACTTGATTCCAGTGTTCGGCGGCGAGGAATCGGCCCGTTCTGCCGATCCCGCTCATTACTTCGTCGTAGATCAGCAACACCCCATAACGGTCACAGATCTCCCGGACTCGCGGGTAGTACGTGGCCGGGGCGACGAGGGCGCCGGTCGACGCGCCGCCCACCGGTTCCATGATGAACGCCAGAACCGTTTCGGGGTCCTGTGCGATGATCTCGGCTTCGAGGAGGTCTGCGTACCGAATCCCCCTCTCGTCCATGGTCAGGTCGTCGGTGTCGCGGTACGCGGTGGGGGCCGGTATCTGCGGCATCTCCTTCATCATCGGAAGGAACGGGTCCGTCAACGGAAGGTATCCACACACGGACAGCGCTCCCAGTGTCGAGCCGTGGTAGGCGGGGAAGAGTGAGATGACCTTCCATCTTCGTTCCCGCCCGGTCGCAACGGCGTGCTGCCGGGCGAGTTTGATCGCCGATTCAACGGCCTCGGATCCTCCGGAGGCGAAGAACACCCGCTCGAGGTCGCCCGGAACGACTTCTGCGAGTTCCCGGGCGAACTCTTCGGCGGCCTCGTTCTCGAACTGGAGGCGGTAGGTGAAGGTGACCCGATCCATCTGGGATCGCATCGCGTCGAGAACGCGGGGATTGCTGTGGCCGATCACCGACACCATTGCTCCCGACGAGCCGTCGATGAACCTCCGGCCGTCCTCGGACCACAGGTAGATACCTTCACCACGGTCGATGAGAGGGCGTCGAACCCGTGACTGATAGAACAGCTTCGAGGGTTTCCGTGCCTGTGACGTCGTCATTGGCGCAGGGAGTGTCTCGAGTCCATCTGAGGGAGAGTCTAGGGAGAGGGCGCCGCCGAATGCAGTCGAACCATCGGCCCGGGGCTAGGTGAAGATGGTCACACCGCCCCAGAGGCCCATGACGATGCCTACCGCCATGAGGAACCAGGCGCGTCCGGGTCGGAACTCGCCTTCNNATGAGCTCGGGGAAGATCTGGTCGAACCCGATGATGTCCATGATGGGTCACCGTAGCCCGGGTAGCGTTGTCGTGAGAAACCAGCGAGGAGGCACGCCATGTCCCGTCCTTGTCACGTCGTCCGGGTGTTCACGCGCGGCGACGAAGGTGGGAACCACCTCGGGGTCGTTCTGGAATCCGGTGGTCTGAAGACGGTCGACATGCAGCAGATTGCCACCGACCTCGGATTCTCGGAGACGATCTTCCTCGAGCCCGGCGACCCCCCGTCTGCCCGCATCTTCACGCCGGGGCGGGAGATGCCCTTCGCCGGTCATCCGCTGGTCGGCTTGACCTGGGTGTTGCACGAGACGGCTCGAGAGCCTGTGTCGCGGCTCGCCTGCGGGATCGGACGAGTTCGCGTGGGGTACGAGTCCGGTGTCGCATGGATCGAAGCTCCCGTCGAACGGCCGGTGCGAAGGGCGCCCGAGGCGTCAGACGTAGCGGCGGCGTTGGGGATCGGTCCGC
>JABAOG010006844.1_pt1 | contig 20594 bp, 17 predicted proteins | sample 7062131 | NCBI WGS metagenome assembly JABAOG01 (sample SAMN14538629, study PRJNA623070) | marine sediment metagenome | biome: marine biome [ENVO:00000428]; feature: marine pelagic biome [ENVO:01000023]; material: deep marine sediment [ENVO:00002113] | place: India: Arabian Sea | collected...
CGGTCGGAGTCGGAGTCGGAGTCGCGGTCGCGGTCGGAGCCCCGGTCGCGGTCGGAGCCGGAGCCGCGGTCGGAGCCCCAGTCGCCAGCCGAGCCATTCCGTGAAGGTGCGCAGCCCCCACACGAACCAGAGATCACGCTCGTGAACCTCTCGAATCAGGGCGAGCTGCCGCTACCCCGCGGGTGTGACGCTCTCGCTCGAATGCCGTCTTCCGTACCGGGGTGGTCCCGGGCCTGCGATCGCTCTGCCCGGAAGCCGGCCATCGTCGTCGAACCAAATCCTTCAGGCTGCTCGTGGTCGCTCGCGGATTCTTCTCTTGGCCCAAACCGGTCCTCTCGGTGCACCGGCTCCAACTGGAGACCATCGTGGAACGCCAGTGGAAGGTCTTTGCCGGCGCCATTTTCGATGGGGAGGACGGAAGCACGATGGGCGGCCCATCCGTAGGCGGCTCCATCGGGCTCATCCTCGGGCTCGGTGTTCGAACCCCATGAGCGCCTGGGCGTCCAAGAGTGCAGCCGCGGCGAGCGGGGGTGAGCTTACGCGAGGTGCGGCATCGTGGGAGCCCCTCGCCGGCGCACTGTAGGATGCGTGCAGCCATGCGCTCGTCGGCCCACCTCCTCCTCGTTCTGGTCTTCGTCCTCGCCTGCGGAGACGACTCCACGGACGTTCCCCCCACCGAAGACGGCGGCACCGACGCCGGCCCGACCGTCGAGGAGGACGCCTTCGTCGACGAGCCCCCGGCCTATCGGGGCCTGTGCGACCCCGGAGCGGACCCCGGCGAGCTCCCCGCGCCCGACGCCTGGGGACCGAATCGAGGCCCCGGCGGTCCCGCGGTCACGTTCTCCGAGGCCGAGCTCTACGAGAACTGCGCCTTCCTCGACGGTGGCGAGCTCGACCGGGACCACCACAACGCCGTCCTGATGTACGACGGCTACCTGCTGATGCCTTGGGCGGTCGACAGCGGCGGCGTCGGTGGGCTGAGCTTCTTCGACTTCTCGTCGCCCTGCAGTCCGGTGCATCACGGGACCGGCACGACCGAGAACATGCGGGAGTCTCACACCGTCGGATTCAGCTCACTGAACGGCGAGTGGGCGGTGACCGCCTCGCTCGGACCATCTCTCTCGGACATGGGCATCGCGTTCTGGGACGTGAGCGACACGTCGGCGCCGACCTGGGTGGCGGACATTCAGAATCCGAATCCCGACATGCTCCTCTTCCTCGACTCCTACGTCCTCCCCACCATGAGCACTTTCTGGGAGGTCCCCTTCCTCTACGTCGGCGCCGCGGACAACGGCCTGTTCATCTACGACGCCACCGACCCCACGAATGCAACGGTGGTAGGCCAGTACCAGTGGGAGCCGACGATGCGCGTCGGTCAAGTCCAAGTGGTCGGCAACCTCCTCATCGCATCGGCCATGAAGAGTCCGCGCACGGCTCTGCTCGACATCTCCGACCCCACCAATCCCCAGCCGATCCCCGGGGGTGACTTCCTCGCCCGCGACGCCAGCGGCGAGCCCCGCGACGCCTACTTCACCAACTTCACCAACGGCCGGGTCCACTACGCCGTCAAGGACGGCGGCGGCGGCGTCCTCGTCTACGACGTCAGCGATCCGACGAGCCCCACCTTCGTCGGAGAGCGCTTCAGCGACGGAAGCGGCGGCTACGTCTTCGTGAAGGACGAGCTCGCCTTCGTCGGCGAGAGCAGCTTCACGGCGATCTACGACATGAGCGACCCGAGCGACATCACCGAGGTGGTGCGTCTCGACCTCGAGGGCGAGCTCGACACCATCACCCCCATCGGCAACGTCGCCGTCCAAGCGGTGGACGCCGATGCCGTCGACGGCCAGGCCAGCACCGTCACCCCCTACGCCCTCGAGCCGGACGCCGACCCCCCGGAGGTGACCTTCGTCTGGCCGCCCGACGGGGCGACCGCGCTGCCGACGACGAGCCGCTTCGGCGTCACCTTCAGCGAGTTCATCGACGTCAAGAGCGCCTTCGAGGGCAGCTTCCGCTTCTACGAGACCGACACCGGTCGCGCGGTCCNNTGGTCAGCGCCCAGGAGACCATCGTCAACTTCCACCCCTTCTGCCCCCTCGAGCCCGGCACCCGCTACACCCTCGAGGTGCCGGCCGGCGGCATCGTCGACTACAACGGCAACGCGGTGGAGGTCCCCTTCACGGCGACCTTCGAGACCCTTTGAGACCAGACTCACGCCGGACCGCCCGCCGACCCTCCACGCTCATGAGCCGCCGACGCCTCGTCCTCGCCGCTTCGCTCGCGCTGATCGCATGCGGCGACGACGCGCCCGACGGGCCGTCGGACGCCGGAGCGCTGGTGGACAGCGGACCGCTCCCGGACGCCGGACCCGCGACGCTCACCGCGGCGCTCTCGGCGCCCGCGCTCATCGACGTCGGCGAGACGGTGACCCTCGATGCCACCGCGTCGACCGGCGCCGAGAGCTACGTCTTCGATCTGGGCGACGGACGCCAGCTCTCGAGCGAGAGCGGACGAGTCGAGGCGTCCTGGGAGACGCCCGGGCGCTACACGGTGGTCGTCACCGCCCGGGCCGCGACCGGCGCGACGCGAAGCGCGGGCGCCCCCGTGGGCGTCACCCTTCCGGCGATCCACGCGCCGCTGCAGAGCGGGACGCTGGCGCGACTCGAGGGTGACCGCTTCGCGGCCATCAGCGGGGACGGCGCGACGCTGACGGTGGCCACGTTGAGCGCCGAGGGGCAGCTCGGCCTCGAGCGCCGCTTCGACACACCGGCCGCCCCCCGCACCGTGACCCGCTGGCAGCGGCCCGACGGGGAGTGGCTGGCGGTTCCCACCCGAGACCGGCTGCTCCTCGTCCGTAGCGACGGGTCCGCCCGACACGAGGTCCCCATGCCGGCCGGAAGCCGTCCCTACGCCGCGCTTCCGACCTCGAACGACACCCTGTGGGTCTCGCTGCAGGGCACCGGCGAGCTCGCGGAGGTCGCCTTCGGTGCCTCGCCGAGCCTCGTAGAGCGGGTGCCGGTCGTGCCCGACGCCCGGGGGCTGGCGCTCCTCCCGGATGGTCGCGTGGCCGTGAGCCGCTGGCGCTCGACCGACGACGGCGGTGAGGTGGCGCTCTTCGATCCCATGGACCGAACCGTCGAGACGGTGATTCTCCAGGTGGACCCACGCCTGTCGTCGGACGTGGAGAGTGGCGGCGTGCCGAGCTACCTGGACCAGCTCCTCGTCTCGCCCACCGCCGAGCGCATCGCCCTCCCCGGTCTACAGGCGAACGTGAACGAGGGCCTCTACGTGAGCGGCACCGAGCTTCGCTCCGATACCACCGTCCGAGCGGTGATCCGCTACCTCGCTCCGGTGGAGGGAGCCGGGTCGTTCGAGGAGCGCTTCGTGAGCCGGCGCCTCCTCGACGATCGGGGGCTGGCCTCGGCGGCGGTGTTCACCAGCCGCGGCGACTTCCTCTTCGTCGCGACCCGCGGCGCCCGCACCGTGGAGCGCTTCGATGTCCTCGGCGAATCCGAATCGGGCACCATCCTCGGCGTCGGCTTCGCCCCCGACGGCCTCGCTCTCACCGAAGACGATCGCTTCCTGGTGGTCAACGCCAGCCTCAGCCGCGCGCTCGAGGTCTACGACGTCGGATCCTTCACCACCCTGCCGGCGGCCGTCTCCACCCTCGCCACCGTCGACGAAGAGCCCCTCGACGCGCAGGTGCTGCTGGGCAAGCAGCTCTTCAACGACTCCGCCGATCCACGGCTGGCAGCCGACTCATACATCGCGTGTGCCCACTGCCACCTCGAGGGCGACTCGGATCACCGGGTCTGGGACTTCACGCAGCGCGGCGAGGGCCTCCGCAAGACCCCGCCGCTCTTCGGCCGCATGGACCAGGCGCCCTTCCACTGGAGCGGCAACTTCGACGAGCTCCACGACTTCGAGAACGACATCCGCTTGCACTTCGACGGCACCGGGCTGATGGAGGACGCCGATTTCGAGGCCACCGCGGAGCCCTTCGGGGAGCCCAAGGCCGGCCGCTCGGAGTCCCTCGACGCGCTCGTCGCCTACATGCGCACCCTGGACGCGCCGCTGCCGAGCCCGCACCGGGACCCCGACGGATCGCTCACCGCTGCTGCCGAGCGAGGGCAGTCGGTCTTCGGAAGCGCAGGCTGCCCGACCTGCCACGCGGCCCCGAGCTACACCGACTCGGCGTTGGTGGACGGCGAGCCCGTCCTGCACGACGTGGGCACGATCACCGAGGCCAGCGGCGGCCGGCTCGGGGGTCCCCTCGACGGGCTCGACACCCCCACCCTCCGCGGCCTCTGGCACCACGCACGCTACCTGCACGATGGGAGCGCCGAGACCCTCGAGGCGGTGCTGACCACCCGCAACCCGAGCGACGCCCACGGCGTGACCTCGGGCCTGAGCGCGGCCGAGGTCGCCGACCTGGTCGCGTTCCTCCGCCAGCTCTGACGCCCGGTTCTCCTGTCGGCGGTCGGCCCACCGCGCGGCCGAGCACCTACGCGCGGACGGCGGTGCCGCTGCCACGGAGCAGGATCATCTTCTGCCAGATCTTGCGCTGCAGACCGATGCAGAGCTCCTCGACCTCGGTGACCGCCCGGATGGCCTCCGGGTCGTCGAAGCCGTCGCCGTAGAGGGCGGCGACCTTGCCGTTCAGGGCGAGCATCTCGCTGCAGTAGTCGAGGTAGCGGCCCATCTGGAAGCGCGAGAAGGTGCGGTTGGGGCTGCTGGCGGTGTGCGCCTGCTGCTGACCGATCATGCTCGGGGTCTTGCTGACCTGATGGACGTCGATGAGGTGGGCGAGCGTCCGCAGTCGGTGCAGGGCGTGAACCACCCGGCTTCGCTTGCGCCGCACCTCGTAGTTGGCGAGGAACCAACCGGCGGCGCCGAGCAGGAGCACGTCGTTGATGGCGGCCTCGGCGATCTGCAGCCCGTCGGCCCAGCTGATACCGCCGTGGTCCCTGCCGCCGAACATCGCGAGCAGCAGGGCTCCGACGGACGCGAGCACCATCAGCACCAGCAGCGCGTAGCTCGGTCCACGCACCAGCCAATTGGGCTCGCGGATCTCGTGGCAGGTCTCGTTGGCGTGGGAGCAGAGCTCCACCAGCTGCGTGCACACCTTCGCGAGCCCGGACTCGGGAAAGCGCTCGGCGATGCGTCGCTCGAGCCGCTCGGCGGTCTCGAGAATCTTCGCCGGTTCGAGGCGGGCCAGCTCCACCGCGCGATCCTAAGCCGGCCGGCGCCGGCGGACCCAACTTTCGGCGGTATCGGGACCCGTCGCTTTCTTGCCCACAGTGCCCCCGAATGCGTACTGCATGAATCGAGCGATGACGACGCTGGTGCACGCAGCCCTGACCTTCCGCCGAACCGTCCGGGGCTCCTACGGTCTCCTGACCGCGTTCGCCGTGGCGGCTCTCGATTTCCTGGGGATCTTTCGGGTCGAGCCCGAAGCGCTCCGCATCGAGCACGCCGCGGTCGCCATCGCCTGGGCGGCCGTCTTCGGCGCCCGCCTCTCGGCGCGCCGCAAGCAGTTCCTGCGCGGCGAGCACAAGGATGAGGGGATCGCCTGGATCGATCTCGAGCTCGGCGCGATGGCGCTCGTCGCCGCCCACGCCGTCATCCAGGTCTTCGGTGGCCTGATGGGGCCGCTCTACCCGCTGGTCTATGCGGTGGTCGCCTTCGTCGCCGCCTTCGCCCGCCAACCGGTCGGCGCCATCCTGGTGGCGATCGCTCTCGGCCTCGAGGCGGCGCTCTACTTCGGCACCGAGGCCCGCGCCGACTGGATCCCCTTCGCGATCCACGGCGTCTTCGTCGCCTTCTTCGGCGTGCTCAACCTCCTCTTCACCCGCGCGGAGATCGCCCGGGTGCGTGACGGCGCCCGCCGGGCCCTCGACCACGAACGGGAGAAGCTCCGCCACGAGTCACGGATGTTCCGCCTGGTGAGCGCCCCGGCCACCGGCGGCGCCAGCGACGAAGAGCGACTCTTCCGCTCCAGCGTCGAAGAAGTGCACCAGCAGCTCTATCACGTGCTGCAGCTGCTCCACCGGACGCTGGACCTGCACACCTGCGTGCTCCTGATGCGGGGCGACGACGAGGAACAGCTGCGGATCGTCGAGCTGGTCACCGACTCCGAGCACGTGGCCGAGGGCCCCTTCGGCGCCGGCGAGGGCGCGGTGGGCGCGGTGGTGAAGCGCCAGTCGACCATGAATCTCGAGCACCTCCGCCCCGGCTACAAGGGGCTCTGCTACTACGACGGCCCCGCGCTCGTACAGGCCTTCCTGGGCGTCCCCATCGTCGAGAACGGCCAGGTCCGCGGCGTGCTCTGCGCCGACCGGATCGCCGACCGCCCCTTCTCCGAAAAGGAAGAGGCGCTGCTGGAGGGAACCATCGCGCACCTGCTCCGGGCGCTCGAGAACGAGCGGGTCTTCGTGCAGCTCGAGCGCAGCAAGCGCGAGCAGACGATCCTCTACCGCGCCAGCCAGATGCTCGGCGCCGCCCTCGATGAGGAAGCGGTGCTCGACGCCGGCCTCGAGGCCGCCGCGCTCGAGGACGCCGGCCTCGAGGCCGCCGCGGAGATCGCCCCCTACGACTTCGCGGCGATCACCCTCTACGACCCGAGCGACCGGCGTCACCGGGTGCGGCGGGTCACCGGCAAGGACGCCGACCGCTTCGCCTCGCTGACCTTCCGCGACAACACCAGCCTCACCGCGATGGCGGTGAAGAACCGCCACTACTTGCCCTACCGCGGCGAGGTGGACCTGCAGCAGCAGGTGGTCTTCACCAAGCGCGCGAACCTCGAGGGCATGAAGTCGCTCCTGATCCTCCCGCTCGTCGTTCGCGAGGACGCCATCGGCACGGTGGCCCTCGCCGCCGAGCGCCCCGGCGTCTACGACATGATGGTCCGCCCCACCCTGCAGGTGCTGGCCAACCAGCTCGCGGTCTCGCTGAGCAACGCCCAGGCGGTGCGCCGCCTCGAGCAGATGGCCACCACCGACGGCCTCACCGGCTGCCTGAACAAGCGCGCCTTCCTCGAGGAGCTCGACCGCAAGCTCCGCTCGGCCACCCGATTCGGCCGCCAGCTGAGCCTGATCGTCACCGACATCGACCACTTCAAGAGCGTCAACGACACCTACGGTCACGCGACCGGCGACGTGGTCATCAAGGAGCTCGGCGCGATCCTCCAGCGCGCCAAGCGCGAGACCGACATCGTCGCCCGCTTCGGCGGCGAGGAGTTCTGCGTCCTCTGCGAGGAGACCGACACCGAAGGCGCGTTCCTCCTCGCCGAGCGCATCCGTGAAGAGCTGAAGGCCACCACCTTCCGCACCGAGCTCGGCAAGCTGAACGTCACCGCCAGCCTCGGCGTCGCCACCTACCCCGAGCACGCCGACGACAGCCACGCGCTCTTCGAGGCCAGCGACAAGGCGCTCTACGCCGCCAAGCACAGCGGCCGTGACAACGTGCAGAGCGCCTGAACGCTCGGGGTGAGGCGAAGTCTCATCAACCCCGTCTCGAGGCGCCAGCCCTTCGCTCCGACATGAAGCGCTTTCGCAAGGAGCTCGGCAAGGTGTGTCCCGGTCTCGCCGCTCNNCGCTATGCTGAACCCGATGAACCTGGAACTCCGCCAACGGATCGAGGAGTTGAAGGCCGGGGGGCTCGCGATCCGAGCCATCGCCCTCGTGCGGCGTGAGCTGGGATCGACCCTGGCCGAGGCCAAGGCCATCGTCGACTCGGTGGACGTCTCCCTGCGCCTCCCCGAGGCGAGAACGATCTGGATGACGCCTTCGCGGCAGGGCTTCTTCTCGATCCCCGAGGATGCTGACCCTCCGACGGGCCGAGTCCGGCTGGTGACCCCCGACGGACGCACACGACGGATCGCCCTCGACCACCTCGGTCGGTACTCCATCCCGCACCACGTCGCGCGAGCCGTGCTCGGAGCGGAGGCCACCGAGCCCGGTCGGTCGGCGAAGGCCCGGGCCCACCGTGCCCGCCTCGATCCCTCGGTCTCGTCCCGCGAGTGGGCCGAGCGGCTCGAGCAGCTCGCCGCCCCCTGGCTCAGCGAGTGGCAGCGCTCGGAGCTGCGTACCTTCATGGACGTGGGCGAAACGACCCTCGCCGTGGAGATGGTGGGGGCCTGGCAGGAGGACTCCGAGGAGCCGTGGCCCGATGACTTGACCGAGCTGACCTCGAATGCCCTGGTGGCCTGCGGCCGAGAGCCCCTCGACGACGCCGACTGAGCTCCCGCAGATTCGTGCACTCGCCGGCTTCCTTCGTCGCAAGGAATCGAGACGGGGTTGATGATCAGGTGAAGTCACACCTCGAGGTGAGGCGAAGTCTCACCAACCCCGTCTCGGGAGAAGAAAGCTCGCGACGAGGAGTCCGCTCAGTTGCTGAGCGACGCTCGATACAGAGCATCATCACGAATTCCCAGACTCCGAGCGACGGTGACGCACCCTCCAATCGACAGAACGATCGACCCCAGCCCGAAGGGCTGCCAGAGCCCAAAACGGTCCGCGACCGCCGCACGGTCAGAATCGCACCCCGAGCGATAGACCTGCCTCGAGGCCGGCTCCCTCTGGCCGGCGACGGAATCGCTGGAGACTGACGGTGAGCCTCGGGTCGTTACTACTGGGTCCGGGTCCTGCTGCCCGCGCGACAGACGCTCAGCGGTATCGTGTGGACCCGAGCCTTGCGCAACCCGCGCGGATGGCTCGACAGCTGGAGCTGCCAGCATAGGCCTCGCCCTTGCTCGTCTTGGTGAATGGCGGAACCCGATCACCGATCGCAGGCAGCGGGAGCTCGCCCGTCCACTGGCCGGCCTCGTCGCCGCGCGAGAGCGAGGCCTTCGTGCGTACGAGCGTCTCCTCGTCCTCGTGGATCTCGTAGGTCCGCGTCCCTCTGAGCTGCTTGTAGCGTGTGTACTCCTTGACCTCGAGACGAGCGACCATCCGCGTGATGTCTTCGAACGGCGAACGCACGTCGCAGCGGAGGATCCCGGGAGGCGCCGAGTCATCTTCGTTCGAGGGCGCCTCCCAACGGAGCTCGACCGATGGCGTGCGGCGGATCCGTCGGAGGCGGATCCAATCGCGAACGGTGTAGACCACGGAGAGGGCGGCCAGAGCCAAGCCCCCGTACTGGATCACCGCTCCGCCCGTCTCGCCGACCAGCTCGAACCGCTCGAGCCCGAAGCCCGCAGCCGCCACCAACAGGAAAAAGGCCGTCAGGACTTTGCCCGCCCAGATGAGGTCGCGTTGCTCGTCCTGGTCGGTCTCCTCGCGCGAAGGTCGGACATCCAGCGGCTCCGGTCCGCTGGCCGGCACCCGGACCTCCGCTTCGCCTCGCGGGTCGAGATCGAGGGGGATGTCCGCAGTCGCCACGACGAGCCAGCGCCACCCGACGAGCGGCCCCTGTCGTGTGGGCAGGTCCGGGGCCCGCAGCTCGAACCGATAGTCGTACTCGCCCGGCTCCCACCGTCCGGAGAAGAGACACACGCGTGGCTCGTTCTGCGGAAGCGTGTATCCACGACCCGTCCGGCTGAGCTCGAGGCCGACACCGAGACCATCGCAGTCGACGGCGTCCGTCACCCAGACGTAGGGCGAGCGCCGTCGATTCTTGCGCGGGGCCGCAAGGGTTGCACCGCGCGGGGCGCCAAACTGCCTTCTCTGGGGGGATCTTGCGATGGCACGCCCGGTGCAACGGGCGGCGGGCATGACCCGACGACACGCCATCTTCTTCTCCTCTTGTCTCCTCGCGCTCTCCGCCTGTGGCGGCGGTGGTGGCTCGGAGCCGGAAGACGCCGGCACCGAGTTGGACTCGTCGTTGCCGGACGGCTCGGCGCCCGACGCCTTCACGCCCGACATGGGCGTCGAGCTCGAGCCGGCGACCTACCGCGCCGCGTTCATCGAGATGCTCTGCCGCTCCTACTTCGAATGCCTCAACCGGCACACCGCGTCGCTCCAGGACTACGTCGGTGGCTTCACCTCGGTCGAGGAGTGCACGAGCTCGGACCGCATGTTGCTGCTGACGCGGACCTTCATGCCCTGGCCGGAGTCCATCGCCGACGGGCACGTCGCCTTCGACCCCGAGCGCGCAGCCGCCTGCCTCGAGGCTCGAGCCACTACGTTCTGCGACGAGACCGCGACCGAGCCGCGCATCGACGATCCCTGCGAAGACGTGTGGGAAGGGTTGCGTGAGTCGGGCGAGTCCTGTCGGAAAGACGAGTGTGTCCATGGGACCTCCTGCACCACCGGCAGCGGGTGCCACGGCACCTGCAACCCGGTGATGTTCGCCTGCCCCGAGTGCGCGGCCGACGAGTGGTGCGATGCCGCCGCGGGGACGTGTGAAGCGCTCCTCGCCGAGGGCGAGACCTGCGGCGCTTCCTTCCAGTGCCAGGAAGGCCTCGTCTGCGACGCGCCGAGCATGGGCACCGGCGACTGCGTCGCCACCGGCATCCGAGCCGAAGGGGAGGCCTGCGAGGTCGACGACGTGTGCGAGGAAGGCCTCTACTGCGAGGGCAGCACGTGCAGGCCCTACTTCCTCGAGCCCGAAGGGGATGCCTGCGGCATGGATGGCCACATCTGCGAACCGGAGCTCATCTGCTTCGAGACCAGCCTCGAATGCGAGACGCCGCACGCCGTCGGCGACCCTTGCGTGAACAACATCGGCGACTGCGGTGCCGACCTCTACTGCGACTTCGCGACCAATCTCTGCGCCGAGCAGAAGGCCAACGGCACGGCCTGCACCGAGGGCTTCGAGTGCCTCAGCTACTACTGCCCCTCCGCGACCAACGAGTGTGCGACCCCGCCCATCTGCGAGATCCCCTGAGCTCCCGACCAGGGGTGCTGACGATCCCCGCTGACAGCAGGGAGGACGGCTGCCCGAGCCCTCGGGCGGCCCCCCCTCCCGACGTCGACGAGGAGCCGATGCCCCGGCGCTGGCCCCCGCCTCTCTGCGGTGACGGCAAGCGCTCGGCGGGGGATCCGCGGCCCAGTTGGGTTAGATTCGCTCCGTGCGCGCGAAGAGCCTGCGGTGCGATGGCTGCGGAGCCCCGCTCGAGCCCAAGAAGGGGGCCCGGGCGGTCGACTGCTCCTATTGCCTCCGTCGCCTGCTGATCGAGGCGAGCGTCACCCACGTCGCGACGGACGCGAGCGCGCGCGAGCTGACCGATCGCCTCCTGGCCGGGCCGCGGGGCTCGACCTTCGGCATGGGCGATCGGGTGGGTGCCTCCACTCCGAAGCCCGCCTGGGACGACGCCACGCGGACCCTATGGCCGACGGCGGCACGCGCGAGCTCGCAGTACGGCGGGGGCTGGACCGCCCAGGCGCTGGTCGGGCCGCCTCGGGTCTTCCCGGCGACCGGAGATCGGCGCGGCGCGTGGGCCCCCACCACCCGGCAGAGCGACGTGGAGTGGGTGGAGGTCGACTTCCCGTCCGATGCCCCGCTCGTCGACCGGGTGCGGATCTTCGAGACCAACGCGACCGGCGCGGTCTTCGCCGTGACGGTGCTCGACGGGGTCGAGGAGGAGCTGCTCTGGGAGCAGCCGCCCGCGCGCGAGCCGGGGCGGGCCTGCGTCCTCGAGATCGTCCTCGCCGCACCCCGTAGGATCCGGCGGCTCCGCGCCTACCTCGTCAACCGGCTCGGGGCGACGTGGTCCGAGATCGACACGGTCGGCCTCGTGGCCGTCGAGCCGCTCCCCGAGCACCTGCGCCGAGCCGTGCCCGCCGGGCGGGGGCTGCGCCTGGTGTGGCCGTGGGCGATCGCCGGCCTGACCCTCGGCGTCGGCGCGTGCGTGGCGACGTCCATCTGGGCCAGCTGTGCGGCGCCCCGGAACGCGACGCCGCCGGCGCCGTCCGGAGCCCTGGAGGAGGTCGCGCTGATGACTTGGAACGTCCAGCCCGTGGGCCTGGAGCGCGCTGGCGTCGTCTGGGCGGACCGCGTCCTCGGCTACTCCACGCAGTTCCGTGACGACCGGAACGCCGCCGCCAAGGCGCTCGGGCCTCCCGACGTTTTCCCGGGCAGCGGCGACCTGAAGGACGCCTGGGCCCCGCGCCCGACCGACCACGGCACCGAGCACATCGAGGTCGCCTTCCCCGGTCCGGTCCGCGCCAGCGCCGTGGTGATCGTGGAGACCTTCAACCCCGGTGCGGTCGCTCGGGTCGACGACATCACCCCCGGCCGGGAGCCGCTGGTCCTCTGGCGGGGCCGGTGCAGCCCCCACCAGGCGCCCCACGTCCTCAGCGTCGAGATCGGCGACCGCGAGCTCTCCGCCGTGCGCATCGTGCTGGACACGGCGCGCATCCCCGGCTGGAACGAGATCGACGCGATCGGGCTGGTCCCGCTCACGGGCGAGTGAGCGAGCGTGGGCTCCCCTTCAGCCGTCGACCGCTCGGGGCCTCGGTCTCAGCGGCGGCAGCCGATGCGCTCGGTGGCGACCACGACGTCGTCGTAGAGGATGGTCATCTCGCGGGAGACGGTCAGACCGCGGCCCTCGAGGGTCTCGATCTTCCGGTCGGTGCTGCCGCGCTCGTAGTAGGCGTCGAGGAAGATCGCCTTGAAGCGGACGTCGGGGTCGGTGCGGAAGTCGAAGCCCTCGAAGGGCGCCGGCTCGGTGCAGGCGCTGAACTCGCAACCGCCCTCGTGGAAGGTCGCGCGGAGCCAGGTTCCGTCGGGGCGACCGGGGCCGTAGTCGCCGACGGGAACGTCGTCGATCCAGAAGGCGAGGGATCCGTCGCTCGTGCCGACGGTGTTGGCCTCGGCGCGCATCTCCACGCAGAACCACTCGTCGCGCGGGTACGGCGTCTGGTCCGCCGGACGGAAGACGTTGCCGTAGTAGTAGGTGGTGCCTTGGTCGCCCTCGCAGCCGGGCGTCGCGCTGCCATCGTTGCAGCGGCCCGAGCGCATCTGGTGCCAGTAGACGTAGAAGTTGAAGACGTCGTCGTTGCTGATGTCGAAGTCGAACCAGAAGCCTTCGTCGCCCGGCGGCACGGTGTTGGCCAGGCCGCTCGAATTCCAGCTCTCGGTCCCGGCAGCCATGCGTACCCAGTGGTGTGGGTTCGGCGCGAGGTTCGGGAAGCGCACGTGGAAGCGCCAGTAGACCGTGTCCACCCGCCGGTCGAAGGCGTAGCGCGGGCTCGCAGAGATGTACTGGTCCACGTCGAGCTGATCGCGGGTGACCGTCGAGCGAAGGTAGCCGGAGCCGGCCGCCGCGAGCGCGGCGTCGGTCTCGAGGAAGAGGTAGGTGGTGTCCGCGGTGGGCGCGTCCCACCGGCCCCAGCCAGCCTCGAAGTCGTCGTGGAAGAGCACCGAGGGATCGGCGCCGATCCCTTCGTCGCCGGGGTAGCGCTCGGCCAGCGTCCCGCCGGGCTCGCCGCCGCCGTCCCAGTCGGGGACCTCGGCGTCGTCACCGCTCGGGCGCGCGTCCCGCTCGGTGCTCCCGTCGAGGGGATCGGAGAGCCCATCGTCGTCTCCACAGCCGGCGAACGCGAGCCCGCAGAGAATCGTCAGCACCGCTCGTCCGTGTCGCCCCATGGACGGAAGATGCCAAAGCAGCGGGGCGACGCCCAGGGCCCTACTCCCGGACGACGCGAAAACGGAGCGGGAAGCGAAGGCGGATGGCCCCGCCGCCATCGGGCTCGGGGAAGGTCAGCGGCGCCAGCGCCCGCTCGACGCAGCGGGCGGTCGCCGAATCGGTGGCGGCAGCGCGCACTCGCCGCACGCTTCCGTCCGGAGCCATCCAGAGCTCGACGTCGGCGGTGACGACGTTCCGGCAGGCCGCGTGGGCCTCGGTGCCCGAGTAGCAGCCCCGGAGCGCGTCGGTCGCGGAGCGGCGAATCACCCGGCGGACGATCGCGAACGAGTACGGGCCGTGACTCGGCCGAGCCCGAACACGGGGCACCCCTTCGGTCGGCGGCGGCGCGGGGCAACCGTCGATGCCGAAGAGCCGAACGACGACCGGGTCGTCGGGCACGATGGAGTCGTCGAGGAGAGAAACGGAGTCGGTGCTCGGACCTCGGTTTTCGGAGTCGGTGCTCGGACCTCGGCTTTCGGAGTCGGAGTCGGAGTCGGACACCGCCACCGCTGGTTCGGCGGTGGGTGCGTTCGAGCCGGCGCAGGCGTCGAGCGTCAGCCATGCGAAGATCCACATCCGGGTCACCGACGCATCATAGGTCGTGCCGGACGGTCACCGGGGAATTGGGCGATACCTGGGGTCCGGCGTGCGCCGACGGCCGACGATGTGCCCCTCGAGCACCTCGACGTCGACGGGCGGCGTGAGCTCGTAGGCGAACCCCCGCGAACGGATGCGGAAGGTGACCGGCCCCCAGCGCGTGCGGAGCACGCGGCTGTAGCGGATGAACAGGGATCCACGCCGGACGTGTCGTCGGTGAGCGAGCAGGAAACCGGTCAGGCGAACCGCCAGGTGGTTGTGCAGTCGATGGCAGCCGTGGCTCGAGCCGGTGAGGATGGACCGATAGGCGACCGATCCGTGGATGCGCACCCCCTCGTCCACGAAGAGGGGATCGCCCGGCCCGAGCGGGTTCGACCGGCGGCGGTGGTGGACCATCATCACTAGCCCGTAGGCACTCCGGTAGCCGGGACCGAAGAGGGTCGTGTCGGCGACCACGCGGCGGGGACCGACGCGGCGGACGAGCTCGTCGACCGGGGTGGCGTCCGGCGGGATCCACGCCGGCGCGACCACCATGTCACGCCACACCCGAGGACCGACGGGCGACTCCTTGTACTTCAACGCCACCCATCCTCCCGGCGCGTTCTCTTCCTTCCAGCTGCCGATGGTCGTCGGCCACCGGACCAACGGGATCGCGCGCTCGCCGTCCTTCGCGTAGAGGGTCATCACCGGTCGCTGGTCGGGCACGGCCTGCAGCCCGCGGGGGTCCCGCGGAAGGTCGTAGCGCACGTCGCCCCGATCGATCTCGGCCCACAGGTCCATGTGCTCCTCGTGGTAGGGCGGGAGCGACGGGAGCTCCACGAGCGCGACCTCCGGGAGATCGGCCGCCCGAGCGAGGAAGGCCTGCGGGCTCGTCCACCCGAGCGCCTCGGCCGCCGCTTCGGTCGCCGGCGAGATCCAGTCCGGAGCGCCCGCCGGCAGCGGCGCTCGGCCGGCCGTCGCCCGCAGCTCCGGTGCGTCGAGCGTCCGCCCGAGGACCGTGCCCCACGCGTGCGCGGCGGAGCCATCCTCGATCGCTCCCGTCGCGTCCACGACCCGCTCTCGCAGGGCGCGGAGGACCTGTCGAAAATCGAGCTCCTCACTGGGAACACGCATCGTTTCGACGGTCGACGGATCGATCGACCCGCCACCGTAGCGCATGTGGCGCCGTTGCCACTCGGCGAGCCCTCGGGCGGTGGGATGGTCGAGGACCCCATCCACGAAGGGCGGGGGCAAGAACCCGTCGCAGCGCAGGTGTGCTTGCACCGCCCGGACGAGCTCCACCCGAGCTCGATCCCTCAGGAACTGCTCGAAGGCCCGGCCTCGCTCGGTCACCCCCTCGAGGGCATCGAGCGAATCGAGGCCCCGCTCGGACTGCTCGGACCGGAAGCGCTCGAGCTCTCGCTCGTACGCCCGCACGCGGCGCCGCTCGCTGGCGATGTCGACCGCCCCCGGCCGCAGCCGGTAGGGGAGCGTGCGCAGCCCGGCGGGATCGACCGCGCGATGACACGCGTGCCGCGCCACGTCGCCGACACGCTGGGCCATGACCCGGAAGGTCGGGAAGATGCCGAAGACCTCGAGGTAGCGCTCGCGTTCCACCTCCTCGGGCAGCTCGTCGAGTCGTTCGTCCGCGAGCGCGAGGTAGATCGCCCGATAGCCAGGGGTGCCCAGCTCTCCAAGCTCGGGCGCGGGGCTGAAGATCCGCGGAGCGAAGTCATCGCCGAGGTCGAGTCGGGTCAACGGCGAGCGCTCGGTGGGACGGTCGGGGGGGACCTCGCGAACCTCCTCACCACCGACGGCCACCGGAACCTCGGCCCACTCCGGCTGGGCTCTCGCCACCGGCTCGGGCGCTGGCGCCTCGCTCCACGCGTCGCAGGCAACCGCCACGACGCTCGCGCTCCACAAGGCCACCCATGGTCGTGCATCCATCGTCCTCCCCCAGAGCCGACTCGACGATCGTGGCGCCCGCACGCGACGCGGCAAGGGGCACACCCGCTCGCCGCGAAGCCGGACCTCGACGCAGTCGAGGCGAGAGCGGTAGGCTGGCGAGATGCGCGCGCGATCGGGAGCCTCACTGCTCGTCGTGACGCTGCTGGCCCTCGGCTGCGGGGACGACGGCAGCCCCACGGACGACGCGGCAGATGCGGCCCCGCCGGACGGAGGGGGCCCCGCCGACGCGGCGGTGCTGGACCAGGGCCTTCCCTCCGCCGATCTCGGACCGCCGCCACCCTGCGACTACGCCGACCCGCGACCACCGCCCGCCGAGGTCCGCTGGGCCGCGCCCCTGAACGGCTCCGGCGCGGAGACCCTGGGGGGCCACGGTCACGACGACGGCTTCGGGCCGGTGGGCTTCTGCGCCGGCGAGCCGGTCGCCGGCCAGCCCTTCTACCGGCTGGTGGCGGTGGGCTTCGAGACCGACGAGGACCTGAACGGCGATGGCGACCAAGCCGACGGCCTCACGCCGGACTTCTGGTCGGCGGAGCCCTTCGAGGGCGTCGGCGAGAGCGGGGGTCGGGTGAACGTCTACGTGAACGTCCTCGACGAGGAGGGGGCGCCACTGAACCGCGACTCGGCGCCGGAGCTGGCGCTGATCCGCGAGCTGCTCGACGGAGGCACCGAACGCATCCCGCTCGACGCGAAGCCGCCGAACGAGTTCCAGACCAACTTCCCGATGACCGGTGGCGGGACCCGGTATGGGGTTCAGGTCGAGGGCGCGAGCGACCGGGTGATCAACATGCGCCTGCCGGTGAATCACCACGTGACCTTCGCGGTGGTCTTCCAGCGGGTCCCCGCGCCCTGATCAGGCCCACAGGCTGGGCGCCTCCGCGGTCGTCGTCGGCGGCTCGGCGACTTCGAACGCGGAGTAGTCCGGCAGCTCGATGTCGTCGCGTAGACTCGCGCCCATCAGCAGCCGAGCGAGCCAGGGGATGGAAGAGACGCGGACGCCGAGGTCGCGCAGCCAGATCGCTCGCCGACTCGCAGGCGCGAAGAAGCCCGCGAATCGCATGGCGGCCTTCTGCTTGCCGGCGACGAAGGGCTGCAGCCTCGCCTCGTACTCGGCGAAAGCGCGCAGGTGGTCCCCACCCGCGCGGGCCAGCTCGCCCGCGAGCACGTAGGCCTCGGTGATCCCCAGACCGCTTCCCTCACCGGCGAGGAGCGACGCGCAGGCGGCGGCGTCCCCCACCAGGGCCACGCGGCCCTTCGCCCATCGGTCCATGCGGATCTGACTGACCCGGTCCAGGTAGATGCCGCGCGGGTCGTCATCGAGGAGCGCGAGGATTCGGGGCGCCTCCCAGCCCATGTCCGCGAACGCCTCACGGAGGAGCGCCCGCTTCCCTTCGTCCGTGGTCGGGCTGGCGGGGGTCTCCAACCCATCGCTGCGCCAGATGAAGAGGAACGCCGTGTCGTCTCCGTGGAGCGGAATTCGCGCCAGGTGCCGCCCGGGGATCGTGTGGGTGACGAAGGCCAGCTCGTCGCGAGGGGTGTAACCGGTGGCGATGAAGGCGGCGACCTGGAAGCCGAGGAAGTGCTCGAAGGTCTCCTCCGGTCCGAAGGAGAGCTCGCGGATCATCGAGTGCAGCCCATCGGCGCCGATGACCAGGTCGAACTCCTCGGCCGTCCCGTCGTCGAGGTACGCGGTGACGCCGTCGTCGTGCTCGCGCAGCCCGACGATCGAATTGCCGAAGCGCGCCTCGATGCCCTCGCAGGCGCGGAAGATGGTCGCCGCGAGGTCTCCGCGGGCGATGCTCAGATAACGCCCATTGGTCAGCGTCTGGAACGTCTCGCCGCCAGTGCTCGCCTTGGTCCGTCCATCCGCTCCGACCATGCGCAGCTCTTCCATGCAGAAGCCGAGCTCTCGGAGCTCCGGGAGGAGTCCCATCCGCTCGGCGATGTCGTAGCCGACGCCCCAGAAGTCGATGACGTAGCCACCGGTGCGTAGCCGCGGCGCCTTTTCGAAGAGCACCGGCTCGTGACCGTAGCGGCGAAGCCAGTAGGCGAGCGTGGGACCGGCGACTCCGGTGCCGTTGATGGCGATCTTCATGTCAGTGCTCCTCTCGGTTGGGGGGTTCGAGCAGGTCTCGCGTCATCGCGAGCACCTTCGGCACGAGCGGCTCGAGCTCGCGCATCGGGGTGCTGGCCACCGCCTCGGCGAACCAGCGATCGATGGCCACCATCAGCCCGGTGGTCGCTTCGGCGAGCAGCTCCCGGGGCAGATCGGTCCGAACCGCGCCCAGGGCCTGACCTCGTTCGATGAGGCCCTCCACCAGCTCCAGGCTCTGGGCCATCAAGCGCCGATACGCGGGGTTCGAGCCGCCGCTCCGATAGAGCCCGCGCGCGAGGGCCGCGAGCTGCTCATCGGCGAAGAAGGTCTCGTTCAGCCGGCCCGCCCCAGCCACGATCATCGCCCAGAAACCCTCCGCGTCCTCGGGCTCGGGCACGTCGGCGACCGCATCGCGCATCCGCTCGAGCACGTCGTCGAGCACGGCGCCGTACGCGTCGGCCTTGTCGGCGAAGTAGTAGTACATCGCCCCCTTGCTGATGCTCGCGGCGGCGATGATGCGGTTGAACGACGCGCCGTCGAAGCCGTGCTCGGCGAACTCGGCCGCGGCGGCGTCCAGGATGGCGCGGCGTTTCGCCGTGGGAAGCTTCTCGAATCGAGGGAGGGGTGGTGCCATGGGTGTGGTGACTGGCCGTTTAGACCGTCGGTTCGACCAGTGGTCTAAAGCTGACTCGTGGACCCCTCCTCGTCAAGTGACGCCGGCGGCGAAGACAAATTTCGCCCGATCGCTTGCGCGCTCCCGAGGGATCGCCTAAGAAGCTCGCCCCCCGGGAGCCTCGCGCTTTTCGGGGCTTACTGGAGAACACTCATGGCTGTCCCCAAGCGAAGGAAGTCCCGGATGCGCCGGGATCAGCGCCGCGCCCACCACGACAAGGTGGAAGCGCCGACGCTCGTCGAGGTCGAGTACAAGGGCCAGACGATCGTGATCCCGCGCCGTCTCGCCAAGGCTCTCCCCTATCTTTCCGAACGCGAGCTCGAGAAGCTCGGCGTCGAGCTCTAGGAGTCGAACTGTGAAGGTCGTCAACTCGCTCCGCAGCGCGAAGAAGCGCCACCCCGACTGCCGCATCGTGCGCCGTCGCGGCAAGGTCTACGTGATCTGCAAGTCCAACCCGCGCTTCAAGGCGCGCCAGGGCGGCAGCAAGAAGAAGTAGAGAGCCCCGCTCGTCACCAGAGCGGCAGCCCCGGAGCCTCGGCTTCGGGGCTTTCTGCGTTGGTGCTCCGGATCCGGCCGCCAGGCCTAGGCCGCCAGGCCGCTCTCGTGCTCCGCGAGGAGCACCCCGCTGGCATGTAGCCGCTCGAGGGCCCGTTCCCGATGGGGCCGCAGGGTCTCGAGGTAGGCCACCAGCGCCCGCTCGACCGGCCCGGCGGCCGCGGCGCCTCGCTCGGCCGGCGTGAGCACCTCGACGAAGAGCCGCTCGCGATCGCGGAGCGCGGCCATCGCGTCGAGCACCGCGCGGGGATCGTAGAGATCGCCGATCACGACGACCCGCTCCACCGGGAGCAGCGCGATGCGTCGCGCCGCCTGGGGCAGGTCCACGTGCCGCGCGGCCCCCAACGTCGCCGCCAGCGCAGGCGCGGGAACCCAGCGCACGGCCCCGTCGCAGAGGGTCCAAGCCCCGGCCCCGTCCAGGAGCCGCAGGGCCTCCCGCGTGGCCTGCAAGCGCTTCGAGGGCGCTCCGAGGTCCATGGAGGGTCCGGTCTCGACGAGGATGGCGGTGCGTTGGTCCATGTTCGGTGAGGAGACCCTTCAAGAGGCCTGCCAGCTCAGACGCGCGACCAGGCCGGAAGTTCCCCACCGGATTCTTCAGTGATCTCGGTGCAGCGCGGTGGAAGCCAACGGAAGAGAGCGCAGCCGGGGTGGCGCCGGCGACACGCTGGCGTGGCCAGCGGTGGACGCTCTCAGCGGAGGCGCGCGGCGGCGGTCCGGTGGTCCGGGTCGAGCTCGAGCGCCTTCTGCCACGACTCTCGGGCCTGACCGCCCTTGTTGGCGGCGGCCAACACGTCCCCGAGCAGCACGTAGTAGGACGCGCGCCGCCGCCGGAGCCGAACGGCCTCCCGGGCCCACGCCTCGGCCAGCGGGTGCTGCCCCGCCTCCGAGTAGAACTGGGCGATGGCGGCCACCGCGTGCGGATTGCCCCGGTCGGCGCTGGCGGAGGCGGCGAGGTAGCGCAGCTGGGCCTCGCCGGTCTGGCCGGAGGCCGCGTCGCGCAGCCGCTCGGACAGCTCGCGATCGTGACCGTTGCCCCGGGTATCCGGCAGGTGAGGCGTCGGCACCGTCGGGAGCTCGGCGAGCGTCGGGAGCTCGTTGGGGTCTTGGGCCTCCGGCGCCGATTCCGACGCCGATTCCGACTCCGACTCCGACTCCGACTCCGA
>JABAOG010003021.1_pt2 | contig 20584 bp, 16 predicted proteins | sample 7062131 | NCBI WGS metagenome assembly JABAOG01 (sample SAMN14538629, study PRJNA623070) | marine sediment metagenome | biome: marine biome [ENVO:00000428]; feature: marine pelagic biome [ENVO:01000023]; material: deep marine sediment [ENVO:00002113] | place: India: Arabian Sea | collected...
TGACGTGGGCCGCCGCAGGCACCACCCCGCCCCCCGCCAGCGGCGTCACCGCCGTCGTGAACACCGGCGCGCTGAACATCCGCTCCGGCCCAGGCGTGACGTACACGATCATCGGCAAGGCGTACCAGGGCCAGACCGTGACCGTGCTCGCACGCAGCCCGCTCGCGCAGTGGGCGTACGTCGACTACCAGGGCGTGCAGGGCTGGATGTACGCGGCGTACCTCAAGTTCAACGGGGACTTCCGTAGCCTGCCGATCCGCAACTGAGCGCAGGCCCTCAAACCCAACCACAATACGAAAGGGGCAGGCCGTCCGGCCTGCCCCTTCCCGTGTGACCGCCCCGAGCGGCGCGCGGGAGCCCACACTGCTTGACACCCCACAGCGGATTTGCTAGACTGATTGCCATCAACCGCATACACAAACGACGCTGATCCGGAATAGTATGCGTCAAAGCGGCGGGTAGAGAGCTGCCCCCGGCCACAGGCCGGTGCTGAAAGGGCAGTACGCGCGCAGACGTTGAATGGGCCGGGGAGTCGACAGGGCGAACGCACCGCCAGTAGCCCTGCCCGGAGACGCCACCGTTACCAGGGCGCAGGGTACCATCGCGTACCTGTTGAGTGAAGCTGGCAGCCCTGCCCCAACCGCAGGCCCGCGCATCACCGCGGGTTTTTTGTTTGGGCGCACAGGCCGCCGCTTAATGAGGGTGGCACCGCGGGCAACCGGCTCGTCCCTTTCGCCAGATTCGGCTGGCAGGGGCGGGCTTTTTTGATCCCGCCGCACAAGACCATTGTTGAAATTTCGGATAACCGGAGGAGAACGCAAACACATATGGCTGACCGTAAGAAAGGCCGCATCCTGACGGGCGACCGCCCAACCGGCAAGCTCCACCTGGGGCACTACGTGGGCACGCTGGCTAACCGCGTCGCGCTGCAGGATCAGTACGACCTGTTCCTGCTGGTGGCCGACTATCACTCGCTGACCACGCACCCCGAGCAGGAAGACGTGCAGCGCACGCGCCAGAACGCGCTGAACGTGGTGATCGACAACTACGCGGCGGGCATCGACCCGGAGAAGGTCACGTACTACGTGCAGTCCGACGTGCCGGAGACTGCCGAGCTGACGCTGCTGTTCAGCATGCTGACCACGGTGCCGCGCCTCCAGCGCGTGCCGACGCTCAAAGAGGTGATGGCCAACCTGCACATCACCGAGCCCTCCGCCGGGCTGCTGAATTACCCGGTGCTGCAGGCCGCCGACATCCTGATCGTGAAGGGCAATCTGGTGCCGGTCGGCAAGGATCAGGCGAGCCACATCGAGGTCACGCGCGAGATCGCACGCCGCTTCAACACCCGCTTCGGCGAGGTGTTCCCGGAGCCGGACGCGCTGATCCCGGAGGACACGCCGACGCTGGTCGGCATCGACGGCAAGGCCAAGATGTCGAAGTCGCTGGGGAACGCGATCCTGCTCAGCGACGACGAGGCGACGGTGAACCAGCAGGTCATGAAGATGTTCACGGACCCGAACCGGGTCCGGGCCGACATCCCGGGGCGCGTGGAGGGCAACCCGGTGTTCATCTACCACGACCTCTTCAACCCGGACACCGGGGAGGTGGATGACCTGAAGGACCGGTACCGGCAGGGGAAGGTGGGGGACGTCGAGGTGAAGCGGAAGCTGGCGCGTGCGTTGAACGCGTTCCTGGAGCCGGTGCGGGAGCGGCGTGCGGAACTTGCGGGGGAAGACGGACTCGTGGAGGAGATCCTCCACCGGGGCAACGAGGTGGCTCGGAGCGTGGCCCTGGACACCATGGAACGGGTGCGGGAGGCCATGGGCCTCACGTACTTTCGCTGAGGGGGGTTCGAATGGAACGTTGGGGCTGGCTCGTGGTGGCGGGGCTCGGGGTGGGCGGGTGCGGGGGGGAGTCGGAGGGAGAAGAGGAGCGTCCGGCCACGGAGCCGGAGCGGACCGTGCTGGCGGAGCCGGCCTGCGCGCCGTCCGACCGGATGGCGGTGGCGGGCCGTACGAGCCCGTACGACTCGACGGTGGTCGCGGTGGGGCAGGGGGTGGCGAAGGTCTGCTACGGCCGGCCGTCGCTGAAGGGCCGCACGATGATCGGTGGGGAGGCGGTTCCGTACGACACGCTGTGGCGGACGGGGGCGAACGAGCCGACCATCATCCACCTGAATGTCTCGGCTGAGATCGCCGGCCTGGCGGTGGCGCCGGGCGACTACTCGCTGTACACCGTACCGCGCCGGGGCGACCGGTGGACGCTGATCGTGAACCGGTCCACGTCGCACTGGGGCCACGAGTCGAACTACACCGCCGAGATCCGGGCCCAGGAAGTCGGGCGGGCGGAGGTGGCCGCGGAGGAGATCGCGGAACCGGTGGAGCAGCTGACCGTCCGGCCCATGGAGTCGGGCGAGCCGGGAGTGATCCTGGAATGGCAGAATACACGCGTACGGATCCCGATCGAGCCGACGTGATCGCGGGCGCGGGCGCCCGGCTGGACGTCCGCGCGCCGGCGGACGGTGAGCTGCTCGGCACGGTGCCGAACCTGTCCGCCGGGGAGGTGGACGCCCTGCTGGCGCGGTCCCGGCGGGCCCAGCCGGACTGGAGCCGTCGTCCGGTCAGGGAGCGGGCGGAGCTGCTGCACGCCTTCCGCCGCCGGCTGGCGGCGCGCGCGGACGAGGCCGCCGAGCTGAGTAGCCGCGAGTCGGGGAAGATGGTGTTCGAGGGCCTGGTGGGCGACGTACTGCCCACCCTGGACCTGGCCCGGTTCTACGCCCGGCGCGCTCCGAAGGTCATGGCCTCGCGGGCCGAGCGCTCGTGGCTGGTGACGAAGAAGGCGTGGGTGGAGCGGGAGCCGTATGGCGTGGTGGGGATCATCTCGCCGTGGAACTTCCCGGTCGTCAACCCCATGCGGGCCGTAATGGCCGCGCTGGTGACGGGGAACGCCGTGGTGCTCAAGCCGTCGGAGCTGGCCCCCATGTCGGCGGTGCTCATGCGGCAGATCGCGCTGGAGGCCGGGATCCCGGAGGAGGTCTTCCTCGTCGCCACGGGGGACGGGGACACGGGCCGCGCCCTGGTGGCCGGGGACGTGGACAAGATCAGCTTCACGGGCTCCGTGGCCGTGGGCCGGGCGGTGGCGGAGGCGGTGGCCCGCCGCCTGATCCCCCTGACCCTCGAGCTGGGGGGCAAGAACGCCATGGTGGTGCTCGCCGACGCGGACCTGGAGCGGGCCGTGAACCTGGGCGTGCAGGGGGCGTACTGGAACGCGGGCCAGATCTGCATCGCCGTGGAACGCGTCTACGTCGAGGCGCCGATCTACGACGAGTACGTCCGCCGGGTCGTGGAGGAGACCGAGCGCCTCGACGTCCGCAGCTCGGCGGATCCCGACGCCGACATCGGGGCGTTGACCACGCAGGCGCAGGTGGAGCGGCTGATGCGCCAGCTCGAGGACGCGGAGCGCAAGGGCGCCCGCATCCTGACCGGGGGAGCGGAGGTGGACGGGCCGGGCCGGCACTTCGCCCCCACGGTCGTGGCGGATGCGACCCACGACATGGCCATCATGCGGGAGGAGAGCTTCGGCCCGGTGATGCCCATCATGAAGGTGGGCGACGCCGAGGAGGCCATCCGCCTGGCCAACGACTCGCCCTACGCGCTGGCGGCCAGCATCTGGACCCGCCGCCGGCGAGGGGAGCGGCTCGTGCGACGCCTCCGGGCCGGCATGGTCTCGGTCAACGACGTGCTGTACCATGGCGCGGTGGCCGGACTGCCGTTCGGCGGTATGGGGGACAGCGGCTACGGCCGGGTCCACGGGGAAGAAGGGCTGCGCGAGATGACGCAGACCCGGGCCGTGCTCGTGGATCGGGTGGGCGTGGCCCGGGAACCCGTGGGCGGGTTCCCCTTCCGGCGCTTCGGCACCCGCCGGGCCCGGGCGCTCATCCGGGTCCTGCACGGCACCGGTATCGGGGACCGATTGAAGGGAATCGCACGGCTTCTGCGGGATCCTGACTGAGAGGGCGAGGGTGTCACACGGGCCCACGGACATGCGTTGTACGGTCGGACGCGGGTGGGAGGGGCCGCATGGATTATAGGCGGCTCTTCGACCTGCATTATCCGGCGCTGTTCCGCTATCTGCACCGGCTGACGGGCGATGCGGACGCGGCGGAGGACGCGGCCCAGGAGGCGTTCGTCCGGCTGACGGAGCAGTCGCTGCCGGAGGACGAAGCCCGGCCGTGGCTGTTCACGGTGGCGACGAACCTGATCCGGGACCGGGCCCGCAAGGCGGACCGGCACCGCCGGCTGCAGCCGCACGTGCCCCGCGCCCGGGCGCCCGTGGCGCCGGACGTTTCTGCCGAGCGGAAGGAGCGGATCGGAATGGTCAGGGAAGCGCTGGACGAGCTGTCGGAGCGGGACCGGACCATGCTCCTGATGCGGGAGGAAGGGTTCAAGTACGCGGAGATCGCCCGTGCGGTGGATGTCGCGCCGGGCTCCGTGGGAACGCTGCTGGCCCGGGCTGCGCGCAGATTCGAGAAGACCTACACCGCCCTGAGGGCGGAAGAGACGATACATGAGCCATCTTGACGACGGGACGCTCCAGGCGTTCCTGGACGACGAGCTGCCGACCGAGGAGCGGGCGGCGGCCGCCGAGCATCTGCTGGCGTGCGGGCAGTGTCGCGCGCTGCGCGACGAGCTCGTGCGCGCGCGGTCGCTCTTCTCCGAGGCCGTGGCGTCGCTGGACGTGCGTCCCCCCGGGAGGGCTCGCCGGGCGGACCGGCATGTCCGCCGGGTGGGGGCCGGCTCCTTCGTCAAGGCGGCCGGCCTTGTGCTGCTGCTGGCCGCCGCGGCCTCGGCGGCGGTCCCCGGCACGCCGGTGCACCGGTGGATCGTGAGCGTGGTGGAGCCCGAAGCGGAGGAGCCGGTGGCGGAGTCGGTGGAGCCGTCCGCTCCGGCGGTCGCCCCGGCGCCGGCGCCGGCGCCCGCCGGCGTGTCCATAGTCCCGGTCGGCGGTGTGGAGGTGGTCGTGGCCGGGTCCGACGGCACCGTGATCCGTCTGACGGAGACGGACGGGGAGAGCCTGGCGGTCTCGGCGGTGGGTGCGGCGCGCGACCCGGTGTTCCGGACGGCCTCGGGTCGGATCGAGGTCCGGGACGCGGTGGGCGGCGAGGTCGCCATCGAGATCCCCCGTTCGCTCCGGGAGGCGCGGGTGCTGGTGGACGGCGAAGTCTACGCGGAGAAGACCGGCGGGGAGCTGCGGATCCGGGTCCCGGGGGAGACCGCGGGCGGGGCCACCGTCTGGCGATGACCGGCATCGCCGCCGGGGTGGTGGCGGTGGTCGCGGCGCTGGCGTCCCAGGGCGTGGGTGTCGAGGGTGTCGTGACCAGCTCGGACGACGGCCGGCCGATCCCCTACGCCCAGGTCCGGGTGATGGGGGACTCCATCTCCGACTGGACGGACGACGCCGGTGCCTACCGGCTGGAGGGACTGACCCGGGGTCCGTGGCGGATCCGGGTGGTACACCCGGGGCACGACTCGCTGGATCTCCGGGTCGTGGTCCCGGGAGATCGCGCCGTACGCCTGGATGTCACGCTGGCGGCCCGGCCGGGGCCATCGGTGGACGCGCTGTCGGATTTCGAGCCGTTCCAGGTCGCGTACACGCTCCCCGCGCTGCTCAACCCGGCCGAGGTCTCCCACATGATCCAGCAGCAGTACCCGGCGGAGCTGGCGGCGCGGGGCATCGGCGGCGAGGCGGTGCTCCGGCTCTGGCTGGATGAGCGGGGTCGGGTGGTGCGGAGCCTCCTGTCCGCGTCGTCGGGGCAGGCCGCCCTGGACTCCATCGCGCTGAGCATCTCGGAGCAGATGCGGTTCCGGCCCGCGAAGAACCGGGACCAGATGGTCCGGGTGATCGTGCGGATTCCCGTGCTGTTCACCGTGCCCGACTCGGTCCGTCGGGCCGGCCGGCCCGGTCCCCCGGGTTAGCGGCCGGTCGGGGGCCTCGATCCACTCGCCGGGGCCCGGGGCGCGGGGCGCGGTCCGTCGGGTCGCCCGTCCACGGAGGCCCCCCAGACGCACTCGGGCCGCAGACACACGCCGTGCCCCCATTCGTCCTCGAGGAAGATCGGCTGGCCCTGGCGCATCAGGAAGAGGATGCGGCGCTGCAGGTCGATGGGCCGGTCCTTCCAGCGGGCCCGGAACGTGAGCTCCCCGTCGTCCGTGGCCAGACGGACGCGCACCGTCGGGATCCGACTGCGGAGCGGGACCTGCCGCACAGGGTAGATCATGGCCCCAAGGGTAAAGCCGGCGCCCGATCGAGGCAACCGCCGGCTCAGATCCCCTTTTCGCGCCACAGACGATCCAGCTCCGCGTGCCGGGGCCCGATCGCTTCCGTCCATTCCGGGAGCGCGTAGATGCCATCGGTCGGCGGGGCCGGCCGCGCGTCGGCGGGCGGGACGGACCGGTCCAGGACGTCGGGCACGGCGGCGCGCAGCGCGGCCATGGTCTCCACCATCCGGGTGTGGAACGCCGTGTCCGGGCCGGCGTACGGGCTCATGTTCTGGGCGCTGGGGTGCATGAGCCGGAGCAGGTGGGGAAGGGGGTCCCCGTCGGTCACGATCGCCCATTCCCGGGCGAACGCCCGGTCCGGCCGGAAGGCCGTGGGCCACGCCACGGCCCGGCCACGCTCCAGCCCCGCCGCCTCCAGCCTCCGGAGCCCGGGAAGGGTGAGCCGCGGCTCGTCGTCGAGCCGCAGGGCGGCCACCGTCGTTCGGATCGCGACGTTGCCCAGCGCGACCACGAGCCGGGGGGCGGCGGCCAGGACGGTCTCCCGCAGCAGGTGCACGCTCGACGCCAGCCCGCCCACGGGCTCCCGGAGCTCCGCGACCTTCGGTTCGCCGCCGCCGCGCTCGGGCAGCCGGTTGAGGGCCGCGACGATGTAGGTCTGGTTGCGGTCGAGGCCGGCGCCGGCGAGGAGCGCGTCGAGGTTGGCACCGGCGACATCGCCGCCGAACGGGATGCGGGTGCCGTGGGCGCCCATGGTCCCGCTGCCCCGGCCGCCCGCGTTCCCGGGTGCGGCCCCGACCCAGAGCACGTCGTGGCGGCGCCAGGGTCCGTTGCGCCGGGACCATACCAGGGGGCGGTCCACCGCCCGTCCGTCGGCCCGGCGACACGGCTCCATGAGCCACTCGTCGGCGAGGCACGGCGGGTGGTCGGCGTGCGCGCGCCGGAAGGTCCGGCGGAATCTCTCCTCGGCGTCAGGGGTGCCCATGGCCGGGAAGGTCGGACGCCGCATCGTCCCTCGCAAGCGGGCGTCGAACGTGATAGGCTTCCGTGGCGGAGCGCCGACGACACCATGGGAGCAGAGGATGAGCGAGAAGCGCGACTATAGACACCACCGGATCGGGGACAGGGAGCTGGAGCCCGAGACCCTGATGATGGGCTACGGCTACGACCCGCAGCTCTCGGAAGGCTCGGTCAAGTGCCCGATCTTCCAGACCTCGACCTTCGTGTTCAAGAGCGCCGAGGAGGGGAAGGCCTTCTTCGAGCTGGCCTACGGCCTCCGCGAGCGGGGGCCCGCCGAGGAGCCCGGGCTGATCTATTCCAGGATCAACAATCCCGACCTGGAGATCCTGGAAGACCGGCTCACCCTCTGGGACGGCGCCGAGTCGGCGCTGGTGTTCTCCAGCGGGATGGCGGCCATCGCCACTACGCTCCTCACGTTCCTGCGGCCGGGCGACTCCATCGCCTACAGCGAGCCGGTCTACGGCGGGACCGAGTTCCTCCTGGTGCATATCCTGCCCCAGTTCGGGGTCCGGGGCTTCGGGTTCCGGGCGGGGGAGAAGGGCGCCATGGAGGCCGCGGTGGCCCGGGCGCGGGAGGCGGGCCCGCTCAAGGTCATCCTGGCGGAGACGCCCGCCAACCCGACCAACGCCCTGGTGGACATCCGGCGCTGCGCGGAGCTGGCCGAGGAGGCGGCCCACGATGGGGTCCGGCCGGTCGTCGCCGTCGACAACACCTTCCTCGGCCCCCTGTGGCAGCGACCGCTGGATCACGGGGCCGACCTCGTCCTCTACTCCCTCACCAAGTACGTGGGCGGGCACAGCGACCTGATCGCCGGCGCGGTGCTGGGCGACCAGGCGCGGGTCGGGGCGGTGGCCGGCATGCGCACGATCCTGGGGACCATGGCGGACCCGTGGACCGGCTGGCTCCTCATGCGCTCCCTCGAGACGCTGAAGCTGCGCATGACCAGCCAGATGAAGAACGCCCGCTACATCGCCGAGTTCCTGCGGGACCACTCCCGGGTGCGGAAGGTGCACTACCTGGGGTTCCTCGACGCGTCCGATCCGCAGCACGAGATCTTCCAGCGACAGTGCCTCTCCCCCGGCGGCACGTTCTCCTTCGAGGTCGACGGCGGGGAGAAGGAGAGCTTCCGGCTCCTGGACGCCCTGAAGCTCGCCAAGCTCGCCGTGAGCCTGGGCGGGACGGAGACGCTCATGGAGCACCCGGCCACGATGACCCACGCCGATGTCCCGCCGGACCACCAGCTCGACATCGGCATCACCCCCGCCATGGTCCGGATCTCCGTCGGCGTCGAGCACCCGGACGACATCATCGCCGATCTCGACCAGGCGCTGGCGGCGATCTGAGGCCCCACGGCGCCGGAGGAAAGTGAAGCGAGGCGGCTCCCCGCGGGGAGCCGCCTCGTGTGCTCGGGCGTGGCCCGGCGCCGTCAGATGCTCTTCAGCAGATCGTCGATCGCTTTCTGGACCGCGTCGCGGCCTCCCCCGGCCAGGAGGTTCTCCAGCATCTCCTTCGCGTCGTGCGCCACGTCGTCCGGGTGATGGCGGTCGGAGGCCGCCCGGACCACGTTGCCGATGGGCAGCAGCGCGAACTGGGGTCCGCCGTCCTCGCCGCCGGACTGCGCGTAGTCGCTCTCGACCTCCGGCGGCGGGGCCGGGACGCTCGATCGCCAGGGCTCGGCCGTGCCCTCCTCGCCTTCACCGCCGTCCGCCGCGTCCGGCTCCACGGGGAGGACCAGGCAGATCCGCCCGTCGATGTTGCCGCTGTCGTCCTCCCGGGCCGCCAGCGCCACGGACACGGGTGACGCCAGCAGCGACTGGATCGTGTCCAGCGCGTTGGAGGCCACGACGCTGCGGGCTATGAGCCGATCGTCGTAGTAGTAGCCCAGACCGACCGCGCCGTCCGGCACCGAGTTGTGGCGAATCGAACGCGCTTCCAACTCGATAGGGGTCGGGTGTGGCACGACGACGAGATGATCCATGGGTCTCCTGGATCGCGGTGCATCTTCCAGTGAATGTTCCGGTCGCCACGCCGGGGGGCAACCGCATGTTCCTACCCGGCACCGTCGAGGGTGTTCGCGGGAGGTGGGGGGAGCGAGGGGGCGCTGGAGGCGGAGCGGGGACGACCGGGGGGGCCGGTCGGCCGTCAGTCGGCCGCCTCGGCCCCGGAGCGCCCCGGCTCCTTGACCATGACGCTGGCCCGGGGCGACTCGACCGGGTCGGCCCGGAAGGCCTCGCGGACGATGCGCGCCTGCTGGTCGTCGTGCGCCTTCTTGTAGCCTTCCGCCGGGCTCGCCCGCTCGGGTCGACCGACGTACCCTACGGCGCGGTCGTCCCCGGCCAGGCGCTGGAGCCAGGGACGCATGTAGGTCCACGCCCCCATGTTGACCGGCTCCTCCTGGACCCAGACGATCTCCTTCGCGCCGGGGTACCGGTCGATCACGGCGCGCAGGGCGCTCCTCGGCATCGGGTAGAGCTGCTCGACCCGGACGACGGCCACGTCGCCGGCCTCGTCGTGGTCGTCGCTCCCGGTGAGGTCGTAGTAGACCTTCCCGGAGCAGAGGACGATGCGGCGAACGTCGCCGGCGTGCTCCCCGGCCCGTTCGTCGTCCAGCACGAGACGGAACCCGCCGCGGGTCAGCGCGTCCGCCTCGGAGACGGCCCTGGGATGCCGAAGCAGGCTCTTGGGGGTGAAGACGACGAGGGGCCGGCGCTCCTTCAGATGAGCCTGCCGGCGCAGGAGGTGGAAGTACTGGGCCGGCGTGGTGCAGTTGGCGACCCGGATGTTGTCCTCCGCCGCGAGCTGGAGGAACCGCTCGAGCCGGGCGCTGGAGTGCTCGGGACCCTGCCCCTCGTAGCCGTGGGGCAGCAGCAGCACGAGGCCGCTGGTCTGCCCCCACTTGGCGCGGCCGGCGACCAGGAACTGGTCGATGATCACCTGGGCGCCGTTCACGAAGTCGCCGAACTGGGCCTCCCAGAGCACGAGGGAGCTTGCCGCCGCCGTGCTGTAGCCGTACTCGAACCCCAGCACGCCCGCCTCGGAGAGAGGGCTGTTGTACACCTCGAACGGGGCCCCAGCTTCCTCGAGGTTGCGCAGGGGTGTGTAGCTGTCCCCGGTGACGGCCCGGAGCGTGAGGTGCCGCTGGCTGAAGGTCCCGCGGGCCGTGTCCTGCCCGGAAAACCGGATCGGCGTGCCCTCGGCGAGGAGGGAAGCGAAGGCCAGGGACTCGGCGTGGGCCCAGTCGATCCCCGCTCCTTCCTCCAGCATCCCGGCTCGTCGCTCGAGCTGCCGCTCCAGCTTCGGGTGGACCTGGAAATCGTCGGGCCAGCGGTGGAGCTGGCGGTCCAGGGCGAGGAGCGCGTCGCTCTCGACCGCGGTGTCCACGGGCGCCTCGAGGGTGGCCGGCTCCACGGGCGGGGTCGCCGACGCGTCCTCCGATTCCGCGGTCCGCTCCTTGACCTGGCGCTGGATCTCCCCCAGCCGATCGTAGGCGGCATCCCACGTCGCGTCGACCTCCTCGCGGGAGAGGGTGCCCTCGTCGACCAGTCGGTCCGCCCATTGCGCGAGCACGGTGGGGTGATCCTGGACGCGCTCGTACATCCGGGGCTGCGTGTAGGCCGGCTCGTCGCCCTCGTTGTGGCCGTAGCGGCGGTAGCCGACCAGGTCGATGAGGACGTCGGCCTGGAACTCGGTCCGGTACGCCATGGCGAGGCGGACCACGGCGAGGCAGGCCTCGGGGTCGTCGGCGTTCACGTGGAAGACGGGGATGTCGAAGCCCCGGGCCAGGTCGCTGGCGTAGTCGGTGGAGCGGGCCTCCTCGGGATCGGTGGTGAAGCCGATCTGGTTGTTCACGATGACGTGGAGGGTGCCGCCGGTCTCGTAGCCCTTGAGGCGGGCGAGGTTGAGGGTCTCGGCGACGATGCCCTGTCCCGCGAAGGCGGCATCGCCGTGCATGAGCACCGGGAGCACCCGGGCCACGTCCTGCGTCAGGCGGGTGCCGGAGCGGTCCGTCTGCTTCGCCCGGGCGATGCCTTCCACGACCGGGTTCACGAACTCGAGGTGGCTCGGGTTGGGCGCCATGGTGACCGTGAGGGGCTGACCGGACACCGTGGCGTAGGTGCCTTCGGCGCCGAGGTGGTACTTCACGTCGCCGGTCCCGGAGCCGAGCTGCTGGCCCTCGAACTCGGCGAGGATCTTCTCGTACGGCCGTCCGAGGACGTGGGCGAGGACGTTGAGCCTGCCCCGGTGGGCCATGCCCAGGACGACCTCGCGGGCGCCGGCGGCGGCGGCCCGCTCGATGGCGAGGTCGAGGACCGGAACCAGCATGTCGTTGCCCTCGATGGAGAACCGCTTCTGGCCCAGGTACGCCCGGTGGAGGAACTGCTCGAGGGCCTCGACCTCGGTGAGGCGCTCGAGGAGGCGCGACTTCTCGTCGTCCGACAGGGGACGGCGGTGCTCCCCGTCCTCGATACGGCGCCGGAGCCACTCCCGGCGCTTCGGGTCCTCGAGGTGCTCGTACTCGTAGCCGATGGTCCCGGTGTAGGTCCGCCGGAGCCACGCGAGCACGTCCTTCATGCTGCGACCGGGCTCGCCGAGGTCCAGGAGGGAGGCGGGAATGGCCTCCAGCGCCGTGGCCTCGATACCGTGGAACGCCGGCGAGAGCATGGGGTGGCCCCGGGGCTCGCCGCCGAGGGGGTCGAGCTGCGCGGCCGTGTGGCCGTGGAGACGGTAGGCGTCGACCAGCTCGGCCGCGGCCATGGCGGCCCGGAGCTGGGCGCGGGACGGTGCGGCGTCCGCGCGGCCCAGCGGGATCAGGCCCGCATCGCCGGGGTCGTGGGCGAAGACGGCCCTCCAGTGCTCGTCCACGGACGCCGGGTCCCTCAGATAGGACTCGTAGAGGGCCTGGGCGTAGCCGGCGTTGTATGAATCGAAGGCTCGGTTCTTCTTCTCTGGGCTCACAGCGTCCGGCCGCATTCGTCGGATTCGATGGATTTCGCTCCCGCACCCCGTGGAATCCGCGCGCGAGCGCACGGGTTCCCGGCGGGTCGAGGGACCGAGGCGTTCAAGATAGAGGCCACGGGAGGGCAAATCCAGCGAGGGCGGCCTCAGTCGCCGGGGACGATGGGGACGGTGAAGCGGAATGTGCTCCCCCCCCGGGAGGTGTCGCCGAGGACCACGTCGCCGCCGAGGAGCCGGGCCAGCCGCCGGGCGACGCTCAGGCCCAGGCCCGCCCCACTGGCCCGACGCGTGGCCGGCTGCTCGGCCTGCCAGAACGCGTTGAAGACGTAAGGCCGGTGCTCGACGGGGATCCCCTCGCCGCTGTCCACGATCTCGAAGTAGACGGTGTCGCCGTCGGTCCCGCCCCTCAGCATGACGGCGCCCCGATCGGTGAACTTGACGGCGTTGCTCAGCAGCGAGAGCAGGACCTGGAGGAACTTGCCGGGATCGGTGGAAACGCGGTCGGGGAGCGGGCCGATGTCCATGTGGAACGCGATGTCCTTCTCCAGGGCGCGGGGCGCGATGATGTCCGCCGCCCGATCCACGAGGTCCCGGGGGGCGACAGGCTCGAGATGCACCCGCTCGCGGCCCGTCTCGAGCCGGGCGTAGGCCAGGATGCTCTCGATCAGCCGGAGCAGACGATCGGAGGCGGCGCGGACCCGCTCCACCTGCTTCTTCTGCGTGCCGGTGAGGCTCCCGGACACCTCGCTGGCCAGGAGATCGGCGTAGCCCAACACGGCGGTGAGGGGCGTTCGGAGCTCGTGGCTGATGATCGAGAGGAAGTCCGACTTGGCCCGGTTGGCGAGCTCGGCGGATTCCTGGAGGAGGGCGTGATCGACGGCCAGCCCGATCCGCCGCCCCAGCTCCTCGGCCAGCCGGAGGTCGTCCTCGTCGTAGGCCGGCTCGGGACTGGTGCGGGCGAAGGTGGCGGCCCCCAGAACCCGGCTCCGGGCCCGGAGCGGCACGATCATGGCCGTGCGGGGCCCCAGGGCCCGCATCAGCTCTTCGTACCCGCTCTCGTCCCCGCCCGCCGCCGGAGCGTCGGGGAGCCGGTGCAGCAGGACGGATTCGCCGTCCCGGACGACCTTCGCGACGGCGGAGTCGTCGGGGAGCCCCTCGGCCAGGAACGCGCTCAGGCGGTCGACCAGCGGCTGGCGGCTGGCGTCGGCGTGGGCTCCTGTGGCGAAGGTCACGCCAGCGCCGGGGACCAGGTGGAGGAGACAGTAATCGACCATGGAGTTGGCGATGAGGCCGGCCACGGTGGGCAGTGTGGCCTCGTAGTCCAGCGACAGGTCGAGGATCATGCTGACCTGCGCGAGGAGCCGCTGCTGCTCGCGGAGGCGACGACGGTCCGTCAGGTCCGTCATGGCCCCCACGATCCTCACGACCCGGCCGTCCCGGTCGTGGGACGCGAACGCACGGTCGAAGACCGTTGCGTAGGTGCCGTCCGAGCGCCGGAACCGGTACTCCTCGGTCCAGAACCGGCGGCTGGCCCCGAGGAACTCCTCGACCGCGGCCTCCATGCGGGGCCGGTCTTCCGGGTGGGTGCGCTCGAGCCACCACTCCACGGTGGGCTCCACCTGGTCCGGCGTGTAACCGAAGACGTCCTCGATGCCGTCGCTCCAGCGGACCATGCCGGTCCGTGGGCCCAGCTCCCAGATCACGGCCGCCGCGGCGCGCCGCGTCAGCGCGAGTCGGTCCTGGCTGTCCTGGAGCGCGGCCTCCGCCTCCGCATCGGACGGGGCTTCCCGCAGGACGGCGGTCACGCCGGACCGCTCGCCGTCGGCGCCGTAGTGGGCGGAAAGCGTGGCCCGCACCGGGAGCGGAACACCGTGACGGTCCTGGAGGACGACGTCGCCGGACCAGCGCCGGCCCCGGATCAGCTGCTCGATGATGCTACGGGTCTCCGGCGGGGCGCCGCCGGGGACCAGGGCGTCGAGGGCGCTGGCCCCTACCATCTCGTGGGCCGCCCAGCCGAAGAGGTGGCGGGCGGCGGCGTTCCAGTAGATGATCCGCCCATCCCGGTCCGTCGCGACGACGGCCTCGCCGAGGGTGTCGAGGATCTCGGCGCCCAGGGTGCCGTCCAGGGGTTCCGGGTGCTCGAGGGCCGACGCGGCCTGGGCGGGGTGTTTCAGATCGGACACGTCTGGACTGGGGTCTCCCCTCGGCTGAAATGCGCGACGTCCGCGGCTCCGGTGGGGACGGGGTCGATCCCACTCCCCCGTCGGAGTCGCGGACGTTCCACCGATGCTAACGTGGGGCGTCGGCCACGGTCAACCCGGTTGCCCGCGGGCCGGCGCGGCCGCTATGCTTCCGGCGACAGCGCGCCGTTCCGCAGTCCGACTCCGATCCGGATGCCAAAGCAGGAAGACACCCCTCTGATGCGCCAATGGCGCGAGGCCAAGTCCCGGCACTCCGACGCCCTCATCTTCTTCCGGGTGGGCGACTTCTACGAGATGTTCTACGAGGATGCCGAGGAGGGGGCGCGGCTCCTCGGGCTCACGCTCACGGCCCGCAACAACGGCGGGGCGGCGAATGTCCCGCTGGCCGGGATCCCGGTCAAGGCCCGGGACGAGTACCTGGAGCGGCTGGTCCGGATGGGCCGGCGCGTCGCCATCTGCGAGCAGGTGGAGGACCCGGCGGAGGCGAAGGACATCGTGCGCCGGGAGGTGGTGGAGACGGTGACGCCCGGGGCCATCACCGCGGACGCCCTGCTGGAGGACCGGCGCAACAACTGGCTGGTGGCGGTGGTGGAGCTGGACGGGGGCGCGGCGCTGGCGGCCGCCGACATCAGCACGGGCGAGTTCGTCGGGACGCGGGTGCCGACGGATCGGCTGGAGGCGGAGGTCGCGCGGTTCGAGCCCTCGGAGGTGCTCCTTCCCCGGTCCCGGGAAGGGATGAACCCCGTTCCCGCGGCGAGCCCGACGTACCGCCCCGACTGGCTCTTCGATCCGGAGCTGGCCGCGGAGGAGCTGGGACGCCACTTCACGCTCCATGCCCTGGATGGGCTCGGCATCCAGGAGGACGACGCGCCGCTGGTGGGAGCGCTCGGCGCCCTGCTCACGTACATCCGCGAGGTACAGCCGTCCTCGGCGACCGGGCTGCGGCGCCCGCTGATCGAGCGGCCGGGCGAGGCCATGGCGCTGGACGACATGACCCGGCGCAACCTGGAGCTGGTGGCGCCGCTCCGGGCCGACGTGCCGCCGGGCGCGCCGGCGACGCTCATCGACGTGATCGATGAGACGGTGACGGCCATGGGCGGGCGGCTGATCCGGCGCTGGCTGCTCCGTCCACTGGTGGACCCGGAGCCGATCTGGCGCCGGCAGGAGGCGGTGGGCGAGCTGGTCGAGGACGCGACGACGCGGCGGGCCGTCCGAGGGGAGCTGAAACAGGTGCGGGACCTGGAGCGGCTCGCCGGCAAGGTCGGCGCGGGGCGGATCTCGCCCCGGGAACTGGCGTCGCTGCGCTCCTCGCTGGAGCGCATTCCGCCGGTGAAGGACGCGCTGGACGGGGCGGGCTCGCCCCGGGTGGCGGCGCTGCGGGACGCGCTGGACCCGCTCAGCGACGTGCGGGAGGTGATCGGCGCCGCGCTGGCGGACGAGCCGCCGGCGACGCTGGGGGAGGGGGGCGTGATCCGGGAGGGCTACGACCCTGAGCTGGACGAGCTGCGTGGCGCCCGGGACGGGGCCCGGGAGTTCATCGCCTCGCTCCAGCAGCGGGAGCGGGAGCGGACGGGGATCGGGTCGCTGAAGGTGGGCTTCAACAAGGTCTTCGGCTACTACCTCGAGGTCACGAAGGCCAACCTGGACCGGGTGCCGTCGGAGTACCGCCGCAAGCAGACGCTGGCCAACTCGGAGCGCTACGTCACCGACGAGCTGGACGAGTGGGAGGCGAAGGTGCTGGGCGCGGAGGAGCGGATCGAGGAGCGGGAGGCCCGGCTCTTCGGCGATCTGCGTCGGGAGGTCGCGACGTCGGTGTCGCGGCTGCTGGAGACGGGGGGGCAGCTCGCCGAGCTCGACGTGCTGGCGGGCCTGGCCCGGCTGGCGGAGCGTCGCGACTACGTGCGCCCGGAGGTCCACACCGGGTACGAGCTGCGGATCCGGGCCGGTCGGCATCCGGTGGTGGAGACCATGATGCCGCGGGAGGAGTTCATCCCCAACGACGTCGTCCTGGACGAGGACGCGCGGATCATGATCCTGACCGGGCCGAACATGGCCGGGAAGAGCACGCTGCTGCGGCAGGTCGGGCTGATCCAGATCCTGGCCCAGATCGGGGCCTTCGTCCCCGCCGCCTCCGCCCGGGTCCCCGTGTGCGACCGGGTCTTCACGCGGGTCGGCGCCTCCGACAACCTGGTGCGGGGCCAGTCGACGTTCATGGTGGAGATGAGCGAGACCGCGTCCATCCTCCACAACGCCACGGACCGCTCGCTGGTGCTGCTGGACGAGATCGGGCGGGGGACCGCCACGTACGACGGGGTGAGCATCGCCTGGGCCGTCACCGAGCACCTGCACGAGCAGCTCGGGGCGAAGACCATCTTCGCGACGCACTACCACGAGCTCACGCAGCTCGCGGACCTCCTGCCATCGCTGGTCAACGCGAACGTGGCGGTGAAGGAGGCCGGCGAGGACATCGTGTTCCTCCGGCGCCTGGAGCCCGGTGGGGCCGACCGCTCGTACGGGATCCAGGTCGGGCGCCTCGCCGGGCTCCCGCCGGCCGTGGTGGCCCGGGCCCGGGAGATCCTGACGGAGCTGGAGGGGGCCCACTCCCAGCACGGGGAAGGGTTGGGCCGTCGTCGGGCGGGTCGGCCGGAGAGCACCGCGCCGCCGGACCAGCTGTCGTTCTTCGGCGCCGTCTCGCACCCCGTGGTGGAGCGGCTGAAAGAGCTGGACGTGGAGTCGATGACGCCGCTGGAAGCGTTGAACCGACTGGCGGAGCTGAAGCGGGAGGCGGAATGACGGGTTCCGGAAAGGGGCGGCGATGAGACGGGTGGTGGGAGCCGTGGCGCTGGGCCTGGCCCTGGGGATCGGGGCGGGGTGCGAGGAGGAGCCGGAGGCGACGTCGCCGGAGGTGATCTCCCTCGAGACGCCGTTTCGCTATCCCACGGAGCTGTGGGACGAGGGCGTCGAGGGGGACGCGCTGGTGATGGTCCACGTCACCGACATGGGCGCCGTGGACAGCGTGTACGTACTGGAGAGCAGCGGGCGTGAGGCCCTGGACTCCGCCGCCCTGGCAGGAGCCAGGCAACTCAAATTCGCGCCGGGCCGGCGCGGCGACCGGCGCATCGCCATGTGGGCGAAGCTCCCCGTCCGGTTCCGCCGCACCCCGGCGCAGTCCGGAGGCAGCGAATGAGCGGAGCCCCGAGCCGGCATGGCCGGCCCTACGAGAGCGTCCTGGACGTGGTGGGCTGGACCCCGCTGGTGCGGTTGAACCGGGTCACGGAAGGGATCCGCACGCCCGTGTACGGGAAGGCGGAGTTCATGAACCCCGGCGGGTCGGTCAAGGACCGCATCGGACCGGCGATCATCGAGGCGGCGGAGCGGGACGGGACGCTGCGACCGGGCGGGACCATCGTGGAAGGGACCAGCGGCAACACGGGCGTGGCCCTGGCGCTGGCGGCGGCCATCAAGGGCTACCGCTGCATCTTCACGATCCCGGACAAGATGAGCCAGGAGAAGGTGCGGCTGCTGAAGGCGTTCGGCGCCGAGGTGATCGTCACGCCGACGGCCGTCCCGCCCGACCACCCGGACGACTACGTGATGACCGCGAAGCGGATCGCCCGGGAGACGCCCAACGCCGTCCTGGCGAACCAGTTCTACAACCAGGCGAACCCGGAGGCCCACTACGCCACCACGGGCCCGGAGATCTGGCACCAGACCGACGGCCGGGTCACCCACTTCGTGGCCTCGGCGGGGACCGGCGGGACGATCTCCGGGACGGGCCGGTACCTGAAGGAGCAGGACCCTGCGGTCCAGGTGATCGCCGGCGACCCGGAGGGCTCATCCCTCGCCGAGTACTGGCGCTCGGGTGAGCAGGTGGCCGGGTACCCGTACAAGGTCGAGGGGATCGGGAACGAGAAGATCCCCGAGACCCTGTGGTTCGATGTCATCGACCGTTACGAGGCGGTCAGCGACCGGGACGCCTTCCACATGGCCCGGCGCCTGACGCGGGAGGAGGGCCTGTTCGTCGGCGGGTCGGCGGGCCTGATCGTGCATCTCGCGCTGAAAGTCGCCCGGGAGGTGGATGACCCCGAGGCCCTCGTGGTGTGCATCCTCTGCGACACCGGGGAGCGCTACCTGTCGAAGGTGTTCAACGACGAGTGGATGCGAGAGAACCGCCTGATCGAGCCGGAGCGCCTCACCGCCGACACGCTCCTGCACCACAAGGCGCCCGACACCCCCGACCTGGTCGTGGTGCACCGGGACCAGGCCGTGCGCGAGGCCCTCGCCCTGATCACCGGCCACGACGTCAGCCAGCTCCCCGTGCTCGACGGCGACCGGCCCGTGGGCTCCATCACCGAGGAGACGCTCATGGCCCGGGTCATCGAGGACCCGGCCATCCTGGACGAGCCCGTGGGCGAGCTGATGGGCGAGCCCTTCCCGGCCGTCGACGGGACGAGCCCGCTGGACGAGGTCGCCCGGCTGCTGACGCGGCAGACGCCGGCGGTGGTGGTGCGGCACGATGGCGCGCTTACGGGGATCATCACCCGGTACGACATGGTGAGGCAACTGACGGGTTGACCGGCCGGGGGTCGCCACGGCGCGCAAATGGCTCGGCTCTGCCTCGCAAATGGCGGCGGGGCCGCAAATGGTCCGCGGGGCGGACAAATGGCTCGGCTTCGCCTCGCAATGGCGGCCGTTCGGCCGCAGGGTGGCTCGCTGCGCTCGCAGGCGGCCCGGCTTCGCGGGCAGGCGGCTCGCGGCGCGGCTTCCCGGGGGAGGTGGGTGCAATCCGGTTGCACGTGGCCGCCGACCCGCACCGGGCAAGGTGTCCGGCATGTCGGACCGTGGTGTCGTTTGCGAGATCGCGGATCGAGCCGCTTGCGAGGCGCCAGCCGAGCCGCTTGCGAGACCGCAGGTCGAGCCGTCTGCGAGATCACGGATCGAGCCGGTTTGCGAGGCGCAGCCGAGCCATTGGGAGCGCGAGCGACCCATTTGCGCTTCGCGCCATTTGCGGCGTTCGCCGCCATTTGCGTGGCGGAGCCGCGCCATTTGCGAGCCGGAGGCGAGCCGCCGCGCGGCGTGCCTCTTGCTCCATCTGGCGGCGTCCGATCCCATGCACCGACAGGAGCTCATGAGATTTCTTGCGGCAGGAACGGTGGCGCTGCTGTTCGCGGCGTGCGGCGCGGCGACGGAGGGCATTCCGCCGGAGGCGCTGGTCGTGAGCGCCCGCGACGCGTACGTGGAGGCGAGGTCGGTGGCCCGGTCGTGGGACGGGGCCGCGCGGCTCCGCTACGTGGAAGGGGAGGGGGTCGCCGCGACGGGCGTGGTGGCCCCGGAAGAGGGGATCTGGCGATTCCACTACACGGCCCTGGACCGGCCGCAGGAGCTGGTCGTGGAGGTCTCGGCGCTGGAGACGGCCTCGGCGGAGCGCCCGGAGACGTCGCCGCCGGGGTACGTGATCGGCGACAACGCGCTGGGCGCGTCGTGGATCGACTCGAGGGAGGTCGTCGAGGCGATCGCGGCGGCGGGCACGGCTCCGGCGGGACCGCTCTCGCTGCTGCTGGTCCCGACCCGACCGGCGCAGTGGGTGGTCCGGTCCGCCGGGGACGGGCGCTGGCGCGTCCACGCGGAGACCGGGGAGCTCCTCTCGCCATGAAGGTCGGCGTGCTGTTCGGCGGGACCAGCGCCGAGCGTGACGTGTCGATCGCCAGCGGCGCCGAGGTGGTGAGGGCGTTGCGCGAGGCGGGACACGAGGTCGTCGCCGTCGATACGGCCACCGGTGTGCTGGGTCCGGACGAGGAGCGGACGCTGCTCCGCTCGGGGGTGGCACCGGAGCCGCCGGACCGGGGGGAGCTGGACATGCTCCGGACGGGGGATCCGACGGCCCTGACCGGCGCGCCGGAGCTGGCGGACGCCGACGTCCTCTTCCTGGCGCTGCACGGCGGGGCGGGGGAGGGCGGCACGCTCCAGGCGCTGCTGGACCTGGTGGGGCTGCCGTACACGGGCAGCGGCATGCTGGCCAGCGCCGTGGCGATGGACAAGGACGTGACCAAGCGCCTGCTGCGGTTCGCGGGCGTCCCGACGGCGGACTGGCTCATGGCGCCCGCCGACGCGGACGGGGTGGAGGAGGCGCTG
>JABAOG010015079.1_pt3 | contig 20576 bp, 13 predicted proteins | sample 7062131 | NCBI WGS metagenome assembly JABAOG01 (sample SAMN14538629, study PRJNA623070) | marine sediment metagenome | biome: marine biome [ENVO:00000428]; feature: marine pelagic biome [ENVO:01000023]; material: deep marine sediment [ENVO:00002113] | place: India: Arabian Sea | collected...
AGCAGTCTGGTTCTCGGTGAGAAGGTGGAAAGCGGTTTGAACAAGGTAGTGCTTAGGGTGAATTTACGGATGGACTTGCCAACCTTTGGAAAAATTCTCCATGCCCTGGAAACACAGCCGCCTGTGCTCGTTTTGGACAATGTCATCATCAATGCTCGTCCTTCCGGGTCGTCGGCGAGGTGGCGTGGCAGTGTCGAACAACAACTACTGGATGTGAGCCTGGATGTCATCGGTTATAGAAAAACAGGTGAATGATAATGGATAGTGAATCGGGCGTGCGAAGCGCAGCACGAATGCCCGCCTGGGATAGTGCCGATGAAGAAGGCCCAATTGGTAAGGCAAAACGCCATTGGGAAGCCGTAGCTGACACGTTGCCACAGCTCATATGCCTGGTTGATGCCGGGGGTAAAATTGTGCGTACTAACCGTACCTTCGAACGCTGGGGTTTGGGGGCGGTGGNNCGGTGGAAAATGCCGTAGGGGCCGATTTCCATCAGAGAGTCCACCCAAAGTGCACCGATCCTGAATGTTATCTCAAGCATCACGTCGATTTGACAAGGATGGCGAGAGTTGCCACGCCAGCCAATGGATTGCGTGTCTATGATATGCAATTGTCACGCTATCTCCGAATCTCCCTGTCCTCGCTTCATCATGCCGGTGCAAAACTGGGGGGCGAGTGCCGTTTCTCTCTGTTTGTCGCCGAGGATGTGACCTGTCGGGTCGGGCTGGATCGTAAGGCATCGGCGAGCGAAGAGAAATTGCAGTTATTGGTCGATTCTGTTTCCGACCTGATTGTGCAGCACACCGCAGCAGGCATCATGCATTATCTCTCACCGGCAAGCCAGGTATTGCTTGGATGCGAGCCAGAGGCGCTGCTTGGGGCAAATCTCTTTGATCAGATTCACGCGGCTGAGCGGGGTCGTTTTTCCGAAAGGATGAGGCACGTTCAGGCAGGCGAGTTTGTCGAAAACAATACGTTTCGTATCCGAACTGCAGCTGGTGAATGGTGCTGGGTCGAGGCACGAACGCATGTAATAGTGAACGCGGCAGGAAAAGGTGAGTATGTCTCGATAATACGTGATGTGAGCGAACGTCGTAGAGAAGATGAGATTGCACTGGAGTACAGCAAGAAACTTGAGCATGAAGTTGCCAGGAAAACAGAACAGTTGACCATGGTAATCGATATGCTTAAACAGCAAATCGAGGAAAATGAACGTGATCGTCTTTCACTGGAGGCGCTGGGGCGGCGTTATACTTCGTTGGTGGAAAATACACTGACCGGTATCTACTTGCAGCAGGAAAACCGGGTGGTTTTTTGTAATGAAAGATTTGCTGAAATTTTTGGTTTTCCACGCGATGAGATTGCTGGTATGGAATTGAGTTGTTTGTTGGATACAAAAGAGAGAGAAACGGAATTTCCGGATTTGGATAGAGGTACAAATGTCTCCATGAGCAAGGCCAACGTGATTGAAGGGCGGCGCTCTGGTGGAGAAAGAATCTGGATGAAAATGAGCCAGGCTATGCTGGAAACTGACGAAGGGGAGTATGTGTTGGGGAATGTCATAGATGTCTCCGAGCAAATGCGGATACAGGAAGAGTTGCAGCGTTCCGAAAAGGAGACACATCAATTGTCATCACTCCTTATAACGGCTCAGGAGAATGAGCGTAAGCGCATTGCCAATGAGTTGCATGACGGCATAGGCCAGCGGTTAAGTGCGATCAAGTTCTCCGTAGAGGATGTGTTGCGTAGTGCCGAAGGGACGAAAGAGGGACGTTCACTGGAGCGCCTGCAAGATGTCGTGGGCAAGATTCGTGACACGATTGAGGAGGTCAGAAGAACATCGATGGACTTGCGCCCTTCCATTCTGGACGATCTTGGGCTGGTGGCGACCATCAATTGGTTTTGCCGTGAGTTTGGCTCGATGTTTCCTGAAATCGAAGTGGATAAAACAGTGGATATCGAGGAAGCCGCACTACGGGATGAGTTAAAGGTAGTGGTATTTCGCATCATGCAGGAGGCTTTTCATAATATCACCAAACATGCTTCGGCCAGGCGGGTTGAAATATCATTGCGGTTGCAGGACAAGGCTTTGGAACTGTGTATTCAGGATAATGGTTGCGGTTTTGATATGGGCCTCGATGTTACTAGTGGTCCCAGCCTGGGGTTGAAAAGCATGCGTGAACGCGCCGAGCTCATGGGCGGACACTTTGATATTCGGTCAGCCAGTGGTACAGGCACCCAAATTCACGTTCGCTGGCCAGGCTATGCGGCGCTTTTACAGCTCGATTAGTCCGTGCTCAATAGCGTAGGCGGTAATCTTCGACGCACTATGCAGTCCAAGTTTTTTCATCAGGTTGCCGCGATGTTTTTCCACCGTCTTAACACTGATAGAAAGCAGGCGCGCAATCATCTTATTGGTGTTGCCCTCGGCAATCAGCTTGATTACCTCGCGCTCACGGAGCGTCAGGGAGTCCCATGAGGTACTGTTGCTGCCTTGACCGTGTGGCTCAAGATAACCGTTAACAAGCTGTGCACAGATAGACGGGCTCAGGTAGGTCTTGCCCTGCATGACGGCGTTAATCGATGAGGTTAGCTCGTTGCGGGTATCATCTTTGAGTACATATCCGTTCGCGCCTGCATCGAGTGTGGCCCGAACATACTCTTCTGTGCGATGAACCGTGAGGGCAATGATTTTGAGTTTCGCATTGCGCTTGCGTATCAGTTCGATGGCTTCTGTTCCATTCATTCTTGGCATCGACAGATCAATAAGAATGACATCAGGTGATAGCTGATTGGCCATTTGTACGGCTTCATGTCCGTCGGCTGCCTCACCGATAACCATGATTTCTGGAGATGCATCCAGCAGTGCACGCAAACCTTCACGCAGGATAGTGTGATCGTCTGCTAGCAGAACCCTATACATCTGTTTTGCCATCTGTTGTTGCCCCTTCTGGTGAGTCTTGACCAGTGCTCGAACAATGTTACTTAAATGCAAAAACTGCAAGAGAGATTAGTGACAAACATAAAGTAATAACTGCATGCAGAGATGACGCCTTTCCGCTTATGTTTCAGCAGTATAGATGAACATTGAAAACTTGCCGGGATATGGTGAAAAACCGAATAAACCATGGGGTAATCGAGGCGCTGAACTGGGGTCTCTACCCGGGATACAACAGGGTGGCGGTTCACTACTCTGCTTCTCGTGAGGAATGGGGACTCTGCCGATAAAGGGGTGCGGACATGACAGAAGGTGGAGAGAGTCCAACATAGGTAAGGCTATGTTGGTGGCTTTGCAGCGGAGGCCGTGATAGATGTTTCGTACACTCTTGGTGGAAGACAGTTCAGGGTTTCGTACCACCCTGCATTCCATGCTGCGAGAGCATTTTCCGGCTATCGAGATCCGCGAGGCTGGAACTGGCGAAGAAGCCTTTGAAGTCACGGCTTCATACCAACCCGATCTGATATTAATGGACATTAAACTCCCGGGTGAAAACGGACTTGTGTTGACACGAAAATTCAGGGATGCCGATGCGGCAGTCAAGGTCGTTATCCTTACCAGTCATGATCTGCCGGAATACCGCGAGGCGGCTCTTGCCAATGGCGCCAGTGGTTTTTTGTGCAAGGAAACGGCTANNTCGGTGAACAATCACCGCAATAATTTCCTCCAGACGAATTTCTGAGATCCGGAAGTCAAAAGTCGTACCGATGCGTTTCTATACATCACGCTTCAGTACGTCTCCTCTTTCGGGTTAACTCCTACCTTCCGCATAGGGTGGTCCTACCGGTGAAATGGGGACAGCACCGACCGGTAATCACGTAGCGAATCACTAGGCTGTTTTCGAAGGTCGTTTCTCCTGTATTCGACCGTTGTTATTGGGTTTTACAAAATTCTGGCAGCACGGTGCAGCGACAGTGCAATCGTCGTGGTCCGTCCAGGTAATTGAATCAGCTAGTGGGAGAGCCGAAATGATTATGCACAGCCGACATGTGAACAGGTGCAATAATGGGTGGTCGGCCATCCACACCTGGTTGGTGGCCACAATGATGCTTTGCCTAATGGTGATGTCTCCGGCACATGCGGTACCCGGTAGCATCAACCTCCAGGTTCAGGACGGTAATGCCAATCCGGTTACAGGCTTTCGCTGGCTACTGGAAGAGGACCACACCACTGCTGTGGATCCTGGGGTGCACACACTTGATGCTCCCTCGCTAAAGTTTCATACCAGCCATTCCCCAGTGTTGCAAGAGGGTGAAACGACGGGCACAGCGGCGACCATCACCGGGGTTGATACCGATAAACGTTATTTCATCTCCGTGCTGCCATTTACCGGTTATAGCAATGGGGGAGGTGAAGTAGTATTTGATCCAGCCACGGCGACGGCCGATATGACATTGGTGGTCGCGCCGCAGCCGATACCGACCGCCCAAATTGCGATTTTTGCCTTTGAGGACAGGTATCCCATTAACAACGCCCCCGACCTGCCGCAGGAAGTCGGGTTGCCTGGCTTTAGCGTGTTGCTCTTTGATGCGGCTGGACAGTACGGCGCCGCCGGCGGTCAGGTGNNCTCACCGATGTTGACGGAATGGCGCATGTCAAAAACCTGGCTCCGGGCAAGTACGGGGTTCAATTGGTGCCGCCGGCTGGAGAGGACTGGCACCAGACCCATACCATTGAAGGTAGCAAGACTATCGATGCCTGGGTCAAGGCCAATGAGCCGCCTTTCTTTACTGAGTTCGGGCCGCCGGGACAACATGTCTTCGTCGGTTTTGTAAAGACTTTCGATTGCTACAATGCAGCGGCCACCAATCCGGTGGGTTACTGCGATACCGCAGCCCCTGCCGGCAGCACATCGATTAGTGGCACCGTCACCAACCTGCATAACTCTCGGCCGCCGAATTTTACCTTCTATAGCGGTCACCCGTTCCCCGGCTGTTGGATCGGGCTGAATGATGCTCCCGCAGGGACCGGTCACGGTGTGTTTGCCCAGCCCTGCAATGCTGACAGCAGCTTCCAGATCAACAATGTACCTCCCGGTGATTACGAGTTGGTGATCTGGGACAGTGCACTCGACGTCATTATCTCAACCCTACCCGTTACGGTGCCGGTGGGCGGAGGGAATATCGCGTTGGGCGATGTACCGGTATTCAACTGGTTCCACCGCAGCGAACACACGGTCTTTTTCGACCGCAATCAGAACGGTTTCCGCGACTGTGTGACTGCCGACTGTAACGACGCGACGGTGGACGATACACCGGTCGGTGCCGATGGGGCGGCTATTGGTCTGCGTTTTCGCGATGGGCGTGTCTATCAGGGATTCCCGGTCGATCTCAATGGCGAAGCGCCTTTCGATGAGGTATTTCCGTTTTTCCACTGGCTGGTGGCCGAAGTGGACTTCGCCAAGCTCAAAGCCACCGGTGTAACGGTCACCGTCGATAACGGTGGGCCGGTTGCTGCCGGTGAAACCCTTACCCCACAGCCGCAGTACTGTACCCAGGGCGATGTGGACTCCGGCTTCTGCACCATCGTTGACCTGGGGCAGCCGCTGATCAATCCCAACACCGGCGATAATCTCTCACGCACGGAAACCGGTCCTGTGCTGACCCAGGCCTTCCAGGGCTTTCTCGGTCAGACCAACCGCTTTGAGTGGGGCAAGGCGCCTTATGGTCCTGGCGAGAACGGGGGGATCTCCGGTATCGTCTTTTATGCCATCACCCGAGCCGAGAACGATCCGCGCTATGCGGCCGCTGAGGAGTGGGAACCGGGGATTCCCCGAGTGCAGGTCAACCTGTACCAGGCCGATATCGACGGTAATATCCTCGACCAGACCGGGGACGGCATCATTACCCCGCCTGATGTCGACAACTATCCCCTGGGCAATTTCCCCGGGATCGAAGACACCGACCACAACACTAACGGTATTTTCGACCAGGGCGATGCGCTGCGGGTGACCCATACCGACAGCTGGGACGACAGTGTTCCCACCGGCTGCCAGGGTGATGTCTTCTCCGTCGACGGGGTTCCCACAGACTGCTTTGATGGTCTGCGCAACTTTAACCAGGTGCGTCCCGGCGTATTTGACGGTGGTTATGCCTTTGGTCCGGGCGACCTGGCTGACCCGGCCGATCCACCACTGGCAGCGGGTGATTATGTTGTAGAGGTCGAGGTTCCGCCCGGCTATGAGCTGGTGAAGGAAGAGGACAAGAACGTCGATTTTGGCGATGCCTACACGCCCTCGCCACTGCTGTTGCCCAATATCTGTGTCGGTGATCTGCACACTGTCCCGGCATACCTGACCATGCAAACCGACGCAGCGGGTACCCCCTATCCGGGGATCGATCCGGCCGACCTGATCGACGCGCCCTATGCCGGCACGGACCGTCCGCTGTGCGACCGGAAACTGGTTCGCCTGACTCAGGGACAGAATGCTGCGGCTGACTTCTTCCTCTTTACGGAAACCCCCAAGGCGGCGCTGGTCGTCGGCGGCATCCTCAACGATCTCGCCAACGAGTTCGACCCCAATGCGCCGACCTTCGGCGAGAAGTTCGCGCCACCGTGGTTGCCGGTCTCCTTCCGTGACTGGACTGGCCGTGAAATCGTGCGGACCTACTCCGATGAGTGGGGTAAGTTCAACGCGATGCTGCCCTCCACCTATACGGTGAACCTGCCAATGGCTTCAGGCGTATCGCCGAATATGATCACCGCCTGTATGAACGATGCCGGGCCGATCCCCAATCCGGCCTATGATCCGGTTACCAACCCCACCGTGCCGACGATGATTATCGATCCGCACTATGACCGGCGCTACAGTCAGTTCTGTTACACCTTCCAGTACATGCCTGGCGGCACCACCTATCTGGATACGCCGGTGTTGCCGATCGCAGCCTTTGCCGGCCCGGGTAGCCCACTGGATTGTGAGCAACCGGATGCCACGCCTCTGATCTATACCGTCTCCGGTCCGGCAGGCAGTGGTCCCTATACGGAGCCCGGGCAACTGCTGACCATCGTGGCCGTAGGCGATATGGATGTGCCTAATCCGGCCTATGACGGTACGGCTGCTACCACACCGATGATCACGCGTCACTACGGTTTCGGTAATACCGCAGGCGAGGTGACCATTGGTGGTATGCCGCTGACCGGAGTGAGCTGGAGCGACGGCATCATTACCGGCACCGTGCCGGCAGGCGCCACCACCGGTCAACTGAGGGTGACCAATGCGGCCGGCGTGGAATCTCCTGTGGGTGTCACGGTAACGGTGGGACCGTTGCCGAGCCGCATGTCGGTTATCCAGGTTCTGCCCAGTGCCGATCCTGCGGCGACACCGATCCAGGATGCCATTGATATGGCGCGGCCGCAGGACATCATCATGCTGGCGCCCGGGACCTACAACGAACTGGTACTGATGTACAAGCCGGTCCGCCTGCAGGGCTGGGGCCCCTACGCGACGATACTCAATGCCCGCAAGGTGCCGGCAGAGAAGATCGCCAGCTGGCGCGACAAGGTGGCCACGCTGCTGGCCGCCGGAGCCTTTGAGCTCCTTCCGGGACAGGAAGGTGCCAATCCGGCGGTGGACTTCGGTGGCGAGGGGGCAGGCATCACGGTGCTGGGTAGCACCACGGTGCGATCCCGTCTGCAGTTCCGCGGCGGTGAGCATCATGCCCGCATCGATGGCCTGAGTATCACGGGTGCAGATGCTGGCGGTGCGATCCTGGTGAACGGTCATGCCAGCCATCTGGAGATCAGCAACAATCGCCTGGTTGCCAATATGGGACAGTATGGTGGCGGTATCCGTATCGGCCATGCCGTGCTGACCCACCAGGATCCAACGCTCGGTCAGATCTATACCGATGCGAATAACGATCGTGTGGATATCCACCACAACCAAGTGGTGCAGAACGGCAGTATCGCCGGTGCCGGTGGCGGTATCGCCCTCTACACGGGTGCTAACCAGTACAGCGTGACCTCCAACTATATCTGCGGCAACTTCACGCAGAGCAATGGTGGTGGTATCGGCCATCTGGGACTGAGCTGGCTCGGTCGCATCAGCGATAACAAGATCCTGTTCAACCACTCCTTCAACCAGGGTCTCTCGGTCTCCGGTGGCGGGGTCTATATCGGTGGCCAGGTGGGACTGGACGGTGCGGTTAGCCCTGGCTCCGGTAAGGTCACCATTGACAGCAATCTGATCCAGGGCAACCTGGCTGGCGCTGGCGATGGTGGCGGCATCCGCACCGAGCGGGTCAATGGCGAGGATGTCCAGCGCAACCCTGCCGGTATCAACCGCTGGTATGCCGTCGATGTGCTGAACAACATTGTGACCAACAATGTCGCCGGGCTCGCTGGCGGCGGGATCGCGATGCAGGATTCGTTGATGGTGAACATCATCAATAACACCATCGCCCACAATGACAGCACCGCAACCGCCGGTGAGGCATTTGCCCCGGGCAGTCCCAACCAGAGTACGGCCCAGCCTGCCGGCATCGTCTCACGGGCCAACAGCCTTGCTCTCAGCGGACTGATCTACCCCTCCTGGAAGCTGGATCAGTATCGGGAGTTCTCCAACCCGAGGATGGTGAACAACATCGTTTGGCAGAACCGCTCCTTCTATTGGGCTATTCAGCCAGATCCGGCGGACCCGGCGAAATCCATTTTCGGTCTGGTGCCCGATGTCGGGGAAGGTGTTCCGGCAGTCTACGACGATCTGGCCGTGCTTGGTGTGACCGGCAGCCTCAACCCGATGAACAGCATCCTGACCGATGTGACCGGCTACGACGCCAGCAACATCGCGGCTAATCCGTCTTTCCTGGCAGGTTACTTCAACGGGGAACGCGGTCAGACCATCTTGATCCCTGAGGTGACCACTTCGGCGGGGGCTGCACCGGCCTTCGATGAAGGGGGCAACTTCATCGATGTCAGCTTTGGCCCACTTGTTCCCAGTGGGGATTACCACCTGTTACCGGGTTCACCCGCCATGGATACAGGGGATAGTGACGTGCTGGTGGACTTCACCGACCTGGCTGTGGATTACGACACTGAGTTACGCCCCAGCGGGGCAGGCACGGATATTGGCGCTGACGAAGTGCCGCAACCGTAACCGACGAAAATCGTGCCCCGCTCGTCTTAAGGCAGCGGGGCCAGATGAGGAGGAGTTCGCTCATGAATCAGTTCAAGCTAAGAGCTCTCTCGGCTGCCACAGCACTGTTTTTGGCGGGCATAGGATTGCCGGCAGGAGCAGCGGTCTTTGTGCAATGCCCTGGAGACAGTAATGGGGATGCCGTCCCGGACATACCGTACGACCCGAACCAGCTCAAGTGTATGCACCTTGGGGCCGGTGACGGTTTTATTAATATGGCCGATGGAAGACTGCAGTATATGTTCGGCTTTTCCGATCTGACACGGCTTACTGAAGATCAGGCGATGGATGCCGGAAATCTGGCAGCGGCGTTCCCGGCCCCGACCATTACCTTGCAAGAGGGGCAGGAGTTTTACCTCACACTGACCAATGTCGGTATGGCGATCCGGCCGGATCTGTTTGACCCGCATACGGTGCATTTTCACGGTTTTCCTCAGGCATCGAGTGTGTTTGACGGGGTGCCGGATGCGTCCATTTCCATCAATATGGGTTCGAGTCTGACTTACTACTACAACCTTCGGGAACCCGGTACCTACATGTACCACTGTCACGTGGAGGCGACCGAACACATGCAGATGGGCATGCTCGGCAATCTCTATGTGCAGCCGAAACAGAATAAACTTCCGGCCGGTACCAATCTGAACGGTTTTAGTCATCAGGACGGCTATAAATATGTCTACAACGATGGCGACGGCTCGACCTATTATGATGTGGAATTTCCGTTACAGATCGGCTCCTTCGACCCGGAGTTTCACGATGCGAGCATGAACGTGCAGCCGCTGCCGTTTGCCAACATGAGAGATACCTACGGCATGCTCAACGGCCGCGGTTATCCCGATACGGTCAACCCGGCGCCGCTTGTCCCACCTATTGAAAATGGCGGCAAGATCTCACAGGCGGACAGCTCCCTGGTAACGGCGACAAGCGGTCAAAAGATTCTGCTGCGTATCTCAAATCTGAATGTCACCAATTTTTATACATTGCAAAGCCTGGGGCTGAGGATGCAGGTCGTTGGCACTGGAGCGAAACTGCGGCGCGGCCCTGATCCTGATGGTGATGGACCAGCACAAGGTATCGATACCGTCTATGAGACGAACTCAGTCACTCTGGGTGGCGGTGAGTCGGTGGATGTGATCATCGATACCGCATCGGTCGCACCCGGTACCTACTTTCTCTACACCACGAATCTCAATTTCCTCAGCAATAACACCGAGGATTTCGGCGGCATGATGACTGAGATTCGTATCAACTGACGGTGCAGCCGACTCGTGATCAGGAGGCGATCCATGAAAATCTACAAGCGTACTAGAGGATGGCTGGCGACAGCGATACTTGTGCTGGTCAGTTTGCAAGTCGAGGCGGCCATAGACGGCATTACCGGAACAACGTTCAATCTGACCGCTTCACCCGGCTATATCAGTACCCCGGATGGCGACAGTCTTCTGATTTGGGGTTATGGGGTGGACGGCGGGCAGATGCAGTATCCCGGACCGACCCTTATCGTCAATCAGGGGGATACCGTCACCATTAACCTCAGCAATAATCTGCCGCAGCCGGTCTCTATGGTTTTCCCCGGCCAGCAAAATGTGGTGGCCTCCGGCGGCACTGCAGGGGTGCTGACTCAGGAGAGCGGTGGCCCGGCCGATCCGGTGAGCTACACCTTTACCGCCAACCGCCCGGGCACTTTCTATTATCACAGTGGGACCAGGCCCGATCTGCAGATCGAGATGGGGCTGGTCGGTGCACTGATTGTCCGTCCGAGTGGCACACCCAAACAAGCCTATAATCACTCCGATACCGCCTTTGATTATGAGTATCTGTTCCTGTTGACGGAGATGGATCCAAGGATCCATTACGAGGTTGATCGAGGGCAGTATGCGGGGATCGACACTACTGTCTACAATCCGGTGTTGTGGTTTATCAACGGCCGTAACGCACCGGATACCCTGGCCCCGGCTCATAGTCCACTGTTGCCCCTCCAACCCTACAACATTGTGCCCCGGATGCATCCTGGCGACAGGGTACTTTTGCGGCTTATCGGGGCAAGCCGGGATCTCCATCCGTTCCATACCCATGGCAATCATTTCATGCAAATTGCGCGTGACGGGTATCTGTTGGAGAGCAGCCCGGGTGCCGGTCCGGATCTGGGTGTTTTCGACTTCACTCAGAAGGTTGTCTCCGGCGCCACTTATGATGCCATTTTTACCTGGACCGGTGAGGGGATGGGTTGGGATATCTACGGCCACTCGGCCGGAGACCCGTTGGCGCCTTTTGAGGATCCGGCTGATCACGGTAAGCCGATTCCGGTTGTCTTGCCGGAGAACCAGGACCTTACTTTTGGCGGATTCTGGAGTGGCAGTCCGTTCCTTGGAGCCTTCGGTACGTTGCCTCCAGGAGAGGGCGGTCTGAACGCGAACGGGGGACTGTTCTTTATGTGGCATTCGCATACTGAACGAGAGCTGGTTAATAACGATATTTTCCCGGGCGGAATGATGACCATGTTGATCATCGAACCGCCTGGCACACCCATCGAGTGATGGCCCCTAACTGTGTGGAGGAGATGATTGTGAACAGAACCGTGAGAAAGACGAGCCTGCTCTCCGGACTGGCGTTGGGGCTGGGGTTGATGGCAGGGGGAGTGGCGCAGGCAGCAGAAGTATTTCTCTGTGCCGGAAGCACTACCCTGACCATGCCCGATGGCAACATTATCGCAGTATGGGGATATGCAGAAGACGACAACGGCAATCTGGGGGACGGTTGTGGCAATCCTGTGCAAGTGCCGGGGCCGGCGATTAGTGTTCCGAGTGCCGATACCAGTTTGACCATAAATTTACGGAATGATTTGCCGGAGGCTACATCGCTTGTGATCAGTGGTCAGACTGCCACCATGACGCCGGTGTTCTTTACCGACGGGCAAGGGCGTTCTCGTGTTCGCTCTTTTACCTATGAGGTGGCCCCGGGGGCTACCGGGTTTTACACCTGGAATGATTTTCAGCCGGGAACCTACGCCTATCAGAGCGGGACCCATGTGGCGGTGCAAGTGCAGATGGGACTTTATGGGGCTGCCACCAAGGATGCGGCAGCGGGTGAGGCTTATCCAGGCGTAGCGTATGATCAGGAGGTCATGTTGTTCTACAGCGAACTTGACCCGGTGCTGCATGAGGCGATTTCGAGCGGCACCTACGGTACCACAGGCCCGACCAGCACCATTGACTACAGCCCCAAATATTTCCTCGTCAATGGTGTCCCATATAGTGTAGCGACGACACCGATTCCTGCCGGGGCGGCGGGCACACGGACACTTCTGCGTATGGTCAACATGTCATTGCGTACGATGGTGCCGAGCATATTGGGAGAGGAATTGCAGATTGTTGCCGAGGACGGTAGTGCTTACCCTTTTCCGCGAAAGCAGTATTCGGTAATGATGCCTGCCGGCAAGACTCGTGATGCGATTTTGCTGGCCAATGCCCAAGGTGAGTATCCGCTGCTTGATTATCGCCTCAACCTCACCAACGCCGGTGTCGGTCCTGGCGGGTCATACAGCCACCTGGCAGTTGGTGCTGCTGATGCTGCTCGCCCTATCGCCGCTGATGACCTTTTTGCCACAACAGAAGACACACCTCTGACCATTGCAGTGCCGGGTGTGCTTGATAACGATACCGGTACCGGGTTAACGGCGACGATGCAGACGGTCGCCAATCAGGGCAGTGTGTCGCTCGCTGGCGACGGTTCGTTTACCTACACGCCAACAGTAAACTTTAACGGCACAGCTTACTTCACGTACACCGCAAGCGATGGCGTGATGACAAGTAATCTCGCCACCGTGAAGGTGGAGGTAGCACCGGTGAATGATGTACCGGTAACTGTTGCCGACAGTTACGCAGGGAGTGCGGATACTGAGCTGAATGTACCCCCTCCCGGTGTGCTGGCCAACGACACCGATGTGGATGGAGATACCCTCCGGGCCATGCTGGACAGCGGCACTACCAATGGTACGGTGACCCTCTGGAAGGGCGGAGCTTTCCGATATATTCCGAACCCGGGATTCAGCGGAACGGACAGCTTCACCTACCACAGCCATGATGGGACGATTAACGGCAATACGGTACAGGTCACCCTCAATATTGCGCCTCCGGCCAATCAGCCACCCATTGCCGTGGATGATGCGTTTGCAACTCCGGTTGATACCTTTATCAAACTCAATGTCATGGCTAATGATTCGGATCCAGACGGTTCCCTTGATTGGAGCTCACTGACCATTGTTGGCGATCCTGCCAGTCCGGATGTTAGCGCGACGGTAAATGCCAAGGGTAATGCGATCTTCTTTAATCCGAGCAATGGATTTGTCGGAGTCGAGACCTTGACTTATACGATACGGGACAACGTTGGTGCACTTTCCAATGTTGGCACCGTTACCGTAACGGTAGGGCCGTAACAGTGTGCCGGGCACAGCACTCGCAGTGTTAATGGCAGTGCTGTGCAGGCCTGAAAGGGAGAAAGCGGATGATGACAAATCGGGAAAAATGTGGAACGGGTTTACTAGCAGCCTCTGCACTGCTGGCGTGTGCAGTATTGTTGTCAGGGTGCAGCAACAGTCCCACCGAGACGATGGAGGAGGATCCCGGTTACGGCGGTGGCAACGGCGTTTCCAATCCCAATCACGTGGGCGGCCTGCATGAAAAATGGGGTGTCGAGGTGCTTGGTGTTCAGGCGACCGCCACCGGATATATCCTGGATTTTCGCTATCGTGTGGTTGATGCGGAAAAGGCCGCACCGCTGCTCGATAGGCGAATTAAGCCTTATATTCTCGTGGAGAAGGATGAATCCCGGCTGGAAGTGCCTGTCACCAACAAGCTGGGTGCTTTGCGTCAGACCACAAAGCACGTCAAGCCAAACCGAAACTATTTTGTCCTTTTCAGCAATCCGGCAAGGCATGTCAAGTCCGGAGACAAGGTTACCGTTGTGATCGGAGACTTTAAGGCGGAGCACCTGGATGTTCTGTAAACGAACACTTCATTGAGTAAATCTCGAAGCACAAAGAGAGGATAAAGATAATCTGTTTACACTCCACATAAACAACAGGGAAGCATGGTTGAGTCACTGGGTTAACGGAATGGATGGGTGCGATAAGATGGTACGCATATTGTTCGCATTGCTGTTGGCGACGTGGTTTGCCGGGACCGCTTACGCCGCTGCGCCGGCCAGGATCACAGCGCAACTGGAACAGCACCTGCAAAAGCTGGAGCCGGACAAGGAGGTGGCGATCATTGTCCGCTTTTCCGGCAAGGCCAATCTGCGCGAATTCAGTAACGCCCTGCCTTCCGAGAGAAGGCCGCAGATCATTCGTGCGCTGCAGGCGAAAGCCGCTCTCTCTGAAAAGCCGTTAGTGGACTTTCTCAAACGAAAGCCTGTCCGCCGAATCAAGTCTCTGTGGTTGATCAATGGGCTTGCCTTGACAGTTCCGGTGCGGTTGGTCGAACCCTTGCGCCGGGGCTTTGGCGTGGAGAGCATCTCTTTGGACGGCATGCTTGCCGCTCCTCCCCCGGCAATAGGGAGTGCAGCAACACCCGAGTGGAATCTCGCCATGCTTGGCGCGCCACAGTTATGGCAACAGGGAATCACCGGTCAGGGAGTCGTGGTGGCCACGCTGGATACCGGAGTGGATGCCAATCATCCGGAAATCGGTCCCAGATGGCGGGGTGGTGATAACAGCTGGTTTGACCCCAGTGGGGAATATGCCTCGCCCGGTGACAGTCACGGTCATGGTACCCAGACGATGGGGCTGATTATCGGGGGCGATGCTGGCGGCACAGCCATTGGGATTGCACCGGGTGCGCAGTGGATCGCAGCGAAAATTTTCGACAGTAGCGGTAATGCCAGTTACAGCAATATTCATCTTGCCTTCCAGTGGCTGCTCGACCCGGATGGCAATCCTGCAGTGGACGATGCCCCCGATGTGGTGAGCAATGCCTGGGGGCTGGCTGATGCCGTCGGTGTCTGCGAGCCGGAATTCCAGGCAGATATTGAAGTGCTGCGGGCGGCGGGGATTGCCGTTGCCGCCTCCGCCGGAAATGCCGGGCCATCTTCTTCTTCCAGCTTGAGCCCGGCCAATTACCCCCAGGTACTGTCGGTCGGTGCGGTCGATGAAACAGGTACTGTCGCCAGTTTCAGCAGCCGTGGTCCGTCGGCGTGCGACGGGACGATCTTTCCTTCCGTTGTGGCTCCGGGTGTGAATGTATTGACTTCCGATTTGACCTTTGGCGGACTGATTTCCGATGCCTATATCCATGTCAACGGAACATCTTTCGCGGTACCTCAGGTTGCCGGTGGTATGGTTTTGCTGAAAAGCGCCATCCCGCAGGCTACCTCGTCCGAAATCGAATCGGTGGTGGCTGGTAACACGGTCGATATCGGCGCCATCGGTCCCGATAACAATACCGGCAATGGATTGGTGGATCTGGTTGCCGCATATACTCAGTTGCAGCAACTGACACAAGCAGGCAATTTGCAGTTCAGTGCGGAAAATTACAGTGTGCTGGAGAATGGCATTCAGGTGGCTATTACCGTCAGTCGTGTCGGTGGTAGCTACGGGGGTGTGAGTGTTGATTATTATTCGGTTAGTGGCACGGCGCTTGATGATATCGATTACACCCCCGTGACGGGCACGCTTGATTTTGCCGATGGCGAAACGAGCCGGAGCGTGAGTATTGCCATTCATGACGATGCGCTCGTCGAAGGCGATGAAACACTGAGCCTGCATCTGGGAACAGTCAGTGGCGGAGCCTCACCGGGCTGGCCTGACACGGCGGTGCTAACCATTATCGACGATGAATCGCTGCCACCCGCCGATGCGGATGGCGATGGCTACAGCGCCGATATTGACTGCAACGATGCTGATCCCGCCATCCATCCCGGCGCCGCTGAGATCAAGCACGATGGTATCGATCAGGACTGTAACGGTTATGACCTGACCATTGATCTCATTCATGTGGAGTACAAGCCCTGGGGCGATAAATTGATCGTGGAGGCCGGCAGCGCTTTGGCTGGCAGAGCGGACTTGAACCTTGATGGCTATGGCCCGATGTTCTGGAGCGCCACGCGAGGGACATGGCTGCTCACTGTGAAAGGCGTCGGTGGCAATCCGGGCACCGTGAGCGTCAGCGGTATCGAAGGTTCGGTTCAGGCCAGTAGTTGTAAGGACTCCGGCCCCGGCGTCTACCCCGGGGCACCCGAGATCAAGCATGACGGCATCGATCAGGACTGTAACGGCTATGACCTGACTATCGATATCATCGCCGCCGAGTACAAACCCTGGGGGGACAAACTGATTGCCGAGGCCACCAGTGCTCTCGGTCATAATGCAGAACTCCAGCTCGATGGTTACGGCCCGATGTTCTGGAACGCATCGCGCGGAACCTGGCTGCTTACCGTCAAACCCGTTGGCGGTAATCCGGGTTCAATAACCGTAAGGGGTATCGAGGGGGCTGAGTTGGCGCCGGTGAATTAATCGACTTTTTCCTGCCAGACGATTCCAGTAAATAATTGCTAAGGATTTTTGCTTTACCAACCTGGCGATGTTGCCGACTCTTCTCATTCCCTTTAAATACTCCCCGTGTNNCCTTCAATGCAAGTGTGTGATATGCCGCACCCTGGTGTGGAATATGCTCTGACTGCTTTTGTAAATTTTATAATTCCTAAAAAAAACAAACTCTTATAAATGGCATGCAAGCTGCTATAAGGCAGATTTTATAAATACACATAAAATGTGATGTATTTTTCTTGGTTATTGGGAGGTTTATGTGAAAAGAGGTTTTTCTCCTTGTTTAGGGATCTTGGGTGGCGTTTTCATTCTGGTGCCGGTTGCCGCCACCGTGGCGGAGGAGCTTGGAGTCATTCAGGTAGAATCAACAACCATCGATGACCGTTTTGAGAACAAGCGTGTCGAGCCGTCCAATATTGCAGTTATCCAGGGCGAAGAGGTGGATGCTGCCCATACTGAAAACATCCAGCAGATGCTGCAGTCCATCCCGGGAGTGACCACCGAACTGCAGAGCGGTGATTCACTGAAGATCCATATTCGTGGAATCGAAAATCAGGCCTATATGGGAGAAAAACCCGGTGTAGCGGTGGTGATCGACGGGGTTCCTGTGTTCGAACGCACCGGACGTGTCAATATCGATCTGGACAATATCGAGTCGATCAAGGTGATCAAGGGCGGGGCCTCCTACCTGTTCGGTGACGATGCCCTGTCGGGGGCGGTGATCATCACCACCAAACGCGGTGCCGGACAGAATGGATTTACCGTTGCAGCGGAAGCGGGCAGTTTCGGCTATTACAAAGGTCTGGTACGTGCTGGTTTCGCCTCCGAGCAGGCAAATGGCCATGTCCAGATTTCAAGACGCGATACCGATGGCTACTACGATGATTCGTCTTCCCGGTCGGACTACCTGAACGGCAAGCTGCAATACTACATCGATGATGTGAGCGATCTTACTTTCGGCTTCGAACGCTCTGACAGGATGAAGAACAGTCACGGCGCCGTGACCGGTGTTGTCGCCGCCGAAAGCGATCCGCGAAGCACTGACATTTTCAGCTATAACGACTACGCCAACCATTTTGACGTAGACCTGGCCAAATATTTCGCGACCTACTCCAGGGATATCCATGAGTCCGACAACCTGATGGTCAATGTCTATAGCTTTGCCGACAATACTGGTTTCCTTTCCAAGTTCAACAGAACCGATCCCACGCTTTATGAAAATCTGAATGATTACCACCAGGTGCAGAACGGCCTGAAGACCGAGTACCGTTCCGGCGGTGAACGCTTTGCCTGGCTGGCGGCGGCGGATTTGCGTGCCAACCGTTACGAGAACAATGTTTCCTACAATATCGATGTGGCGGACAATCCCTTTATACCCGGGGACCAATCGGCGTCGGCAGGCGACCCCATCTCTGATGACACTACCGACGAGTCGGTTAAGGCCGTCTACGGTGAACTGAAATTTCGCGTCAGCGATCCGCTGGTCATGACGCTGAACGGACGGGTTGATCGGATCGATCTCGATTACAAATCAAAAATCAGCGATCTGGATATGGACAAATCATTCACCGTGAATTCATGGCGCCTGGGCGGCAACTACGCGCTGGCGGAAAATCGCGATCTCTACGCCAACATCTCCACCGGCTTCCGGGCGCCTTCCATCAGTCAACTCTTCAGTGGCGATATCTCTCCGACCGGCAGTACCGACAGCAATCCGGATCTGAAGCCGGAGCATGCCATCAACAAGGAGATCGGACTGCGCACCCGGACAACGCTGTTTGGTGCACCCACTGAGATTGATGTTGCCGTCTTCCAGATTGATCGTACCGATTTCATCATGAAAACTTCCGGCCAGTATGCCGTGGCCGACGGCGGCAACGATATCTATGACAACATCGGCGGTGTGCGAAACCGCGGGCTAGAGCTGGTTATCGACAGCACGGTTTCTCCGAAGCTGTCCTGGAACACGGCCTACACCTATCTCGATGCCAGGTTCACGCAATACGATAATTTCAATCTGTTACTGGGTAATCGTTACGGTGAGGAGTGCACCGTTGATCCGGGGTTTGATCCGGCAAGCGAATATTGCCTGGAGCATTACAACAATGAAGGCAATGTCGTGCCGCGCACTCCAAAGCACCATCTCAATTTGTCGCTGAGCTACCGGACCGCTAAAAACTGGACCATTACCGGTGAAATGGATGTCATTTCGTCCTATTACGCTGATGAGATCAATCGGGTCAAGATCGACGGTCGTGAAACCTTCAGTCTACTGGTCAATTACGATCGTAAAGCAGGGGATAGTGACTGGTCATTTTTTGCCCGCATCGACAATATTTTCGATCAGGACTACTACAACACGGCACGAGGAGGTACGGGTGATTCAAAGACCGTGGACAGTAACGGTGACGGCATCTACGACACCTACGACGGGATTTATGATGCCAATGATATTTCCATCGTTGTGAATCCGGGACGTACTTATACCGCCGGGTTGTCGGTGCATTTCTGATGTTCCGTTCATGTCTCTGCCATGGATGGCAGGTTAATTCCTCATTGGGGTGAGAGAGAATGAATAACAAGATATTAATTGTACCGCTACTTGTGCTGTTTTCCTGTAGCGCCAGGGCTTCTCTGGTGTGGCATCCTGCTGCTGCGGAACAAACAAAACAGCTTTCCTCGGGGGCGCATGCGGGCCATGGCCGACACGGTGGCGGCAAGTTTTTCGCATTGCACGATAGTGTTGGTGGCAATGTTGATCCAGAGGTTGAGTTATGGTTACCGACGCGGGTGCGCCGACCGCTAACGGTTAATGAATCTGGACAGGTCTCGGTAAGCAGAACCGGACTTAATAGCTATCACTTGCTCTTTGCGAAAAAAGCGTCTGACACTAGCGAGGAGGTAGCCATGCGCTATCTCTATATGCAGGGCAAGCCGGTGGGCGTGAGCCCGTCAGAATTGGTTAACGCATTCAAAGCAACGCTGGATATCACACCCGCGCCACTGACCCGCGAACACCAGCGCTACCTTGGCAAAAAGCCGGCAAGATTTATTGTGACATACAAGGCCAAACCGCTGTCGTTTCACCCTGTTATTTTAACCACCACGAATGGCTCTGAGTTGGGTGGTATTACCGACGAGAACGGTTACGTCCATTTTCAACTGCCTGATGACTTTAGCGACGTAGAGGCCGGGCTCAGGAATAATCCTTCTGCCGATTTCGTGGTCTCAACTTCCTTCCAGACTGATGGCCGCCATTACCACACTACGGTCAGCGCTCCCTATTATGTCAGCCCTTCCCATTGGCAGTCTTTTGAAGGCGGTTTGATTGCCATGTTTGCCGGTATGGTTACCGGACTGGTGGTTCTGCAACGCAGCCGCAAGTCCGGCAAAGAAGCGATGAAGGGAGTGGCCTGATATGCTGAATGCACTGAATTTATCTCTGCTGCGCAAGCTGGTGCAGTTGGCAGCTTTTGTCTTCCTGGTGTACGGCTCGGTCATCATCGGATTTTATTCAGCGGACAAGATCTCAGGTTCCCTGCCGGCACTGAGCTGTGCCTACGACATGCAGAATGCCGACTACTGCACTTTGATCCCGTTTCAACACCAGATGGATCATCGTGTCGGCGCCGTGCTGTCCGCCGGTGGCTCGGTGGTGGCAGCGTTACTTCCGACGCTCATCACCCTCGGTACCTTTCTGTTGCTGTTTGTNNGTATCGAATCGCTGCCGGAAAAGCTGGTGGATCGAATCCGGCCATTAAAGTGGATCATTTTACTGTTGCTGGTTTTTGCCTTGCCTTTATTAACGGGTCTCGGCATAACCGGTCATGAGGCAGGTGATCCCTTTTGCAAGATCTGCCCAAGTCGCATTCTTACCTCACTTGCATCAGGAAGTACCGATCAGG
>JABAOG010000573.1_pt1 | contig 20556 bp, 12 predicted proteins | sample 7062131 | NCBI WGS metagenome assembly JABAOG01 (sample SAMN14538629, study PRJNA623070) | marine sediment metagenome | biome: marine biome [ENVO:00000428]; feature: marine pelagic biome [ENVO:01000023]; material: deep marine sediment [ENVO:00002113] | place: India: Arabian Sea | collected...
GCTGCTGGACGACCTGGTGTTCCTCGCCCCGCTGTTCGCCGGCGCCGGCGCGGCGTCCGCCGGTGGCGCGCTGGCGCTGGCCCGTCGGGCGGACGACCGGGTGCTACCGGACGGCGGGTCGGACGTGGGCGGGCCGGAGGTGGGGGGACGCGGTCCAGAGGAACGGCTCGGGCCTCCCGTCGATCCCGATGAGCTGCTTCGGCGCGGGTCAGCCGAGGGTCGGTGCGGTGTTGAACCGCTTCATGAAGCGGTGCTGGTCGGCCGTGGTGCCGACGAGGATGATCTCGCTGCCCGGGGCCGACGGCAGCTCTGTATCCGCCGGCGGGTTGGTTCTCATGCCGTCCTCGCCCTGGACGGCCACCACGTGGCAGCCGGTTGCCTGCCGGATCGACGACTGCCGGATCGGCACTCCCCGGAGGCGCTGGGGCACCGGGACCCGGAAGACCTCCAGCCCTTCGGCCACCATCACCACGTCACCGCTCTGTAGCACGTTCAGGATGGCGTTCGCGCCCATGGACGAGTAGGACATCACGAAGTCGGCGCCGGCCCGGTGGAGGGTGGTGACGTTGCGCTCGAGGGTGGCCCGGCTGACGATCTGGACGTCGGGGCGAAGGCGCCGGCAGTAGATGGTGAGGTAGATGTTCGTCGCGTCGTCCGCCGTGGTCACGACGACTGTCGGGGCCTCCCGGATGCCGGCCCGCTCCAGGCACGCGAGGTCGGCGGCGTTGCCGACGATGGTGTGCTCCGGGATGTGCACCCGTTCCGGGTCGCGTTCGACGATCCGATACTCCACCCCCCGCTCGACCAGCGCCGCGGCCGCCGCACGGCCGACGCGGCCGCCGCCCAGGATCAGGACGGGCCCGTCGGCCGGGCGGTAGATGGCCGTGAGCTCGGTGAACTCCAGCAGCTGCGTCTCGGTGCCGGCGAGGACCAGCACCGTGGAGGGCTGGAGCACCGTTTCCGGACCGGGCATCATGAAGCGGCCTCGCTCCCAGGCCCCGACGGCGGTCAGGCCGGTCATCTCCCGCAGCCACCCCTCACCGAGCCGCTTCCCCACCAGCGGCGTGCCCGCGACGGGAGCCTCGGCGACGAGCAGCTCACCGAACTGTCCGATGACGCTGGCCCGGTGGTCGCCGGCCAGGGTGCGTCGGGCGAGGGAGCGGCCGAGCATGTCCGGGAGCTGCAGCACCGTCGTGGCGCCGGCCAGCTCCAGGACGTCCACCGAGTCGGGGTCCCGGGCGAAGCTCACGATGGGGACGTTCTGGTCCAGCTCCCGGACGGTGAACGAGATGTTGGTGTTGACCGCGTCGTTCACGTTGGCGACGACCATGGCGGCCCGCTCGATGCGGGTGCGGCGGTACGTCTCCAGGTCCTCCGGGCTCCCCAGGACGACCTTCAGCCCCTCCTCCTCCAGCTCCAGAGCCCGCCCCAGCTCCGGCTCCAGGAGGTAGTACGGCCGCCCGAGGGCATCGAGCCGACCGATGAGCGAGGTCGCCACCGGGTCGTGGGAGGCGAGAAGAACGTGGTCGGTGACGTCCTCCGGGAGGTCCCGCGGTACCCGACGGCGCGTCTGGGCCTCCAGCCACGGCGCGTAGAAGAACTGGATGAAGGTGAAGGGCAGGACGATCAGCAGGAACATGACCCCGGACACGAGGACGAGGATCGAGAAGATCCGGCCGAGGTCGCTCTGGAAGGTGATGTCGCCGAAGCCCAGCGTGGACATCACGGTCAGCGTCCAGTAGAAGCCCGTGACCCAGGAGTGGTCCTGGCCCTCGTACTCCATGATCACGTGGAACAGGACGCTGTAGACGACGATCAGGGTGACCAGGATGACGATGAACCGGATCAGCAGCCGCAGGTTGCGGCGCATCGCCGTCGTCTCGACGAAGTAGGAGAACTGCGCGGGGAGGAACTTCATGGGGCTCCACCCGCAAGGGGCCGGTGGAGGCCCGCGAGGGCGGCTTTGGCGCGGCGGCCCAACGGATGCATCAGACGGTGCCGGTTCGGGGGGGTCAGAGGGGAAAAGGGGCCCAAAGAATCTCGCGCGACTCCCGGATCGGCACCAGTCCCGGCTCACGCGATCACGGTTTCGATGGCGCGCTGTCACTTCTGCGTCGCGTTACGCGCAGTCGAGACCACTGCTGCCGTCGTCAGGTGGGCAGCCTCGCCGCGGCCAGGATCTCGTCGAAGCGGGGATCGCCGCGCAGCGGGTCGAACGCCGGGTCCTGGAGACCCCACCCGACGAGCCAGTCCTTCCCGGCGACCGCCTCCCGGAGCCAGTGGAAGGCCTCGTCCAGGTCCCCGAGGCCGACGTAGACATAGGCGAGCATCACCTCGGAGATCGGCTCCTCCTCGGCCCGCTGCAGGACCTCGCCGAGCAGCTCCCGGGCACGGGCGGTCCGACCGGTGACGGCGTACCCATAGGCGAGTGAAGAAACCGTGACGTCCCATCGCTCGGGCGTGTTGGCAAGGGCCGTGGTCAAACACTCGAGGGCCACTTCCTCGCTTCCGATCGCGAGGTAAGCAATACCGAGGCTGCCCGGCGGGAGCGGATGGGACGGGTCCAGATCGGCCGCCTCCCGGAGCTGGCGGATCCCGTCATCGTACCGCCGGGCCAGGACCAGCTGCCAGCCGTAGTCGAAGGCGATGATGAACGAGAGGGGGTCCAGCTCGTGGGCGAGCCGGGCCTCGCGGAGGCCCTGCTGCACGTTCCCGGTGGCCTGCAACAGCATCCCATACCACTGGTGCGACGTGGGCTCCCGCGGGTCCAGCTCGATGGAGCGCCGGTACGCTTCCGCGGCCTCATCCCAGAGGAACTGGTTCTCGGCCACCGACGCGAGCGCGGCATGCGCCTCCGCAAGCGTCGAATCGAGCTGGAGCGCTCGGTCAGCGGCGGCAGCGGCCTTGGGGAGAGCTTCCGCGGGAGCCGCTCCGTGCGACGGCATGACCGCGTACGCCTGCGCCAGCCCCGCCCATGCCCTGGCGAAGTCCGGATCCAGGTCGGTCGCGGCCTGGAACAGCTCGACGGCCCGGTGCAGGTCCGCAAGGGTGCGGCGGTGCCAGAAGTAGCGTCCCTCCAGGTACAGCCTGTAGGCCTGGGGATCGTGAGTGGACGGAACGACGATCTCACCCGCTTCCGTCACCAGCCGGAGTCGCAGCGCCTGGACGATATCGGTGGCCATCGCGCGCTGAAGGTGAACGATGTCTTCCAGCTCACGGTCGTACGTGTCGCCCCAGACCCTGAGTCCGTCCCGGGTGTCGACCAGCCGCGCCGCCACACGCACCCGCTCCTGGTCCTGACGTACCGACCCCTCAAGGACGTGCGAAACCCCCAGCGCCTGCCGGATCTCGTTCACCGCCGCGCCCCTGCCCTCGAACGCGAACGCGCTGGTGCGCGCCGCCACGCGCAAGCCCGGCACGCGCCCGAGGACGTCCATCAGCTCTTCGGCCAGTCCGTCTCCGAAATACTCCTGCTCCGGCTCGCCGCTCACGTTCTCGAACGGAAGCACCGCTATGGAAGGACCGGCAGCCGTGGTCCCGCCGGGGGTCGCGGTGGCCATGGGCGCGGAGTCGGCGTCAACGTCGTTGGCGGATCGATTCTCGACCACGCGGTCGACCATGACGGCGGCGATCAGGACCAGGCCCGCGAACACCACGAGCTCCACCACCGACACCTTCTGCCGCCCCTTCTCGCCGTGGTACCACGCCGCCACCAGGGCACCCGCAAAGCCCACCGACACCAGCGCCAGAACCGTGCGGAACACCCAGAACGGCCAGCCCAGCTGTCCGGTTAGGACATCCACCACCTCGATCAGCAGCCACGCACCGGCCAGATACGCGACCGCCCACTGGAACATCTTCCGGCCCTTGATCCTGCTCCAGGTGCGCCTGTCGAACGGCATGGAGCTCCTCCTGAGCGCCGGGAGGCGACGCGCCTATGCCCTGCCGGGGACGGCGGGGCCGACACGTCGGCGGTGCCGTCCTGCTGGGGCACCTGGAGTCAGCCCTGCGCAGCGCATGGGCGCTATTCGCCGCTCCTGATCTGGATGTTGCCCGCTTCGATGTCTTTCAGCAACGCCGCGAGGGGGATGACTCCGAAGGGTCCGAAATCGAGGGATTCCGGGGTCTCCTCGCAGAACTCGCTGGCGAACCCGGCCTCGAACCCGAAGTCCACCGCCTCGATCTGGAGCCCGACCTTGTCAGCAGGGGCATCGGCGCCCTGGCCGTTATCCACAACCTGCCAGGCCACGTCCGGGGGAGAGTTGCCTGGCACCATGCCGCCGATCCAGGCCGTGTTCCCGATAATGGTGAAGCAGACAACCGTCCCCTGACCCTTCTCGACTCCGCCGTCCTCGAGGTGGGTCATGCGGTTATAGCTCCCCTCGACCGAGCCATCCGCATACATGCGGGCGTTCATGCTGAAGGTCCTCCACAGCCCGGGATTCAGGGCTGGGGGGGCCGTTTCCTGATGACCCGATCCGGTAATGCTGGCGACGACAGCCCTGCCTCCGTCCGTGCCCGCGGGAGAGAAGCGCATCGTCGGGTTGGAGGAGACTCGCAGGGTCACCTCCGTCCGTGCATGCGACTGCAAGTACGAGGAGAGGAAGCAGTGTGACGGCCAGCACGGCTCGACTCATGCTGCACCTCCGTGGTGGGGGTGAGGTGCCGGGAGTCACGCGGGTAGGCGCGCGTCGGGTGGGACATTCCTTCAGGTGTAGTTGAATATTAGCGTCCATCAACGTTTCCGCCAGCGTCGAGGTCTAGCCCGGCCCGAAGTGAGTCGCCTCCGATTCTGGAGAGCGTGAGGGCGGCCAGCCGCTACGGCCGAGCCGCCGCCGCGGCAGCCTCCTCCAGGAGCGCATCCAGGTCTATCCGGTCGAGGTGACGTCCGCGGAACACCACGGCCGCGATCCGCTGCGTGTTGGAGATGTCCTCCAGCGGGTTCGCCTCCAGCAGGACCAGATCGGCGACCTTGCCGGACTCCACCGTCCCGAGCGAGTCGGTCGCCTCCAGGAACTCGGCCGGTCCGAGCGTCGCCGCCCGTAGCGCCTCGGCCTCGGTCAACCCGGCCGAGACCAGCAGCTCGAGCTCCTGGTGCAGGCTGACGCCCCAGAAGACGCCCGTCTCACCGGCATCCGTTCCGGCGAGTATGGGGACGCCTGCCCCGTGCATGGCCCGAGTCACCTGACGCAGCCAGCGGGAAACCGGCACCTGCTCCTCCGCATCCCCCAGATCACGCGCGTAGGTCTCCTCCGCCCACTCGAACCACCGTCGCTCCGCGGGAATCAGGAACCTGGCGTAGGGGTCCTCGCGCCAGCCCGCTCCGAGCTCGCTCGGCAGGCGCTGGACCATGAGGGTGGGCCCGACCCACGTGCCGTTGCGCGCGAAGCGTGCGGCCAGGCGCGCGCATTTGTCCGGGTCGTACGTTTCCACCATCTCGAGCATCAGGGGCAGGATCGCCGGACCTTCCGACGTGTATCGCGCTCCCATTTCGGCTTCGTCGAACTCGGCGATCATCCGCGCTCGGAGGTCGTCCTCCCTGGACGAGCACTCGGTCAGGATGCCGAAGTCATCGGGGTGCTCGATGCTCGCCTGCCCTGCGTCGGAAGCCTCCGACGCCCGCACCGTGACGGGCACATGGCCGGCGAACGGCAGACCGAGCCGGTTCGCCTCCTCGGCCAGCGCGAAGTACGCCTCTCGGGGCAGCATGTCGTAGATCTTGATGAAGTCGACGCCTCGCTCCTTCACGAGCCGGACGAACGCGCGCGCGTCGGCTTCCGTCGCGGGAGCCTCCGGGCTGGAGCCCTCCGTGGAGCGCCTGGCTGCCTGTTCGTGTGATCCGGCGAAGTCGCTCGAGGCCACCTCCCGGGGGCCGACGAGCTCCCCGGCGGCGACTGCCCGCCGTCGGGCGTCCACCCGTTCGATGGAGAAATCCGGAGGACAGTCGAAGCAGTCCCCCTGCATGTTCCGGAACCCTGTGACGCCGTGGGCGACCAGGAGGGGATAGACGATCTCGCGTGCGTTCCGGTCGTTGCCGGTGTGAACGTGCATGTCCCATAGACCCGGGATCACGAACTTGCCGCTGCCGTCGATCACGACCGCACCGGCGGGCACCTCAACCACGCCGGCCTCTCCCACGGCCGCGATGCGGTCACCGCTGACGATGACGGTCTGGTGCGGCCGGAGCACGGCTTCGGCCACGTCCACGACCGTAACGGGGCTGATCGCGAGCCGGTCCTGGGCCCCGGCCGGTACGGCCGGTAGGAGCAGGAGGGTGAGCGCCAGCGCAGGGAGCGGCAGAGGGCGAAGGGTCATGGCTGGGGTTTCCTGAGGGGAACGCCGAAGAGGGACTCACACTCTACGGTAACGTCCTGCGTACCCAGGAGGAACAGGATCGATTTGCGTCTCCTCGGTGCTCGCTCATGGTCGCCTGACCGCTTCGGGAATCCGAAGCCGATCTGCTCGGGAGCAACGGCGCGGTGCGTTGTCGAGAGCCTCCGGATGAGCCTGCGGTAGAGGAAGGACTCGATCGAATGCGCCATGGAGGTCGGCGTCCGGTGTGGCGCCGAAGGATCCGGAGTGAATCGGGCACGGAGTGCTGCAGCTCATACGGGTTCGAAGAACGTGATCAGATTCCGATCGAGGTCGAGCACGGGAAACTCGCGCATTCCCCACGGACGCACTTCGACCACTGTATCCGGTCCGTAGAGGATGCCGTTCCGTTTGCACTCGTCGTACAGGGCATCGATACCTGACACCTCGACCCGGCAGCTCGCGGTGCCCGCCAGGAAGCTCTCGGCTCCGGTGACCACCGGAGATCCGGGACGATCCCCGGCTCTGGCTTCCCAGCTCTCGTCCCTCGCGGCCCAGAGGTGAATCTCGACCTGGTCGCGCGTGACGATGGCGAATCGCTCATCCTGGTATCCGACAGCGCATCCGATCCGCGTGTGATAGAACGCGGCGGCAGGTTCGATCTGCCGGACCGGAAGGGCCGGGATCACGCGATTCAGCTTCATGCGGACGCCTCCTGCGGGAACGCCCCTGCGAGCCACTCTTGCCACTGCCGCTCCGCAGCCGCCACGTCCGGGGCGGTTTGCTCTCCGTAGAAGAACAGCCGCATCGACACCAGCGTCTGTTCGTCCATCGGCATGATGAAGATGTGCGCGATACCGGGCGCCGGCCGATCCAATCGCAGGAGCAGTTCGGGCTCCTCCCCGTCCATCGCCTCCAGCGCTGCGACGACCTGGGGTGCGCTCGCGCGCGCGCGCGCCAGCTCCGGGTCCGTGATCTCCATGTGCTCCACCGCGCCGGACAGCTCGGGCGCCCCCGCCACCGAGCTGAACCGGCCCGTGGATTCGTCGATCTCCAGCGTGCTCGTGATCGTCCGCCACGTCTGCGGCGCCGGGGCCGTGCTGAAGGCGGTGAGCTGGAGGTCTGAGCAGGCCTGCTCCGGGAAATACGTCAGGTATGTCCTCAGGATGCGGAAGAACGATGTCGCCCAACCATACGCATGCCCCTCGAACTCCCCGTAGCGGCCTCCCAGAGGCGATTGTTCAGATCGCGAATATCGATGCTCACGCGGCAACTTTCGTAGATGTAGACAGATGCGTTTCCGAGCGCGGGCAGGGGGTTGGGACCGTAGGGTCGGCCCGCGCGTAATCAACATGGGCTCCCCCTATGACACTCGCAACAAGACGAAGGGGAGGCGGCGCCGTCCCCGGCGCCGCCTCCCCTTCTTCCCACCGCTACTGACCTCGCGCCCGAAATTACGAGAGAGCGTGCAACGAATTACGAAACAGCTCGCTCAGTACTTACGAGAGACTGAGTAAACCCACAACCGAGTAAACCCACAGGCCCTACTGCACCGCGTTGATCATGTCGAAGATCGGCAGGTACATGGCGACGATCATGCCGCCGACGATGCCGCCGAGGAAGACGATCATGACGGGCTCCAGGGCGCTGAGGAGCGCCTCGACGGCCTCGTCGACCTCGTCGTCGTAGAAGTCGGCGATCTTGGTGAGCATCTCGTCGAGGCCGCCGGTCTGCTCGCCGACGTTGATCATCTGGACGACCATGGGCGGGAAGACGCCGGAGCGCCTGAGCGGCTCGGCGATGGTCTCACCGCCGGCGATGCTGGCGCGGGACTCCATGACGGCGTCGTGGATGACGCGGTTGCCGGCGGTCCGGGCGGTGATCTCGAGGCCCTCGAGGATGCTGACGCCGGAGGAGACGAGGGTCCCGAGGGTGCGGGTGAAGCGTGCGACGGCGGTCTTGCGGAGCAGCGTGCCCAGGATGGGCATGCGCAGGAGCATGCGGTCGATGGCGAGCTCGCCGCCGTCGGTGCTGTAGATGTAGCGGATCAGGATGCCGAGGCCGATGATCGCGCCCAGGACGACGAACCAGTAGTTCTGGAGCATCTCCGACATGAAGATGACGAAGAGGGTCGGGCCGGGCAGCGCGACGCCGGCGCCCTCGAACATGGTCTGGAAGGTGGGGATGACCACGATCAGGAGGGTGGCGACGGCGGCGATGGCGACGACCATGATGACGGCCGGGTAGACCATGGCGCCCTTGATCTTGCGGATCAGGGCGTCGTTCTTCTCCAGGAACGTGGCCAGCCGGAGCAGGATGACGTCCAGGATACCGCCGACCTCACCGGCGGCGACCATGTTGGTGTAGAGGTCGGAGAAGACCTTGGGGTGCTTGCGCAGCGCGTCGGCCAGGGTGTGGCCGGACTCGACGTCGCGCTGCACCTGGGAGGTGACCTCGGCCAGCTTCTTGTTCTCGCTCTGGGAGGCCAGGATCTCCAGCGACTGGACCAGCGGCAGCCCGGCGTTGATCATCGTCGCGAACTGCCGGGTGAAGATGACGACGTCCTTGTTCTTGATCCGGGAGCCGAAGGGCAGCTCGATGTTGAGGCTGGACTGCTTCTCCTCGATCCGGACGGGGATCAGCTTCTGGTTGCGGAGCCAGCCCACCACCTCCTCGCGGGTGGGCAGATCGATCTCGCCCTGCTGGAGGGACCCGGTGACGTTGCGCGCCGAATAGTTGAATGTTGGCATGGCTCAGCCTTCGTCGGCTAGCGTTGCGAGTGTCCGCCTCAGAGGCTCTCGACGGGCTCTCCGAGTGCGCGTAGGAGCTCCGGCTGGTCCGTGGACCGCTTGAGCGCGTCTTCCCTGCTGACGTCGCCGGCGATGACCAGCTGGGCCAGCGCGTCGTTCATGGTCTGCATGCCGTGCTTCTTCCCGGCCTGCATGAGGGAGTAGATCTGGTGGATCTTGTCGTCCCGGATGGTGGCCCGCACGGCGGGCGTGGCCACCATGATCTCGAGGGCGGCGATCCGGCCGCTGCCGCTCTTGCGGGGCAGCAGCGTCTGGGTGATCACGCCCTCCAGCACGAAGGCCAGCTGGGCCCGGACCTGGCTCTGCTGGTGCGACGGGAAGACGTCGATGATCCGGTTGATGGTCTCGGCCGCCGAGTTGGTGTGCAGCGTGGCGAAGGCCAGGTGGCCGGTCTCGGCGATGGTCAGCGCCGCCGCGATGGTCTCGAGGTCCCGCATCTCGCCGATCAGCACGACGTCCGGGTCCTGCCGGAGCGCGTACTTGAGGGCGTTGGCGAAGGAGCCGGTGTCGGAGCCGACCTCCCGCTGGTTCACGATGGACCTCTTGTGCCGGTGCACGAACTCGATGGGGTCCTCGACGGTGAGGATGTGGCCGGGCTCGCGCTGGTTGATCTTGTCGATCATGGCGGCCAGCGTGGTGGACTTCCCGGACCCGGTGGGCCCCGTCACCAGCACCAGCCCCTTGGGCCGCTCGGCGAACTTGGCCACCACGGGCGGCAGCCCGAGCTGCTCGAAGGTCATGATCTCGTAGGGGATCACGCGGATCACGACCGCGACGCAGCCCCGCTGCTTGAAGACGTTGCCCCGGAACCGGGACAGGTTCTGGATCCCGAAGGAGAAGTCCAGCTCGTCCTCGGTCTCGAACCGCTTCTTCTGGTTCTCGGTGAGGATCGAGTAGGCCAGGTTCAGCGTGTCCTTGGCCGTGAGCTCCCGGGTCACGGTGTTGGCCGCGGTGATGGCGCCGTCCACCCGGATCACCGGCTGCTGGCCGGCGGTGAGGTGGAGGTCGCTGCCGCCCCGGTGCACGAGCTCCTCGAGGAGCCCGCGCAGGTCCAGGGATCCCTGCTGGGTCGCGGGCGCGGTCTGCATCGTCATTACGCGGACGTCTCCTTGATGATCTCCTCCAGGGTGGTGATGCCCTTCTCGACCTTCTTCATGCCGTCCATGCGCAGGGTGAGCATGCCGTCGTCGAGGGCCTGCTGCTTGAGCTCGTCGGCGCTGGCGCCCTGCATGATCATCTTGCGGATGGTCTGGGTCGCCGGCATGACCTCGTAGAGCCCCTGCCGGCCCCGATACCCACTGCCGCCGCAGACGTCGCAGCCCGTGCCCTTGTAGAACGTGAGGGCCCGATGGGCGTCCGTGAGCCCGGCGCCCCTCAGGTACTCGTCGGGGTAGGTCGCCTCGGCCTTGCAGTCGTCGCAGATCCGGCGGACGAGCCGCTGGGCGGTGATCACGTTCAGCGCCGCCGCCACGTTGAACGGCTCGAGCCCCATGTCGATCATCCGGGTGATGGTCGACGGGGCGTCGTTGGTGTGCAGCGTGGAGAGCACCAGGTGGCCGGTCAGCGCCGCCTTGATGGCGATGCCGCCCGTCTCGATGTCCCGGATCTCACCGACCATGATGATGTTCGGGTCCTGGCGCAGGAACGCCTTGAGCGCCGCGGCGAACGTCATCCCGATCTCGTTGCGGACCAGCACCTGGTTGATCCCGTGGAGGTTGTACTCCACCGGGTCCTCGGCCGTCATGATGTTGACGTCCTCGGTGTTGATCTTCGACAGCGCGCTGTAGAGCGTGGTCGTCTTACCGGAGCCGGTGGGCCCCGTGACCAGGACCATCCCGTAGGGCTTCATGATGGCCCTCATGAAGTCCTTCTCGGCCTTCGGCTCGAAGCCGAACTTCTCCAGGTCGAGGGTCAGGTTCCCCTTGTCCAGGATCCGGAGCACGATCTTCTCGCCGAAGATCACGGGCAGCGTCGAGACCCGGAAGTCGATGACCTTGTTGCCCATCTTCATCTTGATGCGCCCGTCCTGCGGGACCCGGCGCTCGGCGATGTTCAGGTCGGCCAGGATCTTCACGCGGGAGGTGAGCGCCGCCTTCATCTTCATGGGCGGCTTCATGACCTCCTGGAGCGCGCCGTCGATCCGGTAGCGGACCCGGAGCTCCCGCTCGTACGGCTCGATGTGGACGTCGCTCACGCCCTTGAGCACGGCGTCGGTCAGGATCCCGTTGATGAGCTTGACGACGGGCGCGTCCTCGACCTGGGCCTGGAGGATCGCCTCGCCGACCTCCTCCTCCTCGTCCTCGATGAGCTCGATGTCGCCCTCGTCGATCTCGTCGAGGATCTCCGCCAGCGCGTCGTCGTCCTGCACGCCGTAGTACTTGTCGATCTGCTTCTTGAGCGTGAACTCGCCCACCACCACCGGCTCGATGTCGTGACGGGTCACGAACTTGAGCTGGTCCAGCGCGCCGGGGTCGGCCGGGTTCGCCATGGCCACCGTGAGGGTGCGGCCCACGCGGCGGAGGGGCAGGACCAGGTGCTTGTGGGCGATGTCGCCCGGCACCAGCCTCAGGATCTTCTGGTCGACCTTGACCTTGTTGATGTCGACGGCCGGGACCCGGTACTGCCGGCTGAGCATCCGGGTCAGCTCCTCCTCCTGGATGAACCCCAGCTTGATGAGGGAGTAGCCGAGCCGAGTGCCGTTGGCGCGGGAGTCACGCAGCGCGCCATCGAGCTGATCCTGCGTGATCAGCCCTTCCCGTAGCAGGATGGAACCAAGACGGTCCGTGCTGCTTGTTTGCGTCGCCATCGCGCGAAGACCGGTGATGTTCGGGTGTTGCACTTAGGGGAGGTCTAGCAAGTTAGAACGCACGACGCCGTACGGTCAACCCTTTGCTATTCCGGGACTTCCCCGGACGGAGCCCACCCTCCGGGGCCCGCCATCCACGACCCCGGCCGGGGACCCCCGGGACGACCCCGTCCCCGACCCGCCCGCCGCGACGACTCCACTGCGACGGCTCGGGTCCGCGACGACCGTGCCCGTGACGACCGCGTCCGCGAGGACCCCCGTCCCCGGCGATCCCACCGGCGGCCCCGTTCCCGGCGACCCGCGGTCACCGGACCCGCGCCCGGGGTCGGATCCGCTCCAGCGTGGCCGGGCCGATCCCCCTCACCCGGACCAGGTCATCCACCCGGGCGAACGGCCCGGCCGAGTCCCGGTAGGCGACGATCCGCGCCGCGATCACGGGGCCGACGCCCGGCAGCCCCGTCAGCTCGGCGGCCGTGGCGGTGTTCACATCGACCGACAGGCTCCCCCTCGACCGGGTCGACCGGCTCGATGCGTCCGACCCGCTCGGCCGCGTCCTGGCCCGGACCGCACCCGACGCCGCCGCGTCCCCCCGACCGGACCGGGCGCCGTCCTCTCGGGCCGGTCCGGGCGGCAGCGCCAGGTGGGGGGCCAGGCGGTCCAGCGTCTTCGGGCCGATCCCCGGGACCCGGACCAGGTCCGGGACCGCCCGGTAGCGGCCGTTCTCGGTCCGGTCCTCGACGATGCGGCGGGCCAGCGCGGGCCCCACGCCCGGCAGCCGGTCCAGCGCGTCGGCCGGGGCCGTGTTGGGGTCCACGGTCTCGCCCGGGGCCAGCGGCCGCTCCCGCCGCTCCGCCTCCTCGACGGCCCGCTCGGTGGCGGCGATGTGGGCGTCCAGGTCGAACCCGCCGCCGGGCGGCTCCACCGGCTCGGGCAGGGCGGCGAGCCGGACGGCCGCGCTCAGGAGTACGAGGGCGGCGACGAAGGCGAGGGCCCGCTCCTCGTCCCGGGTCAGCTTCATCCCGGCCTCCCGCCGCCGGCCGGCGGTGGGCCGGCGCGGTCACCCGGGGCGGCCGGGCGGTCAGCCGCCCCGGTAGATGAGCTCGGCCAGGACGGTCCCCACGACGCCGAGCCCGGTGGGGGCGACGTTGGAGAGGTCGTCCTCGAGGGTGTGCCAGTAGGCGTTGGCGGGGCCGTAGTCGAAGTCGATGATGTCGATGGTGCGGATCCCGGCCTCGTTGAGGGGCACGTGGTCGTCCCGGATGGAGAGCCCGGGGCTGCGGGGGAAGTACGGCCCGTAGCCGAGGCGCTCGGCCATGCGCCAGACGCGCTCGACCACCTCCGGCGCGTACTGCATGGAGTACCCCTCCTGCGGGTAGCGCGGGTCCCGGTCGGCCACCATGTCCACGACGACGCCGTAGAGCGGCTCGTAGCCCGGGGGCCGGTTCTCCCCGAAGTGGATGGCGCCGAGGTACATGTGGTCGGTGGCATAGTCCTCCCCGTCCACCAACAGTAGGTCGACGCCGATGGGCGGAGAATGGCGGGACAGGACATCCGCCAGCTGCAACAGGACGGCCACGCCGCTGGCCCCGTCGTTCGCGCCCGGGATCGGCCGGGCCCGTCGCTCCGGGTCGCTCTCGTAGTCCGCCGTCGGCCGCGTGTCCCAGTGGGCCACCAGCAGCACCCGGGCCCGCAGGTCGGGGCGGAAGCGGGCGAACACGTTGGTCAGCTCCAGCCGCTCGCCCTCCGGCCCCGTGTGCTCGAACTCCTGCGGGATCACCGTGTCCGCCCGCTCGCCGAGGTACGACAGCATCCACTCCAGCTGACGGGCGTGGCCCGCCGTGCCCGGCACCCGCGGCCCGAACGCCACCTGCCGCTCCAGCAGCGCGAACGCCGAGTCCGCGTCGAACGCCGGCGCCGCCCGCTCGGCCTCCGGGATCCGGTCCGAAGTCCCCGGCCGCCCCTGATCCGCCCCCCCCTCCGAACAGCTCGACCCCGTCACCCCCACCACCACCGCCACCACCATCAACCCTCGTCCCCTTCCAATCATCCGTCCCCCTCCCGCTCCAGTACCCTCACCCTCCCCCTCGCCCTCGCCCTCGCCCTCGCCCTCGCCCTCGCCCTCGCCCTCAACCCTCACCCTCGCCCCTCCCGATTATCGATCATCGATTATCGATCATCGATTATCAAACCTCCCCGCCTGCATGTCGAACTGACCGAACAGCCCGAGCTGGAACTGGCTCGACCCGACCTGCGTGCCGATGAAGTTCCGCCGATCGAGATAGCTGACCTGGAGCCCGATGTCCATGCGCGCGATCAGCGTGGACAGGTTCAGGTTCACCCGCCGGTTGAGGTGGTCGATGAACCGCGTCGGGTCCTGCCGCCCCACGGCCCGGCTCTGCCGCCGCTCCTGGTAGTCGTAGGCGAGGGAGAGCCGGACGGGTTCGACGAGGCGGTCGCCGAGCCGGCCCGGCGGTCGGAACCGGCCGCTCAGGTCCACCGCGTGGCCGAGGGCGTGCTGCTCGGTGCGCCCCGTCGGGTCATCGCCATCGCCGAGGGTGAGGGAGCCCAGGTAGGACAGGCTGAGCCCGCCCCGGAACCCGAGGCGCAGCTCGAGGGGGACGGTGTGCTCGAACTGGCTGATGATGCGGGGCGTCGCGCCGGCGAGCCGGGTCGCCCGCTCGGTCCCGACGTAACCGGTGGAGACGGACCAGGAGTCGAGGGCGGGCTCGAGCCAGAAGGGGACCGGCACGTCGCGCCAGGACAGCTGGAGGTCGGGCCAGGACCGTTCGAGGAGGGCGCGGCGTCCGGCCCGGAGGTCGTACACGCGGGTGTCCATCTCGGTGTACCCGACGTCCAGGGCGGCGGACGCGCCGATCCGGATCCCGGACCGGGCCCGGAACCCGTCGCGCCGGAGCGCGGTGGCGGCGGTGTCGTCGGCCAGGCGCAGGACGTCGTCGATGGTGCCGAGCCCGAGCTGGAAGTCGAGCCCCGGCCGGGCCAGGTCCCGGTCGAAGCGGGAGCCGACCTCGTCGGTCCAGGTCAGCTCCACGGGCTTGAGCGGCCCGACGGCGGCCAGGAGCAGGCGCGCGGGCAGCGGCGGGACGGGCGCCGCGGAGTCGGGGGCGGGCCCGGTCGCCGGTCCGACGGTGGCCCGGAGCGCGGCCGGCAGGTCGAAGACCACACCCCGGCTGAGCCGGCGGTCGACGTTGAAGGTGCGCAGCAGCTCCGCCACCTCGCCGTCCGGCGTGGCGACGCGGGTGAGGTACGAGGGGTTCTGCCACTGGCCGTAGCGGCTGGTCCAGTCGACGGACGGGCGGAGCCAGTCGGCGATGCCGGGTCGGAACCCCACGTCGGCGGTGACCACGCGGTCCCGCTCCCAGCCCAGCGGGATCCCGGCGACCTCGCTGGAGGCCCTGCGCAGCGCCTGTCGCACCGAGTCGATGGGCGTGGCCCGGTCCGGGTCGAGGACGTCCCGGGCGGTGACGACGCCGAACCGGGCGGTGAGGGACTCCAGCGGCCGGAGCGCCACGCTCGCCCCGCCCTGGAGCGAGCGCCGGGGCGACTCGATGGGCCGGATGTCGGGGTCGCCCGGCGACTCCAGGACGCGGTCGTAGCGCCAGATCCGGGCGTCCTGGCGGGTGTAGCCCCCCGAGAGCCCGATCCGCTCCGGGGTCAGCCGGAGCCGCGCGCCGGTGAGCCGCTCGAAGAACGGGCTCCGCTCCAGCCGGCGGGGCGCGAGCCACCGGAGGATCGCCTCGAGGAACCCCGGGACCACGTCCACGTCGACGGTCCCGACGGCGCGGTCCACCTCGATGCCGCCGTCCAGCCCGTCCAGCCGGCTCTTCGTGGTGACGGTGGCGTCCTCCGTGGCCAGGTAGCCCAGGCGGACCGAGGTCCCGTCGATCAGCGCGCCCACCACGGGATTGGCCGACGGCGTGGTCTTGCGCAGCGACACGCCGACCCGGCGGCGCGTCGACCCCGTCTCCCGGAGCTCGGGCAGCTCGGCCGCCCGGATGTCGGTCCCCTGGAGGAAGATCGGGTCCAGGCGGTTCCGCTGGTAGCTGACCGTGACCGGCATGGACACGCCCCAGGACTCGGGCGCGAGCCGGCCCAGCTGCGTGGTGGTGTGGACGCTGAGCTCGTCCACCGTCTCGAACGTGGGCGCCCCGTTCAGCTGCTGGAACCGCCCGCCCCGGCCGCCGAACGAGACGGCCGCGGCGAACACGCCGGCGGCGTCCAGGTCCAGGTCCACCCGGCCGGCGAGACCCGCGTCCCGCACGCCGCCCCCCAGCCGCAGGTCGTCGATCCAGACCTCGCCGGCGCTGGTCACCCCGCCGCCGTTGTAGACGGCGAACCCGAGCTCGCGGACGCCCGCCAGGTTGGGCGCCCGGGCCCGGTCCTCGAGCACGATGGCGTAGGTGCTGTCGGCGCTCCAGACCGTCAGCGGGCCGCCGCCGCTGGCCGCCAGACGCCGCTCCGCCTCGGCCTTCAGCCGGAACCACTCGGCGAAATCGATGATCAGCTCGGGGTCCCAGTCCCCGGGCTGCACATCGCTCGTGACGGCGTCCCGCAGCCGGGTCCGGTACAGGTAGTAGTTGCGGGGATCCGTGCCCGCCTTCACCAGCAGCTGGAGGTCCCCGCCCGGGCCCCAGCTGCCCGACCGGGGCAGCGCCCAGACCCGGAGCTGCCGGTACTGCAGGAAGCTCCGGGGCTGCTGCGGGTAGCGGAAATAGACCTCGGCCCGCTCGTCGGCCGGGAGCGCGTCCCAGCTCAGCCGGAGCGACTTCTCGTTGAACTCGACCCCCGTCGCGCCCACCGCCGAGCTCGGGTCCTGGAGCTCGTCGCCCACGCCCGGCGGGGACCGGTAGGCCGTGCCGTCGGTCAGCTGGCTGACGGGGCCGACCCGGACGTCCGCCGTGGCGGAGCCGGAGCCCGGCACATCGCCCAGCAGCCCGGCGACGACGCCCTCCACGTTCCGCTTCGTCCACCGGGACCCGGCGATCCGCAACCGCGCCAGCGCCACGGTCCCTTCCCCGGTCGTGGGCTTCACCAGCGTCAGCCGGATGTGCTTGACGAACCGCCAGCTCGCGTCGCTCGCCCCGTTGAGCGGAACCGCGCCGGGCCCGCGCAGCGGGATCCGGAAGAGGCGGAACCCGAGCTCCGAGCCGGTGGCGTTCTCGTCCCGGACCAGGTAGGGCGAGTCCCGGCCGATGGGGACGACGTACCGGAAGGACGGGCCGTCCATCCCGTCCAGCACGCCGTTCGCGTTCAGGTCCTCGGTGTCCGGTCGGCCGTTCAGCACCGTGCAGTTGGCCCGGGGGTCCCCCAGCGGGACGGGGTTGAGCCGATCGGCCTCGCAGCTCTGGTCCCACAGCCCCTGGCGGTCCTGCTCCGGGCCCCACACCTCCCGGAGCGCGAGCTGGGCCTCCTCGTCGAGCACGCCCAGGCCCCACGGCTGGCCGAACTCGGTCGTCCCCTGGACCGCCCCCGTCTCGTCGACGTAGTAGGCGTCCTCGCTCACGCTCCCGATGTCGATGACGAGCGTGACGTCCTCGACGGGCCCGGCCCAGGGCGCCGCGTAGAACTCCAGGAACTCGGATCGGGACAGGTCCCGGCCGGTGGTGGAGAGCACCGTGGTGATGGAGCGCCACTGGGGCGCCCCCACCGGCCGGGGCCCGCCGCCCATGGTCAGGTAGAGCACGCGCTCGGCGAGGCGGGCGCCGGCCAGGGCGATCTGGTCGTCGATCAGGTCCGGGGTCAGGAACCCCCGCTCCTCCCCGGCCAGCAGGTAGCGGTCCTGCCAGACCAGCTGGGCCGCGTTCCCGGGCGAAGGCGGCGTGGGCAGCCCGGGGACCGCCGTCGCGTCCCGGGGCGCGCTGCCCAGGTCCCAGTCGATGGCATCCAGGCTCAGCGGGATGGCGTCGGTCGCCTCGAAGTCGTCGACGTACGTGGCGCCGGCCCGGTTGGGGTCCGGCGACGAGACGGCGAGCTCGCCGGACACGTCCAGCCGGGCGGTGGAGTCGGTGCGGAGCAGCGGGACGGCGTCCAGGGCCCGGGCGACCCAGTCGGCGCGGAAGGCCATCTCGCCGGTGGCGCCGCCCAGCAGGACCGCGGCGGGCGCCGTGCCCAGCTGGGGCCGGCGCACGATGGACTGCTCGGCCTGGTAGGTGCCCACCAGGTTGATCTGCCCGTAGTCGCCGAGGGGGGTCCGCGCGTTCAGCCCGAACACGGTGGTGGGCGCGATCCGGAACAGGGATCGCTGCTCCCAGGACGCCCGGATCTCCGCGTCGGGATTGCCGCCGAGGGTGGCCTGCGGGTCCAGGAGCGTGACCAGCCCCAGGTCGTAGTCGATGACGTAGTCCACGCCCCGGACCAGGAGCCGGTCGTCCACCGTGATCCGCTCGCTCCCCTGCCGGATCCCGAACGCGCCCAGGTTGAAGCTGCTCAGCAGCCCCTCGAGCCGGACCCGGTACCGGAAGTTGAGCCGGAACCGGCTGCTCGCCTCCCGGATCACCGGGTCGACCTCGTCGTAGATCTCGGCGTTGGCGTCCGTGCCCAGGATCGCCGCCGCCTCCAGCGCGCTCAGCCCCTCGCTCGGTACCGGCGGCGGCCGGGCGAACGGCTCCAGCGTCGGGAAGACGACGAACGTGCCCCGCAGCGTTCCCGGGCCCAGCGCCGCCATCTCGGAGCCCGGCTGGAACAGGTGGGCCTCGTCGAGACGGTCGGCGGGGGCGTCGTCGTCCAGCCCGAACAGGCGCAGCAGCGAGATCTGGCCGCCGGCGAACTCCTTGAACGTGGCGCCGCCGGCCGCGTGGCCCAGGGAGATGACCAGCTCGAGCGTGGCCGGCTCCACCTCCGCCGAGCTGTCGAGCCGGTAGACCTGGTGCATCTCCCAGGTCCACGTGGGCTGTCCCGGCTGGTGGATGGTCACGGGGCCCCGGACCAGCCGGAGCTCCGGCGTGGTGCCCGCGGCCGCCTCGGCGTTCGGGTCGCCCACCACCTCGCCCGTCTCGGTGACGTAGGCCACCGCCAGCGCCTCGTCGTCCCGCAGCGGGACCCGGAGCGCGACCCAGAGCCCGCTCGAGTGGAGGTAGTAGTCGCGCCCGGGCTCGAGCAGCGAGAACAGGCCGCTGTGGCGGAGCGAGCCGTCCTCGCTCACGGCGTCCGCCAGGAACTTCCCGGACTGGGCCTGGTCGGCGTAGCTGGAGGCGGTGAGCCCCTCGTCGCGGTAGAGGACGAGGCGGTCCGCCCGGGGCCGGGCGTCGGCCGGGGCGTCCGTCCGGTCCAGGGCGAGGACGTCCACGTGCGGCCAGCCGGCGAGACGGGCGGGGTCCACCAGGAAGAAGAACTGGCCGGTGGCGTAGTCGGCGTCGTCCAGGACCAGCTCCTGGTCCTGGACCAGCCCCTCCCGACCGGCGCCGCCCAGCCGGAACTCCCGGGTGGCGATGTCCCCCTTCTGCTGGGCCCACACCGCCTCCAGGTCGACGCCGCCCATGCGGGCCGCCGCCAGGAACCCGAAGTTGCCGGCGGGGATCCCCTGGGCCAGGTACCGGGAGGCCGGCAGGTCGATGCTCACGTCCCCCATCTCCAGCCGCTGGAGCACCTCCCCCGACTGCCCCTGGTAGTAGACGTTGATGTTGTTCGCCGCGTCGAACTCCCGGCGCTGGTCGTAGTCCACGTCCACGTGGATCCGGTCCGTGATGGTGCCGGCGACCTGGACCCCGAACTGGATCTCGGGCTGGATCTGGGGGAACAGGCCGGAGTTGCAGTTCAGGCGCAGGCCCGGCTCGCACGGGCGGTAGCGGTCCCACACGCCCGCCAGCTCGCCCCGACCCTCCACCCGCAGCCCCAGGTCGGCGATCTGCTGCACCACCTCCGGCAGCTCCAGGTCCGGGAACAACCCGCCCGCATCCGCCGTATCCCCACGGGCGCTGTCCGCGGCCGGCGGCGGCGTGTCCGACGGGACCGGCGGCAGCCCGGCCAGGGATGGGGGCGCCACGCCCGGCAGCCCCCAGCGGCGCGGGTCCGCGGCCCCGGCCCAGGACGGGACGGGTAGCCGGAACGCCGACGGCAGCGGGGCGAGCCCCAGCCGCAGCGGCGGAGGGGCGTCCGCCAGCAGCCGACCGGCCGTCATCCGGAGCCCCGGCCGCGCGGTGTCCTGCGCCTGCGCTTGCACGCGCGCGGCGCTGAGCACCAGGAGCAGGGAGAGGAGCGTGATCGACCGCATGCGCGTGTGGTTCGGCCCGGCGCGCGGCCGGGACCCGCGACGACGCGGGATCGTGCGGGTTGTAAGCGTGGCAATCGCTAGGTATTATAACGACTTACGAGACATGGGGACAACGAGCGGCGCATGGGAATCCTGACGCGCTACATCCTCCGGGCCCACATCGCGCCCTTCTTCTTCGCGCTCAGTGTGTTGACGGGCATCCTGATGATCAACACCATCGCGCGTCGCCTCGAGGCCCTCGCCGGGAAGGGACTCCCCTGGTCCGTCATGGCCGAGGTCTTCGTCCTGTCGCTGCCCCACATCCTGGCCCTGACCCTGCCCATGTCCGTGCTGGTGGCCACCCTGTTCGCCTTCAGCCGCCTGGCCGCCGACAACGAGATCACCGCCCTCAAGGCCAGCGG
>JABAOG010000155.1_pt1 | contig 20522 bp, 18 predicted proteins | sample 7062131 | NCBI WGS metagenome assembly JABAOG01 (sample SAMN14538629, study PRJNA623070) | marine sediment metagenome | biome: marine biome [ENVO:00000428]; feature: marine pelagic biome [ENVO:01000023]; material: deep marine sediment [ENVO:00002113] | place: India: Arabian Sea | collected...
AGATCAAGTCGATGTGGCAGTCAGCTGAGATAACCCGATATTCCATGTCGCCCTCCCGTCGGAGCGTTTAGTATGCTGTAAGACAAGCGTCGATTGAAGCACGACCCAAGCCGGGTGGAGACCAACATGGCCGCAAACGAGCTTTACGAGATCTACGCGCTGCGCTACGCGGAGCGCGTCAATCGGACCCGCGGGGAGAACTTCAAGGTGACCGATGATCACGACGCGCCCATGCCTATCGACTACTTCATCTGGGTGGTGCGAAACGACGCCCGCACCATCGTGGTCGACACCGGTTTCGGCCTCGAGGAGGCCAGGAAGAGAGAACGGAACCTGCTGCAGACGCCGGAGCAGGCCCTCGCAAGCATCGGCGTCGAGCTTTCCACGGTCGAGGATGTCGTCATCACGCACCTGCACTACGACCATGCGGGCACGATGCCGGATTTTTCCCGNNCCTCCAGGCCACGGAGATGGCGTTCGCCACCGGGCCCGCCATGCTCGACGAACACGAGCGCTGGGCCTTCTCGGCGGATCACGTCTGCGACATGGTGCGCCTGCTCTACGACGGGCGCGTGGTGTTCCACGACGAGGACGCCGATATCGCGCCCGGCATCACCCTGCACCGCCTTCCCGGACACACCGATGGATTGCAGGCGGTGCGCGTGCCGACGCGGCGCGGAGCCGTGCTGCTCGCTTCCGACGCGAGCCACTTCTACGAGAACTTCATGCGCCGCTCGCCCTTCCCCATCTGCTACTCGGAGGCGGACACGTTGAGAAGCTACGATCGTCTCGAGGAGCTGGCCGACAGCGAGGACCACATCATTCCCGGTCACGATCCCCTGGTGCGCGCGCTGTATGCCGCGCCATCGAGCGAGCTGCAGGGCTGGGTGTGCCGGCTCGACGAGGCGCCGTCACGCAGCGTCGCCGCCATGGGTTTCAGACCCTAGCGCAGACCACGCTCGCCGAGATTCCGATCGGGACGCGCGACTCTAGAGCCGTCGGGGTGGCGGCGGCATGAAGCTCGCCGGACGGCGCCTGCTCGCGAGCAGCGTCCTCGCCTGCCAGGCGAGCTCCGCGCCCGGCTCGCCGAGCAGCTCGAGGTCGTCTCCGCACTGCACCGCGACGGGCAGACCGGCGCGGAAAACGATGCGGTTTGCAAGCGTCGCGGTGATGCGATCACCGGGCAGCAGCGTGCCGGCGAGATTCACCGGGTCGACCGCGGACACGGCGATCAGCGCATCGCGATCGCCGTTGCGGCGCACCTCTCTCAAGGTGCCCACCGCGTCGGGCAGGGCGAACTGCTCGCCCGCCAAGCCGTCGACGAAGCGCCCGCCGCGGATCTCTCCGCGTGCCTCCATGCGCCAGTACACCCGCAGCAGATCCCGCCAGGGCAGCGGCACGCTCTCGCGCTCGAGCAGCCTGCGAAACACGATCCCGTAACGGCGCAGCAGCAGCCGCGCGAGAAACGCGTGGTCCTCGGCGTCGGCCTCGGCGTCCCCCGATGCCGCGAGCAGGCTCCAGCGCCCGGCCGCATCGAAAGGAGAAACCGCCGGCTGTCTTCCCCGGCGCGGCGCGAAGCGCGCACGGCGACTCTCCGGCGTGATCAGGGCGCGCAGCCCGGCGAAGCTGTCCGACGTCACCATTCCCCAGTTGACCAGCTCCCCCAGCGCGTTCTCCACCTGGGTTCGCAGCATGCCGGTGCCTTCGACGAGATCCATGAAAAAACAGGCGCCGGCCTCGAGCAGATGCGCGTGCACCCGGCGCGCGGCGCCACCGAGAACCATACTCCCGACATCCGGGATCGGAGCGAGCCNNTCCTCCCGACATCCGGGATCGGAGCGAGCCTTCTCCAGTGCGCGACGTTGCGCCGTTGAACGAGCGCGACCGGCGTGTGCCGAACCGGCCCATTCTTCCGCTCGCCCTGGGCCGACGCCAGGGTCAGACGCATCCACGCGAAGCGTCCGGTGGTGCACAGGGTATCCAGCATGCTCGATGCGTAGTCGCCGATGCGCGCAGGCAGCACGTCCGACTCCCAGGCCGCCGCCGCCATGGCGAAGCCTTCGAGCTGCTCGAGGGCGCCGGCCGCCGCTTCCTGACCTTCCCCCGAGTCGGACAATCCCTGCCAATGCATCAGGAAGCGCATGAAGTCTGCAATGCTGACCGGCTCTACCAGGCTGCGCAGGTGCTTGACGGTGTAGCGGTGGATGCGCGCCAGCAGACGTCGCTCACACCACTGCTCGCCGCTCCCCGGAAGATCGCGAAACCGCCCGCGAATGACGAAACCCTCGCCTTCGAGCGCGAGGAGCGCCGCCGTCACCTCCCCCGCCTCGATGCCGAGCGGTCGCGCCAACGATTCCGCGGTGACCGGGCCGAGACCTTCCAGACGGCTGCGCACGATCTCTCTGAGCGCGTCGCCGCGATCCCCGGGCACGTCGCCGGCCGGCAGTGCCGTTATCTGCGGATCGGTGACGGCGCCGGGAAACAATGCGCAAAGCTCCGCGAGGCGCTCCGCGGCCACCCACAGGGACTCGCCGGATGCGAGGCACAAACGCGTGGCGCGTCCGTCCTCGGCCAGCAACGCGAGCAGGCTGCGCCAGCCGGGCGCAGCGTCGCTACCTTTCCCACGGTCGATCTCGTCATCGGCGAGGAAGCCGAGGACCACCAGCGCATCGTGCAGCTCGTCGGCGTCACGCACGTCGGGCCACGCCTCGGCGCACACCCGCTCGATGGCGCCCGGGTCGAGGCGTCCGAGCTCGGCAGCATCTGCCGGCTCCATGAAGCTGCGTGACTGCACCGCCATGGCGCGGCGCTCCTCGGCGGGCGCGTCGTCGAGAAACGCGTAGGGCCGCGCATTCAGAATCTCCTGCGCGAGCGACGACGGCGCGGCCAGGTCGCGGGCGGTGATGCGCAGCTGCCCCGCTTCGAGGCGCTCGAGCAACGCTTCGAGCGCTTCGATGTCCATGAAGTCGTGAAGACAGTCGCTGACGGTCTGGTTCACCAGAGGGTGATCCGGAATCTCGCGGTTGCCGGCGACGTTCTCCTGGCAGGCGAGCTGGTCCGGGAAGATCACCGCGACCAGATCTTCCGCATCGGCGCGCTGAAAATACGGCGGCGCACGCTTGCCGTTGCGCATGCGTCGCACCGCCAGCGCGTTGCTGGCGTTCCAACGCCAGCGGGTGGGGAACATGGGCGCGGCCAGCAGCGCCTGCACGAGCACGTCGCGCACCGTTTTGCTGTGCAGATAGCCGGCGACCTCATGGAGAGGGAAGCTGTGGGTAGCCGACAGCGACAGGATGATGCTGTCCTCCAGCGCTGCCGCCTGCAGCTCGAAATTGAAGCGACGGCAGAAGCGTTTTCGGAGCGCCAGTCCCCAGGCGCGGTTGATGCGCGAACCGAACGGCGCATGGATGACCAGGTGCATGTCGCCGGTCTCGTCGAAGAAGCGCTCGAGGACCACGTGCTCCTGGGTCGGCACGCAGCCGAGCGCGGCAGCGGCCGAGGCCAGGTAAGCGGCCAGCTGCTCCGCCGCGGCGGCGGGGACGCGCTGCGTCTCGACCAGGTGCTGAACGGCTGCCTCGACGCCCCGCTCGAGCTGCCGCTCGACTTCGCCGCGCAAGCGCGAGACGGCGCGGGACAGCTCGTCGCTGCGCCCGGGGGCTTCGCCGAACCAGAAAGGAATGTTGGGCGGCTGACCCTTGGCGTCGGCCACGTGCACCCGGCCCATCTCCACCTTGAGAATCCGATAGGAGGTATTGCCGAGCTGAAAGATGTCCCCGGGCAGGCTTTCGAAGGCGAAGTCCTCGTTCAGCGTTCCGACGCGGAATCCTTCCGGCGACAGGATCACCTCGTAATCGAACTGATCCGGGATGACCCCGCCGTTGGTGATGGCGGTCAATCGAGCGCCGCGGCGCGCCCGCAGGCGGCCGTTGACGGCGTCGTGATGCAGATGCGCCGCGCGCCGGCCGCGCCGGGTCGAGAAACCCTGAGCCAGCATGCGCACCACCTGATCGAACTCGCGCCGGTCGAGATCCCTGTACGGCCAGGCGCGGCGAAAGGACGCGAGCAGCGCGTCCTCGCTGCGCTCGCCCGCGCTCACTTCGGCGACGATCTGCTGCGCGAGCACGTCCAGGGGCTTTTCGGGAATGCGCACGCGATCGAGCTCGCCCCTGCGGGCAGCGTCCAGCAACGCCACGCACTCCACCAGATCATCGCGGCTCAGCGGAAACAGGCGTCCCTTCGGCGTCGCGCCGATGCGGTGCCCGGAACGCCCGACCCGCTGCAGGAACGCGGCGATGGAGCGCGGCGAGCCGAGCTGGCAGACGAGGTCGACGTCGCCGATGTCGATGCCGAGCTCGAGCGACGCGGTCGCCACCAGGCACTTCAGCGTGCCGTCCTTGAGCCGCTGCTCGGCTTCCAGTCGATGCTCCCTGGCAAGGCTGCCGTGATGGGACGTCACGTTATCCTCGCCGATGCGCTCGGCGAGAAAACGCGCGGCGCGCTCCGCCAGTCGCCGGGTGTTGACAAACACGAGGGTAGTCCGGTGCGCGCGGGCGAGGCTCTCGAGGCGCTCGTAGAGCTCGCTCCACACCTCGCTGCCCATCACCGCATCGAGGGGCGAGCGCGGGATCTCCAGGGTCAGGTCGCGCGGGCGCAGGTGACCGGTATCGACAATCGTGCAGGGCGCGTCGCGGCAGCCGACGAGAAAGCGCGCCATGTCCTCGATGGGTTTCTGGGTGGCGGATACCCCGACCCGCTGCAGCCGCCCCTCGACCAGGTCCTCGAGCCGCTCCAGGGAGAGCGCCAGGTGGGCGCCGCGCTTGTTGCCGGCCACGGCGTGGATCTCGTCGACGATGACCGTCTCGACGCCGCGCAGCATGTCGCGCCCCGATGCCGAGGTCAGCAGGATGTACGCCGACTCCGGGGTGGTGACGAGAATGTGGGGCGGCTGGCGCCGGGCCCTGTCGCGCTCCGATGCCGGCGTGTCTCCCGTGCGCACCCACGCCCGGATGTCCACGTCCGCAAGGCCGTGCTCGAGCAGGCGGTCCCGGATTCCCCGCAGAGGCTCCTGCAGGTTGCGCTGAATGTCGTTCGAGAGCGCCTTGAGCGGCGAGATGTAGAGCACCCGCGTGACATCGGCGAGTCCGCGCTCCAGACCCTCCACCACCAGCCGATCGATGGCGGAGAGAAACGCGGCGAGCGTCTTACCGGATCCGGTAGGGGCCGCCAGCAGCGTGTGGCGCCCCGATGCGATGGCCGGCCACGCCTCGGCCTGAACCTCCGTGGCCGCCCCGAAACGCTCGTCGAACCAGGATTGAACGGCGGGGTGAAACGGCCTCGAGGACATGCCCGCAGGGTACAGCCGCGGCGCGCTGCGTGTCACCGCCGCCGCGCGCCTGCCACTCAGCTGAAGCTGTTCTCGTTGTCCCAGACGTTGCTCGGCATGGGCAACCCCTCGAAATCCGCATTCAACAGCGGATCCTCCGGGGTGATGCCGAGCGTCTCCAGAGTCAGCATCAGCTGGCGCGCGTGCTGGCCCGAGTGCCAGGCGGTGCGCTCGAGCACCTCGTGCAGGCTGACGTCGCCGTAGTAGACCTCGCCGGGACGGGTGAAGTCGGTGTCTCTTCCCGCGCCTGCCCACCACGCGTTGAGACGGTCGCGGACCCGCTCGCCGTAGTCCAGAAGATCCTCGCGCGTCTCGAGCTCCGGCGGCAGGCGGCTCACCAGCGCCTCGTAGGTGTACGGGGCGTCGTGCTCCACGTGATCCAGGAACACGTCCGGAATCTGGAAGATGTGGTAGGCGAGCTGGCGATACGAGCGCGGGCGTCCCGGAAGCAGGGTGTCGAGCTCGGCGGCGGGGATCTGCCCCGCCCCCCGATGCGCGGCCTCGAGGATTCGGTCGATGCGCGCCACCATCGCCTCCGGTGCGAGCATCCTGTGGCCTGCCCACTCGAAGCCCGCCACCCGGGCCACGTCGCGAAACACCGCGCCGTTGGCCCAGTCCGTGCCGCGGGCGACGATGGGCACCAGCCTGAGGCCGAGCGCCTCCAGCTCGCGGAAGCCGCGCTCGTCCTCCAGCACGTTGATGGATTCGAACTCGATATCGTTCGCGATCAGAAACTCCTTGGTCTTCAGGCAGCTGGAGCAACCCGGCTGCCAGTAAACCTTCAAGGGCTGTCTCGGTTGATCTGCCGTCATGCGCACTCCCTCCCGGAACCGAATGTCTGCAATCGCCCGCCGAGATTCAATCAGAACTGTGCGGTCCTGCCACAGTAACTAAAATGCGGGTAAATCTCACGATCCGTCCGTCGTATACTTCGCCCCGGGGGCACAACGGGCGCATCAGGGGGTAAGCCATGCGAGTCAAGGATTTCATGTCGACCCAGGTCGTCTCGGCGCCGGTAGGCACCCCCGTGAACGTCGCCTACGAGCTCATGCGCGATGGTGGGTTCCGTCACCTGCCGGTGCTGAACAACAAGGGCAAGCTCGTGGGCATTCTTTCCGAGCGGGACCTGCGCGGCGTAGGAGCCTTTTTCAAAGACGCAGAGTCCGGCGTCGACGAGTTTCTGGTGACCGAGCCCACCACGGTCGAGAACATCATGGTGCGCGAGCCCATCACGGTGACGCCCGATACGACGGTGTCCGCGGCGGTCAAGATCATTCGGGACAAGCGAATCGGCGCCCTGATTGTCATGCAGGGCGAAGAGATGGTCGGCATCCTCAGCTACCTGGACGTGCTCGATGCCGCCGAGAGGGAGCAGGAAGAGCCGACGCCCCTCTACCGGGATCCCAACGACACCCAGCCGCTCAGCAAGCGGGACTTGAGGAACCTTCGCGAGCAGCTCGCCTCAGAGCTGACGGAGTTCCGGGCGAGCACACCCAATCCAACCGTGAGCAAGGTCGATGTGCGCGCCCGCCAGGCGCGCATTGCCGAGCAGGAAGCCCGTCGCAGGGCGCGCGAGAAGGAGCGCGCGGAAGCGACGCAGGAGATCATGAACGATATTCGGAGTCAGCTGAACGACGACGATTAGCCGCGAGAAGGCGCTACGATGGCGTATCGCTGATGAGCGCGTGTGAGAACCTTGCGAGGGTCTTCCAGCCTTTCACTCATCCGGATCCCGACATGTCCACGAAACCGAGTACGTCGCCAACGGGAATGTCCGATCAAGAGTGGCAGGTCAGAGTCGATCTGGCCGCCGCCTACCGCCTCGCGGCGCTCTATGGCTGGACGGATCTGAACAACACGCATTTCTCGGCGCGCGTCCCCGGGGTCGCGGATCAATTCCTGCTCAATCCCTTCGGAATGCTCTTCGACGAGATCACCGCGTCCTCTCTCATCAAGGTGGATCACGCGGGAAACATCATCGGCCCCTCCGACTACCCGGCTAACCCGGCCGGGTTCGTGATCCACGGTGCCGTGCACATGGCGGTGCCCGATGCCAATTGCATCATCCACACGCACAGCCGCTTCGGAACCGCTGTCGCGACGCAAAGGAACGGCCTGCTGCCCTGCTCGCAGAAGGCATTGACGCTCATGGGGTGGGTCGCTTACCACGACTTCGAAGGCGCCGCCCTCGACACCGACGAGCGCCCGCGCATCGTCGGCGACCTGGGCGACAAGAAAATACTCATCCTCAGAAACCACGGACTGATGTCGGTGGGCAAATCCGTCGGTGAAGCCTTCGTGTGGATGTATCGGATCGAGACCGCCTGCCGCATCCAGATCGACGCCCTCTCCGGCGGCTCGGAGCTGAACCCGATTTCGGCATCGACGCAGGAGCGCACCATCGCCCAGGGATTGAAGATGTACGCAAAAGGGGGCTTCATCGAGGCGGGACGCGAATGGCCGACCCTGTTGCGCCAGCTCGAGAGGCTGGACGGCACGGGCTATCGCAGCTGAGACGCGCGCCAGGCATGAGTCGACTTGGCGAGCTCCGACGCGATCATTTGAGCGACGCCGAACGTGCGCTGTTCGACGCCATCACCACCGGCAAACGAAGCGGTGGCGACGGTCGCTCGGCGCACATTACGCCGACCGGCGGCCTGCGCGGCCCTTTCAACGCGCTGCTGCACGCGCCGCACGTGGGCGACGCGGTGCAGCGACTCGGCGAGCAGCTGCGTTTCGAGGGCCTGCTCTCGCCGCGGCAACGGGAAATCGGCGTGCTCTGTGTGGCTGCGCGGTGGAGGGCCGACTACGAGTGGTGGGCACATGCGCGGATCGCCCGCAGCTGCGGCGTGCCCGATGCGGTCATCGCGGCCATCCGCCGGCGCGAGACGCCGCCGCTCGAGGACCAGGCCGAGCGACTGGTGCACGAATTCTCGCGCTCGCTGCTCGACGAGCAGCAGGTTGCGGACGCCCTCTACGACGCCGCGGCGGCCGCCCTCGGCGAGGCGGCTCTGGTGGAGCTGGTGGTCCTGCTCGGCTACTACTCGCTGATATCGATGGTTCTCGTGGCCTTCCAGGTGGCGGTGCCCGAGGGCGAGACGCCGCCTTTCGAGGACGATTCGAGCCCGCCGCGGCGTTGCTGATACAACCGGCCGACGGCGACACCGGTGCGGGATCTCCTGCCCCGCGGACGAAATGCGTGGATAAATACGCCTGCATGTCTTAGCATTCGCGCGGATCTTCCCGGGCTGCACGCAGCCCGCCGCCGCAACCGGCCACGCGGAGCATTTCACGGCCAGAGGGTTGAGGGTTGAACTCGGTTGAAGCATTCGCCGCCAGGCAGTCGCTGACGCTTCGCGACGGGCTGCGCGTTACCGGGATCAAGCCTCTCGATGCCCTCATCGGTGGCGCGCTCGATCGCGTTCTCGCCCTGCGGCGCCTGGACCGTTGTTACCAGGCCATTCCGGCTGCGGGCAGCGCGGCGGAGTTTCTCCACGCGGCCCTGGCGGAGATGGATGTCCGGTGGGAAGCCGAGCCCCGCGAGCTCGAATACATTCCCGAGTCCGGCCCGGTGGTGATTGCAGCGAATCACCCTTTCGGAGGCATCGAGGGGCTGCTGTTTGCCGAGATCATCCTCAGTCGCCGCAAGGATCTGAAAATTCTCGCCAACGCGCACCTGCAGCGCATCGTGGAGCTCAGGGAGCTCTTCATAGCGGTCAATCCTTTCGAATCCAAGCGTGCGATCCGGGAGAACGTTCAGCCTCTGCGCGACGCCGTCGGCTGGGTTCGGCAGGGCGGGGCGCTGCTGATCTTTCCGAGCGGCGAGGTGTCCCATTTTCAGTTCCGCCGCGCTCGCATCACCGATCCCGATTGGCGACCCAGTGTCGGTTACATTCTGCGAAGGACCGAATCGGCGGCGGTCCCGGCGTTCGTCGGCGGGCGCAACACCCTGCTCTTTCAACTCCTCGGTTGCATCCACCCGCGCTTGCGCACCGCGCTGCTCGCCCGCGAGTTCCTCAACAAGCGTCACCACCGCGTCAATATTCGCTTCGGCCCGCCGGTCACGCCGAGCCGTGTCAGGGCGTTCGCGTCCTCGCTGCAGCTCGCGCGATACCTGCGCCTGCGCACCTACAGCCTGGCCGAGCTCGTCGCACCCGCGCAGAGCCGGTCCACGGTGCAATCGGCGACCGCGGACACGCCTGCTTTCACGGCGCCGATCGTGGATGCAGTGGATCCGGCGCTGCTCGAGCGAGAATTCAATGCGCTGCCCGACGAGCAGAAGCTCGTCGAGAGCGGGTCCGTCCATGCCGCCTACGCCAGTGCTGAGCAGATCCCCAGCATCCTTACCGAGATCGGCCGGCTGCGCGAGACGACATTCCGACAGGTCGGTGAGGGAACCGGTCGAGCCTCCGATACCGATCGCTTCGATCTGAGCTACCTGCATCTTTTCCTGTGGCACGGCGGTAAACGCGAGATTGTCGGGGCTTACCGCTTTGCACCCGTCGACGCGATCCTTTCGAGGTTCGGCGTTCGCGGTCTGTATACCCACTCGCTTTTCGAATACAAGCGCCCGTTCATCGAAGGCCTGCACGATTCCCTCGAGCTCGGGCGCTCGTTCGTGCGTGTCGAATATCAGAGAAGCCATACGGCGCTGATGCTCCTCTGGCAGGGCATCGCCAAGTATGTGACGCTGCATCCGAAGTACTGCCGGCTGTTCGGCGCCGTGAGTATCAGCAACGACTACCACGCCGTGTCGCGCCAGTTCATGGTGGAATTTCTCAGGGAAAACTGGTTTGCGGTTGAGCTGGCGCGTCAGGTCCGGCCGCGCACGGGTTTGCAGCGCCGCCTTGCGACTTTCTGGCAACGCAAGGAGCTCACCGATCTATCGGATGTCGGCGCCATGTCGGATGTGGTCGGACAGCTCGAGAGCGGACAGCGTGGCGTTCCGATTCTGCTGCGCCAGTACCTGAAGCTGGGCGGGCTCCTGCTCGGCTTCAATCTCGATCGTAACTTCGGCGATGCGCTCGACGGTTTGATTCTCGTCGACCTGCTGCAGACCGACAGAACCATTCTGCAACGCTACATGGGCCGCGAGGAAAGCCGCGAGTTCCTGCGTTATCACGCCTCATTGAAGCTCGGCCTGGAGATGCCCGACAGCGACGCGGACTCGACCGGCCGCGCACGCAGCGCCTAGCCGGCGTCCTCTCAGGGGCTGAGCAACGGGCGCACTTCCTGAGCGAAGCGCTCCATCGTGTCGAGGGCCGTTGCCAGAGTCTCGGGCACGAAATCCATGACCAGATGACTGGCGCCGGCCTCGCGGTAACGCTCGATGGCCTCGGCGATGTCGACGGGGCGTCCGTGGGTCGGCGGCTCGCCGGAGCGCGGCGGCCCGTTCTGGAAAACGATCGGCAGCTTGACCGCAATCGCGACGCTGCCCGGCTCTCGTCCGGCTTCCTCGACATAAAGGTCGAGGTCCGCGCGGGCTTCCTGGAGATACTCGAATGTCGGACGCACGGGGTGCCAGGCATCCGCGATGCGCGCCGCGCGCTTGAGCGCCGCTCTGCTGCCACCGGCCACCCAGATGGGCGGCGACGGCTTTTGCAGGGGCTTGGGCGCAAAGCAGGCATTCTCCACCCGGTAGTGGCGCCCCTCGAAGCTGACCGGATCGTCGCCCCACAGCACCTTCATGAGATCCATGGCCTCGTCGGTGCGCGCGCCGCGGTTGCGAAAATTCTGGCCGAGCACTTCGAACTCTTCTTCGAACCAGCCGACACCGATGCCGAACACGAAGCGCCCACCGCTCAGCTGATCGACCTCCGCCACCTGCTTGGCGAGCTCAATCGGATTGTGCATCGGCACGATGACGACACTGGTGCCGAGGGTCAACTTGCGCGTGAGGCCGGCGAGAAAGCTGAGCACGGTGAACGGCTCCCAGTAACGCTCCTTCCAGTGCTCGGGGTGCTTGCGTCCCGGGATGAGCACGTAGCCCGACTTGACCTGTGGCGGCAGAATCACATGGGCGCTGCACCACAGGGAGTCGATGTCGAGCGCCTCGGCGCGTTGCGCGATCTGCGCGAATGCATCGGGCGTCGCGTCGTTGCCCCGCACGACCAGTGAGAAACCGAACTTCATTGCCTCGTTTCCCTCGAAGTCAGCCTTTGTTTTTCCGATCGCGCCAGTCGAGCCATTCCCTCACTGGTGCGAAGTCGTAGTCGGGACCGTCCACGCCCATCTGAATCTCGTCCGCGCCTGCGGCGTGAATTTCGTCCGCAGCGTCGATCAATGCCTTGTCGACGCCGATGGATCGCTCGATGGTTGCGGGATCGCGTCCGACCTTTCTGCACCAATCGTCGAGAACCGCGTTCTTGTGCGCCACTGTCCGTGCCGCGCCCCGCGCGTCGGTGCCTCTCGCGAATCCGTGCCAGATGTCGGCGTACTCGGCAACGATGCGCAGCGTGAGCTTTTCGCCTCCGCCGCCGATGAGGATTGGCAAGCGGCCGACGGGCACAGGGTTGAGCTTCTCGAGCCGGCTCTTGATGCGGGGCATGGCCGCCTCGAGATCCTCGAGACGGCTCACCGCGGTGCCGAAATCGTAGCCGTACTCCCGGTAATCCCTCTCGAACCATCCCGAGCCGATACCGAGAATCGCGCGCCCGCCGGAAATGTGGTCAACGGTACGCGCCATGTCGGCGAGAAGCTCCGGGTTGCGGTAGCTGTTGCAGGCGACGAGCGGACCGATCTGCACCCGTTCGGTAGCCTCCGCGATGGCGGCCAGCAGCGTCCAGCATTCGAAATGCTTGCCCTCGGGATTTCCCATCAGCGGGTAAAAATGATCCCACGTGTAGACAACATCCACGCCGATCGCTTCGGCCTCCTCGGCGGCGCGGCGGATGTCGGCGTACTCGGCATGCTCCGGATAGATGGAAACGGCGATTCGAACCATGGATCTCAACCTTCCGATGACGTTTCGAGACTCCCCCAGCTCGCGGCGTGCTCGATATGAATGGCCACCACCGGCAGCGCTTCGATATGCATATCCCGCAGCTGCCGGTAACGGGCCCGTAGACCGGCCTGTGCCCGGTCATGCTCGTCGCCGCTGTCCAGCACCTCGGCGCGGCCCTGCACCATGACCCAGCCGAGCCGGCTCCAGTCCTCGTCGTAGCGATCCGCGACGAGCGCGACGAAAGGGTTCTCGCGAATGTTGGATACGCGTTTCAAGCGCACCGACGGGCTTCGCTTCGGCTTCTCGTCGATGGTGAAGTACAGTCGGTCCCCGTCGACGACGAAGCAGATGGGTATCACGTGAGGATGACCGGCGGCATCGGCCGTCGCGAGGCGCGCAACCCGTTGCGCTTCTAGAAAGCGCCTCTCGACATCCGTTAGCATGACCCCGACACGATCGAACCCGAAGCTGGCGAGGATACTATCATGGACGTCGGACTGACGATTCCCACCCGCGGCCCCCTGGCGACGCCGGAGAGCGTGCAAGCGTTCGCCCGACGTGCCGAGGAGCTCGGCTTCGCGCACCTGGCGGTGCCGGATCACCTGGTGGTGCCCCGAAGCATCGACTCCCGTTATCCCTACTCGGCCTCCGGCGAATTTCCCGGCGCCGCATCCGGCGCCTGCTTCGATCAGTTCAGCCTGCTGGCATACCTGGCTGCGATCAATGCTACGGCGCGGCTGCTCACGTCGGTGACGGTCATCCCCCATCGCGGCGCCGTGCACACGGCGAAAATCGTCGCCACCATCGACGTGCTCTCCAGGGGACGCATGATACTGGGCGTCGGCGCCGGCTGGATGAAAGAGGAGTTCGAGGCTCTCGGCGCGCCGCCGTTCGAGGAGCGCGGCCGGGTCACCGACGAGTACCTGCAGGCGTTCAAGTCTCTGTGGACCGAGGACAATCCCCGCTTCGACGGCAAGCACGTGCGATTCTCGAACATCAGCTTTCTGCCCAAGCCCGTGCAGCAGCCGCATCCGCCCATCTGGGTCGGCGGCGAGAGTCCCGCGGCGCTGCGGCGCGTGGTGCGATACGGCGATGTCTGGTTTCCCATCGGCAACAATCCGCGTCATCCCCTCGATACCGTGAAGCGCTTCGCGGCGGGGCTGGAGGAACTGGGCCGCGTGGCCGAGCAAAACGGGCGGGATCCGCACAGCGTGGGGCTCGCGTTCTTCGCCAACTGGTTCGACGAGACCAAGACTCTCGCCGCCGCATCCGGCGAGCGGCTCATGCTGAGCGGCAGCGCCGAGCAGATTGCACAAGACATGGCCGCACTCGCCGAGCTCGGCGTGCGCGATCTGACGCTGAATTTTCAGCGCGAGACTCTGGAGCAATCCCTGCGCAGCATGCAGCATTTTGCCGAGGCGATCCGTCCGCTCGCAGATCGCTGACGCGTTTCGGAATCGTCAACGGACCTTGTCGGCGATGGCGCCGGCGAAATCCAGCACCTGGCGCGCAAGGGTCGTCTTGTCTTCCTCGGTCTCCATGAGAATACGGGTGGTCAGGCATGGGAGATCGCCGACCGCGCCCTCGTCGCTCTCATCGAGCACGAAGCCGGTCAGCAATCCTTCGTAGTGCTCGGCGACGGCGCGGGCGCTGCGGGGAATGCCGAGCTCGGCCATCATCTTGGCCGTCGGTCCCTTGACCGCGCGACCGCCGATGATGGGCGACACCGCCACCACCGGCGCACCACAGTCGCCGATGGCGCCCCTGAGTCCCGGCACCGCGAGGATGGGGTCAATGCTGATGAACGGGTTTGAAGGGCAGATCACCACGGCTTCGAGACGGTCAGCAAGAAGCGCCTCCCACAACGGCAACGAGGGATGGGCGTCGCCGGCGCCGTGAAAGCTGAAACCCGTGACGCGCGGCTCGCACCGGTTCTGAACGAAGTAGCGTTGAAAGGGCAGAATGCCCTCGTCGGTATGCACCATGGTGCGCACGGGCTCGTCGGACATGGGCACGACGCGTGCGCGCACGCCGAGTCGCGTGCAGAAGTCCTCGCTGATGGCGCTCAGCTTTTCACCCGCGGCGAGACGGCAGGTGCGTTCCACGTGGGTGGCGAGATCCGCGTCGCCGAGGCGAAACCAGGTCTCGCCACCGAGAGACTCGAGCGCCTGCATGAACGTCCACGTCTCGCCCGCGCGTCCCCACCCGGTGTCCGGATTGGCGATGCCCGCCAGCGTGTACAGCACCGTGTCCAGATCCGGCGAGATGCTCAGGCCGAGATGCTCGAAATCGTCGCCGGTGTTGCAGGCGACCATGAGGCTGTCGGCGGGCAGCGCCCGGTACAGGCCGAGGGCGAGCTTGGCGCCGCCGATGCCGCCGGAAATGGCGACCACCCGCGCCGTCGCGCTCACCGGAAAAGATCCTGCTCGCGATCGCGAATCAGCGCCGACGCCGCCGCCGGCGGCTCGTTCCAGGCGATGCCTCTGACGAGCACCGCGGGACGCCCCTCGTCCGCCTCGCCCATGAGCAGCTGGGCCGCCGAGGCGATCTCGTCGGCGAGCGCGACCTGGGTGACATTGAGCGCACGCCCCTCGCGATCGAGCCTGCCGCGCAGATCCTGCAGCGCCGGCAGCCCCGCCGCGCCGATGGCGAGCCCGACCACGCCGTTGCGCCAGGCGCGCCCGACGCTGTCGCTGATCACCACCGCGACGGTCACGCCGAAGCGGGCGCCGAGCGCCGTGCGCAGTGACGCCGAGCTCGCGTCCGCGTCCTCGGGCAGCAGCAGCACGCGCTCTTCGCCCTGCTCGCCGGGCACGTTGGAGTGATCGACGCCGGCATTGGCCATGACCACGCCCGAGCGGTGCTCGGCGATGATCAGCTCGGGCCGATAACGCAGCACCTCGCGGGACTCCGACAGAATCAGCTCCACCAGGGCCGCGTCCTTGCCGGTGGCCCGCGCGAGCTCCCGGGCGCGCGCCGACGGCGTCACCCGCGCAAGGCTGCGGTAGCGACCTTCCGCCTTGGAGACGATCTTGTGGGTGACCACCAGCACGTCGCCGTCGCGCGGCGCGAGATCGGCGCCGACCATGGCGTCGGCAAGGATGGCGACGAGGTCGTCACCGGGCCGAATCGCCGGAATGCCCGGTATCGCCGTCAGCGTGACGGCCGCACGTGGCGTCGACATCAGCCCTGACCGAAGCGCACCAGCCGACGCTCACCGCCGCCGGCGCGACGGCGCGGCGGCGCATTGTGGACAGCCTCGAGGGGCGCCGCGCCCATGGCCGCGGCGGCCCGCTCGGTGGGCGCTTGCTCGTAGAGCGTCGTGCGCTGGCAGGGCAGCCGATCCAGATCGGTAATCAAGCGCCGCATGGCAGCGGGCGGAAACTCCTGACCGAAGGCGGCGCCGGCGGCGCGGGTGATGGACTCGTTCATCAGCGTGCCGCCGAGGTCGTTGGCGCCGGCGCGCAGACATGCGCGCGCGCCGTCCGGTCCCATCTTCACCCACGAAGCCTGGATGTTGGTCACGTGCGGGTGCAGCGCCAGGCGCGAGACCGCGTGCATCAGCAGCGCCTCACGGAAGGTGGGACCGCGCCGCGCCCCACCCCGGCGGTACAAGGGCGCCTCCATGTGCACGAACGGCAGCGGCACGAACTCGGTGAAACCGCCGCTCGAGGCCTGCAGCGCGCGGATGCGGACCAGGTGGCGCGCCCAGTGGCGCGGATCGTCCACGTGCCCGAACATGATGGTGGCGGTGCTGCGCAGGCCGATGGCGTGCGCTGCGCGCATGACCTCCAGCCACTCGGCGGCGGTGATCTTGTCGGGACAGATGATGCGACGCACCGCGTCGTCGAGAATCTCGGCTGCGGTTCCCGGAAGCGAGCCCAGACCGGCCCGTTTGAGCTCTGTCAGAAATTCCGCAACCGTAAGGTCCAGGGTCTTCGCGCCCTGCCAGACCTCCAGCGGCGAGAACGCGTGCACGTGGATCTGCGGCGCCGCCCGCTTCACAGCGCGGCAGATTTCGAGGTAGGTCTCACCGTCGTAGTCCGGGTGGATGCCGCCCTGCAGGCACATCTCGGTGGCACCGCGCTGCCACGCCTCGCGGGTGCGCCGGGCGATCTCGTCGAGATCCAGATCGTAGGGCATGCCGCGCAGATCCTCGGCATTCCTTCCCTTGGAGAACGCGCAGAATCGACAGTGGAAATAACACACGTTGGTGTAGTTGACGTTGCGATTGACGACGTAGGTGACGCGACGCCCGTTCACCTCCCTGCGCAGGGCATCGGCGCCGTCGAGCACCGCGTGCACCTCGCGCCCGCGCGCCGAGAACAAGCGCACGATGTCGTCCTGTTGCAGCTCGCGCCCGTCCCTCGCGCGCCTCACGATGCGCTCCAGCTCACCGGCGCGCAACGAGCCGCGGCCACGCAGGGGGCGCGCCGGCAGCGAAGCGCACTCGGCGCCGGCGACCCAGCCGTCCTCCCTGGCGAAGCCCTGCGCGTCGCAACGCGCGAGCACCGACGCGCGCATCTGCGGCGCCAGCCAGCGGGCGGCGTCGCGCACGTAGCGCGGATACACCGCCAGGCGCGGCACCAGCTCCCCGCCCGCGGCCTCGGTGGCACTTCNNTCGCCGTCTCCCGCGCCAACGCCTCCAGGTGCGGCCAGGGCGCCTCCGGATTGACGTGATCCGGCGTCACCGGCGAGACGCCGCCCCAGTCGTTGATGCCCGCAGCGAGCAGCGCCTCGAGAGCCCCCGGGTTGAGATTCGGCGGGGCCTGGACGTTCATCTGCGGGGCGAACACCAGGCGTGTCACGGCGATCGTCCACAGGTGGTCCTCGAGGCTCGGCTCCGCCGCATCGGCCATGGCGGTGCCGGGCTTGGCGCGGAAGTTCTGAACGATGATCTCCTGAATGTGACCGTGGCGCGCCTGCAGCGCGCGCAGCGCCAGCATGGACTCGATGCGCTCGCGGCGCGTCTCGCCGATGCCGATGAGGATGCCGCTGGTGAACGGCACGGCGAGCGCGCCGGCGGCGTCGATGCTCGCCAGGCGCACCTGCGGCTGCTTGTCCGGGCAGCCGTGATGAGGGCCGGCGCGCTCGCACAGACGCTCTGCCGTCGATTCAAGCATCATCCCGGCGGATACCGAAACCGCTCGCAGCATCGCCAGCTCCGCGCGGCTCATGACGCCGGGGTTCACATGGGGCAGCAGCCCGGTGGCCTCGTGCACGGCCCGGGCGACCACGGCGAGATACTCGATGGTGGAGCCGTATCCCAGTGCGGCCAGCGCCTCTCGGGCGATCCGATAGCGGCTCTCCGGGCGGTCGCCGAGGGTGAACAGCGCCTCGTGACAGCCGGCCTTGGCGCCTTCGGCGGCGATGGCAACCGCATCGTCCACGGAAAGGTACGGCGACGCGACCTCGCGGGGCGCCCGCGCAAAGGTGCAGTAGCGGCAGACGTCGCGGCACAGCTTGGTGAGCGGGATGAAGACTTTCGGCGAGTAGCTGACCCGAGCGCCGTGAACGGCGTCCCGGCGCCGGCACGCCGCTGCCATGAGCCGCTGCAGATCGTCGCAGGCGGCGAGTGCCAGGGCCTCATCGTCGTCGACGGCGTCGCCGCGGCCTGCCCGCTGGATAATGGCGTCGGTGNNCCGCGGCCTGCCCGCTGGATGATGGCGTCGGTGGTCTTGATCATCGGCGATGCCCGCGCCCGCTCCCCGCCCGCTCCAATCGTGTCTGCCGGTGCCGAAGAGCGGGTGTGATAAAGTCGGCGCGAGCAGGGCACCGCGTGCCCAGGCGCCCGGCGCGGACACGAGTACAACCCATCTGCCGCGCCCACACAAGATCTCGAAGAGAGGAAGTGCAATGCAGCTCGGCATGATCGGTCTCGGGCGCATGGGCGCCAACATGGTGCGGCGGCTCATGGCCGCGGGACACCAGTGCGCCGTCTACGACACCGACCCGGATCAGGTCGCGGCGCTCGCCGCCGAAGGCGCCGTCGGCGCCGCATCGACCGGGGCGCTGGTGGAGGCGCTCGATGCGCCGCGCAGCGTCTGGATCATGATCCCGNNCTGATCGTCGACGGCGGCAACTCCCATTACCGCGACGCCGTGCGGCGCGCCAAAGCGCTGTCGGCGAAAGGTCTTCGCTACATGGACGTCGGCACCAGCGGCGGTGTGCGCGGCCTCGAGCGTGGCTACTGTCTGATGGTGGGCGGTGACGCTGCAGACTTCCAGCGCCTCGAGCCGGTATTCGCCAGTCTCGCGCCGGGCCGCGACGCAGCGCCGAGCCTGGCCGCGCGCAGCGGGCGCAGCGGCACCGCCGAGCACGGTTACCTGCACTGCGGCAGCCACGGCGCCGGCCACTTCGTGAAGATGATCCACAACGGCATCGAGTACGGTGCCATGGCGGCCTATGCCGAGGGCCTGCAGCTGCTCGACTCGGCCGGCGCCGCCTCGGGTTACCGACTGGAGCTCGCGGACATCACCGAGCTGTGGCGCCGCGGAAGCGTCATCGGCTCGTGGCTGCTCGATCTCACCGCCGACGAGCTCGCCCGCGACCCGACGCTCGCGGGCTTCAGCGACAAGGTCGCCGACTCCGGAGAAGGGCGCTGGACCGTGCAGGCCGCGGTCGACGCCGGCGTTCCCGCCCACGTGCTGACCGCGGCGCTCTACGCGCGTTTCGGCTCGCGCGACAACGACACGTTCGCGCGCCGGGTTCTCTCGGCCATGCGCTTCGCCTTCGGCGGACACCGGGAGCACGGCGATTGAGCGCACCGCGCCTGGAGACGCGCGGCGACGCCGGCGCCGCGGCCCGCGCCGCGGCCCGCTTCGTGGCCGCCGGCGTGNNGCGTGCGCCGCGCAGTGGCCGAACGGGGCCTGGCGGCGGTCGCCTTCAGCGGCGGCAGCACGCCGCTCACGATGCTCGAGGCGCTGGTGGCCGAGGACCTGCCGTGGGCGAGCCTGCACGTGGTGCAGGTGGACGAGCGCACGGCCCCCCATGGCCACGCCGACCGCAACCTCACCCAGCTCGAAGAGACGCTTCTCGCAAAGACGCCCCTTGCAGCGGACAACCTGCACGCCATGCCGGTGCAGGAGGCGGACCTGGAGCGGGCCGCCGCGCGCTACGCGGCGCTGCTGGCCGAGAGGTTCGGCACGCCCGCGGTGCTGGACCTGGTGCACCTGGGTCTCGGCGACGACGGGCATACCGCGTCGCTGGTGCCCGACGATCCGGCGCTGGCGCTCACCGATTGCGACGTCGCGGTGAGCGGCGAATACCGCGGCTACCGACGCATGACGCTGACGCTTCCGATCCTCGACCGGGCGCGGCAGCGTCTGTGGCTGGTGACCGGCGCCGGTAAATCCGCCATGCTCGCGCGTCTCGTTGCCGGCGATCGGAGCATCCCCGCGGGCCGTGTGCAGGCGCGCGACGCGGTCGTGTTCGCCGACGAAGCCGCCGCGCGCGCCATCGACTCCGCCTGAGCGAGACGAATGCCGAACCAAAGAAGGGAACGATCATGCTGAAACTGGGATACAAGGCGTCTGCCGAGCAATTTCCTCCGCGCGAGCTTCTCGAGTTCGCGGTGCACGCGGAGACGGTCGGCTTCGACTCCATCATGGTGAGCGATCATTTTCAGCCCTGGCGGCACACCGGTGGACACGCGCCCTACTCCTTCGCCTGGCTGGGCGCCCTCGGCGAACGCACCTCGCGCGCCCTCATCGGCACCAGCGTGGTCACGCCCACCTTCCGCTACCACCCTTCCATCGTTGCCCAGGCCATCGGAACGCTGGGCGAGCTTTATCCCGGCCGGGTCATGCTCGGCGTCGGCACCGGCGAATCGCTGAACGAGGTCCCCGCCATCGGCATCGAGTGGCCGCCGTTCAAGGTGCGCTTCGCGCGGCTGCGCGAAGCCATCGAGCTCATGAACCGGCTCGCCCGCGAGGAGCGCGTGACCTTCGAGGGCGAGCACTTCCGCACCGAGAACGCGACCATCTACAACCGCCCGGAGACGCCGGTGCCCATCTACGTGGCCGCTTCCGGGGCCAGCGCGGCGCGCCTCGCGGGCCGTGTCGGCGACGGCTTCATCTGCACCAGCGGCAAGGCGCCGGAGCTCTACCGCGACACCCTGCTTCCGGCTGTCGCCGAGGGGCTCGAGAAAGCCGGACGCGCGCCCGGCAGCATCGAGTACATGATCGAGATGAAGGT
>JABAOG010001295.1_pt1 | contig 20515 bp, 15 predicted proteins | sample 7062131 | NCBI WGS metagenome assembly JABAOG01 (sample SAMN14538629, study PRJNA623070) | marine sediment metagenome | biome: marine biome [ENVO:00000428]; feature: marine pelagic biome [ENVO:01000023]; material: deep marine sediment [ENVO:00002113] | place: India: Arabian Sea | collected...
CAATTCAAGAGCACGCTGAAAGGCGATTTGGTGCGAAGCTTCGAGAACCGGTTGAGGACCGCCGGCGGCGAGTGGCGCTGGTTTTCCTGGAACACGGTATCGGATTCGAAAACCGGGACCATCTACGCCACGGGCCGGGACATCACCGAGCGCCGGCAGATGGAGGAGGCGCTGGTTGCCTCCAAGGATCGGGCGCTGGCCGCCAACCGCGCCAAGAGCCAATTCCTTGCCACCATGAGCCACGAGCTGCGGACTCCCCTCAACGCCATCACCGGGTACGTGGACCTCATGGAGCTCGGAGTGCCCGACGAGCTCACCGACGCGCAGGCCGAGCAGGTGGAGCGGATCCGTATGAGTGCCCGCCACCTGCTCCAGCTCATCGAGGAGATCCTGCAGTTCGCCCGCGTCGACGCCGGGGAGGAGAACCTGGAGATCGGGACCGTCTCCGTGCCGGAGCTGCTGGACGAGATCCGCGCCATCGCCGATCCCCTCACCGAGCAGAAGGACCTCGAGCTGCGGTTCACCACCGATGACGCCCCGGAAACCCTCCAGGCCGACCCCCGCAAGCTGCGGCAGATCCTCCTCAACCTGGTGGGCAACGCCATCAAGTTCACCGACGAGGGACGCATCGAGCTGCGGCTGCAGGTCGATGACGGCGCGGTCGCCATCCACGTGATCGACACCGGCCTCGGCATGACAGCGGAAGAGATCGACCACATCTTCGAGCCGTTCTGGCAGTCCGACAGCTCCCTCACCCGGCAGGCCGGTGGAACGGGGCTCGGCCTGGCCATCAGCCGGCGATACATCGAGATGATGGCCGGGGAGATCGAGGTCCGCAGCGCCCCCGGCTCCGGCAGCGCCTTCACCGTCCGACTCCCCCGCTGATCCCGGGCGGCGGCCGATCCACTCGCAGCGTCCGGGGGACCCCGACGAGCAGCGCGACGGGACCGGCCATCAGCAGCCACATCGCGGCGCCCAACCCCCAGCGCTCGGCGGCGACGGCCACGCCGAGGGGCAGCACGGCCCCCGCCATCCCGAACGCGCTGCTCACCGCCATCACCGTGGCGCTGCGGCCGGGCAGCGCGCCGTAGAGGCGCCCCTTCAGGATCGCGTACCACCCGGAGCTGAGGAGCCCGAGCGCGCCCAGCACCGCGAGCTTCCCCCCGATATCGTTCGCCAGCAGGAACGCCGGGAACAGCAGCAGCGTCGCCATCGCGCTCCGCCGCACCCACCGGGTGCCGTCCGTCCGCCGGAGCAGCGGGATGAGCAGAGCGTCCCCGATCAGCCCCGCCCCGGTCCACACCAGGATCGCGAACGCCGCTCCCGCCTCTCTCCCGCCCGCCACGTCCACGAAGTAGAGGGCGAGGAAGCCGTGGAGCACGTCCAGGGTCAGGTCCGCGAACTGGAGCAGCGTCGCCCAGCGCAGGACGGCCCGGTCCTTCAGCGCGTCCAGCGCTCCAGCGGCGACACGGCGGAGGGAGGCCCCCGCTGCCCGGCCGGCCCCACTGGCGCCTCCCCCCAGCGGCGCGCGCCAGCCGAGCGCCAGAACGAGCCCGCCGAGGAGGGCGAGCGCCCCGAACGCGGCCCGCCACCCCAGATCCGCGACGCCCATCCCGGTCAGCACCAGCGGCCCGGCCACGACTCCCATGGATCCGGCCAGCGACCAGCGCGCCATGTTCTCCACGTGGCGACCCGGCTCCAGGTCCATGAGCGCCGCCTGCGACAGACCCACGAACGCGCCCGACGCGGGGTTGAGCAGCAGGAAGGCGACGAGCGCGGCCGGGAAACCGTGACCCGCCGCCAGGAGAACCAGCGCCGCGACGAAGCACGCCCCGCCGGCCCGGACCAGCAGGCGGCGGTCCCGGGCGTCACCCAGCAGGCCGAGCAGCGGCTCCAGGAGGTTCCCGAGGATCGGCGGGGCGGACAGCAACACGCCGACCTGGACGTAGGAGAGGCCCAGGTCGGTCCGGATCAGCGGCCAGGCGGCCGTCCAGACGCCGAAAACCAGCTCGTCGAACAGCTCGACGAGCAGCAGGACGACGGCCCAGGACAGCCTGCGTCTACGGGATCACCAGGGCGGGTGCGTGCTCATGCTCTCCAGTATGGGGGCCGAGGCGTCGGCGGACCAGGGAGATCCGGCGGACCCCCCACGGTCAAGGCATGCCCCGTGACTCCGCCCCGGGCGGATCCGTGAGCCCGAGCCGCCGCAGGAGCGCCTCGAACCCCGGATGCCCGCGCAGCGGCTCGAACTTCGGCTCGACCCTGAGCAGCACGACCAACCGGGAGCGCTCCTGCGCCGCAGCGGATTCGAGGAGCTCCACGGCCCGGTCGTGCTCGCCCAGCCCGACGTGGACGAGCGCCTTGTGGAAGTCGGAGACCGGGAGCGGCTCCCGGTTCGATCGGTCCATCGCCGCGAGCACGCGGCGGGCCTCGTCCGGCCGGCCCGACCGGGCATGGATGTAGCCCCGGAGACCGAGCGCGTCCGCCCGGATCCCCTCCGGATCGCCGGCGTCGAGGGCGGCGAGCGCCGGCCCGTAGTCCCCCTTTTCGGTGTGGGCGAGGGCGAGCGTGAAATAGAGCCAGAAGGGCTGACGACCCCCCCTGGTACTCGCACCATCGGGGATCTCGGCTACCTCCGCCGGCATGGTCTCCAGATACCGCCTCAGGAGATCGATCGACTCGTCCACCCGCCCCTCGAGATAGAGGAGCGCGGCCTCGGCGTTGACCGGCCGAATGGCCCGCGGCTCGAGACGGCGCGCCTGCCGGAACTCCGCCAGCGCCTCCTCGGTTCGACCCCGGTTTCGCAGAAAGGTACCGTACCAGATCCGGGCCGTTGAGTAGCTGGGGTCGAGCCCGATGGCGCGCCGGAAATGGCGCTCCGCCATGGCCGGGTCCCAGAAAGCCAATGAATGCACGCTCCCCAGCACGGCATGGGCTTCGGGCAGCTCCTCATCGTAGGCCAGGGCCCGCTCGGCCGCTCGCCGGGCGGAATCCCAGGGGCCCGGTCCCTCCATCACGCCCGCCCGGGCGATCCCGGTGTACGCGGCCGCCAATCCGCTCCAGGCTTCCGCGAACGTCGAGTCCAGCTCGGTGGCCCGGAGGAAATGGTCCCGCGCCGGGCCGACCCACTGCCAGTGGCTCTTCGCCAGAGCGGCCCGGCCCAGGAGGTACTCCTCCACGGCCGCACGACCGTGGCGCCGCACCCCGCGCGTCGAGCCCGGCTCCGCCCGTTCCCCCACCTTGAGCTCGATCGCGACGTCCTCGGCGATGCGACGCTGCACGGCCAGGATCCCCGAGAAGCTCGCATCGTAGGTCTCCGACCAGCGCAGGTCCTCGGTTTCCGTTTCCGTCATATAGACCGTCAGACGCACCGAGTCCCCGCTCGGCTGCGCGGTCCCTTCGATGATCGTGCCCACGTTCAGCTCGCGGCCGATCTCTCCGATGCTCCGGTCGGAGTCCCGGTACCTCATGGTCGACGCCGGCGGCGTCACGCGAAGACCCCGCAGTCGGGCCAACCGGGAGATCAGCTCCGCCGTCAGCCCCTCCGCGAGGTAGGCGTGGGACTCGTCGGGGCTGATGTTCGTCAACGGCAGAACGGCCACCCCGCTCGGGTCCAGCGGGGCGTCGCCGGCCGGGTCGGTCGTCACTGCGGGACGCAAATCCCCGAGCCCGAGCACCAAGGCGCCGGCGATGGTCGCGACGGCAACGGCGGTGCCGAGGACCGCCCGACGTCGGCTCGCCCGCGCCAGGCCCCGTGAGGGTCCGGCGGCCCCCCCGGCCTCGTCCGCCTGCGGGGGGCCACGGGACCCGGGTGCCCGCCCCGGCGCCGCCGCGTCCAGCGCCGGCGAGTCGCCCGGCCCTTCGCCGCCCCCCCGGGGTGGCTCCGACGCCCCGGCGAATGGCTCCACGCGCGCCCGGACCTCGGCGATCCGGCGCTGGGTCTCCGGTGACGGCTCCAGCTCGTACTCCCGGATGAGATGCTCGGCGATCTCCTCGTACACCCGGACCGCCCCCGCTCGATCCCCGGACCGGTCCAGCAGATCGATGAGCCGGCGAAGCTGTGCCTCGTCGTACGCGGACAGCGCGAGGGCCCGGCGGCCCCACTCCACCGCCTCCGTCACGCTCGCCGCGGCTTCCGCCCGCGTCGACAGGGTCCACGCCGCCTCCGCCGCCCGGATCCGCAGGCGGCCGCGCTCCTCCTCCAGCCAGCGCTCGAACCCCGGAGCGTCCGACAGGAAGAAGCCCGGCAGGAGATCACCACGGTAGAGATCGAGTGCCGCACGCAGCGCATAGGTGTCCCCGGCCTCGATCCCTTCGTCGAAGGCGACCGCGTCGCACCAGACTCGATCCGGAGCCACGCCCACCTCCGCCTTTCCCCGGCCCACCACCGCGTCGGGACCCAGCGACTGACGGAGGTAGTAGAGCGCCTGGCTCAGCGCTGCCCGCCCACGACCTTCGTCCACCTCGGGCCAGAACAACCCCAGCAGCGTGTCGCGCCGATGGTACCCGCGGGGCTTCGCGATGGCCAGGTACGCCAGCAGCGCCAGCCGCTTCGGCTGCGCCAGCACGGTGTCCACCTCGGTCCCGTCGACGGTCCCGAGTTCCAGGTGGCCCAGCGTGCGGAGACGGATCATGAGGTTCGTTCCCATTCTCACCCGCGGCCTTCGTGCGGGTGAGAGCGAGATCACGGGGGAGTGAGGGTCGACGCGTACCCTCTGAAGGAAGATAGGCGCGAGGGGCCGAATCCAACAGGATGACGGCATCCGCGCCGGTTGGGTCTCATGCTCTCCGGAGGCAATCATGGAAAACAGGACCGCAACCCCGATCCTCGCTCTCCTGGTGGCAGCGCTACTCGCCTGCGGGGAGGGCTCGCCCACGGACATTCCGTCCCGCTCTGCGGAGGTCCCGCCCCCCGGCGATGTCGCCGCCGCGGTCGCCGGCGTCGCGGTGGACGTGAGCGGTGACTGGGACTGGCGGCAGGTGGAGCGCCTCCGCATGCCCCGATGGTTCGTCGAGGGCCCGCTGAACGCGCTGCCGCAGAACGACGTCGTGGCGGAGGGGCCGAACACGCAGGCGACGTGCACCTCCGAGGGCGAGCTGGCCCTGACGCAGACCGGCGCGTCCTTCCACGGCTCCATAACCCGAACCCACGCCCAGTGCGAAACCCGGGGAGGCCAGCTCTTCCAGGGCCCTGGCGTGGGCCTTCCCCTTCAGCTGTTCGATGGAGAGATCCAGGGGCTGAACGTGGCGTTCTCGATCGGCAATCTCGAGGTGACGCCATGCCCGCACCATGCGGTCGTATCGGAGTCGAGCGACGGCGTGGCCCTGGCCCTCAGCGGCGGGGGCCGGTGCGTGATCCCTGGGCATCCGCTCTCCGGTTCCGTCATCCCCCTCGACCCGCCGCCGGGGGGGACCAGCACCACGCTCAGCTTCGAGGCCTGGCGCGACTGAGCGCGGCAGGCGAAGCGCTCCCGCATTCCTGACGACCTGCCGACCTGGCGGGGGCCGACCCCCCGCCGGGCCGGCGAGCTGACTGGAGGTACATCATGAGTCCGTTGCAACCCTGGCGGCGTCGGACCGCCGTCTCGACCCTAGCCATCACGACCCTCCTCGTGACCGGATGCGAGGAGGATCCGTCCGGTCTCCGGGACGCCGCCCGGCTCACCGTCTCCACCGCCGTGACCGGCGGCGGCTTCGACCCGGACGGGTACGTGCTCTTCATCGAAGGCGACCAGCAATTCCGCAGGCTCGAGCCGGTCGACACGATGCTGTTCCGGCCGTCCTCCCGGACCGTCGATGTCGAGCTGGGCGACGTCGCTCCCAACTGCGCGATCGTGGGGGAGGCGACCCGCACGGTCGCCATTGCGCCGCGCGGCCCCACCGAAGTGACGTTCGTCGTGAGCTGCTCGCCGCCGCCCGAGCTCGCTTCCATCTTCCTGCTCTTCGAGCGTATGAACGGATACGGCGGGACCGACCTGCGTCGGATGCGCGCGGACGGGTCGGAGGGGGAGGGTGTCATCGTGTACGGTGCCGCCTTGGAGCCGGCGGTCTCGGCGGACGGCTCGCGGATCGCGTTCGTGCGCTGGACGTCCGACGCCGATCAGCTGTGGCAATCCGAGATCCGGGCCGTCATCCCCGGCGTCTCCGACCCCGTCCGGGTGACCGACGAGGGGTTCGTGTCCTCGCCGACCTGGTCGCCCGACGGACAGCGGTTGGCCTACGTCAACGGCGACGGGTGGTGGTTCGGCGAGATCCGCGTCCGGAGCGTGGACGGCGGTGATCCGACGGTGTTGGAGGGGCCAGCGTGGGGCGTGGACGCATCGCCGGCCTGGGCACCCGACGGGTCGCGGATCGCGTTCTCGCGATGGGATGAAACGGGGCGGTGGTGGCTGTACACCATGACCCCCGAGGGAGGCGACCTGCTGCCGATCGCGGAAGACGGAATGGACCCGGTGTGGTCACCCGCCGGCGACAGGATCGCCTTCCGGCAGGGCCCGAGCGCCCACCTGCTCCCGGCCGAAGGCGGTACGCTCGAGGTCCTGGTCAGAGGCAATGCCGAGGCGAGCTGGCAGCCCACCGGGTGGACGGCCGACGACCAGTGGGTCGTGCTCACACGCTGGCGCAACGACCGCAGCGATATCTTCGTCTTCCACCCCGCGGACGGGACGCTCCTGCGGGTGACCGTCGACGGCGTGTCCCGGGCCGCCGTCCCGGTAGACGAACCGGCGCAGGCTGTCTCCGCCAACCGCGTCGGAATCGACGGCCGCGAATAGGAACCGGCACCCGTCCCGACCGTTGAGGCTCCTCGACCCCGCGAGACGTGCGCCGGGGCTCGGCCCCGTTTTCGCGTGACCATCCGGTCGGCCTCGATCCGCTCCCCTCGCCTCCCGGGCGGGGCGCGAGTGGGTCGATGCCCCTATCTTGGGTCACCCCGGATGGACACCACGCGAACGAGGACCGGAGGGACATATGAACCGGGAGCACTACGAGAAGATCCGCGAGGGCGACGGTTTCATCGCGGCGCTGGACCAGAGCGGGGGCAGCACCCCCAAGGCGTTGAGGCTCTACGGCGTGGGGGAGGACGCCTGGGCCGACGAGACGGAGATGTTCGACCGCATCCACGAGATGCGCACGCGCATCATCACGAGCCCGGCCTTCGACGGCGACCGCATCCTCGGCGCCATCCTGTTCGAGAACACGATGGACCGCGAGGTCGAAGGGCGTGGAACCGCCGACTACCTGTGGTCGGTCAAGCGGGTCGTCCCGTTCCTGAAGGTCGACAAGGGGCTGGCCGAGGAGGAGAACGGCGTACAGGTCATGAAGCCCATCCCCGGCCTCGATCCGGTGCTGGCCCGGGCGAAGGAGAAGGGGGTGTTCGGGACCAAGATGCGCTCGGTCATCAAGCGGGCCGACGCGGACGGGATCCGCGGCATCGTCGACCAGCAGTACGAAGTCGGCTCACAGATCCTCGCGGCGGGTCTCGTGCCGATCCTGGAGCCCGAGGTGGACATCCACAGCCCCGACAAGGCCGAAGCGGAGGCGCTCCTCCGGGACCGACTCCGCGAGGGGCTGGACGCCATCCCCGATGACCAGGTCGTGATGTTCAAGCTGACGCTCCCCGAGGAGGACGGCCTCTACCGTGACCTGGTCGAGCACCCACGCGTGCTCAAGGTGGTCGCCCTCTCGGGTGGGTACAGCCGGGAGGAGGCGAACGCGCGTCTCGCCCGGAACCCCGGCGTCATCGCCAGCTTCTCCCGCGCCCTGACCGAAGGGCTGACGGTGGACCAGGGCGACGAGGAGTTCAACGCCGCTCTCGACGCTTCGATCCAGAGCATCTACGAGGCGTCGGTGGCGTAGGCGACCGACCGCGGTGCCGGAGGACGGGGTCGGGGCTCACCACCCCAGCTGGCGCATCCGCTGCTGGATGATGGACGTGTACCACCCCATCCCCTCCGGCCGCCGCTTCAGCGGGTCGGGCAGGATCGCCGCCAGGCCGGCCGCCTGGTGCCGGGAAAGCTCCGAGGCCGCGACACCGAAATGGTGCCGCGCGGCCGCCTCGGCCCCGTAGATGCCGGGGCCGAGCTCCACCACGTTGACGTAGAGCTCCAGGATCCGTTCCTTCCCGAGGATCCACTCCGCGGGCAGCGTCAATGCCCACTCATACGCCTTCCGCACCAGGGTCCGGTGCGTGGTGAAGTAGAGGTTCTTGATCAGCTGATGGGTCAGCGTGGAGGCCCCGCGCATGGGCTCGCCCTCCTGCTCCGCTCGCTCCCGCGCACGCCGCAGCTCCACCCAGTCGAACCCACCGTGCCGGAAGAAGCGCGCGTCCTCGGCGGCCACCACCGCCCGGGGCAGGTGCCGCGAGATCCGAGCCATCGAGCGCCACCGGTAGTCCCGCACCGGTCGCTCGCCCCCCACCAGCCGCGCCACGCTCCGCTGGACCTGGACGCCCGTGACGAGCGGCGGGAAGAACCGGACGTAGGCCAGCCCGGCCACGCACAGCAGCCAGTACGCCACCGGAACCAGGGCGACGAGGAGGAGCGCGCGACGCCGCCTGCCACCGCCACCCGCCGACCGCTCCTTCCGCCCTCGTTTCATGATCTCGATCCGCCATCACAGTGTGGACGTGTCCCACGACCCCGCCCCGATTCGCAAGGGAGAGGCCGCCGGCGCTCGCGGCCGCGCTGGGAGCCCGGAGCTCCACCACGGCGATCGCTCCCGGGCTGGATTCCGGAGGCGACCCCGCCTCCCACAATCGGCGGTATTGGCCCCGGAATCCGTCGGCTCTATATTGGGGCCGTCGAGGTGCCCTCTCTCCCGTGCCCCGCCCGCTGCGGGGCCCGCGTCCCGCAGCGCGACGCCGGTCGCCGACGCGCGACCGGCTGACCATCCCGAGCAAGACCCGTGATCCCACGGAGGTTCGTTCATGGCCAACGTCACCGTGGCTGAGCAGTCGTCAACGGAGCCGTCGCCCCTCGAAGCGTTCCGAGGCAGCGTGGCGAGTGAGCGGACCGGCCCGCTCTACACAGCCGGTCTCGCGGTGGTGGCGCTGGCGATGGTGCTGCTGCCGCTGATCTACGTCGGGTTGATCAGCCTCGTCGCCTGGGGCGTGGTGGTCCACCTCACGACGAACACGTGGATCGTGACCGGCGCGAGCGGAGGGATCTTCCGGGTCGTCCTGTACCTGGGCCCCGCGGTCGCGGGGGGCATCCTCGTGTTCTTCATGGTCAAGCCGCTGTTCGCCCCGCGGCCGCAGCCGCCCGCGCCGCTGACGCTGGAGCCCGAGGAGGAGCCGCTCCTCTTCGCGTTCATCAGAAGGATCTGCGAGCTGGTCGGGGCACGGCCTCCGTCCCGCATCCTGGTGGACGGCCAGGTGAACGCCTCGGCCTCGCTGCGCCGCGGAATCTGGAGCCGTGATCTCGTGCTGACCATCGGGCTCCCCCTGGCCGGCGGCCTGGACATGCGCCAGTTCGCCGGTGTCCTCGCCCATGAGTTCGGCCATTTCGCGCAGGGGGCCGGGATGCGGCTGACGTACGTGATCCGGTCCATCAACGGCTGGTTCGCGGCGGTGGTGTACGGTCGCGACCAGTGGGACGTGCGTCTGGAACAGGCGTCGGAGCGGACGGACCTCCGCCTCGGCATCGTGCTGTACGCGGCGCGGGGCGCCGTGTGGCTGAGCCGCCGCGTGCTGTGGGCGCTCATGCACGCGGGCCACGCCATCAGCTGCTTCATGCTCCGGCAGATGGAGTACGATGCGGATGGCTACGAGGCCCGGATCGCCGGGGCCGATGCGTTCGAGTCCACCGTGACGCGATTGCGGGAGCTCGGCGTGGCGACCCAGGCGGCCTACCGGGACGTCCAGCAGAGCTGGTCCCAGAATCGCCTTCCCGAGGACCTGCCCCTGCTCATCGGCCACAAGGCCGCGTCGCTGCCCGACGAGGTGAGAGAGCGGCTCTCCAGCTCCGAAACGGCGGAACGCACGGGCTGGTTCGACACCCACCCCTGCGACGCCGACCGGGTGCGCGCCGTCCGCAGGGCGGACGAGCCCGGCATCTTCGCACTGACCACGCCCGCGTCGCGGCTCTTCTCGGACTTCCGGGATCTGAGCCGGCGGGTGACGCGGCACGAATACCGGGAGCGGTTCGAGCTCGTCTTCGACGAGGAGAACCTCATGCCCGCCGACGAAATCCTGCGGGAGAGCACGGCCAACGAGGAGGCCGACGCGATGTGCCGCCGGTTCTACGGGCGCGTCGACATCAGCGCGCACCCGCTGGCCCCCGAACCCCGGCTCCTCCCCGTGGACGACGAGCCGGCAGCGATCGAAGCGTGGCGGCGGGCACGCGACCGCGCCAACGCTCTCCTTCCCGAAGCGGAGCAGGGCGCTCCAGAGCTCGCCGAGAGCCGGGGCAGGCAGGTGGAGCTGACGGCGGCGCAACGCCTGGTCCGGGCCGATTTCGTCCTGAGCCCGGAGGAGTTCGGGCTGCCTCGCGACGCCACGACACCGGCGGCCCAGGGCCCGGCCGTCGAGGAGGCGCTGGCGGATGCCACCCTCTCGCTCCAGCGGAATCTGGACGCGCTCGCACCTTTCATGGCGGCGCTACGGGCGCGGGTGGCCCTCGCCCTGCGGCTGGCGGCCTGGCCCGGACGGGCGGCGGCGGATGCGCCGGACACGGCCGGGACGGCGGCGGACGGCCCTGACGCGGCCGACGTGGCGGAGCTGTGGCGCTTGCTGGCCGCCATGGGGAGCGTGTTGCCGACCGCCCACCGGCTGATCGGGCTCCGGGAGGCGCTCCGGCTGCTCGTCGGAAACCGCGACGGTCACAGCGAGCCATCCCGTGTGGACGCCGAGGTGTCCTCCCTCGCGACGGAGATGCTGGCCCTCACCGACGGCGTGAGCGAGCGCCTCGCCGGGTTCGTCTACCCCTTCCCGCACCCCGACGGCAGCCCGATGGTGGCCGAGTTCCTCCGCTCCGGGACCGAAGCCGAGACTCCATGGGAGCGGGCTTGGGCGGACGCGTCCGCCCTGCTGGACCGCCTGTTCACGCTGCATTTCCGCCTGATCGGGGCCGTGCTGGCCCGGGCCGATGCCGTGGAGCGGACCCTGGAATCGCCAGCCGCCACCGGGGCTCCGCAGGTCCCGGCCGGCGGTTGATCCACCGATTCGGCGGCCGGCTCAGCGCCGGGCGCTTACCTCGCCCGGCGCGACCTCCACCGGCCGCCGCCCGTAGGCCATGCCCGCCCATACGGCGAACGCGAGAAGGGCCGCGCCGGTGACCCAGCCACCCGTCGTCCACGGCGCTCCCGCCAGGGGTCCCACCTCGAGACCCAGAAGCATGCCCATTGCCAGCAGTCCGCCCCCGAGCGCGTAGAACGCCGGCATCCCATACAGGAAGACGAAGGGCAGGTAGTGCGCCCCCACGATGAGCATCATGGCCGGGTAGAACCACTCGATCCTGTGGATCGCGGCGGCACCGGCCAGCGGGAGCAGGAGCGGCACCACGAACGCCACCTGTCTGGCCAGGGAGCTCAGGGGGTTGGCGGGGTCCAGCGCCGCCGGCCGGCCCGCCAGCCGGAGCACCGCCACCGTGAGCGGGAATATGAACGCCCCACCCACGACCAGGACCAGGATGCCCCCCGCCGTCGACACCTGGCTGCCCGCGACCGCGGACACCAGCCAGACCACCGCCGACACCCCCTGCCCCACCGCACCGCCCACGAACACCGTACGGACTTCCCGCTGAGCATCAGCTACCGTCATTCCCACCTCGCCGCTCGGGGATCCTCCCCCGGGAGTGCGTCGTTGCCGGACGACGCCGGCCATCCCCGGCGACCCCTCGGGGCCGGTCGGACGTGGATTGCGGTAGTGGCGCCCCCCCGGGTCCCTCGAGCGCCTCAACGAAGCTCTCTCGGGCGCTGCCGCCCGAGCCCCGGCACCACCCCCGACCCCGGCCCCGCCCCCACCGGCCCGGCGCCGGCGCGGCTGGCCGTGGGCCCCCGGCGCGGGTTCCAAGCCTTCCTCCAGGGTCGGGTCGGGTGGAGCCGGCTCGCCGCCACGGATGAACGGGCTGGACCTGACGCAGGACGGGATCGCGGTGGGCCCCGAGGTCGGCATCGAGGTGCCCATCGGGATCGGTCACATCGTGCTGGGAGCCGGGGGTTACGTGGAACAGCTACGGGAACACCCGTGCGGGTTCGGGTGCGATCCCGTTCCTGGACTCGGGCGGGAGCGGGTTGCAGTACGGAGCGTGAGCCGGCGTCATGCTGGGGCTGTAGGCGGCCGGACCGTCCCCCGGCTCCAGGTCGTCGGCCTCCACGTCGTCGCGGTCGTCGGAACGCCGATGCCACGCGGTACGAGGACCCCTTCCTTGACTTTTCGGGAGCCTACATACAAACTGGTCGGTATGTCCGCCCCCGCCTACTCCTCGCCCACGACCGACCGGGACGCGACCCGTGAGGTCCTGCTGGACCACGCCTTCGACCAGATGTACCTGAACGGGTATCACGCGTCGGGCCTCAAGGACATCCTCGCGTCCAGCGGCCTGACCAAGGGCGCCCTGTACCATCACTTCGGCAGCAAGCTCGAGCTGGGGTACGCCGTCGTCGAGGAACGGGTCCTGCCTCTCGTGCGGGAGCGGTACCTGAAGCCCTTCAGCCAGGTCACGGACCCCCTCGTCGCGGTGGAGAGAATGGGCCTCCGCATGCACCAGGAGCTGCTGCGAAAGGGCATCCTGGCCCGGGGGTGTCCCCTCAACAACCTGGTGCAGGAGATGTCCGGGGTGGACGAGGGTTTCCGGCAACGCCTGGAGAGCATCCTCCACGAGTGGCAGGACACCATCGCGGGCGGCCTGCGTCGCGGTCAGTCGGAGGGGACGATCGGTCCCAACGTGGACCCCGACGCGGCGGCCACGTTCGTCGTCGCTTCTCTCCTGGGCGGTGTCGGGTTCGCCAAGAACGCCCGGGACGTCGTGCCCTTCGATGCCTGCCGCCGGGCGGTGAACGCCTACGTTGGGACGCTCAGGGCTCCGGCGGCCCCCGCCCCCTCCGCCTGATCCCCAGCGCCCATGCGATCCTCCCCCGCCTTCGCCGCTTCGTTCGACGCCGACATACCAACCGGTTTGTATAGACAGCCGCCTGCGCTGCCTGCGAAACCCGCCGCCCACGACGGGCGGACCCGAACCGCCCGCCCGGGAACCTCCAGGAAGGAGAGCCCTCATGTCCGTAGAGCGAAACAAGCGCATCCTGCAGAAAGGCGCCGAGAGCTTCAACGACCCGTCGGCCCGGTCGGGCTGGATCGACATTCACGACCCGGAGGTAGTCGCCCACGGGCTTGCCGCGGAGTCTCTCGATCGAAGCGGCGTCGAAGCCTTCTACTCGCTCCTCTGGTCGGCGTTTCCGGATCTCCGCATCTCGGTCGACGACATGGTCGGGGAAGGTGACCGGGTCGCCTGGCGCCTCACCGTGAAGGGTACGCACGAGGGGGAGTTCAGAGGCGTCTCACCGACCGGAGTGGCGGTGACCTTCGGTGCCCAGTACCTCTTCCGATTTCGAGACGGCGCCATCGTCGAGCGGTGGACCAATTTCGATCGCCTCGGCGTGATGGTTCAGCTCGGCGCCATACCCGCTCCCGTTTGACACGAGGATCTCGCGGGAGCGCCCGGCCAACCCCTCTACCGGAGACGGATCATGAACAGACCACAGCAGAGCGGAGCGCTGCGCGGCGTGCTCGTCGCCACGGGCGTCATCTTCATCTTCGGCATCTTCGTGCTCATGAGGGTCTGGCCGTCGGGCTTCCGCTGGTCCCCGCCCCAGCCCGAGTACGAGCAGATGATCCTGGGCGTCTATGTCACCCTGGGTGTCTTTCTGCTGGTGGCGGCCCGGGCCCCCCGCGAGCATCGGAGCCTCATCCTGTTCGCGGGGTGGTCCAGCCTGGTCCACGCGGGAATCATGGGCCTGCAGGCGATCCGGGACGTGGCGGAGCGAGGACACCTCCTCGGCGACGTTCCCGCGCTGACGGTCATCGGCGTCGCGCTGTTGGTCCTCGCCCCGGGCCCGGTGCCAGCGTCCGATGCGCTCCCGGGTCGCGGGGAGCGGAGCCGCTCGGGCGACCCGGTGGAGGTGGGCTGAACACCTCCTCGGCCCACCGCCCGGGGGCGATCCGCACCCGTGCCGCTGTCCTCGGGACTGGACCCGGTGGCCGTCCCGCTGTCCGGCCGCGGAACGATCCTGCGCATCAGGGAGTTGAGAGCCGCTATCCTCGGGCCAGGTTGCCCCTGGCCAACCCCCTGCAAGGAGAAGTGCACCATGGGTCCAGGTCGTTTCTGTCTCGTCTTGGCGGTGACCGCGGTGCTGGCGACCGGCTGCAGCGATGATGGCGGGACCGCCGTCGATCCCATCACCATCGAGGACTTCGTGGGGAGCTGGTCCGCTACCTCACAGGTGTACACGAACGACGGCGACCCGAGCGAGACGTTCGACCTGATCGCGAACGGCGGGGAGACCCGGATGACGGTGCTGTCGCACGGGGGCGCCAGGACCTGGATCGAGTTCGGCACGTTCTCGGACGAGTGGGACGCGCAGTTGACGGTGAGCGGCAACACCCTGACATCCACGCCCGTCGAGGCGTCGAGGCCCGTGCGCCATTACACGTTCGTGCACGACGGCGACACCGTCACGCTGACCGACACCGACGAAGCGTTCGACTTCACACTCACCGGCGCCGATCCGGTGCCGGCGGCCATGGTGGTCGTCCTGGAACGGCAGTAGCGGGCAGGAGCGAGCTCGGCGCCAGCGGGCGGCTGTACGCAGACCTGATGAGCTACGTGGAGATTCTGCCGGGACAACGATCGGACTGAAGAACCCGACGAGCCCACTCCTGCCCGCGGATGCCGTCCGTCACGCCGACCGATGGTGTGCAGGAGCCTGTCGCCGGCTTGATCCCGACAGCGGGAAGGCCGATCCCTCCCAGGAGATCTGCCGGGTCACCTGCTGCAAGGACGGATCTCCGCCATCCGGAGAGAACTGGATCAGCTTCCTTCTCGGTTCGCGGGCGGGCGGCGATCGCGGGGCCGAAAACCTCCTCGCCAAGGGCCGACCGGGCGCCAGCGCCAGGTCCTGGCCGGCCTCCGCTGGTGAGCCCAACGGTCCATTGCGTTCGACGCCGGCAGAGGGCATTTTCCTTGGTCCTCCCGACGCCACGTTGGCCTCGCTCCACCTCCATCCGAGGGGGCCGCAGTGGACGATTTCCTTGCACGGCTCAGGCGCGGCGGCATTGGTCGCGTGCTCGTCCTGTATCTGGGCGCCGCGTGGCTCCTCCTCCAGGTCGTCGGCACGGTGAACGACTTGGTGCATCTGCCCGCGTGGATCGGGCCGACGGCCATCGCGCTCCTGGTCATCGGTTTGCCGATCACGGTGGCGACCGCCTGGGTGCAGGGGGATCCGGCGACCCCGGAGCTGGAGCAAGCCGGCGAAGTGCCGAATGACTGGGAGCTCGGGCTTCGCGAGCTGACGCAGTCCGTGAGGCTGGGCCGCCTCCCCCACCTGAATTGGGCCCGGGTCTCCTTCGGAGGTCTGGTGGTCTTCTCCCTGCTGTTCGGCGTGGCCGGACTGTACGCGGTGTTCCGCGGCGGCCGGGGCGCGCCGGACCTCCCGGGGGACGTGCACGGAGTCGGCGTGGCGGTCATGCCCTTCCAGGTGGCCGGCCCGGAGATGGAGCTCTGGAGGAATGGCATGGTGGAGGTGCTGTCGATCAACCTCGACGGGCTTGGCCCCATTCGGGGAATCGACAGCCGGACCGTCCTTGACCGCTGGGCGTCGCGAGCCCTCGATGGAGGGGAGCCCGATCCGGCGACGGTGGCCCGGGAGGTGGGAGCCCGTTATGTGGTGACTGGCACCGGGATACTGAGCGGGACTCAAGTGCGGCTGGCGGCGACCGTTCGGGAGGCGACGGGTGCGGGGGAATCGGAGACGGTTCGGGCGGCAGGCCCTCCGGATAGCATCTTCGCCCTGGTCGATGAGCTGACCGTCGGGATCGCACGGGCGATACTGGACCGGGAGCCCCCCGGGTCGGGGACGGGGCGCCTGGCGGGGCGGGCGACGTCGTCACCGCGGGCCCTCCGCGAGTACCTGCTGGGCGAGGCGTACTTCCGGCGCTCCGACTTCCGCGAGGCGGCGGAGCGGTATGGGCGCGCGGTGGAGCAGGACAGCGGGTTCGCCCTGGCGCATCTGCGGCTGGCGGAGGTGTACGGCTGGGGCGGCGGTCTGAACGACGACCAGGCGTTGGAGGCGCTGGGCCGCGCGTCCGCCTACCGCGCGCGGCTGCCGGAGCGGGAAGCGCTGGTCCTCGACCTCGCCCTGGACCTCCAGAGCGGGGACATCGGGGACCTCTCGAAGCTGGACGACGCCAAGCGGCGGTACCCGGACGACCCGAGCGTCTGGTGGGCGGCCGCCGAGTTCTACGTGCACTTCGGCGCGCAGCTGCTGATCCCTCGAGAGCAGGTGCGGGCAGCGCTGGAGCGGAGCGCCCGACTGTCCCCGACCGTGGGCCCGGTCTACATCCACCTCGTGGAGCACTTGGTCGTGGACGGCGATTCGGCCGAGGCGGTACGGGCGCTGGATCGGGAGGGTGCGACGGGGGTTGCTTCCACGTACTACCGGGGACAGCGGCTCGCTGCTCGCCTGGCGTTCGGTGACGCCACCGAGAAGGGGCAGGTGCTGCGCGCCATCGACACGCTGGACTTCCAGACGCTGCGAGGAATGACCGCGGCGCTGGCGCACGCCCGCTTCCAGTGGGCCCGGGCGCGCGTGCGTCGCGAGATGGCCGAGCGTCCGGAGGCGAGCTCGCAGGACATCGCGTTCGCAGCCATCGAGCTGGCGGGGGCCGGGCAGGGCGCGGCGGCCATGCGGGAGGCGGAGCGGGCGGGGCCGCTGGAGCCGCTGGCGACAGCCACCGTCCTCGCCTGGCCGGGTGGCCCGCTGTCGCCGCCCGGCGAGGTCGAGCTGCCCGTGCCCCCGCCGACGGGGGCAATAGGAGGCGTGGGAACGTTCGCCATCGGCCTCGCCGCGGTGTCGAGCCGGAACCGTCGCTCGGCCATGCGCGCGATCGAGCTGTTACGGCAGGGCGCGATCGCGCGGGACTCCGCCGGTGACACGCTCGAAGCGGAGCGGCTGCGGGGGGCCGCCCGCGCCTTGGCGGGAGCGGTCCTCTGGCAGCTGGACGAACGCCTCGCGCCGGGAATCGACAGCATGCGGAGTGGCCAGCGGTCCGCGATCGGCGCCGATTCATGGGTTCTTGTGAATATCCTGATCCGGCTGATGAGCGCCGAGGCCCTCGCGAGGGCCGGGCTCGACCGGGAGGCCGAGCGGTACTACCAGAGCGTGGTGTTCAGCCCGTATGCCTGGTTCCGCATCGCCCAGCTCCGGGAACGGGCGGGCGATCCGAAGTCTGCCAGCAGCGCCTACCAGTGGGCACTGGCGGGGTGGGCGGACGCCGAGGAGGGATTCAAGCTGCCGCAGATCGCCAGGGACCGCCTGGTCCGGCTTCAGAGGGAACACTGAGCACCGTCTCGAACCGCACCCATTCGCGAATGCCGAGATACGGACCGGCGTCGGCTAGCGGATAGGCCCGACATCCGAATGGCATACGGGCGCCCTCGTCCGGACCTTCCGTCCCCTGGCAGGGTGGGGCTTCCGGTTGACTGATGATGCCTTGGGCAACCCGCTGTCGGCAGCCTCCACCATTCCGCTCCGGTGGGCAGTGATCCGGCTGCGATGATTTCGGCAACTCACCCGCGCAAGCCGGGTGACTGAAGTCGCCCCCGATCCAGAGGACCCCGTCGCGAATCCTGCCCGCATTCGCGGCAGGATCGGCCGGCGCGGCGGTGCAGCCGAGCCCGGGCGCGGCTACGCGCGGGCGTGAACGGACCCGGCGCTGAGCGGCGCCGGGTCCGTTGTCCGTTGGTTCACGGGTTTCGCCTGTCCAAAGACTTTCCGTTCACCCGTGCAAAGACCTCTGTGCCCCCACACGGGGTGGTGGGTCGCGGAAGTTTCTGGACAGGTAGGACCTGAAGTCTTTGGACAGTGACGGCCCCCCGTGGCGAAGGCTACAGGGGGCCGACTGTTGGAAATACGCGGCCAACGGTGGCCACTGCATGTCGCGGCAGAGAGGGGATCCGAGAGCGACAGCGCAGGCTAGTCCCGCCAGTGTAGCGAGCGGAGACCGGAGGGGCAGGACCACCCGGACGCCAGGCCGTCTATGGGATCCTCGCCGCCTCCAGCAGGGTCTCACCGTCACGGAACATCTGGAACCCCACGACTCCGTCGTCGTCGGTCAGGAAGCGAATGCGGGACCCCGGCAGGTACACCCGCACCAGCTGACCGTCTTCGTAGAGCCCCAATGCGAACGTCCCATCGGCCAGGGGGACGAGGGCGAAGCTCGGCCATCCCGCCTGGAGAGGCTCCACGTGGAGCATCCCCGCTTCAGGGAAGACGCTCACCGTGTCCTCCCCGGCCTGGTACCGTCCCCCGAACCGGTCCACCGCGCCGGGATCCGGATCCACCGGGTCCAGGTCGGCCTCCGCCACCGGGACCGACGGCACGCTAGACGTCGGGGGCACGATCCCGTTCAGGCGCATGTACGTCACCAGGTTCCCGTAGTGGTTTGCGGTGTGCGACGCGTTGAACACCAGCACACCGAGGGCCGTGGTGGGGTTGCCGAACAGGATCCTCTCCTCCGAGAGCTCTTCGTCGGTAAGGGCTTCGTATACCCGCTCGCAGTAGGCGGCCGCCTCCTCGAGCCCCGCGATGATCTCCGCTCTGGTCGTCCGGCTCTCCTCGAGGTCCTCATCCGTGGGGCGATCCTCGCCTGCGCCGAGGGCACAGAAGGTGATCTCCGTGTTCGCGACATGGGCGAGGATTCGCCCGGCGCTCCGCACCTCCTCGGTGGGCTGGAACCCGTACAGCTCGTCGTCCAGGAGCTGGGCGGTGGCGATCATGTTCTGCCGGTACCGCTCGGCGAGCTCCTCCAGCGAGCGGACGAGGGGGTCCTGGGCGGCAAGGGACCGGGGTGAGACGAGCGCTGCGGCCACTGCAACGAGGATGAGGGGCCTGGCCATGATCGACCTCCATGGCGGCGGGAAAGGTGGCTCCTCGGCGGGGAGTCCCCGCGCGAGGGCGAGGGATCTTTAGAATGCCGTTCGGCCGGGCCGCGGGTCAAGCGAAGGATATTCGCCTCGTGGGGCAGCGGCGCGGGTCGTCGGCGCCACCCTTGACCCCTCGATCCCGGGTCGGCCATGGTGGCACACAGGGGCTGACGAACCATCGGTCGTCGGGGAGGCGAGATGAAACTGCTAATGTCCGCGTTGATCGCCCTTTCCGTCCCGTTCGCCGTACGGGCGCAGCGACCGCCGCCGATCATTGACATGCACCTGCACGCGTCGGCGGAGGACCGGTACGCGAACGGCCCGGTCCCCATGTGCCGCCCCGCCGTTATGGGGATCCGTCCCGAGCAGTGCCCCGATACCCTCTGGTCCTCCACGCTGGACGACCCCGTCATGGAGGCGACGGTGGCGGTCCTCGAGCGCCGCAACATCTTCGGGGTCCTCGCCGGACCCGTGGAACTGGTACGGAAATGGGTGGCGGCGGCGCCGGACCGGTTCATCCCGGCCGCCGACCCGCAGAGCGACGGGGTGCCGAATCCGACGTCGTCTCCCGATGAGCTGCGGCCCCTGTTCGAGAGCGGCGAGTTCCGCGTCCTCGCCGAGATGGACCCCCAGTTCGCCGGGGTGGCGCCGGACGATCCGACGCTAGAGCCCTACTGGGCGATGGCCGAAGCGCTCGACATCCCCGTGGGAATCCACATGGGGGAGGGGCCGCCCGGGTCCGGGCGGGTTCACGCGTTCTCCGACTACCGCGCGCGACTGACCGACCCGTTCCTCCTGGAGGAGGTGCTGGCCCGTCATCCCGACCTGCGCGTCTATGTGATGCATTACGGGTCGCCGATGATCGACGAGATGATCGCGATGCTGTACACGTATCCCCAGCTCTACGTCGACATCGGCGGGCAGCAGTGGGTCTGGCCGCGGGAGTACTTCTACCGGCACCTCCGGGAGCTGGTCGAGGCGGGGTTCGGCGACCGGATCATGTTCGGCTCCGACCAGATGATCTGGCCGCAGGTGATCGAGCCCGCCATCGGGGTCATCGAGGAAGCGCCGTTTCTCTCCGACGAACAGAAGCGCGACATCCTCTACGACAACGCCGCCCGGTTCCTCCGACTGAGCGACGAGGAGATCGCGAGACACCACGGCGGGTAGCGACCCCTTCCGCCCGAGGATGACCCCATGCTCTCCATCTCCCCACGCCTCTGGCGGTGCTGGCCTGCGCCCGCGCCTGCCGCCGGGCGAGGCGCCCAAACCGCTGGGCTGGTCCAAAACGCCTCGCTGTCCAAGGACTTTCTCTCCCACCCGTCCAAAGACTTCCGCGGCCCGACACCGGTAGCCCTATATGTGGGGGCACAGAGGTC
>JABAOG010003443.1_pt1 | contig 20446 bp, 17 predicted proteins | sample 7062131 | NCBI WGS metagenome assembly JABAOG01 (sample SAMN14538629, study PRJNA623070) | marine sediment metagenome | biome: marine biome [ENVO:00000428]; feature: marine pelagic biome [ENVO:01000023]; material: deep marine sediment [ENVO:00002113] | place: India: Arabian Sea | collected...
ACCGATGAGTGCATCCGGTCGACGCTGCATGGTGCATTCGCCCGCGGCTACGACGCCACGCTCGTCGGCGATGCACACACCACCGAGGACCTGTCCGAATACGGCGCGCCTACACCGGACAAGGTCATCGCACACACGAATCTGTACTGGAAGTACCACAAGGCGCCCGGCCGCACGGCGGGCACGGTGGATACCAAGGACGTGGATTTCACCGCACAGTGATCGGGGGAATCCCTGAGACTTCCCTGGTTCGACCTTTCTGAGCGCGATAACGCGGCGCTCGTGCCGTACGGTCGGTGCGTGCCTGTCATCGAGATCGACAACCTGACCAAACAGTTCCCCGGCATCACGGCGCTCGACCGGCTCACTGTCGAGGTCGGTACGGGAGTCACCGGACTGGTCGGCGCGAACGGCGCCGGGAAGTCGACGCTGATCAAGATCCTGCTCGGGCTCAGCGGCGCGACGTCCGGCGACGCGCGCGTGCTGAATATGGATGCCGCAACGGATGGGCCGGCGATCCGGCAACGCGTTGGCTACATGCCCGAGCACGATTGTCTGCCCGGCGATATGTCGGCGACCGAGTTCGTCGTCCATATGGCGCGGATGTCCGGGCTGCCGCCGAACGCGGCGCGTGAACGCACCGCCGACACGCTGCGGCACGTCGGTCTCTACGAAGAGCGGTACCGGCCGATCGGCGGTTACTCCACCGGCATGAAGCAGCGGGTCAAGCTGGCGCAGGCGCTCGTCCACGATCCCGAGCTGGTGTTTCTGGACGAGCCGACCAACGGCCTCGATCCGGTCGGGCGCGACGACATGCTCGACCTGATCCGGCGTATCCACACCGAGTTTGGGATCTCGGTACTGGTGGCGTCCCACCTGTTGGGGGAACTGGAACGGATCTGCGACAACGTCGTCGTCATCGACGCAGGCGTGCTCTTGCGAGCATCGTCGGTCGCCGAGTTCACCCGCGCCAGCGAGCAGCTCGCGGTGGAGGTCACCGCGGACTGGGACAGAGTTGCCGACGGGCTCGTGCAGGCAGGGCTGGGTATCGAGCAGGAGGGTCACCTGATCGTCGTCAACGTGGCCGACGACATCACGTACGACATCGTCCGGGACACCGTCGCCGACATGAACGTCGGCATCGTGCGCATCGAGCCGCGCCGGCACCGGATCGCCGAGGTTTTCGCNNATCGAGCCGCGCCGACACCGGATCGCCGAGGTTTTCGCTGGGGGTGAGGCAGATGTCGCAGCCTGACGCGACGCCCGCCGGTGTCATCCACGACATCGGATATCGCGGCTATCAGGGTGACCGGCTCGGCCGCAGCGGCATCCGGTACGCGCTGTTCACCCACAGCCTGCGCGGAGTCTTCGGGCTCGGTAGGTCAGGAAAGTCGAAGGTCATCCCATTCGGGTTGGTCGGCATCATGCTGTTGCCGGCAGTGATCATCGCGGCGGTCGCCGTCCTGCAGGGTGGCGCCGTGATCGCAATGGATCAGGCCTACGCGCAGTACGCGACGCAGTTGACCGCCGCGACCTGGATCTTCGTCGCGGTTCAGGCACCGCAAGCCGTTTCGCTCGACATGCGGTTCGGCACGCTGCCGCTGTACATGTCACGCCCGTTGACCCGAAGTGACTACGTGGTGGCCAAGGCCACGGCGCTCACCGGTGGAGTGTTCCTGCTCATGGCGGCGCCGATCTTCGTCCTCTACATCGGGGCGATACTCGCGGAGCTCCCTATCGGCGAGAACAGCGTCGCCGCCGGGTGGGCGCTCGTCGGGGTATTCATCTATGCGGCCATGTTCAGTGGTATCGGCTTGCTGATCGCATCGCTGACTCCCCGCCGTGGCTTCGGCATCGCCGCGATCATCACGGTGTTGGCGCTCAGCTACTTCGTCGTCAGCGGTATGCAAGGCGCGATCGGGCACGGCATGGGCGACGAGCGGCTCGCCGGCTGGCTCGGGCTGTTCTCGCCGAACACCCTGGTGAACGGGCTCCAGGTGTGGGCGTTCGACGCCAGTTCGACCGCGGTGTTCGCGCCGCCCGACGGCGCCGGGCCGGTGTTCCTGCTCGTCACTCTTCTTGTGATCGGCGGGAGTTATGCCGCACTGACCGCTCGCTACCGGAAGGTGAGGCTCTGATGGCTACGCTTGAGGTTTCGGCCTGCTCGCGCTGGTTCGGCAACGTGGTCGCGGTCAACGACGTCACGATGACGATCGGCCCCGGGATCACCGGGCTACTCGGGCCCAACGGTGCGGGCAAGTCCACCCTGATCCACATGCTCAGTGGTTTCCTGCCGCCGTCCACCGGAACCGTCACGCTGGACGGAGAGCAGGTGTGGAAGAACCACGACGTGTACCGGACGATCGGTCTGGTACCGGAGCGTGAGGCGACCTACGACTTTCTGACCGGCTGGCAGTTCGCCCTTGCCAGTGCCGAGTTGCACGGCCTCGACAATCCCGGCGAGGCGGCGAGCCGAGCGCTCGGGACGGTGGCGATGCAGGACGCGGCACACCGCAAGATCCGCGACTACTCCAAGGGCATGAAGCAGCGGGTCAAGATGGCCTCCGCGCTGGTCCACGAACCCGCGGTCCTGTTACTGGACGAGCCGTTCAACGGCATGGACCCACGCCAGCGGCTGCACCTGATCGAACTGCTGCGCAAGATGGGCGCGGATGGAAGGACGGTGCTGTTCAGCTCGCACATCCTCGAAGAGGTCGAGCAGTTGGCGAACCAGATCGAGGTGCTGGTCGCCGGCAGGTACGCAGCGTCGGGCGACTACCGGGAGATACGCCGGCTGATGACCGACCGGCCGCACCAGTACCTCGTGCGGTCCAGCGACGACCGCGCGTTGGCGTCGGCGCTGATCGCGGACCGCAGCACCTCCGGTGTGACGCTCGAGGTCGGTCCACCCGCGCTGCTGGTTCAGGCTCGCGAGTTCGTACGCTTCGCCGAATTGCTGCCGAGGGTCGCGCGCGATGCAGGGGTTCGGCTGTACGAGGTTGCGCCGACGGACGAGTCGCTGGAAAGCGTATTCGCCTACCTGGTCCGGTCCTAGTGGAGGCGGCATGAACGGCACCATCGTTGGGATCACCGCGCGCGGGATGCTCGGCGGCCGGCGCCTGGTCCTGCTTCTCGGGATGGCGCTGCTGCTCGTGGCGTTGGCGGTCGTGGTGCGGCTGTTCGCCGAGGCGTCCCCCGCGGAGACGGTGCAGTTCCTGCAGGCCGTGTCGCTGGCGTCGGTGATGCCGCTGTTCGGACTGATCGTCGGAACCGGTGTGATCGGGCCGGACATCGATGACGGCTCGATCGTCTACCTGCTGTCCAAGCCGGTGCCGAGAGCCACGATCGTGCGGAGCAAGCTCGCCGTCGGGGTGGGCGCGATGCTGCTGTTCGCAGTCGTCCCCACCACCGTCGCGGCGTTGATCATGGCAGGCGTGTCGTCCGGCATCACTGCGGCGTTCGGCCTCGGCGCCCTCGTTGCCGGGGCGGTGTACTGCGCGCTGTTCCTGCTTCTGGCCGTCCTGACCCGGCATGCCGTGGTCGTCGGCCTGGTTTACGCGCTGGCCTGGGAGAGTCTGGTCGGAAGCTTCGTTCCCGGTGCGAGGAACCTCAGCGTGCAGCAATGGGCCCTGTCGCTCACCGATGCCGTCCTCGAGCCCGGCCTGATGTCCGCCCACGTGGGGGTCGGTCTCGCGATCGTGCTCGCCGTAGGGACGTTCGCCGCGGGCACCTGGTTCGCGGGTGAACGGCTGCGCAGGCTCGTGCTCACCAGCGAGGAATGATCAAGTCGGACGAGCGTGTCCGCTAGAGAAGATCACGGGTCAGCCGCTGCAGGGTACGCGACAGCCGAGCTACGACAGTTCGCGCAGGCGCTCGTGGTACTCGTCGGTGTCCAACTCACCCCGCGCGTACCTCTCGTCGAGGATCTCCCGAGCCCTGCTCGTCTTGCTGTTGGAAGAAATGCCGCGCGTCGCGGCGAGCACGCCCAGGACCACGAGCGCCACGATGCCGATGAGAATCAACAAGCCCCACAGCCAGCCCCAGCCGCCGCCCATGGGACCCCAGCCGTCCATGTGCGTCCAGTCGTTCATCGGGCCCCAGGCCCCGTCGGCATGCCATACGACGAGCCGCGCCACGAAGTCCATCTGCGACTCCCTCCATCACTTCGCTACCAGTAACGCTAGGGACCACTCCGCGCGCCCGACGGGGCCTTCGGTCCCGAACCGGACGGGCCAACGTCACCCGGTCCGAGGCTGCCGGTGCCGGCCGGGCTCGGCGCACGGCGAATCCGCCGTTTACCTGCGTGGGCGACGGAGCGCAGGGACGATGGAGCGCAGAATCCGTGTCAGGGGCAGTTCCGTCGTCGAAGGGAGCACGGACATGGCAGCGGAGGATCTGTTCCGTGACGATGGGCCGGAACCGTACGTCGTGGACATCGAGGAAGCGACGATGGATGGCCAACGGCAACTTCCGCACCGCCCTGTGGACCGGGGCTCACCTGCAGATGACGGTGATGAGCATCCCCGTCGGCGGCGAGGTCGGGCTGGAGAGGCACAGCAGCCGTGACCAGTTCCTCCGGATCGAGTCGGGCAGGGCGCGCGTCCGCATGGGGCCGGCCAGGGACGACCTGCCCTTTGACCGGGAGGTCGAGGACGACTGGGTGATCATGGTGCCTGCCGGATCGTGGCACAATATCACCAACGCAGGCGACCAGCCGCTCAAGCTGTACTCGCTCTACGCCCCGCCCGAACACCCGAAGGGCACCGTCCACAAGACCAAGGCGGACTCCGACGCCGCCGAGTAGCTCCCACGATGTGACGACCATGGTCCACGAGATCCTCCAGTACTCAGCGCGGAAGGCAGGCTGACGTCATGGACGACGTCGGTAACGGCTGGGTGGCCACTCAGATTCTCGTGGTCTCCGATGCCGCTCGCTCGCGAGACTGGTGGACGCGGGTCCTCGGGGCCGAGGTGTACCGCGAGTACGGCGGCACCAGCGTGGTTGTTCGGTTCGCCGAGATGTGGGTGTTGCTGGTCACTGGCGGCGAGCCAACGCCGGACAAGCCGTCCGTGGCGATGGCCCCACCGCCGTCGCCTTCGACTGTTGATCACGCCATCACCGTCCGCGTCTCGGACTGTCAGGCTGCCTACGAGTCGGTTCGTGCTCGCGGCGGAACGTTCCTCACGCCGCCGTATGACTGGGGTGCCGAGCTTCGCTGTTTCCTGCGCGACCCTGACGGCCACTTGATCGAGCTGTCCGAGTCCCGCCCCGCCTAAGCCAGGACGCCGGCGGCCTTTGCCACGCCCACGCCCATACGGCTGGTGTGCGTCACGCGAGGGCGGGTACCGGCGTCAAGGACAGCATGCGGAACAGAGGGTCCGGGCGATGCCAGATCTCGCGGAGCAGACCAGGCACATCTCGTTGTGGCTCGAGGACACGCCCTCGACCGACTACCCGGCGCTCAAGGCGGATCGCGCTTTCGACGTGGCGGNNACGGGCCTGACCACGGCTTTGCTCCTGGCCCGTGCCGGAATGGCGGTGTGCCTGCTGGACCGGGCCTCACTCGGAACGGGGACGACCGGCCACACGACGGCCAAGGTCACATCCCAGCATCAGTTGACGTACTCCCGGCTCCGCCTCACACACGGCAGCGAGGGGGCAGCGTCCTACGGCGCTGCGATGGAGGCGGCCAAGGAGCGGGTCGCCGCATTCGTCGCCGAGGGCATCGACTGCGACTTCCGCCGGCGCCCCGCGTACGTCTACGCCACGACCCCCGGCGAGCGTGCCGTTCTCGAAGACGAGACCCGGGCGGCTCGGTACGCCGGGCTGCCTGCCGTGATGGACCACCGGGTCCCGCTGCCCTTCGCCACCGCGGGTGCCATGCGATTCGACGACCAGGTCGAACTGCACCCGTACAAGTACCTGCTGGGACTGGCCGAACGCCTCGTGTCCGCCGGCGGCGAGATCTTCGAGAACACGCGGGCGATCCACGTCGACGAGTCGGACGGCTGTACGGTGCGCACCGAGCACGGGACCGTCCGGGCGAGGCACGTGGTCGTGGCGACGCTCATGCCCTTCCTCGACCGGGGTGGCTTCTTCGCGCGGGCCTACCCGTCCCGGTCGTACGTGGTCACTGCGCGGATCCGCGGCGCGCCTCCGGACGCGATGCTGATCAAGGCGCTGCCGCCGGTCCACTCCATCCGCTCGGCACCGTTCCGGGGCGAGGAACTGCTGCTGGTGCTGGGCGAGAGCCACCACGTCGGTTCCTCCAAGGCCACGCCCGAGCGGTACGAGAAGGTGGCGGACTTCGTCCGGGAGCACTGGGATGTCGTCTCGTTCGAGCACCGCTGGTCTGCCCAGGACTACAGCCCGGACGACGGGGTGCCGTACATCGGACCCTTGCACCGTTGGTCGCGACGCGTCCATATCGCCACGGGCTTCAAGAAGTGGGGCCTCACCGCCGGGACGCTGGCCGGAATGCTGGTCAACGACGCCATCGCCGGACGGACCAACGACTGGGCTCCTGTGTTCTCCTCCACCAGGGTCAAACCGATCGCCGAGGCCGGCAGGTTCCTCACCGAGAACGCCAAGGTCGGCCTCCGCTTCGTCCTGGACCCGGTGCTCGCGCCGGGTGCGCGGGACATCGCCGACCTGCGGCACGGCGAAGGCGCGATCGTGTGGCAGGACGGCCGGAAGGTGGCGGGTTACCGGGACGACTACGGGCAACTCCACGCGGTCGCCACCCGGTGCACCCACCTCGGGTGCCAGGTCGCGTGGAACGCCGCCGAGCGAAGCTGGGACTGCCCCTGCCACGGCTCGCGGTTCGACCCGGACGGACGGATCCTCAACGGACCGGCGACCAAGCCGCTGCCCTCACATCCGGCGCCGGACGCGCCGTAGGCGCTGTTACCAGCGAGGATTGACGACCACGACGGCCTCGGCGTGCTGGCCCAGATGCCGGCCGCCGGCGCGAACGTCGGCGGTGATGAGACTGCGGTCACCGGTCGTTCCGAGGGGCGCCTCGACCTTGAACTCCAACAAGCCGTGCTCGCCCGGTTGCAGGCGGATCGCATCCGCCACCGGGTCGACGTACCACCCGCTGGGGACGGCCAGGCCGACCTCCACCTCGGCGGCCTCAGGCAGCGGGTTGCGAACCTCCACCTCGTACTCGATCGGTTCCGCCGCGAACACCTCGCTCTGGTAGGGGCGTATCCAGGCCGCGAAACCCTCCGCACCGAGATCGAGCTCTTCGAGCGGCAGCAGTTCCCGGTGTAGCCGCTCCAACTCGTAGCCGCGGCTGCGGATGTGCTCGAGGACGCCGCCGTCCGTCCAGATGGGACCCCAGTGGCCGGTCATCAGGACGTCCGGCGACAGCCGCTCGTACATGTCCCCGCTGGTGCGGTAGTCCTCCACGCTGAAGCGGTTCCGGTAGATGTAGTTGAGCCGAGCGTCGCCGTCGGTCTGGTCCCCGGTGAACAGCATGCGCACACCGTCCACCGTGACCTCGATGGCCACGGCGTAGCGGGTGTGACCGGGAAGTGGATGGAGCATTAACTCGTGCTCCTCCCAGCGGATCGGTTCGCCGAGCGGAAGCTCGCGGTCGGGTTCGATCGCGTCGTACCACAGGCACGGCAGGTCGTGCGCCGACGGGTCGCGGAGCACGTTCGCGAAGTTGGCCGGTGCCCATACCTCGGTACCCTCGACGGCCCGGATGAGGTTGCACCCCGCGACATGGTCATCGTGGTAGTGCGTGGGGATCACCGCGTCGATCGACTCCACACCGAAACGCCTCCGCAGCGCCGGAAGCGTGTACAGCCACGGGCGCCGGGCGGCGCGATCGGTCCCGGCCGGCAGGCCGGCCTGGAAGTCGTATCCGAAGTCGATCAGGAGGGCCTTGCCGCTGTCGGAGAGCAGCACGTAGTTCTGGGAGTGCGCGGCGCGGTTGTAGAGCAGGCGGGGCAGCACCCGCTCGTAGGGATCCGCCCGGCGCTCCTCGAGCTTCGGGTGCTCGCCGCGCAGGTCGAGCAGCGCCCGCAGCCGGCTCGCCGTGAGATCGATCGCACCCACCGGGTCGTCCATCACGGGCCCGTGCGACGGAGCCAGCAGATCCACCCCGCGTTCCCGGAGGTCCATCAGCGACNNGGGGCCGTGGGACGGGGCCAGCAGGTCGACGCCGCGTTCCCGGAGGTCCATCAGCGACAGCCAGGACATGGCCAGGCCCTGGCCGCTGCCGTACGCCCACTGCGTCGCCGCCAGGGACCAGACCTTGCCCGGTCCGGCGATCAGGTCGCCGGTGAACGCCACGCGCCGGCCGTCGACCTCGACGAGGAAGCCCACCGAGCCGACCGTGTGGCCCGGCAGCGGTATCGGCGTCACGGTGACGGGGCCGAAGCGGGCCGGCACGTACTCCTGGAAGGTCCCGGCCACCGGCACCGATGCGGCGATCGTGAACCGGTCCTCCCGGGTGTTGTAGTTGTTCGCCAACTGCCGACGCTGCCAAGCCCGTTCGACGTCGCCGAACAGTTCCCACTCGCTGTGGGGAACCCAGATCCGCGCGCCGCACTCCGCTGCGCGCGGCAGGCCCTGCCCCTGGTCCCGGTGGTGGTGGGTCATCAGCACGTCGGTGATGCGCTCGATGCCGGCACCGCCCATCTCGTCCATGATCCCGCCGCTGCCGAAGTCGATCGCGACAGCCTCGGCCCCCGACCGGATCACGTAGACGTTGCACGTGTCCTCGAGCCGGTAGAGATTCTCGGTGATCTGTTGCAGCACGGTGGACCTCACTGCCTGTTGACGGGGTCGGCGTCGACGGATCTCATCCCCGTACCCCCATGTCGGCGTGCTCGCGAGCCGGCGGGCGGCAGCGGAGGACGCGGGTGTCGCCGGAGACGGACAGGGCTCCGGCGCCGTGAGGGACGAGGATGACCTGGCCGGCGCGCAGCGGTTGGTCGCCGCAGCGTTCACTGCTCAGCGTGCCGGTGCCGGCCAACACGGCGAGCACGCTGTAGCCGGGGTCGAGGCGGACGGGCCCACCGGCCGGGCGGAGGTGCTCGGCGCGGAAGAACGGGTCGGCCGACTCCGGTAGCAGCACGTCGACGCCGTTCGGTGTGCCCGCGGCAGGCGCCCGGCGGGCGGTCAGCCCGGCGAGCCGCCGGGCGTCCCACGGGCTGCGGTCGACCGCCCGCAGGGCGGTGTCGAAGCCCACCCCGAGATGCCCCTCCGCCGGCCCGTCGACGCCGAAACCGTCCCACTCCAGCAGCACCGACAGGTCCGACGGCTCCTGCAACTCGATCACGAAGACGCCCGCTCCGATCGCGTGCGGCAGCCCCGCGGGCACCAGCACGACGTCGCCGGTCGCCACGGGCACCGTGTTGGTCGCGGCCAGCAACTCATCCGTGCGCTGCTCGGCAACCAGGGTGGCCAGCTCACGTGCGGGCATCTCCGCCCCGAACCCGAGATGGACCACCGGCCGCGGCCCCTGGGCGGCCGCGACCACCCAGGCTTCGGTCTTGCCCCACCTGCTGTCCAGGTGACGGCTGGCGAACCCGCGGTCCGGATGGCAGTGCACCGGCAACCGCTGTCCCGCGTCCAGCAACTTCACGAGCAGGGCCGGGTCGGCGCCCCACTCCGCCAGGTGCTCCGCTCCCAGCCAGCCGACCGGGTCGGCCGCGATCGCGTCCCGGAGCAACGTGCCGTCCGGCAGCCGGGTCAACCCCTCGGGCGCCCGCCCGAACACCGGCGTCGTGGAGGCCACCCAGTCCTCGGGACCGCCGACGTCCGGCAACCCCCGCCACTGCGCAACGGCCGCACCGCCGGCGAAGAACCGCGGCGGGCAGTTGGGCCCCAGCGCGACCGGTCGCGGAACCGCCCGCTCAGCCATGGCCAGCGCTCCGGTGTCGGGCCCACGACCGCCTGATCAGCTCATAGTCGCCGGCGGTGAGCGGAACATGTCCGTTCTCTCGCGGCGGGAACGGGGCTCCCTGTTCCGCCCGTAGCTCCGCGAAGGCGCCCCACGCCACGTGCGCGCGGTCCTTGGTCCAGCGCGGCAGGTCGTCCACGTGGGTGGCGTAGTACAGCGACGGCACCCCGAGCTCCGGCTGAACGTCCACGTACGCCCGGAACTCGGCGATGCTCGGCATCGGCCAGTTGTCGGTGTCGATCAGCACGTCCGGGCAGGCGGCCCGGACGACCCGCGCCCGGTGAACCATCTGGGGCACCACGGCGGCCCGCGTGTTCACGTCGTTGAGCCGGACCATGTCCGTCACGTCCCGGAAGTACGGATGGGGCGTGTGCGTGATGATCAGGGCGTCGTGCTTGGACCGCTTCGCCGCGTCGTAGATGATCCACAGCAGGCGGTGGAGCAGTTCCATCCCCCATTGCCGGCCGTGCCGCACCAGGCCGGGGCCGGACGGCGTCCGCGCGGAGAAGTCGACCTTGAGGCCGTCCGCGTCGTAGCCGTCGGCCCCCAGCATCCGCGCCACGCTCTCGCGCAGTGCCGCCTCGTACCCGGGGTTCGACGGGTCGACGCCGAGCGGCAGCCCGTCCCGGTTGCGGACGCACAGCGCGTCCGGCACTCCCTCCGGGTCCCACGCCTTCCACCACAGCAGCACACGCTGGCCTGCGGCATGCCGTTCGCCGATCCAGCCGCGCAGGTCGGGCCACTTGCCCGGATCGGCCTCCCACGAGCCGTACGCCCGCTGCCACTTGTCGTCGAGCACCACGGTGCCTGGACGCAGGTCCTGCTCGTCCAGCACTGCCAGGAAGCCGTCGTACGCCGCCTGGGTCGCGTGGTCCTGCGGGCTGCCGCCGGCCTGCGCGCTGAGGACTCCCTGCGATCCCCAGCCGCAGAAGATCGGTGCCGACCACCATTCGGCGGGTGCGCCCGCCGTGCGATCCGGCAACCAGCCCATCGTGCGCAGGCTCGCGGTGTGCGCCGCGATGCCCGAGTAGGGGTCCGGCGCTCCGAACCGCAGCGTGACGGTCGGGCTGCGGGACCGCCCGGCCACTTGGGTCTGGCCCTCGTAGCAGAGGCGCAGCGAGAAGGCGCCTTCCACCGCCTCATAGTGCACCGCCGTGAACCGGTGCTCGCCGGGGGCCGCCGCGACACCGATCGTCGCCCACGGACCCTCGGGGACGTGCTCCCCGTCCCGCGGTGGTTCGGCGCGGCTGACCTGGAGCGACAGTGGCGGCGGCGTGAACAGCCAGTGCTCCTTGCCGGGCACCGGGCTGCCGAGCACGTCGAGCGCGGTGGCCTCGCCCGCGCCGAGCACCCGGCGTTCCGAGCCCCACGGCTCCGGGTTGAACACGCTGCGGAAGTCCGCGCCGCTTTGGTGGAAGCCGCTGCCGTGCGCGACGTCACCGCTGTAGTAGCCGCCGAGCAAATGGACGTCGGCCAGCGCACCGTCCCCCTCCACCACGACCGTGAGGCGCAGTTCGTCGGGCGAGCATTCGAGGATGGTCCGCTTGGCGTGCCATGCCGTGCTGGCCGCGGCGACCGTGACCCGGTAGCCGTCGCCGACCGGCTCGACCTTCGGCGGGTACAGCCGCAGCGTGTCGTCGAGCCGGTCGGCCGCGTGCAGGCTCGACGGCAGGAACAGGTCCATCCAAGGCTGCCCGTGCTCGTCGGTGATGAGGGCGTACGGCTTGCCCTCCGGGAGCCACACCGCATACCGCGGCCCGCACAGGTAGCGGCCCTCGGGGCGCTCGTCGACGAGGACACCGCTCACGTCGGGATCTCCTCCCAGCCGGGGGGAAAGGCCCGCGGGTCGTCCATCGCCACCTGGCTGCCGAGCAGCGTCACTCCCGCGCACCAGGCGTGCGACAGCGTCAGCAGCGAGCCCTTCGGCTGGAAGCAGTCGGTGTGGTAGTAGCGCTCGGTCACCATTCCCTTGCGCGCGTTGAAGTCACCGTCGGCGCGGGCGACGAGTTGGAGGAAGCAGCCGAGGTTGTCCCTCGCCCGGTCGAGGTAGTAGCGGTCGCCGGTGGCCCGCCACAGCGCCGTAAGCTCCTTGAGGGCGATCAGGCCGTAGGCGTGCAGGTGCTGGTTGGGCGGCGACGCGCTGTCGGCGCCACGGGTCCGGAACCCGTAGTGCCGCAGGATCGTGTGCTCCGGGAACTCGATGTTGTAGGTCCAGCGGAACGTCAGCGTCCAGTCGGCGGCGAGGCGGGCGAGCCGCAGCCAGCGCGGTTCGGGGTCCGCCTCGTGCAGCCGGACGTAGGCGATCAGCGCGTTGTAGCCGTCCTCCGAGGTCGGGGCGGTGTGCACGTCCTCGGGAGCGCCGTGGATGAACGCGTCCTCGACGAACCGCGCGTAGTACTCACCGGCCCGGCGAGCCGCGTCGAGGAGGTCGGGCCGCCCCAGCACCCGGGCGCCCTCGACCAGGGCGGCGATCCATAGCAGGCCGGCCGCGCCGTTCCGGTCCTCCGCGTCGCCGGTGGCCTGGTGGTAGTACGAGCCGAGGTTGCCGTCGCGGTCCTGGGCCGCCACCGCGACGTCGAGGTTGCTCGCCGCGGCCTTCTCCCAGCCCGGATGGCCGTGGCCGCGGACCCGCTCGGCGTCCACGGCGCGCAGGGTGAACAGCGCCGCCTCGGCCAGGGTGCGGGCGTGCAGCCGGTCGGGGTTGCGGTTCCAGCCGCCGCCCCACCCGTGGTCGAGCCGCCACTCGCCCCAGAACGTTCCGGCCGGCGTCAGCGCGGAGCAGACGTGGTCGATGACCCTCGTGCCGGCGTCGACGTAGCGCCGGTCGCCGCGCCGCCGGCCGTAGGTGAGCAGCGCATGAGCCCACGGCACACCGCCGACCCAGGCCACGTGCATCGACGGGCGATCGCCGGCGGTGAGCACCCGGTCGAACGCCGCCGTGGCGTAGAACACGTCGTGCTCGGGACGCCAGTGCCAGCGCCAGAGCGCCTCGGCGGTGAGCGCCGCCGCGTTGGCGGGGCCCATCCACGGCTCCAACGGATGGTCGTCCCGGTCACGCCCGTAGCGCGCCCGCACCAGCGGCGCGTACGCGTGCGGGTCCGGCCCGAGGACCGAGGCCTGCATCGAGAACCGGCGCGTGTCGCCCGGGTTCCAGCGGTGCGTCCGCACGACGGAGGCGCCGGGCGTCGGACCGCCCCGGTAGACCACCGGTTCCTCCCGGTACGGCAGGTCGACCCAGACCTGCGGGCACCGCCCGTCCGCCCGGAACCCGAGGCCGGTCATGCCCACCGGCGTCACCGGATCGGCGGCAAGCCCCACGCACGCGGCGTCCGTCCAGCCGAACACCGCCGGCGCCGCCGCGCGGTCGGAGCGGAACGACCACCACGACGACTCGAACGCCGCGGGGTCGCCGCCCGACACGACAGCCTTCGGGTAGCGCACCGCGGTGCCCGCCGGGCGGTTCTCGCGGTAGAAGGAGCCGGGCACGAGCCACCGCGGACGCCGCACACGGCCGGGCAGGTCCACCGCCACGCGCAGGCCGACGTCCGCCGCCGGGCCGGTCCAGGTGACCTCGAGCGCCAGGTCGTAGACGTCCGGACGGGACGATGGACGGACCGTCAGGTGCGCGGCGACGCCGTGGCCGGACCCCGCAGCGGCCAGCCCGTCGTCGAAGGACTCGAGCTCCGCCACCGGCACCGGGCGGCGTGTCCCGTCGGCCGCGACCACCTCGACGACGTGCCGGAGCACCGCGGGCTCGCCGCCGTCGGTCGCGGCCAGGTGCAGCGGGCCCGCCCGCGTCACCGTCTCGGCCCGGGTCACGGCGACCGCCCTTCCCACTCCAGCAGGTTGACCTCGCCGACCGGAGCCTCCGGATCGTCGGGGATGCGGAAGGTGACGATCTCCCACGGGCCGAACTCCCGCTCGATCGTCCGGCCCCACAGCGGCAGCCGGATCGTCGCCGTCGTCGCGGCGCCCGTCGTCTCGTGGCAGCGCAGGATGGCGGCGCCGCCGTCCTCGGCCTCCTTGAGCGCGCTGAGCACGACGTTGCCCACGTCGGTGCTCAGGAACGATGCGCACTGCGGGAGTGGGCCCGCGTGCGAGGACTCCATCAGCGCGGTGGGCGGCTGATCGAGCTCCGCGGCGAGCCGCGGCACGTCGCCCTCGGCCCAGCCGCCCGGGTGCGGCATCAGCCGGCAGGAGAACGCCTGACGGCCCTGGTCGTGGTCGTGGAACGCGTAGCGCTCGTCCTCGGAGGGTCTCCTGGGATCATGGTGCGCGTAGATGGGGCTGCGCAGCACGGTGACGCCGAGGTCGTTGTTCCGGACGTCGAACCCGTGCTTCGAGTCGGTGGCGACGGCCAGCCCGTGCACCGCGCCGACGCCGGGCACCCGGCCCGACACGTCGACCCAGCGCTGCCCCGGGACCTCCTGGCCGTCGGTGGGCCGCTCGATGGTGCCGAACGGGATCTCGTAGGTCGCCTTCGGCTGCTGCAGCGCGACGGGGACCCGCAGCTTGAGCGCCTTGAACCGCTCGTGCCAGTCGACGACCACCTCGACGTCCACGTACGGCGTGTCCCGGTACAGCGCGATGTCCTGAACCAGTTCCGACGAGCCGTAGACCGACTCGACCCGCATGACGGCGCGGACCGGGCCGTCCTCGACGAGGCGGACCCGGCGGACCCGGAAGCTGCCCTCGACGTCGTCGAAGTGGGTCACGCCGTGGGACCACGTGTCGCTGGCGTCGCGCAGCACGTCCGCCCGGAGCGCACCCGCGGCGGCGACCCGGACCTGGCGGCGGTGGTCGTAGAGCGAATGCAGCCCGTGCTCCTGGTCGAACTCCAGCCGCAGCAGGCCGTTGTCGAGGCAGTTGTCGGTCGCCTCCAGCGGCTGGGCGTGCTGCCGGTCGCTGCCTGCGACCACCCGGTACGTCCGGTACCCCAGCGGGGGCAGGTCGGCCAGGAAGACGACGCGCGAGCGGCCGCCGGACACGGTCGCGAGCGACTGGATGCGCTGCAGCGGGCGGGTGCCGCCGCGCTCGTCGACCACCACCGGGTCGTCGGGCAGCGTGCCGACCTCCAGCGCGACGGGTGCCGTCGACGCCCACGAGTGAGGGTTGAACACGACCACCGGGAGCGTGCCGTCCTCCTGCGGGATGTCGACGCTCCACGTGATCGACTGCAGCGCGTCCTGGATCTCCCGGCCGGCGATCGCCGCCGCCTCGCCGAGCTCGTCCCGGGCGTCGGTGTAGGCGGGCTCGACGGCTGTGCCCGGCAGGATGTCGTGGAACTGGTTGAACAGGACGTTCTTCCACGCCCGCGTCAGGTCCTCCCGGCAGCGGTGGCCGGTGAGCCGCGCGGCAACGGTGCCCATCCGCTCCGCGTCGAGCAGCAGCCGCTGCGCCCGGCGGTTCCACTGCTTGACGCCCGAGTGCGCCGAGTAGCAGCCGCGGGCGTGGTGCTGCAGTTCCTGGTACACGACGGGCAGCCGGACTCCGGACGACCCGACGGCGTCGAANNGTCCTCGCCCCGCAGCCGGTGGATCGACTCGATGTTCTCCCGCGTCGGGCCTCCCCCGTGGTTGCCCACGCCGTAGAAGCACATCATCTCGGTGACCGGCGGCTTGATCTCCGCCGCGCAGCGCGCCACGTGCTGGTCCAGCTCCTGTCCCCAGCTCAGGTACTCGTAGGGGATGCGGAACGCCAGCACGCGGGAGCCGTCGTCCGACTCCCACCAGAAGCTGCGCGCGGGCAGCCCGAGCTCGTGGTCGCCGGGCCGCATGAACACGTACGAGTCGAGGCCGCTCTTCGCCAGCAGCTGCGGGAGCATCGCGTGGTGGCCGAAGCTGTCGGGGTTGAATCCGACCGAGGCGGTCGTGCCGAGGTGCTCGAGGAACCAGCGCTGCCCGATCAGCGCCTGCCGCACGAACGACTCGCCGTCCGGCAGGTTGCAGTCGGGCTCGCACCACCATCCGCCCACGACGCGCCAGCGCCCCTCGGCGACGCGCTTGCTGATCTCCTCGAACATGTCCGGCTCGTTGTCGGCCACCCACTCGTAGAAGGCGGCCGACGACGCGGTGAACACGAACTCGCCGTCTTCGGCGGTTCGGTCCAGCGCGGAGCGGAACGTCGCCTTGATCGCCTGGTAGCCCTCGGGCCGCTGCCACAGCCAGACCGGGTCGAGGTGGGCGTGCCCGATCAGGTGAAGAGTCGGCCCGNNTTCTCGGTTCCGTCATATCTCGTGTCTTCGCGGCAAACCCCCACATCCCCCGCGACTGTGAGGATTACCGATGGTGTCCCATCACGTCAAGAAGGCGCCTTGTCAGGCTGGGACGACCGCGTTGTCCCCGATCACCCGCGCGTAGTACTCGAAGCTGTCCTTGGGGACCCGCTCGAACGTGCTGTAGTCGACGTACACCAGTCCGAAGCGCGGCCCGTAGCCGGCCGCCCATTCGAAGTTGTCCATGAGCGACCAGACGAAGTAGCCGCGCACGTCGACGCCGTCCGCCAGCGCCCGGTGCACCGCGGTGATGTGGTCGCGCAGAAAGGAGATCCGCCGCTGGTCAGGGACGCGTCCGGTACGGTCGGGCGTCTCGTCGCGGTAGGCAACGCCGTTCTCGGTCACGTACAGCGGGCGATCGCCGTAGTCGTCGCGCAGTCGCCGAAGTGTGGCCGCCAGGCCTTCCGGGAATATCTCCGCGCCCATCCCCGACTGCGGCACGTCCGGTCCCGGCTCCTCGACCCGCCAGCCGAACCCGAGGTCGGCTGACCGGCCCGATGCGCTCACCCGGCGGCACGTGTAGTAGTTGACGCCGAGGAAGTCGGTGGGCTCGGCGATCGCGGCCATGTCGCCATCCGCCACGAAGTCGATGCGGCCGCCGGCCCGCTCGAAGCGTGCGATGGTGTCCTGCGGGTAGCGGGCCAGGTGCAACGGGTCGAGGAACCACCGGTTGGTGTAGCCGTCGGACCCCCGGGCGGCGTCCCGGTCCGCCGCGCTGCCGGTGGCCGGGTAGGTGGGCTGCAGGTTGAGCACGATGCCGATGTCTCCTGGGCGGCCGCTCGCGCGGAAGGCTCGTACCGCCTCACCGTGCGAAAGCAACAGGTGGTGCGCCGCGCGCAGCGCAGCCTGGAGGTCGCGCACGCCGGGAGCATGCACGCCCCGGAGGTGGCCGATGAAGCTCACCATCCAGGGCTCGTTGTGCGTCATCCACAGCCGGACCCGGTCGCCGAGCGCCTCGAATGCCGCGGCCGCGTAGTGCACGAAGCGATCGACCGTGCCGCGGTCCGTCCACCCGCCGCGGTCCTGCAGCCGCTGCGGCAGGTCCCAGTGGTAGAGCGTCGGNNCAGTTCGTCCACCAGGCGGTCGTAGAACCCGAAACCGGCCGGGTTGGGTGTCGAGCCGCCGTCGGGGAACAGCCGGGGCCAGGCGATCGAGAACCGGTAGGCGCCGACGCCCAGGGCCGCGAGCAGGTCGAGGTCGGACTCGACGCGGTGGTAGTGATCGCACGCCCGGGCGCCGGTGGAGCCGTCGGCGATCGCGCCCGGTGCGGCGCTGAACCGGTCCCAGATCGACTCGCCGCGCCCGTCGGCGTCCACCGCGCCCTCGATCTGGTAGGCGGACGTCCCGACACCCCAGAGAAAGCCTGCTGGGAACGCCGGCCGCGCGTCGCCGTTCACATCTCCAACTCCGTGCGCTCCGGCAGCGGCGCGCATTCGACGTCGCCGACCTCCCGCTGGAGCCGCCGCAGCTCGCCGACGAGCGGTGCGCGGAGGTCGCGGTACGCCGCCTCGCCGACGACGTTGCGCAGCTCGTCGGGGTCGCGGGCGAGGTCGAACAGCTCCCACTCGGGCCTCCGGCGCTCGGGGCTCGCGCCCGAGACGCCGCAGGGCTCGGCGTAGTAGTAGATCAGCTTGTACCGGTCGGTTCGCACGCCGTAGTGCGCCCAGACGCGGTGCATCACGTCCTGGTGCACCCAGTAGCGGTAGTACATCGAGCGCCGCCAGTCCACCGGGGTCTCGCCGCGCAGGACGCCGCGGAGCGACCTGCCCTGCATCCGCTCGGGGACCGGCACCCCGCCGAGGTCCAGCAGCGTGGGTGCGAAGTCGACGTTCACCACGATGTCGCGGCTCGTCAGGCCCGCCGGCACCTCGCGCGGGTAGCGCACCAGCAACGGCATCCGCAGCGACTCCTCGTACATGAAGCGCTTGTCGTACCAGCCGTGCTCGCCGAGGNNCGCGACTCCGTCGCGGTCGAGGTAGTCGAGCAACCGGGCGACGCTCTCGTCCAGCGACGCGACGGTGCGCGCGTAGTCCGTGATGTACCGCTGGTACTTCCACCGCAGCCGGGCGTCGTCGTCCAGGTCGGCCGGCACCGGTGCCTTGAAGTTCACCTCCGGCATGTCGTCCGCGATGCGCATCGTCGCCTCGCGCGCCGGCGTCGCCCGTCCGGAGTGGTCGTCCCGCAGGGTCGGTGGTTCCGGAAGATCGCCGCCGGAGTACAGCCGCTCGTGCCGCGGTGCCGGTTCCCACGGCTCGTGCGGGGCCTTGTGCCCCACGACCACGCAGAACGGCCGTGACCGGTCCCGCTCGGAAAGCCACGCGATCGTGACGTCGGTCAGGATGTCCGTGACGTAGCCCTCCCGGCGCACCCGCCGCCCGCCGGGCTCGAGGAACTCGGGGTCGCGATAGGTGCCCTGGTCCGGCAGGACCGTCCACCGGTCGAACCCGACCGGGTCGTGGATGCCGCCGTGGCCGAGGTGCCACTTGCCGACCAGGTATGTCTGGTACCCGGACGCCTGCAGTTCGGACGCGAACGTGGTCTGCCTCGCGTCGAAGCTCGACGAGTTCGACGTCACACCGTTCACGTGGCTGTAGGTGCCGGTCAGGATCGACGCGCGGCTCGGCGAGCACAGCGCGTTCGTGCAGAAGCAGGCGTCCAGCCGGGCGCCCTCCCGGGCCAGGCGGTCGATGCCCGGAGTCTCGTTGACCACGCTGCCGTACGCCCCGATGGCATGGGCGGCGTGATCATCACCGATGAGGACCAGCACGTTGGGCCGAGCCGTCATCGCCGGCCTCGGTGGTCGTCCCGGCAGCGGCGGATCGATGGCATCGGTGGCGGCACGCTTCCATCTCATCCGGCCCGCGGCACAGCCCGCTATGCGAACGGCACAACTGCAGCACCCGAACCCCGCGCGGGAAGGCGTCTTCCGAAGTAGCGGTGGTCTCGGCGGCTGCCCCACTATCCTCGATCGGGGAGCCCTTCATACGTCACGACGCCACCGGGGCCGCGGACCCCGGGGAGGGAGGCTCGGCACCGAGATGGCCGCGAACGCCGGCGGTAGCCACGGCGTGCATGATGAGCGCACGGAAGCCGACCGGCAGGCCGACGAGCAACGCGGGCCGAACGAGGGGCTCAGTTCCGACGAGGCCGACTCCCGCCAGGAGCACTACGGCCGCAACGCCGTGGAAGAGCAGCGGCGCAGCGTGCTCCTGGAGTTGCTGTCCCACTTCTGGGGGCCGATCCCATGGATGATCGAGGCGGCGCTCGTCCTGACGGCCGTCACGGGCCGGTGGGCCGATTTCGGGATCATCCTGGCGCTGCTGGTGCTCAACGGCGGAGTCGGGTTCTGGGAGGAGCACCAGGCGCAGAACGCGATGGAGGCGCTCAAGCAGCGCCTGGCCAGGAAGGCCGACGTCAAGCGGGACGGCTCGTGGACGACCCTCCCGACCGAGCAGCTCGTCCCGGGAGACCTGGTTCGGGTCGGGCGAGGCGAGATCGTGCCCGCCGACGGCCGTGTGGTCGATGAACGCGGAGAAGCCGACGAGTCGGTGTTGACCGGCGAGTCGCTACCGGTGGGCAAGGAGCAGGGCGACGACGTGTATTCGGGCACGGCGATCTCGCGCGGTGAGCCTGTGCTGCGGGTACTCGCCACCGGGAAGCAGACGGAGTTCGGCCGGACGGCCGAGTTGGCGGGCGAGCGGGAGCCCACGAGTCACTTTCAGCAGGCGATCATTAGGATCGGCAAGTACCTGATCGCGCTGGCTGTCGGGCTCGTGGCGCTGATCGTCGTGGTCTCGCTGCTGCGCGGCACAGGCACGGTGCGAACGCTCGAGTTCGCGCTCGTCGTGATCATCGCCTCGATCCCGGTCGCGCTGCCCGCGGTCCTTTCGGTGACGATGGCGGTCGGGGCGCGCTACCTGGCCAAGCGGGAGGCTGTGGTCACGCACCTCCCCGTGGTCGAGGAGATGGCCGGCGTGGACGTGCTGTGCGCCNNCGAAGACCGTACGGACCGCGAGCAGGTGCTGCTCGACGCGGCATTCACCGTTGAGCGCGACACCGAGGACCCGATCGACCGGGCCGTCCTCGAGGCTGCGGACGCCGGTCGGCTCGAAGAGTGGCAACTGCTCGACTTCACGCCCTTCGACTCCACCCGCAAGTACGCGCACGCCCGCATGCAGGGCCCGGACGGCGCGCGGATCGACGCCGCGAAGGGCGCGGTGCAGGCCATCCTGGATCTCACCGGAGCCGACAG
>JABAOG010007061.1_pt1 | contig 20444 bp, 19 predicted proteins | sample 7062131 | NCBI WGS metagenome assembly JABAOG01 (sample SAMN14538629, study PRJNA623070) | marine sediment metagenome | biome: marine biome [ENVO:00000428]; feature: marine pelagic biome [ENVO:01000023]; material: deep marine sediment [ENVO:00002113] | place: India: Arabian Sea | collected...
GACGAGATGACCGACGCCGAGTCCTTCGAGTGGCTCGAGCCGCTGCACGACGGCTACCGCAACTGGCTGAAGAAGGACTACGACGTGGCGGCCGAGGAGCTGCTGGTCGACCGGACCCAGCTGATGGGGCTGACCGCGCCGGAGATGACGGTGCTCCTNNCTCATGGGCCTGACCGCACCCGAGATGACCGTTCTGGTCGGCGGCATGCGGGTGCTGGGCACCAACCACGGCGGCACGAAGCACGGCGTCTTCACCGACCGCGCCGGCGCGCTGACCAACGACTTCTTCGTGAACCTGACCGACATGGACAACCGCTGGGTGCCGAAGGACGACGGCACCTACGAGGTCCAGGATCGCGCCTCGGGCGACGTGAAGTGGACGGCCACCCGCGTTGACCTGGTCTTCGGGGCCAACTCGATCCTGCGCGGCTACGCCGAGCTCTACGCCCAGGACGACGCGAAGGAGAAGTTCGTCCACGACTTCGTCGCCGCCTGGACCAAGGTGATGAACGCCGACCGCTTCGACCTCGAGGACTGAGCCGGGGCGTCGGGCCGCTTCGTCAGGCCCCCCGCGGCTCGGTTCCCGGGACCAGGAAGACGGGATCCTGGTCGGCGGGCATCTCGGCGAGCTCGGTCTCGGTCAGCCGCGCGTAGATCTCGATGAGGTTCCCGCCCGGATCCTTCAACCAGAGCTCGTGGAGCGGCGTGCCGCGCCAGGTGGTGCGGGCGGGCTTGTGAATGGGCCAGCCCGCCGCCTCGGCGCGGTGGTGGGCCTCGATGACCGCGTCCCGCGTTCCCACGTCGACACCCAGGTGATAGAGCGTGTCGTGGTGCAGGGTCTTTCCGTCGTCGACCAGGATGACGAAGTTGGTGCGCAGCGCGTCGCTCACGAACGTGACGTAGCGATGGGTCCACTCCTTTGGCGGCACCGCGAGCAGCCAGCGGTAGAAGCGCGCCGCCTGCGCGAGGTCGTGCACGCGGATGCTGGCGTGGAACTCGCGGGGGTCGAGTCCGGCGGGCACGTCGCGGACGGCGGCGAGCACCTCGAGGCGAGCGCGGAGCTGGTCTCGGGTGGTGCGGAAATGGGCGAGTCGCTCTTCGTCCNNCTTCGTCCGGAAGCTCTTCGTCCTTGCGGTCGGGGTCTGCGAGCGGCCAGTGCATCCGTTGCGCGCTCGAGAGGAAGGCGGGACAGAGCTCCTCGGCGCAGAGGGTGATCACCAGATCGACGCTCTCGGGCTCGACCGCATCGACCGACGTCGACTCGTGGCTCGAGAGATCGATGCCGAGCTCGGCCATCGCCTGGACCGCGAAGGGGTTCACTCGCGAGGGCTCGGAGCCGGCGGATTGGACCCGCACGGTGTCGCCGAAGATCTCCCGGGCGAGCCCTTCGGCCATCTGGGAGCGGGCCGAGTTGGCGACGCAGAGGAAGAGGATGCTTTCGAAGGGGTCGGACATCTCAGGCGGTGGTCGGGGCCGGGAACCAGCCCTTGGTGCGGTTGGCGAAGGCGACCAGGGAGAGCATCACCGGCACCTCGATGAGGACGCCGACGACGGTGGCGAGCGCCGCGCCCGAGCCGAGGCCGAAGAGGCTGATGGCGACGGCGACGGCGAGCTCGAAGAAGTTGGAGGTGCCGATCATCGCCGCCGGCGCGGCGACCGCGAAGGGGAGCTTCAGCGCTCGGGCCAGGCCGTAGGCGATGGCGAAGATGCCGTAGCTCTGAACGAGCAGGGGGATGGCGATGAGCACCACCCGGCCCGGCTGCGCCACGATCGTCTCGGCCTGGAAGCCGAAGAGGAGCACGACGGTCAGCAGGAGGCCGACGATGGAGAGCGGCTTGAGCTTGCCCGCGAGCGTCTCGACGGCCGCGGCCCCGCCGGTCGCCTGCAGCCGCCGGTGCGTGAGCACGCCGGCGCCGAGGGGGATGACGACGAAGATCACCACCGATGCCAGGAGCGTCTCCCAGGGGACCGCGAGCTCGGTGACGCCGAGGAGCATGCCGGCGATGGGCGCGAAGGCGAAGACCAGGATGATGTCGTTCACCGAGACCTGCACCAGCGTGTAGTTCGCGTCGCCGTCGGTGAGGTGGCTCCAGACGAAGACCATCGCCGTGCACGGCGCGACGCCGAGCAGGATCATCCCGGCGATGTACTGCTGCGCGTCCTCGGCGGGCACCAGCCCGGCGAAGACGTGGCGAAAGAAGAGGACGCCCAGCGCCGCCATCGTGAAGGGCTTGATGAGCCAGTTGATGACCAGGGTGAGCGCGAGGCCCTTGGGCTTCTTGCCCACGTCCCTCAGGCACGAGGGCTCCACCTTGAGCATCATCGGGTAGATCATCAGCCAGATGAGCACGGCGACCACCAGGTTCACCCGCGCCCATTCGAGCTGCGCGACCGCCTCGAAGAGCGAGGGGAGGGCGAGGCCGAGACCCACACCGGCAGCGATGGCCAGCGCGACCCACAGGGAGAGAAAGCGTTCGAAGAGTCCCATCGCCCGGAGCGTGCCTATACGACTCGGCTCCGGGCGAGTCCAAGCGACTCACGAGCCTTTGGCTAGGACGGTTGTCCGGGGATGGGTCGCATGGGCGGCAGGCGCCGCCTCGGGGGCAGCAGGCCGCTCCTGGCGAGCGCGTCGTGGAGCGCCGGCGCGGTCAGCCGGGTCAGGTCCCGGTCGAGCTCGGCGAGGGACCACGACGCCTCGCCCTTGTACCGCTGAAACGCCCCGCGCAGGTGGCCGAGCATCGACGGGCTCGCCGCGACGATCNNCGGACGGTGTCGTCGGCGATCTGCACGGCGAAGCGGCGGTCTTCTTCCTGCGTGCGCGCCTGTCGGTGGTCGTCCACCCCGTGCTCGGCGCCCCCGCGCTTGCCCCGCCGGATGCCGGGGCGAGTGTCCGCGAGCTGCTCGCTCGGTCGCAGCCTTCGCTGCGGTCGGGTGCTCTGCCCGATCTCGGCGAGGGCGTCGAGGGTCGGGGCGTTCGGCCCACCCGACACTCGCAGCAGCAGCACGCGGGAGCGGGCGGCGTCCGCGACCAGCACGCCATAGGTCGCCTCGAGCGGCCGCTCTTCTTCTCCCGTCACCTCGTCCGGCGGCGCTTGCTCTTCGGTCGGCAGCTCTCCGGTCGATCGCAACGCTCGGCGACCACGGGGCGTGAGGGTGAAGTGGGCATCGACGATGCCGTCTTCGTAGAGCTTCCGGGCCCACTGCCAGGGAGGCTCGGCCCCCTGCGTCGACTGGAAGGACGCGAGCGCTCGCAGCGCCTCGGGCTCGACGTCGAAGACCTCGGAGCACCGGTGCCCGGCGACGTCGAAGGGAGGGAGCATGTCGGGGTCGAGGTGCCAAGGAGTCGTCTCGTGGCTCTCGACCACGCCGTCGACGATGACGTCGTAGGCCCCCTCGCCCACCGAGCGGACCTCGACGCGGCTCCCCGCCTCGGTCACTCCCTTGAACTCCGGGCGCGGGGAAGCGCTCGGCGCTTCGGGGGTCGGCCCCCCCTCGTAGAAATGGAGCATCCAGGCCTGCCGCATCGCCGGGTTCGGAATCCACCCGGATAGGAGCGTCTCGAACTGCTCTCGGATCACGTCCATCCGTTGCGCGAGCGCTCGGCGCAGTGCGCTCGCCGAGTGCGCGGTGTGGTGCTCTTGCTGCAGATGCCGGTACATCTGCCCGAGGCGTACGGCCCACTCGGTGAGGAGCGTCGGTTCGCCCGCGTTGTCACCCACTCTCGACATCTCGTGCTCCTTTTGTGACGCCGGCGCACCGACAGAGCCCTGCCCGTGCGCCGGCTGATCAGCTGGGGGAGTCGCTCACTGGACGGCGATCTCCCGCGCCTGGGTCTGCTTGCTCTTCGACTTGGGGATCACGATGTTCAGGATCCCGTCTTGGAACTTGGCGTCCACCTTCGACTCGTCGGCGTCGGGCGGCATGGTGAACTGCCGGAAGAAGTTCCCGTAGGACAGCTCACGCCGATGGAGCTTCGAGTCCTTGGTCTCCTTCTCCTCGCGGCGCTCCCCCTTGATGGTCAGGACGTCGTTCTCGAGGGTGACGTGGACGTCGGCCTTCCGAACGCCGGGGAGCTCCGCGTGCACGCGGTACTCGCTCGCGGTCTCTCGGATGTCACAGGAAGGCGACCAATCCATGGTCGCCAGAAGCTCCCGCTCGCCATTGCCGCCGAAGACGGGTAGCTGAAAGAGCTGGTTCATGCGCGTCGACAGCTCCTCCATCTCACGGAAGGGGCTCCAGGATTCGTTTCGTCGAATGAGTCGCATCGATGTTCTCTCCTCTTTTCTTTCTCGCCCGCCAAGACAGTCGGGCGTCGTCTTCATCGCCGTGCCGGCGGTCCGGCCGCACGACGTCGGGGCCGCGGAGGGCACGCTGGCGCGGTCGCCAGGACCTCCGCGGCGTGATTGAAACGCCCAACGGCCGGAGGCGGCTCGGTGAGCAGATTCCCGTTCGTAGACTCAGGGTTGGAGCGGAGCCGTGGACCGCGTGAGCGGCTTTTCCTTGGCGTGCCTCTCTTGAGGTTGGTCGGGCCTCGAAGTCTTCCTATGCCGTCGGTCCCGTGAGCTATTTGGTTCGCCACGGTGTGTCTCCGGCCGTCCCCCGTGTCGCCTCGCGACGAGACGGGTTCATCCTTCCACGTCCGATCTCCTCTTCAGAGTTCCTTCGCTCGTCCTCCCGCTCCGGCCTTGGTCGGAGCCTTGCCTAACATCGGGTTCTCAGCCCTCATCGCGACGTCACCGAATGTGTCCACCATTCGCGAGGTGTCCCTCCCCGCTTCGTTCCGTCCTCAGGTTTTCTCGACCTCTCGACGGTTTTCTCCACATTCGGTTTGTGAGCTCTCGTCTCACTGCCACGTCCAGGGTTCTTTCTGCTCGACCGAGGCCCATCCCCCAGCCGCTGGACAATGGAGAACATTGCAGAGGGCGTGCCAGGGTGGGCGTGAGGGCTCTCGGTCGTGTTTTTCGCGGATTTTCGCCGTCGGTGCTCGTGTCGTGCGAACTGACTGCGCCAGCGCCCCGGGGCGGTGCGCAAGCGCTTCGCGTCGACCGGAGGCGTGCTCGCGCGCTTCGCTTCGTCCCTCGCGTCAGACGCTCTTGACGACGGTGACGCGCGCTTTCCCTCGCTTGCCCAGGACCTCGATCGCGACGTCCGTCCCGGCCCTTCGGAGCCGCAGGTCCACGGACGCGTCGCCGGTGACCGAGAGGTTCCGAATCTCGATCCAGTCGACGAGCTCCGGCATCGTCGGTTGGTCGAAGGAGACCCGCCCACCGGCGCCATCGATGTGGATGCCGAGGCACGCCTCGAGGAGCAGGAAGACGGCCGCGGCGGCCCAGGACTGAGGTGCACACGCCACGGGGTAGAGGGTCGGGCCCTGGCCGGTCCGCTTGCGGAAGCCGCAGAAGAGCTCGGGCAGCCGATGCAGGTCCATCGACGCGCTCGCGTGCAGGACCGCTTCGAAGAGTTGGACCGCGAGGTCCCGGCGACCGTAGCGGCCCATGCCGGCCGCGAGGATGGCGTTGTCGTGCGGCCAGATCGACCCGTTGTGATACGCCATCGGGTTGTAGCGGACCTCGGTCGACGCGAGCGTTCGAACGCCCCAACCGGTGAACATCGCGTCGCTCATGAGGTGGGTCATGACGCTCTGTGCCGACGGGGCATCGATGATGCCCGTGAAGAGGCAATGGCCGGCGTTGGAGGTGCGCACGCGGCACTGCTTCTTCTCCCCGTCCAGCGCCAGCGCGACCATGCCGAGGTCTTCGTTCCAGAACTGCCGGGCGAAGCGTTCCTTGAGGTCGCCGGCCTGCCGGGCCAGGCGGACGGCCAAGAGCGAATCGCCCATCAGCAGAGCCAGCCTCGCACCCGCGTCGAACGCCGCGTAGACGTAGCCTTGCACCTCACAGAGCGCGATCGGCCCTTCGGCCAGTCGACCATCCGCGTGGAAGACGGAGTCGCTCGAGTCCTTCCAGCCCTGCTGCAGTAGCCCGTCCGGCGTGTGGCGCAGGTACTCGACGAAGCCGTCCCCGTCGCTGTCTCCATACCGGTCGATCCAATCGAGCGCGGCGCGGAGCGCCGGCCAGAGCGCTTCGACGGTGCCGCGGTCGCCGGTGCGGGCGTAGTAGTCCCCCGCGAGCATCACGAAGAGCGGCGTGGCGTCGACGGATCCGTAGTAGCGACCGAAGGGAACCTCCCCCAGGTGGGCCATCTCCCCTTCCCGGATCTCGTGCACGATCTTGCCTGGCTCCGCGTCCTCGCTGTCGACCGTCTCGGTCGCCTGCGTCGCCGCGAGGTAGCGGAGGACGCCGCCGGCGATCGATGGGTTGAGCCACAGCGCTTCGCGTGCGGTGATCAGGCCATCGCGGCCGAAGACGGTGCTGAACCACGGAACGCCGGCGTAGGGATAGGGCCCATGGGGCGTATCCGTCATCATCATCAGGAGGTCGGCGACGCTTCGGCCGAGCCAGTCGTCGAGCTGCTCGTTGGAGGTGCGGATCTCGCAGCCGAGGGCACGGGCCGCTTGGAGATCGGCACACGCGCAGTCGAAGGCGTTCGAGGAGGAGCACTCCTCACGTTCGACGGTTCCGATGCGCGGTGCTCCTCCGATGAGTGCCGTGGGGCTCGCCGCCTCCAGCGAGCACGCGATGGCGAGCTCGAGCTCGACGGATTCCTTTCGGTCGAGGTCGACGGCGTAGCGGATCTCCGCTTCATGGATGTTGTCGGGGGCCGGCGAGCACTCGATGCGCGTGGTCCGAAGGAGGTCGTCGAGCCCGCGGTAGCGCAGCTCGAGGGAGCGGTCGGTCACCCTCGCCGAGAGCCGCTTGCCGCGGCGCGGGCGGGTCGCTCCCCGCACCTCGAAGACGTCCGCGAAGTCGGCGCCGAGCGACAAGGTCACGTCCAGCGTCACCGGGTTCATCCCGTGGTTCGTCAACCGAATGCGTTGGTAGCAGGTCGCGTCGTAGACGAAGCACGAGCGATAGACATGGACGGTATTGCCCCAGACCGGGTCCAACCCCTCGCTCCGGAGATCGGGGTTGGTCAGGTCGATGGTGAGCAACGCGTTGTCGTCGCGAATCGTGGACCCGAGCAAGAGGGGGCGCTCGCCGCCGACTCGGAGCGCCAGCTCCGAGAGGAAGCGCGTGCCCTCGTGGTAGAGGCCGTGACTGCTCCCGGCGTGGGACCGGGCGTCTCCACGGCGGTCCAAGACGGCGAACGTATCTCCGTGCTTCAGGACACGCGTGCGATCATCGAGCAGCTCCGATACCGGGTGTACCGAGTAGGGATCGGATTCGGTGGGCGTCGAGTCGGCAGTCTGCGACACGGGGAGCCTCCATCAGGTGACGGTAGAGAGCAACGTGGTCTTGGGCCATCCGTCGAGCGGTGAAGCGCTCTTCGAATTCCTCGCGGCACCGCCGGCGACTCAGCGAGTCGATCGCCTCGACGGCACGGACCGCCTCGTCGATCGAGCGAACATGGCGGCCGGTCTTTCCGTCGGTGAGGATCTCCGGTACCGAGCCCATGGGATAGGCGATCACCGGGGTGCCGCACGCCATGGCCTCGATCATCACCAGACCGAAGGGCTCGGGCCAGTCGATGGGGAAGAGGAGCGCTCGCGCATTCCCGAGAAACGCTCCCTTCTCGGCGTCGCTGATCTCGCCGACGTACTCCACGAGCGGGTCGTCGAGGAGCGGCCGAATCTCGGCCTCGAAATACTCCTGATCGTAGGGGTCGACCTTGGCCGCGACGCGCAGCGGGATGCCCGCGCGCTTGGCGATCTCGATGGCACGGTCCACGCGCTTCTCCGGTGAGATGCGCCCGAGGAAGGCGAGATAGGAGCCCGGCTCCTCCACCAGCTCGAAGTAGTCGTGGGGAAGTCCGTGGTAGATCGTTCGCTCCCAGCCGAGCCAGGTCGCCGGGCCACGCTGATGATCGGAGATCGAGACGAAACGCTCGGCTCGATACGCCCGCAGCGTCCGCTGGAGGCTCGGGATGTCCATGCGTCCGTGCATGGTGGTCACCGCGGGCGTCTTCGTGAGCCGCAAGAGCGGGAGCTGGAGGTAGCCGGTGTGGAAGTGGATGACGTCGAATTCGTTCGCGTCCGCGATGACCTCGCTGAGCATCAGCAGATGGTCCGGCAGCGGATCCACCTCGAGCTGCTCCAGGCGGAGCGCGCGCCGCGATTGCGGCCGGAGCTCGGCCGCGGTGATCGAGTCGGCGCTGGCGAAGAGGGTGACGTCGTGCCCTTGGTCGACGAGCTCTTCGGTCAGGTAGGAGACCACGCGCTCCGTGCCACCATAGAGCTTGGGCGGGACGCTCTCGTAGAGGGGGGCGACCTGTGCGATCTTCATCGGTCACCGCCGGGTGCGGGCGTCACGGTCACGGGCCGGCCGTGGCGCGGCGACGGGTAGGCGAGCAGACGGGCGGACGAGAGGGAGCACTCCTCTTGGACCATCTCCTCTCGCAGCACGTGGACGAGCACGCCGATGCGTCGTGCGAGCTCGCTCAGCTCGGCGTCGACCTCTCGAGTGACGCTCAATGCGTCCAGCAGTCGCTTTCGTCGCACCTGATGCTGGCGCAGCCGGTCGGCTTCGGCCGGCGGTAGCATCGGGGCGAGCACCCGATCCTCGACGATGGTGTGGGCCGAGAGCTCTTCGTGGACGCGCTGCGCCCGGTAGAGCAGCTCGGCGACTCGCTGTCGCTCCCCCGCGAGCACTCTCGACACGAGCACCGTGAGTGTGTCGAGCGCTCTTCGGAGCGCCTCCAAATGGGAGCGGACCAGCGCTTGGGCACCGCTTCGATTCATCTTTCCCCCTCTTTCTGTCGCCAGCTTGTCGACGGCCCGTGGTGCCATCCCCCGGCACTCACGGACCCCCATCCCTCGGCGATCGCAGGCCATGACTCCAGCAAGGCGCGTGCCGCGAGGTGGTGCGGGCGATCTCGTCCGCCGGTCGGCGCCGATCCAACCCAATTGGGTGGGTGAGCTCGCGTCAACCCACCGCCTTTGGGGAGGGATGTGAAGCCCGAAGTGGGACACTCTGCCGGTCGTATTTCGAGGGCGCTGGACGCTGCGAAACGGTTGCACCGTCTCGACCGACGAGAGCGCACTTTATGCACGGAAATTCGACGAATCCGCCGTTGTGCCGGGTGTATCGAATTTTGTATTCTTGGTGTTTCGTGGACCCAGTCGACAACGATTCGTCGAGCGCCGCGGAGGGGGGGAGCACGTCCGGGCCGAAGGCTCGCGTGCTCGTCGTCGACGACGAGCTCGACACACGCAAGATCCTGTCGGAGGCTCTCCGCGCGGAGGGGTACGAGACGCAGACGGCCAGCTCCGGGCGCCTAGGTCTCCAACTCCTGGAGGAGTACGAGCCCGACGTCGTCCTGACCGACCTCTTCATGCCGGACGTCGATGGCCTCGAGGTGATCGATCGCGGGCAGCGCAAGGCGCCGCATGCCTCCTTCGTCTTGATGACCGGCAACGCATCCGTGCGTACTGCCGTGGCGGCGATGAAGAAGGGGGCGGAGAACTACCTCCAGAAGCCCCTCGACCTGGACGAGCTCTCGTCGGTGGTCCATCGCGCGGCGGAGCGCGCGGCCCTGTCCCGAGAGGCGGCTCGGCTGCGCGAGGAGGTCTCCGACCGCTACTCCTTCGACCGCATCATCGGCGACCACCCGACGATGCAGCAGCTGCTCAAGCGCGTCGCACAGGTCGCCCCGAGCCGCGCGACCGTCGTGATCCACGGCGAGAGCGGGACCGGCAAGGAGCTCGTCGCGTCCGCGATTCACCACGGCTCCACTCGGAGCGACGGTCCCTTCGTGCGCCTCAACTGCGCGGCGCTGGCCGAGACGCTGCTCGAGTCCGAGCTCTTCGGTCACGAGCGCGGCGCCTTCACCGGGGCAGCGGGGCAGCGGCAGGGGCGCTTCGAGCAGGCCGACGGCGGCACGCTCTTCCTGGACGAGGTGGGCGAGATCCCGATGGCGGTGCAGGTGAAGCTCCTGCGCTTCCTGCAGGAGCGCGAGCTCGAGCGCGTCGGTGGCAACCGGACGATTCAGGTGGACGTCCGGATCGTGGCGGCCACCAACCGGGATCTCTCCGAACGAGTGCGCGAGGGGGCGTTTCGGGAAGACCTCTACTATCGCCTCAACGTCGTGGCGATCGAGATGCCACCGTTGCGGTCGCGGCGGAGCGACATACCGCTTCTGGCGACGTTCTTCCTCCGCCGCTACGCGCGTGAAAACGACCGTAGCCTACGAGGCTTCAGCCCCGAGGCGCTCGGTCAGCTGGTCGGCTACAGCTGGCCCGGCAACGTTCGGGAGCTCGAGAACGTCGTGGAGCGTGCGGTCGTCATGTCGACCGGGGACCTCGTCGGGGCGGACGATCTGGGCATGCACGAGCTCGAGGGCGCCATCGACGATCAGCTGGACCTGCTGGTGCCGGGGATCACCCTGGAGGAGGTCGAGCGCATCGTCATCCTGCGAACGCTGGAGTCCACCCAGGGTTCGACCGGCAAGGCGGCGAGCATCCTCGGCATCAGCCGCCGCAAGATCCAATACAAGCTGCGGGAGTGGGGCATCACGGCTCAGGAGGTCGCTGCGCCGACCGAGCCCGACCGACTGCGGGAGTCCTGAGCGAGCGGCAGCCCGGGCCACCGCTCAGCACCTGGCCATCGGCCTTCGCTGAGCGGCGGCGCCGGTCGACCGGCTCAGGCGACTCCGGTCGCCTGGTTCGCGAGCACCTCGCCCTCGGCGCACATCAGGCTGATGAACATGGCCGCCAGTCCGCGCTGGGCAGCGATCTGCGGGTCCGACCCGCTTCCACTGGCTTCGAGCTTTCCGCGCGCCGTCTCGAGCCGAATCCGCGAACGATAGCGCCGCGACGTGAGCGTCGACACCGCGTCGATCGATACGGTCCAGCGCCACACGTCATCGAGCGAATCGCCGATGAGTCGACAGAACTGGCGGGTCGAGCGGATGAGCTCCTCGTCTGGTGGGACCCCCCTCAGACAAATCTCGATTTCCGCGCGCGTTGGGAGCTCAGCTTTGTTTCCTTTCATTCCCCTCCTCCTCTCGTGTGCCCGACCAAAGCAGGGCACGTGCCAGCCACCGACCCGTGCCTCCGTCGCCGCGACCGGCTGCGCCTGCGCAATCGCTGCACGTGGCTGACCGGCCGTGGCGCATGGCTTTCGTGGCTACTCGAACGGAGGAGACGAGAGCTCGAGGAAGTTGTCGGCGAGCAGGCTCGTGGCCAGCATCACGTCGTTGATGTCGCGGTGGGAGAGCCAGACGTGCTCCTTGCGATGGCTGGGGACGCTCCAGAAAGACTCGATCGCCTGGGCGAGCCACAGATGCCGCCGCAGCTGCTTCAAGAGCGCTTGCAGCTCATCGTCGTCGTCCGCGTCGATCGACACGAGCCCCTCGAGGCCGATGGCGAGGCCGAGCTCGCGGAAGGCGAGCCGGCGCCCCGCGGGACGGTGGAGCTTCAGCGTGGCGTCGAGACGCCGAACGCCGCGCAGGCAGGCCGCGAGCACCGCGCGCAGGAGCGAGCCCTGGGGGTGCTTCATCTCCCGGTTCAGTTGAGCGATGCGGCTCGCGTCGATCAACAGCCCACCGAGACTCAAGGGATCCGTGGTCGCCAGCGCGCGCAGCTCCACCGTCCCCGCGAGGCTCGGAATCTCCCGCGTCAGGTCCGGCCCGTCGGGCGTCTTCGAGAGGAGGTATGCGGTCCGCTGCAGCTGCACCGCCGTGACCAGCCCGTCCAGGGGGTCGTGCGGTGACATCTGAGGGACCAGCGGGCGGCTCAGGTCGATGCTCATCTTCCAGAAGAGGTGGCCCCGTCCGCCGTGTCCCGGCGGCTGCAGGAAGGCGTCGTGCGCCGTCTTGGCCAGCTCCCGAGCCCAGCGGTTGAAGCGCGCGACTCCGGTGTAGCGAGCGACCTGATCGAGGGCGTGCATCCACTTGGTGAGGTAGTGGTAGTACTGCCCGTCACGGCTCCATTCGAGCTGGTGATCGAAGCGCTCGGACTCCCGCCGTTCGGGGAGCTTCTTTCCGATGCGCAGTCCACCCAAGGTGGGGTGATCGGCGCCCTCCCGCTCGGACAGGCCGCTCAACCAGCCTCGGCGTGGATCGTCCTCGCGGTGGTGACCCAGGACGGCGTGGACCGCATCGATGAGGTCGAGAGCGAGATCGACGTAGTCCGCTCGGCCCGTGACCTTCGCCAAGCCGAGGAAGTTGCAGACGGCGAACGCGTCCGTCCAGAGGTAGCGATGCAGCGGCCGCTTCGAGGTGAGGCCCGTCCGCGCGGCGAAGCGCATCATGAGCGCTTCGGCGGACGCCAGGCGCCGGTTCGGTTTCGTGATTGGAGTGGGTCGGATGGCACGCATGGCCAGCAGTTGGTGCACCCGATGTGCCAGCGCTCACCGAAGCTCGGGCGCGCTCCTTGCAGCCTGGGTGGTCAGCGAAAGGACCCGCGTGACCTTCGACGATCTGCGATCACAGATGGTGGAGCGACAGCTCGCTCGTCGCGGCATCTCGGACCGACGGGTCCTCCGGGCCTTTCGTCGGGTGCCTCGCGAGCGCTTCGTTCCACCGGCGCTGGTGAAGCTCGCCTACGCGGACTCGCCCCTTCCCATCGGGGAGGGGCAGACGATCTCTCAGCCATACGTCGTGGCCCTGACCGTCGAGGCGTTGCGCCTGAGGGGGCACGAGCGAGTCCTCGAGATCGGCAGCGGCACCGGCTACGCAGCCGCCGTCCTGAGCCTTCTCGCGGAGCAGGTCGTCGCCATCGAGCGCATCGAGTCCCTGGCGATCGCCGCCCGCGATCGCTTGGCGCGACTCGGCTATCACAACGTGCTGCTCATCCATGCCGACGGGACGGTCGGCTGGCCCGAGCTCGCGCCCTATGAAGCCATCGCCGTGGCCGCGGGAGGAACCGAGGTTCCGCGAGCGTTTCGCGAACAGCTCGTCGACGGTGGCCGGCTGGTGATGCCGGTCGGTCCACAGGACGAGCAGGTCTTGTGTCGCGTGACCCGCGTCTCGGACGACGCCTTTCGGGAAGAGCGCATCACCGACGTTCGCTTCGTTCCGCTCGTCGGCAGGCACGGGCTGCCCGAGACCAAGCGTGTGATCCCTGCGCCGTCACGGCCGGCGGACACCGCCGCGTTGGCCAAGCTCATCCGGGAGACGGCCGAGCCGATCGCCGACATCGAGTCGACGCCCGTCGACGCCCTCCTCGATCGGATCGGTGACGCGCGGCTGGTGCTCCTCGGGGAAGCCACCCACGGCACGAGCGAGTTCTACCGGATGCGCGCGCACATCACGAAGGAGCTCATCGAGCGGCGTGGTTTCGATTTCGTGGCGGTGGAGGCGGACTGGCCCGACGCGGCCCGGGTCGACCACTACGTGCTCGGGCGTCCGCCACGGTCCACCGTCCGCTTCAAGCCCTTCTCACGCTTCCCGACGTGGATGTGGCGCAACGAGGAGGTGCACGAGTTCATCGAGTGGCTCCGCGAGCACAACCTCGAGAAGCGGGACCCGCACCGCCGGGTCGGGTTCCACGGCCTCGACCTCTACAGCTCGTTCACGTCGATCGCGGTGGTGCTGCGCTACCTCGACGACGTCGATCCCGCGGCGGCCTACCTGGCTCGCCGAAGCTACGCTCTGCTCGGACCGCGGCGAGACAACCCGGCGTCCTACGGTCGGGCGGTCCTCGTCGGCGCCTACGAGAGCTCCGAGGACGCGGTCGTGACCATCCTGCAGGACGCGCTCGAGCGTCGGCTCGAGTACGCCACTCGCGATGATGGGGAGCCCTTCTTCGACGCCGCCCACGACGCGGTCGTGGCGGCCGACGCCGAGCGCTACTACCGGGCGATGGTTCGCGGCGCAGCCGCGTCCTGGAATCTGCGCGACACGCACATGTTCCACACGCTGCAATCGCTCCTCGATTTCTACGGAAGCGAGTCGCGGGGCATCGTCTGGGAGCACAACGCCCACGTGGGCAACGCGCTCGCGACCGAGANNCGGTCGTGGCCGCGTCCGGCTGGGACGAGCCGATGCAGAAGATGTGGGTGCGGCCCTCTCACCCCGACAGCTACGAGAGTATCTTTCATGACTCGGAGGTGGAGGCCTTCGTGCTCCATCTTCGGCACCCCCGGCGGCAGGCCGTTCGGGACGAGCTCTGCGCTCCCCGCCTGCAGCGCGCCATCGGGGTCGTCTATCGTCCCGAAACGGAGTTGCGGAGCCACTACGCCTACGCGCGTCTGCCGGAGCAGTTCGACGAGCTGATCTGGTTCGACGAGAGCCGAGCGATCACCCCCCTGGGTACGGCGAACGCCACCCCTGGGGGCGACCTTCCGGAGACCTATCCTTTCGGTCGTTGAACGAAGCACGATGTGAAAAGGGGGCCATCGCGGGGGCGGCCCGGATCGGCCGACGATTTCGTCCGTTGACAACGTCGCCATCCATGTCTTCTCTATGGATCCACGCTCGCGCCGGGGGGGTGCTGAGACAGTTGGTGACTTGGGGGGCCTCAGCGGTCCGTCAGGGAGGGCGAATGGTGAAGAGAGTGAGAGAAGTGGGGCCCGCAGCGATGGCGGGATGCATCGAAGGAGGCCACTGACGTGCCTCTGGGGGGGAGAAGCGCCGCCGCTCTTCGGAGCGCGTTGGAGATCGACGACGCCGTCCTGAGCGATATCCGGGCGGCTCGGGAGATCCTCGACCCGTGTGTCCCGGAGCTCGTCGAAGAGCTCGGTGGGTGGCTCCGGCAACGGCCNNGGAGAGCAGACGGCATACTGGCGAGAGTTCCTCGCTGCCGAGCGCGATGATGCGTATGTCGAGCGCCGCCGAGCCACGGGGCACGAGCGCGCTGGTCTCGACCTCACGCTCCAGGCCTTCCTCGAGACGATCGACTTCTGCCATCGCTGGCTGCTCTCCAAGATCGAGGCGCACCGGGATCTCTGCGAGCAGAAGCCGTCGATGCGCGAGTCACTGCGGAGGCTGATCCGGTTCGACGCGGCCGCCATCGCGAGCGGCTATGCGCTGCGAGCGGCCGAGCTGCTCGAGGAGCAGCGCGAGAGCTTTCGCCAGTTTGCGGCCGTCACGGAGGCGCTCTGCAAGGACTGGGTCGGCGACGACCGGGCGGACACGGCGGAGCTCGCCGAAGGGTGGCCCCAGCGTCTCACCGAAGGCTGGCGGAAGGACGTCGGTGATGCCGTGCCCATCGACCAGCCGAGGCCGGCCGATCGAGAGGCAGTCGACGAGCTCGGCGACTCGCTGCAGGCCATCACCCAAATGGTGCGCGAGGCGGCGGAGCAGGGCGACGAGCTCCCCCGCAAACGGCTGGAGCCGCTCCTCACGACTTCGCAGCTCCACGCCGAGGAGCTCACCTCACGGCAGCAGCGGCTGGCGGAGCACAACGACCAGCTGGAGCGGCTCGCCCAATCGCTGGCAGGGCAGAAGGACGAGCTCCTCGGGACGGAGCAGAAGCTCCGCCGGAAGGCATCCGAGCTCGAGCGCATGAGTCACCGCAAGTCGGAGTTCCTCGCGAACATGTCGCACGAGCTCCGAACGCCGCTCAACGCGACGATGGTCCTCGCGAAGGTCCTGGCGAAGAACGAGGAGGGAACGCTCACGCCGCGGCAGATGGCCTACGCCCGGAGCATCCACGCGGCAGGGGAGGACCTGCTCGCGCTGATCAACGACATCCTCGACCTGTCGAAGATCGAAGCAGGCATCATGGAGCTCAACATCGAGCCGGTGCCCATCGAGTCGCTGGTCTTCGAGCTCGGCTATCGCTTTCGGCCCCTCGCCGAGGAGCAGGGGCTCGAGATGGGCGCGAGCGTCGAGTCGAGCCTGCCCGAGACGATCGAGNNTGCAGCAGCTGCTGACGAACCTCCTCTCGAACGCCCTGAAGTTCACCACCAATGGCTCGGTGCGGCTCGTGGCGACATCGCGGGGGCCGGACCGAGTGGCCTTCTCCGTCGAGGACACCGGCGCGGGCATCGATGCGTCGCACCACGAATCGATCTTCACGCCCTTCCAGCAGGTCGGGTCCGGCGACACACGAGGCACCGGGCTCGGACTCTCGATCGCGCGCGAGCTGGTGGAGTTCCTCGGCGGGGAGCTCGAGCTCCGGAGCGCGCCCGGACACGGCAGCGTCTTCACGGTCGTGCTTCCACGGGAGTACGTCTGTCCGCCCGAGCTCGAGCGCGCGCGGGTCACTCGTTCGTCGGCACCCCCGCCGCGCTCCGATCGCGAGGAGCCGCAGCGTTTGCCGTCGCCGGCCCGGGTACCGCCGTCCACGCTCTACGAGGGGGCGCCGGAGGACCAGTCCTGCCGAATCCTGCTCGTCGAAGACGACGTTCGCAGTGTCTTCGCGCTGACGAGCTTGCTCGAACCGATGGGCGTCCAGCTGGAGATCGCCCGAAACGGACAGGAGGCTCTCTCTCGCCTCGACCAGGGGCCGCCCTTCGACGTCGTCCTGATGGACATCTCCATGCCGGAGATGGACGGCCTCACCGCCATCCGAGCGGTTCGCGAAGGGGACGGACAACCGGAGGTGCCGATCGTCGCGCTGACGGCGAATGCGCTCGCGAGCGATCGCGACCATTGCATCGCGGCCGGCGCCACGGCGTACCTCTCCAAGCCCGTCGACGTCGGCGAGCTCATGACGGTGATGCGTAGGGCGGTGATGCAATGCAATGACTCAGGAGAGCGACACGACCGATACTCCTCGCCCGGTGGTTCTCGTCGTGGACGACGTCCCGGCGAACCTCCTCGCGTTCGAGAGCCTGCTGCGCTGCGACGACTTCGAGATCGCGACGGCGGCCTCCGGCAAGGAGGCACTCGAGATCCTCCTCGAGCGGGATGTCGCCCTCGCCGTCGTCGACGTGCAGATGCCGGAGATGGACGGCTTCGAGCTCGCGACCCTGATGCGCGGCGTGGAGCGGACCCGCTACGTACCGATCATCTTTCTGACCGCCAGCTCCCGTGACGAGGGTCTCGTCTTCACGGGGTACGAGGTCGGCGCGGTGGACTATCTCTTCAAGCCCGTCGATCCGCAGGTGCTGCGTGGGAAGGTGGAGGTGTTCGTCTCGCTGGCGAAGCAGCGCATGGAGCTTCGAGAGGCCAAGCAGATGCGCGAGACGTTCATGGCCGTGTTGGGGCACGACCTGCGTCATCCCTTGGGCGGCATCTTGATGACGGCCCAGCTCCTCGCTCGCCAGACGGATTGCTCGGACGAAGAGCTGATGTCGTCGCTGGCTCGAATCGTACGCAGCGGCCGCCGCATGAAGCGGATGATCGACGACCTACTGGACGCCACCCGTTTCCGAAACGATGGCTTCATCGCGCTGACGACCGAAAAGGTGTCGCTCGACGAGCTCGTCGACCAAGTGCTCGAGGAGGTCGAGGCCGCGGACGAGCGCGTCCGGGTCGAGGTGCTCGGGGACGCGACGGGGACCTGGGATCTGGACCGCCTGCTCCAGGTGTTGTCCAACCTGGTCGGCAACGCCGCCCGCTACAGCCCACCGGGCTCGTGCGTGACGATTACGCTCGATGGTCGGGCGCCGCGGACGGTCGGCATCCACGTTCACAACGCCGGGCCCCCGATCCCGAACGCCCAGCGTCCGTTGCTCTTCGAGCCCTTCCGCGCGTCCACGTCGCGGCGAGGACAGCACAGAGGGCTGGGGCTGGGGCTCTACATCACGAAGCGGCTGGTGGAAGCGCACGGTGGGAACGTGACCTTCGAGTCGTCCGAAGAGGAGGGGACGACCTTCTCGGTGACGCTGCCTCGCGGTGTTCGCTCCTCCTCCGAGACCAACTCGCCGCCGCCTTCAGCGGAGGAGGCGGCGACCCCGCCGCGGCGGGGGGAGGCCGCTCCTCCGATGCTGTGCAAGCGTGGCGTGCGGAGCTGCCGACCCTCGCGAATGCCGGCGGCTCGCGACGGTACGGTACGCGCTACTTCGGATGGGTGATCACGACGCGCTTCTGGCGCACCGTGGGGACTCGCCGCCGGCGCACGCCGGGCTGACAGATGGACGCCAGGGTCAGCGCGACCTCCGCCTGTTGGCTCTCGTCGGAGATGGCATTCCGGGCGATGTCGTTCAGCGAGAGCATGCCCATGGGTCGGTCGCTGTCGTCCACGACCGGGACACGCCGGATCTGCTTGCTGCTCATGAGATGCTCGATGTCGCGAATCGACTCGTCCGGAGCGCAGGCGATGATGTCCTTGGTCATCGCGCTCGAGACCGAGATCGACCGGAGCGAGCCCCCGCGGATGTGTGCGGCGATGGCGATGTCGCGGTCAGTGATGATCCCAGCGAGGCGTCCGTCGTCGTAGACGACCGGGATCGCGCCATAGTCGTTCTGGTACATCAGCCGGGCCGCGCGATCGAGCGAGTCGCTCGGTCGGCAGGTGACGGCCGGGTGGGTCATCAGGTCTTGCACTTGCATCGTCGTTCCTCCTCGAATGGTGATGCCGCCGCACCCATCGGGCTCCCTTTGGGGCGACTCTCCGAACGAGTGCAGGAGACGTGCCGGCGTCCGAGCGAGCGCGGCGAGCTCTCGGCTCGACGCGCTCGACCGGACGNNGACCGGACGGGGCTCACGAGTGGTGGCGCACGCGACTCCGCCCCGAGGAGGCGGATTCGGGCTCCCGGTAGCTCGCGGCACCGGCGTGGTCGAGCGATTCGGACGACTGGGCATCGGTGAGGCTCTCGTCGCGCCGCGATGCTTCCTCTCGTCGGGAGCGGCGGCTCGGCGAGAGCGCCATCATCACCCCGCCGACCACGACGCCGCCGAGGGCGATCCCCCCGAGGAAGGCGGTGGCGAGGTTGGCGATCGGGGGACTCTTCTTCCTGCGTAGACGCATCTTGGATCTCCTTTGGCGACCGGTCTGGGTCGTCTTGGGTGTGGGAACGCCCGCTCGCTTTGCAAGCGGCAGACCACCCGCGGAGGGCGCCGATCGCCGGCTCTCCGACCACCGGTGGCGCCGCCCGAGCGAAACCATTGCGTCTGACACCTCGAGGCATCGGAAAGCATTGCACGCGCTCGCCGTCCTCCGCGGCGGGGGAAGCTGGATCGCCCTTTGCTCCTCACGAGACGGAAGGAGACGACATGCAGCAGCCTCTTCAGATCGCCTTTCTCGGGATGGACCCTTCGGACGCCATCGTGGACGACGTACGCGCGAGGGCCCGAAAGCTCGGGCGCTTTCACGACCGGATCACGAGTTGCCGCGTGACCGTGCAGGCGCCCCATCGCCACCAGCACAAGGGCGTCGTCTATGGGGTCCGGGTGGAGGTGCACGTGCCCGAGGAGGCCATCGTCGCCGGCAAGGAGCGCCACGCGCATCACGAGCACGAGGATGTGTTCGTGGCGATCCGCGATGCCTTCGAGGCCGCGCGTCGGCAGCTCGAGCGCATCGGCTCCAAGCGACGCGCCCGCCGCCACGTCCTCCCACCGCTCCAGTAGCGGCGAGCGACCGCGGGACGGCTTTCGCGGACCCCCGAAACGCAACGAACGCATCCCACGGGGTGAGATGCGTTCGGCGAGGTGGCTCCGGAAGCTGGACTCGAACCAGCGACCAATCGATTAACAGTCGATCGCTCTACCAACTGAGCTATTCCGGAATGTGGGCGCGCACTCTGATCCGGGCTCGGCGAGCTGTCAAGTCTCACTGCGCCCGGTGCGGCGGGGGAGGGCGGAGAGGCCTGTTTTTTCGGTGCGATCGCTGCCGGACGAGGGGTCGCGGGCGAGGAAAAGTCGCCCGGGGGTAGAAGAATTCGGTGGAAGGGATCGTACAAGGCGGGCATGAAGAGACTCTTGCTTGGTCTCGCGCTCGCGGCGATGGCGTCCGGATGCGCGAAGAAGATGGACGTGCTGCTGCGGCACCCGCTCCAGGTGGGCGTGGTCGACCAGCCGAATACGATCGCGAAGAACAACGGGTGGCAGGCGACTCTGCTGCGCCTCGACCCCGAGGCGGTCTGTTTCGACGTGAACTACTCGATCGAGCAGCCGCACAGTCCTCCCGACGCGCAGATCCACACCCAGCGGCTGCTCATGAAGGCCGGGGACTGGTATCGCGACGCGCAGATCGCCGAGGCTCGGCAGCCGCAGATCTCCACCCGCCAGGGTCAGGTCGCCGAGCAGCGGCAGTCGGGCTGGGTCCAGGAGTGCGTGCGCCGCGACTCCAACACGAACCAATGCCTCCGCTGGGAGGAGCGCCCGCGCTACGTGACGGTGATGGTCCCGGCGACCTTCTATCAGGCCAGCGCCGGGGGCGTGGTCTGCTTCCCGAACCAGGGGCGCGTCACCCTTCAGTCGGACCGCGTGGTCTTCCAGATCAACCGCGTGAACTTCCGCTGGGGCCTCGAGGACCAGACCGCCGGCACCGCGGGGGGCGAGGAAGAGACCGGCTGACGCACCTCGTGGCTCGTTTCGGCACCCGCCCGGACCTC
>JABAOG010002547.1_pt1 | contig 20435 bp, 18 predicted proteins | sample 7062131 | NCBI WGS metagenome assembly JABAOG01 (sample SAMN14538629, study PRJNA623070) | marine sediment metagenome | biome: marine biome [ENVO:00000428]; feature: marine pelagic biome [ENVO:01000023]; material: deep marine sediment [ENVO:00002113] | place: India: Arabian Sea | collected...
ACCGCCGGTCTCCATCTGGCGCTCATCGCTCTCGGAATCGGACCGGGTGACGGTGTCGTCGTGCCTTCGCTCTCCTTCATCGCCACGGCCAATGCGCCGCGGTATGTCGGTGCGGTGCCGGTGTTCGCCGACATCGATCCGGTCACACTGAACCTGACCGCCGACACGATCCGTGCCGCGTTGACTCCGGAAACGCGGGCGGTCATCGTGGTGCACCAGATTGGAATGCCGGCAGAATTGGACTCGATCAGGGAACTCTGTGAGGAGCGGGACCTTCACCTGATCGAGGATGCTGCGTGCGCAATCGGTGCAACGTACAAAGGCAAGGCGATCGGATCTCACTCGGATCTGGTCGTGTTCTCTTTTCACCCCCGGAAGCTTCTGACGACCGGCGAGGGAGGGATGATCATGACCTCCCGGGAAGATCTCGCCGACCGACTGCGACGCTTACGGCAGCACGGTATGACCGTGGCGGCATTCGACCGGCACTCGGCAACAGGCGTCGTTGTCGAGGAGTATGTCGAGAGTGGGTACAACTACCGGATGAACGACATCCAGGCATCGATCGGCCTGACGCAACTCGAGAAGCTGCCGGCCATGATCGAGCGTCGTCGGATGCTTGCCGCCCGGTATCACGAGCGACTGAGCGGCGTGGCGGGCATGTGTTTGCCTCAGGATCCTCCGTACGGGACGACCACCTTCCAGTCCTACTCGGTGACGCTCGACGAGTCCTATCCGCTCTCGCGTGATGAGGTGACGGAGTACCTGCGGCAGCGCGGCATCGCGACGAAACGTGGCGTGATGGCGGCCCATCGAGAGCCGGCGTTTCGAGGGCACCCGCACATCCCGCTCCCGATTACGGAGCACCTGACCGACCAGTCCCTGATTCTTCCCCTCTATCACGAGATGGGTGAACTCGATATCGACAGAGTTGTCGGGTGCATCCGCGCCATCGCAGCCGATTGAAATCCTCTTCGAGACGAGGCTCGGGCAGGCAGGTGCTCTTGTTGATCGCCTGATACCATCGGCTGATGGAAGACAATACGAGATTCTTTCCGGAGCAAGAGGCCCAAGATCTCCGTCACATTCGTAGCGAGATATTGCGGTATCGGAGCACCTTTCTGATGAACGACCGTGAGCGTGCCGCGTTTCTCGGGCTCCCGGAGGGCTGCCGCATTCGCGAGAATGCGAAGATCTTGAATCCGGAAGGATTCAAGTGCGGTACCGGTGTCTGGATCGGAGAGGGAGCCATTCTCGATGCTCAGGGCGGCCTGGAGATCGGTGACAACACGCAGATCGGCCTTTCGGTGATGGTGTGGAGCCATACAACCCACAAACAGGCTCTTGCCGGAGAGACGGGGAAGAGCAAGGAGCTGATCCAGTACTCGCCAACGAAGATCGGCCGCAACACATTCATTGGTGGTCCGAGTGTGATCGGACCAGGAATCACTATTGGAGACGGCGTCATCGTGTCGCCTCTCAGCTTCGTGGAGCGCGATCTTCCGGACGGTTCGGTGTTCAGCAACAACCGGCTCCGCAGGGAGAGCGAACGGCTCATTGAGTCTTTGCAGACTGAGGTTCGAGCATTGCGCGCCGAGGTTGCTGATATGCGCGAACTGGTTGCCAGAGGTCGAACCTAGGTTCGAACGAGGATCCCGACGCCCGTCAAGATGGCGATGATCCCCACCCAGCGCATCGCGGTGACATCTTCGCCCAACCAGAACTTGCCGATCNNGACGACCCCGAGCCAGAATTTCCAGGTTGCGATCAGACGGCCGAGCTGGCGGAGTGCGACGTCGGAGGTGAGTTCGAACCCGCCGATGTCGGTGAGGGCGCTCCGCCACAGCAGGAGGCCACTGATTCCCAGCGTGATCGAGATGAGGATGAGGACGACTGGACGGATCATGCGCGGTTCTTTTGGGCGGACGGGTCTGTGCAGCCTAGCCTGCTCTCAGGGGAGATCGCCGACGGAATGAGAATCACGACCACGGGGTGGGCCGCTCGTTCGTGACGTCTCTCCCATCTCTATGGAATGACGTGAACCCATGCTCCTGCGTTGAGATGACTTCGACCGCTCGGGGTCCTGATCGTTGCCGTCGTTCGGCTGGCCGCTGACCACGTTCTGACCCGCTACTCCCGGGTCTTGAAGCGATTGCCGATGTAACCCATGTGTTCGAGGTGCAGGATGATCCGGTTGGCAGCTTCGTCTGGACTTGTGTCGGTGGTGTCGATCACGACGTCGGCGTCTGTCGGCTCCTCGTAGGGATCCGAAACACCGGTGAACTCGTCGATGACTCCTGCCCGGGCCTTCGCATACAAGCCCTTGCGGTCCCGTTGCTCGCAGACCTCGATCGGGGTCGCCACATGGACGAGCAAGTAGCCGCCCTCCTTCTCGATCAGGCGGCGATTCTCGTCCCGCACCGCTGCGTACGGTGCGATCGGGGCGCAAATGGCGATGCCGCCGTTCTTCGTGATCTCCGAGGCAACGAAACCGATGCGACGGATGTTGAGATCTCGATGTTCTCGCGAGAACCCCAACTCCGACGAGAGGTTCTTCCGAACGATGTCACCGTCCAGCAAGGTGACCGGACGTCCTCCAATCTCCAATAGCTTCACGAGGAGCGCCTTGGCGATGGTCGACTTGCCTGCACCGGAAAGCCCCGTGAAGAACACGGTGACCCCTTGTCGGTAGCGCGGCGGGTGGGAGCGGCGCAGCTCTGCCGCGACCTCCGGGTACGAGAACCATTCCGGGATCTCACGTCCGTCGGTCAAACGTTGGCGCAGCTCGGTTCCCGATATCGATAGTGTGCGAGTGCCTGATGGCACTTCATCGAGTGGCAGGTATTCGTCGAGGTCCTCCACGTACACCATCATTTGGAACGGCACCATCTCGACCCCGAGCTCCTTCTCGTGACGCGCCATCATCTCTTGAGCCTCGTAGGGCTCATAGAAGGGAATTCCTGACGAATCCGATCCGGGCCCAGCGTGATCGCGTCCAACGATGAAGTGCGTTGCACCGTGGTTCTTGCGAATGATGGCGTGCCACAGGGCCTCGCGGGGTCCGCCCATGCGCATGGCCAGCGGAAGAAGTGCCAGGAGCGCGGTGTGGCGAGGGTACCGGTCCATGACCGCCTGGTAGGCCCGCACCCGCGTGTAATGGTCGACGTCGCCGGGCTTGGTCGTACCCACGACAGGATGTATCAGGAGATTGGCTTCAACACGACGAGCGGCGTTTCGAGTGATTTCGACGTGAGCGCGGTGCAGCGGATTGCGGGTCTGGAAAGCAACGACTTTCGACCAGCCGAGCCTGGTGAGCCTCGCCCGTACTTCCCGGGGCGTCATGCGAAGTGGTTTGAAGTCGTAGTGGGCCGGGGCGGTGATACCTTCGATCGTCCCACCTACATAGTGTGAGTGGGTCGCTTGGAGCAGGTGCGCGACGGCGGGGTGCTCCGGATTCTCGGTTCCGAACACTCTGTGAGCCTCGGCAGCGTGGTCGGGTCTCCACACATCTCCGACGGTCAGAACGGCCAACATGACACCTTCCTGGTCCCGCAGTGCCAACTTGTCATCCGGCTCCAGGTTCGAGGCGGTTTCGTCGGACACGTCCAGCGTGATTGGAAGTGGCCACAACGCGCCATCTTCTCGGCGCATCTCAGAGCACACCAGCTCGTACTCCTGTTGTTCCATGAATCCTCGCAGCGGCGAGAAACCGCCGTTGAGCAGGAGTTCGAGATCGCAGATCTGGCTATCGGTCAGGTTCCAAGACGGGAAGTCACGGGATGCTCGCTTGAGTTCCTCGTTCCTATCGCTCGGGACCATCAGGTCGACCAGCGTGCCACCATGAGCTGCGATGAGATGGTCTGTCATTTCGGTCTCCTTGCCGCAGAAGAGCTGCGGTCATTCGGCAATGGACCGAGCTTTATGGAAGAGTATCGAATGGGTTTCCCAGGGACCAGTCGAACTAGGCTCGCGTGCAAGAGGAGGCGCATGAACGTCGAACAAGCTGCGGTCAACACGATCAAGGGCCTGGCGATGGACGCCGTCCAGAAGGCCAACTCCGGCCATCCCGGGATGCCGATGGGCATGGCCGACCTGGCGGTTGTCCTGTGGTCGAAGTTCCTTGTCGTCGACCCCGGTGATCCGACCTGGATCGATAGGGATCGTTTCGTGCTGTCCAACGGCCACGGTTCGATGCTGCTCTACTCGCTGCTCCATCTCGCCGGATTCCCGCTGACTCTGGACGACTTGAAGAGCTTCCGGCAGTGGGGATCGAAGACGCCCGGACACCCCGAACGCGACCCGGAACTGGGCATCGAGATGACCACGGGTCCGCTGGGCCAGGGTTTCGCTACGGCAGTCGGCCTGGCGATCGCCGAGGAGCACCTGCGGGCACGGTTTGGTGAGGATCTCATCAATCACCGCACGTTCGCATTCGTGTCCGACGGCGATCTCATGGAAGGCATCTCCGCTGAGACGGCCTCCATGGCCGGACACCTCGGGCTCGGCCGGCTCGTCTACTTCTACGACGACAACGACATCTCGATCGACGGATCCACCGACATCACGTTCTCCGAGGATGTACCGGGCAGGTTCGCTGCGGTCGGCTGGCACACGCTGGAGATCGACGGTCACGACCGACCGGCCATCGAGGAAGCCACGAGAGAGGCGCTGTTGTTGGGTGACCGGCCCAGTCTGATCGTGGCGCACACCCACATTGCTCACGGGGCCCCGACGAAGCAGGACACCGCAGCATCGCATGGCTCACCGTTGGGAGAAGAGGAGATCCGGGCGACCAAGGAGGCGATGGGCTGGCCTCCCGACGAGGCGTTCTACGTTCCCGGTGAGGTCTACGAGTTCTTCTCGAATGCGATGGACCGGGGCAGACATGCGCGCCGCTCGTGGAGCGAGCGGTCCTCGGCTTTGATCGAGGCGGATCCGGATCTCGCGGCCAGATGGGCGGCTCATTTCGATCCCGGGCCGGTGACGCTGGACGATCCCGGTTTCGAGGTCGGGAGTTCGATGGCGACCCGTTCGTCGAGCGGCAAGCTGTTCGATCAGATCGCCGACAAGGTGCCGGGCTTCATCGGAGGAGCGGCCGACCTGGCCGCCTCGACCAAGACCCACATCTCCACCTCGGGGTCATTCAGCCGGGACGATCGGACGGGGCGCAACATCGACTTCGGAATCCGGGAGCACGGGATGGCGGCGATCGTCAACGGCATGGCCGTCCACGGCGGGCTCCGCCCCTACGGGTCGACGTTCCTGGTGTTCTCCGACTACATGCGGCCGGCGATTCGCCTGGCGGCGCTGATGGAGGCGCCGAGCATCTGGGTCTTCACCCACGATTCGATCTTCCTCGGCGAGGATGGTCCCACCCATCAGCCGATCGAGCATCTCGCCTCGCTGCGGGCAATTCCGAACCTGTGGGTGATCCGCCCGGCAGACGCCACTGAGACGCTCGAAGCATGGGAGTTGGCGCTGAACCGGGTCGATGGTCCCACGGCGTTGATCCTCACGCGGCAGAACGTACCAACGCTGGAACGGCCGAGGGGGGGCGTTGTACGCGGCGCCTACGTGGTGCGCGACGGATCGGATGTTGTGCTCCTTGCCACCGGCTCTGAGGTGAGCATGGCGCTGGAGGCGTCGAGGCTCTTGGCCGAGGAAGGTGTGTCCGCACGTGTGGTGAGTATGCCGTGTTGGGAGGCATTCGACGAACAAGGCGTCGACTACCGTAATGAGGTTCTCGGCGACGGTGCGCCGATTGTGTCCCTCGAAGCAGGTTCGACTTTTGGATGGGACAGATATGCCGATGCGAGCATTGGAATTGACGGATTCGGGGCGTCGGCACCGGCTCATGTGCTTGGCGACCGATTCGGGTTCGTTCCGGAGTCTGCTGCGCGTCGGGCACTTGATTCGTTCTGATCCATTGGCGGAGGAGCGGTGTAGAGGCGTTCTCCAATCCCCTCCTGGATACCTGGAGTTCTCGTGAGCCAACAGAGGAGGAAAGGACCAAACGTTGTCACCGCGATGTTGTACGAGTTCAGGGTGGCTTTGGAGCGGACTCCGATACGTGTCGGACGTCGGAGGTCCCAGCGATAGCGCAATTCCCGACTCCCGCATGGACCTCTCGTGAGGGTGGTGATCGTCCGCAGAGGGGCGTCGCAGCCGGCATGTGCACACTGCGGTTGGGGTCCGGGTCAGCCGACGGGAGATTGCGAGTAATGGCGATTGGATCGTAATGTTGCGCTCTGAATGTCCAAGATCACATCACGGCTGCGAAGCCGACTGAATCGTCTGGTCGAATACGTGACCAGCCTCTGGCAGAGGCGAGAGTTCGCTGTCTTCCTCGGGCTGGGCAACCTCAAGGCCAGAAACGCAGGAACGGTACTCGGCATCCTGTGGTGGGTCCTCAACCCGCTTCTCATGGGTGGCGTCTACTTCCTCATCTTCGGCCTGATCTTCCCCGGATCCAGGCCTTCGGATTTCCTGATCTACCTCATGTGTGGAATGTTCGTGTTCCACTTCACTTCGCAGGCTCTCACGGGAGGGGCGAACGCCATTCTTCAGAACGCCAAGTTGTTGGCGAACCTGCGATTCCCTCGATTGGTGTTGCCGATTTCGGCTCTGATCGAGTCAACAGTCGGGTTCGTCGTATCGTTGGGTGTGCTGGTTCTGATCGCGATTATGACCGGCACGCCGGTCTTGAGTGTGAACAACCTGCTGTTGCCGGTGATCGCTGTACTCCACATAGTCTTCAATCTTGGTCTCGGTGCCGCCACAGCCCGCCTGGCAGTTCCGTTTCGGGACATCAACAATTTCATCCCCTACCTCGTGCGGATCTGGCTGTACCTCTCGCCGATCATCTGGCCGCTGACGATGCTCGAGACTGCCCCCGACTCCACGAAGGCACTTGTCGCACTGAATCCGATGTATGCGATAATTGGGGTCTATAGAGCGGCCCTGATAGGCTATCCATTCGATCCAAGCCAGCTCTTCGTTGCTGCCGCTTGGTCTCTGAGTGTTGGTGCCATTGGTATCGCAGTCTTCGTGAAACACGAGGGACATATGGTGAGGTACCTGTGACTCGCCCTGCGATCTTGGTCGAGAACGTTGGAGTGAAGTTTCGGCCCTACGTGGACAAGAAGCCAACCTTGCGACGCTCCTTCGCGTCGTTCCGAATGCGTGCCCACGAAGAGGTCGTTGCTCTCGACGACGTCACATTTCGCGTTGAGAGGGGCGAGGCCTACGGTGTGATCGGTCGCAACGGTGCCGGGAAGAGCACCCTGCTGCGGGTGATGGCGAGGACCCTCCGTCCAAACGAAGGGCGCGTTGTCGTGAACGGTACTGCGTCGACACTCCTTCAGCTTGGTGTCGGATTCAATGCCGAGCTTTCTGGCCGGCGCAACATCTATCTTGGGGGGTTGGCAGCCGGGCTTCATAGGCGCCAGATCGACGCAGTTTTTGATGAAATCGTCGAGTACGCTGAGTTGGCGCACGCGATTGATCGGCCTGTGAAGACCTACTCTTCGGGGATGTTCGCGCGATTGGCCTTCTCGGTTTCTCTGCATCTTGAGCCGGATATCATTCTTCTCGATGAGGTGCTCGCAGTCGGCGACGCCCAGTTCGCCCAGAAGAGTCTTGAGGCAATGCGGCAACTTCTGGATAGGTCCGGGACAATCGTCTTCGTCTCTCACTCACTTCCCAAAGTTGCAGAATTCTGTGATCGGGCCCTGTGGCTCGAAGCGGGCAGGGTGCGTTCCATCGGGCCCGCTGAAGACGTCGTGGCTCAATATCAGGAGTCGGCCCGGCAAACGACGTCCCCGACCTAGCGGCCACTCGCTGCACCGGACACTGCGGGTCGGACTCACCCTCGATTTGGGTCGACCCATCGCCGGTATTAGGGTGTTCGTATCTCGACCCCGAACAGCTGAAGGGCCTCTTCGAACTGTTTCAGGGTCGATGTCGGTGTCATCCTCGAGCGAAGCTCCATTGCGGCGTTGGCTGCGGCAGATTGATACAGGCAGGGATCCCGCAGCAGAGCAGAAGCCAAGAGACAAGCCTCATTGAAATCGCCATCGGTGTAGAGCATCTCCGCCGGCACTATCTCCGGTAGTGCGCCGACCGCCGGGGCTACGACTCTCAATCCGGAGGCCAGTGACTCGGCAGCGGACATGCCAAAGGATTCATCTCTCGAGGTGCTGAGGCAGATCCCCCCAGCCGCCGCGGCGCTCCGAAGCAGGGCCGGCATCCGTTCGTACTCAACACGCGGAAGCCACTCAGTCTTTTGCCGTAGCCTGGAGCGATTGATCACCGTTCTCAGGACGTGTCGAACCCTGTCTGTGCCGGCCGAGTATCCGCCGACCAATACCGGTACGACGTCTACCTCCTCGTCAAGCTCCTTGACAACTCTGTCGAGTAGCTCGAGAGAAGCGAGGACTCGTTTGTGACCGTCGAGCTTCCCGACCCAGATGATGGGTCTTGCGTCGATTCGCCGACGGACATTCTGCTCGACCGACTCAAACCAGTGGTCATCCAAGCAGTTGCCCACAATCGCAATCGGCAGAATCGATCCGATGGTCGTCTCGCTGACCTTCTTTCTCATGTACTCGGACACTGTGACTATCCCGCTGAGACCACTGTCGGCGTCGAGCTGGTTCAGATACGAGAAGTTCGATGTCGTGGTGTGCACTTCCAGGATTGCGATGCCTTGTTGTCCTGCGTTCTGCCAGTCGGTGATCATTGCAGGGGCGTCGATGATCACTGTGAGATCCGGATTGAACTCGCGCAGGTAGTCCACACGGGATCCCCTATTGGGGAGGGCTATCGCCGTTCTGTCTGGGAACTGCTCTGTGACTCCGAGGTCGTGCTCGAAAAGGAACCTGATCTCAAAACGGTCACTGAAGTGCGGGTACCGGTTGAGCAGCTGGGTGGCGACGCCGCCAAGCACTCCGAACCGATACCCAAAAAGCACCTTTGGCTTCATGAGAATCCGAGGTTCAGAAGGTAATCAGCCATGGGGGGCGATGATGTCTGGTCCGGACAAGCTCGGCGGTAGGCTTCTACACGTCGTTCCCATGTCTGGTCGGCCAACCACTCACGGTGGTCATGTCTCTGCAATCGGCTGAGCGTTACTCTCTTGATGCCTTCGACGAACTCCTCGGGTGATTCGGTGACCGTGGTGTTCGGGTATGACTGAAGTTGAGGTAGGTAGCTGGCCAGAACCGGGAGACCGAGGTGAAGGTATTCGTACAGTTCGATCGGGTCAGCCGAGTCCGCCAGAGGTCCGAATCGGAACGGGAGAATCGCCGACTTCCAACGCGAGGTGGTTTCTGCTAGTTCCTGCCACGAAAGGGATCCGAGCAGCTTCACATTGTCGGGGAGGGGTTCGCTGGGCCGAGTCCAGTCTCCGCATAGCTCGAACTGGATACCGGGATAATGCTTGGCGGAGCGGACGAGAAGACTCCAGTCAAAGCTCCGACTGGGCTGAAACGCAAAGTGACCCACCACCGGCAGATCCTGGGCGGCCACAGGTGGTGGCCCCGGAAAGGCGGGGTCATGCCCGTTGGGGCTGACAGCGACGCCTCTCTGCGCCAGGGTCTCGAGTTTCAGCGCTAGTGGGTAGGAAACTGCCGATACGAGGTTTGCGGTCCGAGCGACATACCACTCGAACTCCACCTCGTACCAGGGGGCTCCGCCAAGACGAGCCAATTCCTCCCAATCAGTCTGTGCGTCATATATCACGCGCCAGTTGTGTTGGCGTGCATAGACGATGTAGCGCACCATCAGCTCGTGCGGCATGGCGACATGGAGGACCTTTTTCTTGGCGCCGAAGTCGGCTCCCAGTAGAAGGGGCAACAAGCGGGTTGTCATGTCGATGGAGCACTCGAGTAGAAGTGGGCGGTCTGGTGACTCGGCAACCGCTCCGCCCTTGGGTTGGTCGCAGCTGTAGAACACCGGGCGGGCAATTCTCGTCAAGATACGCCGTCGCCAGTTGACCTGATCGGCCAAAGCGACCTTTGGCATAGGACGAGTCGTCGGAGACGATGATCACAACATCGGGCCCGTCCGCCACCCGAGCCCTTTCTACCCAGCGGTCGAAAGCCGCTGTCAGTTGGCTGAGCTGGTCCTCGAGCCTTTGCTTTCGCTCCTTGTCTCTTGCGGCGAGTTCGGTTTCAGCGGTGGCGGATCCTGACGGTTTGGCAACTCGACTCCGGTCGCGCAAGCGAAACACGATTCGCATCACACGCCATGACCTGCTCTGTTCAGCTACCCGTGATCGGAGCGTTGGCTTCACCGGCAGCATTATCCCCCAACAAGACTGTCGGCGCACGACTGATTCCTTTGGACCTCTCATCGATGACGAAGGTGGACCTCCCGCTGATCGCGTCGCCGTAGGACTTTGGAGCCTTGATGGAGACTTGCCAAACGGGTCGGTGTATGCAGCGCCGCATTCATCATAGGTGACCTCACTTGAGGGACCGTCCGAGCTTGGTTGCACTATCGATCGGGCGCCCAGCCTGTCGGCTACAGCTATCCGATCAGGACCGTCGAGTTGCCGACGTCCCCGTGAGCATTGAGATCCGACCATCCGGACTGCCCGATTGGGCTGCAATCCTGGCTACAGTGCGGCGGGTGCCACCCACCGACACTTCGCTTCGGCCGGACGTGTTCATTGCAGCTCTTGGTCGTTCCGGAAGCACGTTGCTCGCGAATCTCCTGACGACGCCGCCAGGCCGTTGGGTGATGATTGAGCCGCGGGTTGCAGACAACACGACTGGCTTGGACTTGATCCAGCAGGCGATCAGCTTCGGATTGCCTGTCTCTGTCGATGAGTGGAGCCGCCACGAAGGAGAGTCTCACCGAGAGCGGTTCCATCGTGTTTTCGGCGATCGGCTGCGACAGCTGGATCGGTGGGGGCTGAAAGAAGTGAGACCGGATCTTCTCCTTCCCAGCTATCGGCTGCTGCGACCAAGGAAATCGATCATTCTCGTCCGCGATATTCGCGATGCAGCCGTGAGCCTCGTCGAAAAGACAGAACGGGATGCGGACCCGCGATATGACGAGACGTGGATCCGCAGGTACCTGACCTCATCGCCGGCAGCCGTTCTTGCCCTGCTGGATTCAATCGGCCGGCGTGATTGCAGAGTCGTGCGCTACGAGGAGCTCGTCGTCGATGCACGAGCCCGTAGCGATCTCGCCTCCTGGCTCGATTGGCCCCTTGATGGCGATCCGAAGCGACACTTGGCAGAGATATACAACCGCGCCAGAGAGGCCATTCTGCATGCCGGTGTCGTCACAGACAGAGCGCTGAGAAGACGGACCCTGACGACGAGCCCTCGCGCGATCGAGATCGCGAATTGGGCAGCTGTTGAGAATGTCGAGTTCCAACGACGTTTCGGATACACGCTGTGACACGACCAACCTGCCGCAGATGGGCGGACGGGGGTGTGGAATCGCTCTGGTGTGTGACGCAGCTAGGCGGGAAGCTAGTTTCGTGCGAGATCGAGAATGAGGGCAACCAGTTGCTCCGCGGTGTGCCGTCGGCTGAATCGACTGGAGCGAGGGCGAGATCGATCGCGATCGTTCTGGTACTCCTCGACGAATCGAGTGGTGCCTTCCGGGGTGTTCTCGCACCAATAGACCCCCTCCTGGTCTTCCAGGATCTCTGCGAGGGCCCCCATGCCCGGCTTGCCGTTCGTGCACAGGAGTATGTCAATATCCATCGCAAGATAGTCAAACAGCTTCGTGGTTGTTTCGAAGTTTTGCTCGGAGAGAAACACAACCCCGATGTCGGCTCCTCCCACAACACCGAGAGAACTCTCGTACGGCAGCGTGCCATGGGTGACCACAGGTTCGGCGTTAAGGAGTTCGGCATCAACTCCTCCTGCGTTGCCGATGTGGTGGAACGTGTGCCGATCGGGATCGAGGGCTGCTATGAGGTGGGCGGGTGTGCCATAGTGGTAAAAAGACCCAGCATGGACGAAGTTCGTTTTGTCTGGCGAAAGCGGAACGCGGTTGACCGAATCCAGAACACGCTCGTCGAAGCCGTTGGGAAGGATGACGATTTCGGCACCTGACCCGCCTTCGACCAAGCCGGCGCAATGCTCATTCACGACCGAAATCGCATCCGCTTGGAAATTCAACCCTCGCTCTGCGTACCGCACGGCCTCGCGCTCTTCGCGGCTATACAGGAATCGAGGGTTGTTGGCGAAGGGATCTCGGTAGTCAAGCACCACTCGTGCGTGCCAGCGGCGCTTGGCGTATGCGGCAAAATCGAAACACGAGAACGGATTGCCTGATATGACCACGACATCGTATGTCTGTTCAGCCGTATCGAAGTGCTTCTCGAGGGCATACCGCCAATAGAACGAAAGCGTGTTGAAGGATGTCGCGTCTTGGCGCTCATTGGCTACGAAGTCGGCAGCCCATGCCGGGAAACGATTGTCTCCGTCAAGGAGACTCGCGGTATGGAGGTCGGGAACAACATGGATTCCTTCGCGGCTTTCTCCCCAAGCCGTCGCCGTTGCGAGGTGGACGTCTAGGACACCTTCCGAGAGGTTCGCCAGCTCTTCGAACCAGTAGTTGGGACGTTGCACGCCAACGGTGCGGCACGGACCAGAGAAGTAGGCGACGATTAGTACCCTCACCACGCTTTTGTCGGCAGAAGGCGCTGGAACGGATCGGTCACCCCACACTGAGGTTGGGGGTCTACTCATTGAGCGTTGTCCGAGTTGCGTCGCTTCGCGTAGCTCATGCAGCGTCGTCGCTGCTGCGTACGGAGCGAAGTAGTTGGTGCGGAACTCGTCTTCGAGCGACGGCTCTGCAAACAGCATGGCTTGGGCGTTGCCGATGATCGCGAATTCAAGCGGGGCGCTGAAGCGTTTGGGTGCCTCTGTGAATCGGAGACAGTATTGAAGGCCTAGGGACGCTGCTCCAAGCAACATCAACTCTCTTAGTGGATGATCGTAGTCAACGACAAAGAGCGCCTCTTCTCCGACCTTCGCTTGCAGCCAAGCGACGGTCGCCACCCAGCCGTCGTCGTGATCTCCGCCGACGCTGAAGAGTGTGAACTTCGAAGACGGAAGCTCACACTTCGACGGAGGACCGTCGATGGCGGAGACATTGGCCACCCAAACTGATGATTCGGCTACCCACACGCGATAGACCGGACCTGCTGGTGTCGATTCATCACCCTCCCAGTCCTGGGATACCAGGACAATTGGGCAAGCTTCAGGCATCGTGCCGCCCCCCTGGCCGTGTGACTCGGCTGAAAAGCGCCAGCTCTCGGTCAATGGTCTGATCGAGTCCACACTGTCTTCGGACCCGGTTCGCTGCGTTGTGCGAAAGCCTCGCGAAACGCTCTGGGTCGTGGCAGATGTCCCAAATCGCTTCGGCAAAAGCGACAGGGTCATCCGGGCGGGCGAGAACGCTACTTTCAGAGTCGGTGTATTCAGGGATAGCCGCCACGTTATTCGTGATGCACACGAGTCCACTCGCCATGGCCTCGCCCATGGAAACACCCTGAGTGTCAAACCGACTCGGGCAGAGAAACACGCCGTGAGTTGCGTGGAGTGAGGCGATCTCCTCCGCTGCCAAATGCCCTTCCTTGACGTCCACATTTGACAGGTAGCTGACCCGATCTGTAAGTGGTTTGAAGTGCTTGCCGAATCCCCTAATGGTGAACGCGAGATCCTCAAACCCATCACGATTGCGAAGGAGGTTGATTGCATTGATGGCGATATCGTTGGCGTAGTTGTGATTGGAGAACGCCCGTATCAACAGTATGCGTTTCGCCTGATCCGGAGTCTTCTGCAGGTAGCGGAAAACCCGTCCGTCGATGAAGTTCGGAATGACGTGGCTGTTCCTGGCGCTCCTCCCAGTGTCCTCTTCCGCAATAGCCTTGAGAAAGTCGGAAACGAATACCTTCGTCGAGAGAGAATCGGCTATGCAGTCACCTACAGCGGCGAGTCGTTGCCGGTTGATTGCGTCTAGTCTCTTCTTGAGTCGCGCAAGCTCACCGGTTGTGTAGTTGAAGTATAACCGTCGATAGTCGCGTGCGTCGTATCCGTGAAACCAGTGAAACTGCCGATCCGGTTCCACGACCTCGCTGAGAGCGGCGAGCGTCTCTGGAGACGGCGAATGTGTGAGAAACGTGTCCACCCTCGGCGCAAGAAATCTCAAGAAGAACCCCAGGTCGGAGGGAGGAATGCGCAGCACTTGGAGTATCTGGCTTTCGCTCAGGACGGGTTCGGTATTCGCCGGGCTGCTCTCGACTACGAGCACCGAATGACCCCTCAGGGCGTACTGTTGGACGCGTGTTTGGACGAACTCTCCTCCGTAGACCCGCGTGCCTCCCGGGAAGGTGGGGCAGATCAGGGCCGACCGATAGCGGGCAGACTTCGGCAGAGGGTTTGCCGGGGTCGTAGGTGGTTCTTGAATAGTCTTCTCCGGCAAGGCCGAGCGTCGCGGGTATCGCCGCCCGAGAAGCTTCTCGGCAGCTTTTCGCCTCACCGAGCGAGGAACCAGCGTGACGATCAGCCTCTTGGTGACCTTGTTTGTCGCGAGTTGGTTGGCGAGAGCCTTGATGTTGTCCTTTGCCCATCTGCTGAACGACCGCCGAGCGAGGCTATCGATCTGTGAGCGGACAGTTTCGGCCAGGAGGCCGAGTTCGATCTGATTCGCTTTCGCCCTTNNCCAGTACTTCGATCTGTGTCGCGAGCTGCTCGGAGCTGGCGAATGACTGCGCCGAGAGTGAGTCCATGCGATCAGCAATTGACTCGGCGAGTTCCCGGGCGGTGATTGCCAGCCGGTCAATGCGTGCTCCATTCTCTCGCACGTCTAGGCCGATTGGCACAATCGACTCTGTGATCTGATTGGCGAGCCGCTCAAGCCGGCCCTGCAGCATCCGTAGCCTTGCTTCGTTGCTGGCGATGGCGGCAGCGAGGTTCCGCTGCACGTTTGCCGCAATATACGGAGAAAGAAATCCTCGCCTCTCATCGGGCACAAAGATCCAGTTGGCGGATCGTCCGAGGATCTGTGCCGGACTGTACGAGAGATCGGCGAAGAGTGAGGCGATGCTCGAGAGGCCGGGGCCCCGATGGCCTTCGACAACGCAGAGCGGGCGGTCGCGGTCCAGGATGGCTCGAGCTCCGAGCAGAACATCCAACTCGCTTCCTTCGACGTCGACCTTTATCAACGCGACGGTTTCATCGGCCGGGATGACGTCGTCAAGCCTCCGTAGCTCGACGGTGTTGTCGGGGTCGGTGCCAATGGATACGACACGAGTCTGGCCCATGTTGTCGCGGTTCTCTTCAATGGAGGCTGTCCCGGGTTCGGAGTGGAGCCCGTAATCGTGGATAGTGACCTGTTCGGTCAGCCCATTCGCCGCAACGTTCATCCGCAGCAGATTCAGGTTCGTTCTCGAAACCTCAAACGCGTGGGTGCGTCGTTCCATGATCATTGAGAAGAACACGGTGTGATTGCCGAGGTTTGCGCCAGCATCGATCACAACGCCTTCCCAGAGCGGAAGCCGGCTGACAAAATCTAGCAGATCTGACTCGTAGAATTGACTCTCGGTCTTGATGAGCTTGAAGATGTACTCGTCGTCATGGAGGCCGTAGATCGTGACAGTCCGACCGTGAGTCTCGAACGTGGTGTCGGGCGTGGTGTCGGGCAAGGCCATCAAGCTCGGTCTTCTACTCGGCGAACGCGGTCGAACCTCGATATGGAGGGTGCCTAGCGACGCCGGGTAGCCTAGCGAAACAAGGTGTCTTGGGCCAAGGCCCGGAATCGGCTCGAGCAAGTCCCTGGTGTGCGAGGTCTTTTCCCAATGGATTGCCAGAATCGCTGATCGGTGTGGTCGAATGGTTTCGCGGCATTCGGCTACCGTGTATGACGTCTCGCGGCCGCTGATTCACACGGGCAACGCGTCTTTTGTTTCGTCAGTCCAATTGCACCTGTGCCATTGTCCGTTTCGCCCGATGTTAGAGTACCGGCGTGTCCGAGCTCGTTGACGAATCAGCTGATGTCTCGCAGGATGCCTCTGTCGGGGAAGCCGTCAGAATCTGGCATCTTGCTCAAGTCCGTGAACGTGCCGCTATTGGTGAAGGCACGGTCATCGGTCGTGGCGCCTACATCGACCACGACGTCATTGTTGGTCGCAACTCGAAGATCCAGAACTACGCGCTTGTGTACAGCCCTGCCGAGCTTGGAGCCGGTGTCTTCGTAGGCCCGGCCGCTGTACTCACCAACGATGTCTTCCCGCGTGCCGTCACTCCCGATTTCGAACTCAAGGCGGTGGACGACTGGGAGCCTCTCGGCGTTCTCGTCAAAGACGGCGCCGCCATTGGGGCGCGAGCCGTCATCCTTCCCGGCGTCACCATAGGAGCCTGGGCAATGGTAGGGGCGGGAGCGGTCGTCACCGCCGATGTCCCCGATCATGCTCTTGTCGTGGGAGTTCCAGCTCGCAGAGTGGGATGGGTCGGTAGGAGTGGTCGACCCTTGATCCGTAGCGATGAATTCTGGGTGGAGCCCGGCACGGGCTATCGCTACGCCGAAACGAACGGTGAATTGAAGAGGATGGAATGATTCCGTTATCGCGACCGATCCTCGGAGAACAAGAGATCCAGGCCGTTGTTGACGTGTTGCGTAGCGGTCATCTCGCCTCGGGTCCCCAGGTCGCCGAGTTCGAGAAGGAGTTCGCCGACTACGTAGACAGTTCGGAGTGCGTTGCTGTTGGGTCAGGCACTGCCGCATTGCACGTTGGCCTTCTCGCCCTTGGTGTCGGCCACGGCGATGAGGTTATCGTGCCGTCGTTCACATTCGCTGCCTCAGCAAATGCCGTCGCGTTGACGGGAGCCAGGCCCGTCTTCGCCGATGTCGAAGACAGCTTTTATTCGATCACCGCCGATCTGGTAGAGCCGCTCATTACCGAGCGCACGGTCGCCGTGATGGCTGTGCATCTCTACGGTCATCCCGCTCCGATGAAGGAACTCGTCGAACTCTGCGAACGCCACGGATTAGCGGTCGTCGAGGACGCCGCACAAGCTCATGGAGCTACCGTCGACGGCAGGCCAGTTGGGTCCTTGGGGTCCTTCGGGGCCTTTTCGTTCTATCCAACCAAGAACATGACGACCGGAGAAGGCGGGATGATCTCGACTTCAGATCCTGACTTGGCTCGCACCGCTCGACTTCTGCGAAGCCAAGGGATGGAACAGCGATACGTGCATGAAATCGTCGGCCTCAATGAACGGATGACCGAACTGGAGGCGGCGATCGGTCGAATACAGTTGACGCGTCTTCCGGCGTGGATCGACGGCAGAATCGCCAACGCTGCGATCCTCAACTCCGCCCTCGACGGGCACGTGACGGTTCCGTCGACTGCTGACGGTGCCCGACACGTGTTTCATCAGTACACCATCAGATCTACGCGACGCGATGCCATCATGGCAGCACTGACATCTGCGGGGATTGGCTTCGGTATCTACTACCCCAAAGGAACCCATGCGCAGGCCCCCTACGCTCATTTGGGCGCGCAGCTACCCGTTACGGAACGAATCACGGAAGAGGTGCTGTCACTTCCTGTGCGCCCCGACCTAGAACCTCAGGAACTGGCCAGGGTGATTGAGGTTGTTTTGGAGTCTGTTGCATCGTGACCTTGCGAGTTGGCGTCATCGGACTCGGCATGATGGGACGCCACCATGCCCGGATTCTCCAGGCCATCGATGGCGTCGAGTTCGTTGCTGCTGCCGATGAACTCGGTGATCGGTTCGGCGTAGTAGGGGCGGCGCCGGTTGTGGACTCCTATGAGGAGCTCCTCGACTTGGGAGTTGACGCCGCCGTGATCGCTGTGCCTACCGCACAACACTGTGAGATAGGCCTTGCCTGCGCATACGCAGGTGTGCACGCATTGATCGAGAAGCCGATTGCAGCTACCAGCTCTGAGGCGCGGAAGCTTGTGACAGCCTTCGAATCGAAAGGCCTGGTCCTGGCTATTGGTCATGTAGAGCGATTCAACCCTGCTCTGCTCGAACTGAAGAACAGGCTNNAACAGGCTGGACGATGGTGCCCTGGGCGCCGTCTTCTCGATTTCGACTACCCGCATAGGCCCGTTCCCGGATCGGATCACCGACGTGGGAGTCATCAAGGATCTAGCTACGCACGACCTCGACATCGTCCGTTGGCTGGCAGGAGAAGAAATCGCCAAGTATGCGGGTTTTGTGTCGCACCAGATGGGCCGCGAGCACGAAGACCTTGTGAGTATCGCCGGCCAGACCGAATCCGGTATCACCGTCAACATCCAAACCAACTGGGTAACGCCCGTCAAGCGCCGGTCGGTCCTCGTGATAGGGCAAAGGGGAGCGTTTGAGGCCGATATGCTCACCAGCGACCTGACGTATTTCTCCAACAACGCAGTCCCGACGGAGTGGGATCATCTGGCAGGCATGCGAGGTGTGTCCGAAGGTGACATTGTCCGCTATGCAATACGCAAACCTGAGCCTCTCCGCACTGAGCTTTCCGCTTTCGTGTCGGGCGTAAGAACTGGCAATCTCGAAGGTTTCGCTACTGCTGCGGATGGTCTCGCAACCTTGATACTCGCCGAAAACATTCTGGGGAACTCGGTGTGACCGCGGCAGTCGTCGCTCTCGGTAAGATCGGGCTCCCCCTCGCCGTGCAATTCGCCCGATCCGGCGTCCGCACCTTCGGATCCGATATTGATGCTTCAACCGTCGAGCTGATATCTCAGGGAACCGTGCCTTTTCCCGGTGAGGCATTCCTGGCGGACTATCTTCCTGAAGTCATCAGTTCTGGAACACTCAGTGTTGGGACTGATACTTCGGCGGCTGTGGCTTCAGCCGATGTCGTGGTTGTAGTCGTGCCCTTGCTCGTGGACTCCGACGGTGTTCCCGCCTTCGACGCAATGGACTCGGCGACCAGGGACATCGGATCGTCGATGAAGCCAGGAACCCTCGTCGTGTATGAGACCACCCTTCCAGTGGGGACGACACGAGATCGGTTCGAACCCATGTTGGCCGAGATCTCTGGTCTCCGGATTGGCGAGTTTCTCGTCGCACATTCGCCCGAGCGCGTGTACAGCGGGCGCATCTTCTCCGATCTCAGGAAGTATCCCAAGCTCGTTGGCGGCACGAGCGAAGCTGCTGCCCAACGCGCCATCGAGTTCTACGAAAAGGTCCTCCAGTTTGACGACCGACCGGACCTCGATCGTCCCAATGGCGTGTGGGACCTGGGGTCTGCCGAGGCTGCTGAGTTGGCCAAACTAGCCGAAACGACCTACCGAGATGTCAATATCGCTCTCGCCAATGAGTTTGCCCGTTTTGCAGAGACAGCCGGAATCGACGTGCACGCTGTGATCGAGGCCTCCAATAGCCAACCTTTCTCGCATATCCATCGACCTGGCATTGCGGTTGGAGGTCACTGCATCCCGGTGTATCCCAGGTTTTACACCTCAGTCGATACCGAAGCCGTGTTGCCGGCAGCGGCGCGGGCGGTGAACCTTGCAGTTCCTCAACGAGCAGTCGCACGTCTGTCCGAGTCGCTCGGCGGACTCGCCGGGAAGACCGTTGTCGTATTGGGCGCGGCCTATCGAGGCGGCGTCAAGGAAACCGCCTTCTCTGGTGTCTTCGACACCGTTGCCGCTCTGAACCAGGCGGGTGCCATCCCAGTGGTCGACGACCCTCTTTACACGGCCCAGGAGCTAGGGGCCTTGGGCTTGACTCCATACGAACCTGGGTCTGCCGTGACCGGAGCCATACTCCAGGCAGATCACCCAGAGTATCTGTCGATGAGTTCGCAAGACCTTCCTGGGATTGTGGCGATGTACGACGGCCGGTCCGTATTGGATCCGGAGCGCTGGTCTGACATCAGTTTGCTTCGGATTGGTGTGGCCTAACTCGTCGGGCGCTGCTGTGCGGTCGGACATGCCTCCAGAAGTCGGATGGCCGCTTTCCTCCACCGCACATTTGGATAGATCAGGTTGTCTTATTGATGTACGTGGCATCTTTGCCGGTTCCTTGAGTTGCGATGCCCTTCGTGTGTGGCCGGTCGCTAGTTTTGGACGTTGACCCGGCGGGGGAATTCTATCGGCCGCCTGACGGGAGCTGTGATGAGGTTGCGTTCTTTCGGATCGCCGGTTTTTCGGCTGCTGGTCGCCTTGGCGGTGTTGGCTGGTGTGTTGTTCGTCCCGAGTCCTGCGTGGGCCGATCACATTGCGCAAACTGAGCTGATCTCGGTCGCTCACGGTGGTTGCCCCAGCAACGGCGACAGCTATGCACCGTCGGTCAGCGCCGACGGCACGGAAATCGCCTACTCCTCGGACGCGTCCGATCTGGTTGCCGGGGACACCAACGGCTCGCGGGACGTGTTCCTTTTCGACACGGTGACGTCGGCCACCACCCTGGTAAGCGTCGACACCGGTG
>JABAOG010005584.1_pt1 | contig 20410 bp, 27 predicted proteins | sample 7062131 | NCBI WGS metagenome assembly JABAOG01 (sample SAMN14538629, study PRJNA623070) | marine sediment metagenome | biome: marine biome [ENVO:00000428]; feature: marine pelagic biome [ENVO:01000023]; material: deep marine sediment [ENVO:00002113] | place: India: Arabian Sea | collected...
GCCATCATCTCCATACCGGAGAGTTGCTCGGTCGCCTTCATCAGACCAATTTCAGCGGTGAGTGCAGAACCGGCGCGGCCGGCGAACAACAGGGCGGTCACCACCGGACCCAGTTCACGCACCAGCGACAGGGCCACCACGGTGCCGAGCGACTCCTCCGCACCGAAATCAACCAANNNATGTAATAAAACAGCAGGTGGGCACGTCCCAGGCGCTCAAAAAAACCCAAGCCGCTCAGGCCCAGTCGCTGCAGCCAGTCAATCATCAGCGCACCCTCCCTTCACTGCCTGCAAGCAGGTCCTTGGCATAATCCTCTGCTGCATAGTGGAACGGAACCGGGCCATCGGGTAACCCCTGCAGGAACTGCTGCGCCCACTCGGAATCGGAGCGATCCAGCTCATCAGGGCTCCCCTGCCCTACCACCTTGCCACCGGAGAGCAGGTAGATATAATCAGATATCGCCGCCGTTTCCTGGACATCGTGTGAGACAACGATACTGGTGAGTCCCAGGGCATCATTCAGGCGACGAATGAGATTCACCAGTACCCCCATGGAAATAGGGTCCTGGCCGGTNNTCGTACATGATCATCATCGGGTCCAGGGCGATGGCGCGGGCCAGAGCCACACGGCGGGCCATACCGCCGGACAGCTCGCTGGTATCGAGATGGCGCGCGCCGCGCAGCCCCACCGCCTCGAGCTTCATCAGCACCAGGTCGCGGATCATCGATTCAGGCAGATCGGTATGCTCTCTCAGTGGAAAGGCTACGTTCTCGAACACATTCAAATCGGTCAACAACGCGCCGCTCTGAAACAACAATCCCATCCGCTTTCGCAGCCTGTAAAGCTTGTCACGGGAGAGCTTGTGCACCTCTTCGCCATCAACGCGGATGGTGCCGGAAAGCGGACGTAACTGGCCGCCGATGAGTTTCAGCAGCGTGGTCTTGCCGGTGCCGCTGGGGCCCATAATGGCGGTGACCTTGCCGCGCGGGATATCGAGATCTACCCCATCGAAAATCATGCGTGAGCCACGCGCGAAGCGCAGTCCACGGATCTCAACCAGAGGTGAACCGTCTTTTGGAGACATTACACCATCCCTTAGTGCTTATATGATATTGACGGCCGGTAACTTATACTGCCCGGCACAGTTATTTGCGAGCAAGTGTCTTCGAAAGAAACGCTCAGGTCAACCACTAAGAAGATTAAGAAACGTCTGCAGCTCCCGGAAAAAGGGTACCGTTTGCGGATTGGGTTCCACCATCAGCAACAGTTGCTGCACATTGGCGGCAGACTGCTCCTCAATGGTTATACGCAGAGATCGCAAATCGGGCCGCTGCGTGATCTGCAGGATGCGCAGCCCCTTTTCACGACAGTGCAGTTTTATATTTTCCTGCCAGCAAAGAGTAATCCCCAGGGCCGCCAGCCGTTCCGCCTGTACCGTCGATACCGGACGGTCGCCATACACCGCCCCAGGCAGGCAATCGACCAATGCCTCAAAAAGTTCACTCTCCACGCCCAGACCCGACTTAAAGATCCAGCCGCCCAGATGAGTGTTCACGGTGGTTTGCTGAGCAGCGAGCTCCAGCAGGCGGGTTGCCCCATCGGCATCGGCGATCTCCCAGTAGAAACGGAACCCTTCTGGAGCCTCCTGCAACCAATCGGCTGCGGTATCGATACTCGTTTTGGCCCAGTCCGCCGCAGGGATCACCAGGCTGGAGAACTCGTTGCTGTAATAGTCCAGCCGCCATTCCGAGGGCATCTGCTCGGGGTAGAAAGTTGACCAGGCGGGACTCTCCCACCCGTAGGCCGCAAGTTCTATCTGCATGAGCGCTCCTGACTGAGGTTATTCACGGAAGTGGAATCACTGAATCTATACCTGTCCTCCCGGCATTTTATGCAATCCCGGCGATCTCGGTTGAGGTTAATGATTTAATCAGTTAAGTATATCCGCCACTCGGGTAGAATAGCCGAACCACACTGATGAGTAACCCGAGGGGTAAACGGTGGGTAATGTTGTTCGCTTCAAACGACCCAGCCTGCAGGAAAAACACAGGGGAAAGAGCTTGTGCAAAAGCGGTTTTCACAAGTGGGAGGTGGTCAAGGGCAACCCTTTCGATGTCAAAACCGGCAAGCTGGTCACCCGTTACCGCTGCAGCCGTTGTGGTGCCACACGGGTCACAAGTCAATAAGCAGGACTTGATTCTCTACCCCAGCCCTCCCCATAATCGGGCCACTACAAAACTATTACAATTATCAAGGATCTTATTGTGTTTCAGCCAAGGACCTTCCTCATTCTGTTACTGACACTCTTGGGCAGTGGATGCGCCACGGTAGAGGTTGCGGATGAGCGCGATCCCTTTGAGGGCTTCAATCGTGCCGCTTACGCCTTCAACGATGATTTGGATAGGGTAATCCTCAAGCCTTTGGCTACCGGTTACCAGAAGGTGGTACCCGAACCGGTCAACAACAGCATTAGCAATTTTTTCAGCAATCTGGATGATGTGCTGGTACTGTTCAACGACCTGCTTCAGTTGAAATTAGAGCAGGGCCTGTCGGATTTTGGACGCATCGTCTTCAACACCACATTTGGTTTGGGCGGACTGTTTGACGTGGCCTCACATATGGACCTGCCCAAACACAACGAGGATTTCGGCCAGACTCTGGGCTATTGGGGGGTGAGTTCCGGCCCCTATCTGGTTCTGCCGTTTCTCGGTCCCAGCACATTGCGCGACGGGCTTGCCAAGCCTCTTGACTGGGAGCTGGAACCCATCTCGACCATTGACGACAACGAAACCTATTGGGCGACGCAGGGCCTCAAAGCGGTCGATACCCGCGCCGGGCTGCTTAGCGCCAGTCGGCTGCTAGAAACCGCCGCGCTCGACCCCTACGTCTTTATGCGTGATGCCTATCTGCAACGCCGAGAGAACCAGGTCTATGACGGTAATCCCCCGCAATCGGCCGAAGACGAGTTCGACCCGTTTAGCGAAGAATTCGATCCCTTATTCGATCCTGATGCCCCACCATCCGGTGATTCCGCACCCTGACAGGTACTTGCATTGTGTCCGAGCAACCGATTTAATGCCCACCTCTTTTGCCAACGCTGAATAATGGCCCTATGCTCTGGACCTCTATTATCGCAATCATCGCTGGTTTCAGCCTTCTGGTTTGGGGGGCTGACCGCTTCGTTATCGGGGCTTCCGCTACCGCTCGCAACCTGGGTGTCAGCCCGCTGATCATCGGCCTGACCATCGTCGGCTTCGGCACCTCGGCGCCGGAGATGCTGGTCTCGGCCATGGCCGCCTGGTCGGGCAATCCGGATATGGGCATCGGCAATGCCCTGGGCTCCAATATCACCAATGTCGGCCTGGTGCTGGGTGTTACCGCACTGATCGTCCCACTCAGCGTCCACTCGCAGACACTCAAACGCGAATTCCCCCTCTTGTTTGTGGTTATGCTAATCGCTCTGGCCCTGCTCCTCGACGGGGAGATGAGCCGCATAGACGGTTTTGTCCTGATGCTGGGTCTTGGGGCCCTGCTGTACTGGATGGTGGCACTCGGCCTGCGAGAGCGCCGAAACGGCGACCCGATGGCCAGCGAATACACCGAGCAAATCCCGGCCCACATGCCAATGATGAAGGCCATTTTTTGGCTGGTATTGGGGTTAATCATTCTGATGGCCAGCTCCCGTATGCTGGTCTGGGGAGCCGTCAATGTGGCCCAGTGGTTCGGCGTCAGCGACCTTATCATCGGACTGACTATCGTTGCTATCGGCACCAGCCTGCCTGAACTGGCCGCATCGATAATGAGTGCCCTCAAGGGGGAACACGACATTGCCGTAGGCAATGTGTTGGGTTCGAATATGTTCAACCTGCTGGCGGTCCTGGGTATGCCCGGGATAATTCATCCCAGCGTCACCCCGGCGGCAGTGCTGAGTCGCGATTTCCCCACTATGATCGGTCTGACGGTAGCCCTGTTCATCATGGGCTACGGCTTTCTCAAGCCGGGCCATATCACCCGGGCTGAAGGTGGCTTGCTTTTAGTCGGATATATTGCCTACCTGGGGATCCTGTATCATGACATCATTGCCTAAAGGGGAGCTGTTTATGTCAACCGAAACATTTCTCGTCAAGAACATAAAATGCGGCGGCTGTGTCAGTGCGATTGAAAACGGCCTGAAAACACTGCCCGGGATCGACAGTGTCGAAGTGACCATTGATGGCGGCAAGGTTACCGTAACCGGCAATGAACTTTCACGCGAACAGATCGCCGCAAAATTAAGCGAACTGGGCTATCCCGAGGACTGAGTGCGGACGATGAGCCGGAATTTTGACAAAGAAAAGCTGAAACAACTGGGCTCGGCGGTGCTTGACACCGAAGCCGAAGCGATCCTCGCCCTGAAGGACCGCGTCAATGAATCATTCGTCAGCGCCTGCGAATACATGCTGCACTGTGAGGGGCGCATTGTTGTCACCGGCATGGGCAAATCGGGGCATATCGGCGACAAGATCGCCGCCACCCTGGCCAGCACCGGCACTCCCGCCTTTTTCGTTCATCCGGGCGAGGCCAGTCACGGCGACCTGGGGATGATCACCCCCAAGGACGTGGTGCTTGCCCTTTCCAACTCTGGCGAGACCGACGAAATCCTGACCATCCTCCCGATCATCAAACGACTGGGAATCCCCCTTATCACCCTGACCGGCAACCCGAACTCCCGTCTTGCCCGCGCCGCCAACGCCAACATCGATGTCTCAGTAGCCNNGACTGGCCCCTACCGCGAGCACCACCGCCTCACTGGCCATGGGGGATGCACTGGCCGTAGCCCTGCTCGAATCCCGCGGATTTACCGAGGAAGATTTCGCCCGCTCTCACCCGGCCGGCAGCCTCGGTCGCCGGCTTTTGCTGCGCATCGAAGACCTGATGCACACCGGGGACAGTGTGCCGCAGGTCGGCGAATCCGCCACCCTCAGTGAAGCGCTGCTGGAGATGAGCCGCAAGGGGCTGGGCATGACCACGGTGGTGAATAAGGCAGGGCAGGTGATCGGTATCTTCACCGACGGCGATCTGCGTCGGCTTCTCGATCATGGAGAGGTCCAGATCAAAACGCTCGGCGTCGCCGATGTCATGCAACGCCAGTGCAGCACCATACAATCACACTTGCTGGCGGCCGAAGCGCTGCGCATCATGGATGACAAACGTATCAATGCCCTTCCGGTGACAGACGCAGACGGAATTCTGGTCGGCGCACTGAATATGCACGATCTGCTGCGTGCCGGCGTTGTATGAATACCCGAGACGAGAAACGAGAGAATAGATACGAAAGCCGGCATCACTTTACGATCTCTTATTGATCGCATCGCGAGCAGCGTGCCCTGAGCCTCTCATCTCTCGTCCCTGATTTTAGGTGAATGATTATGCAAGACCTTATGAACAAAGCCGCCTCCATCCGCCTGGTCATCTTCGACGTTGACGGTGTGCTCACTGACGGGAGTCTGTTTCTCGGTGACGACGGGCAGGAATACAAGGCGTTTAACTCTCGCGATGGCCACGGCATGAAAATGCTACGCTCCACGGGGGTGGAAATTGGCATTATCACCGGCCGCACCTCGCAAGTGGTCAGATACCGCATGGATAGTCTCGGAATCAAGCATGTGTACCAGGGCCAGGCAGACAAGCTTCCTGCCTTTGAAGAGCTTATCCAGCTGCTGGGCCTGCAGGCGGAGCAGGTCGCCTACGTCGGCGACGACGTCGTGGATTTGCCCATTCTGTTACGGGTCGGTCTGGCCATTGCCGTGCAGGATGCCCATCCCCTGGTCAAGCAACACAGCCACTGGATTACTCCCAACCCGGGTGGACGGGCTGCCGCCCGCGATGTGTGTGAACTCATCATGCAGGCCCAGGGAACCCTGGAGAGCCAGCTCGGTCACTATCTGCAATGAACCGTCGCACCCTCCTCCTCCTCTCCCTGGTGGCACTGCTGCTACTTGTCACCACCTGGCTATCACAAAAAGAGCGTGAGCCCGAGCCGGTAACGGAGGCCGAAGGACCGGTCACCAACTATTTTATTCGCGGCCTTGACGGCACCATCATGGGCGCTGACGGCAGACCCAGTCACCATTTGCAATCCGAGACGCTGCGGCATTACGCCGATAGCCAACGTGTTGAACTGGAGCAGCCCCTTCTGACGGTATTCCTCCCTGAGGGCGAACAGTGGCAGATAAAGGCCCAACAGGGCCTTCTGGATGATGAAAACAATCAAATCAGCCTCGAGGGTTCAGTAGTCCTGACACANNGGAAACCGACCGCTTGCAGCTTTATCCCGAGAACCGCTATGGTGAGAGTGATGCCCAGGTCACCATCAGTGCGCCAGGCGGGCGCATCAGAGGTGTCGGCATGCAACTCTACGGGGAGGAGCGTCGCCTGCTTTTGTTATCCAAGGTGGAAGGACACTATGACTCGACTATGCGCTAGCCTGATGCTATTGCTGCCAGGGTTGCTGCTCGCCCAGGAGGCCTCGCGCGAGCCGATCAACGTAGCTGCCGATCGGCTGGAGATGAGCAGCAAGAGTGGCCTCAGCACCTACCAGGGCAACGTCGAGATGCGCCAGGGGAGCATGCTGCTGCGTGCCGATACCCTGCAGCTCCATAGTAGTGGCTCAACACTGCAAAAAGCGGTCGCCCGCGGGACGCCGGCTCACCTCGAGAGAACCGACCCGCAAACCGGAGAGCTACTCAAGGCCGACGCGGCCTATATCGAATATCGCATCACGGACAACCTGCTGGAGATGAAGGATTCGGCCCACCTCTGGCGAGGCAAGGACGAGTTCAGCGGCGATCACATCATCTATGAACTGGACAACCGGGTAGTACGTGCCTTTGGTCAGAAAAATGGCAAGGAAGATGGCAGGGTACGCGTGATCATCCAACCCAACAGTGAGGAACGCCAGTGAGCCTGACCCTTGAAGCCGCCAACCTGGCGAAAAGCTATAAAACAAGGACTGTGGTCAAGGATGTCTCCATGCATGTGCACAGCGGCGAGGTGGTTGGCCTGCTCGGCCCCAACGGCGCAGGCAAAACCACCTGTTTTTACATGATCGTCGGCCTCATTCCCTGCGACAAAGGGCGTATCGTGCTGGATGACAAAGAGCTGACCCGTGAACCGATGCACCTGCGCGCCCGCGCCGGCGTTGGCTATCTTCCGCAGGAGGCCTCTGTATTTCGCAAGCTGACGGTAGGCCAGAACATCATGTCGATCCTTGAGGTGCGCAAGGAACTGGACCGCGAACAGCGCTACCACATACTCGAGTCTTTACTGGAAGAGTTCCATATTACCCATATTCGCNNTCCGGCGGCGAACGCCGTCGCGTAGAGATCGCCCGGGCTCTCGCAACCGAACCGCGCTTTATCCTGCTGGATGAACCGTTCGCCGGTGTCGATCCGATCTCGGTGGTAGATATCCAGGGAATCATCCAGCATCTCAAGGAGCGGGGCATAGGGGTGCTCATTACGGATCACAACGTACGGGAAACACTCGGCATTTGTGAACGAGCCTACATCATTGGTGAAGGCAAGGTAATTGCCGAAGGCGATCCCGATTCCCTGCTCAAAGATCAGCGGGTTCGCGAAGTGTATCTTGGCCACCATTTCCGCCTGTAGCACTCAGTTATACAAAATCTGTGCCATTCTTAAATCAGATGCGATAGACTATTCATGTCGCCCCTTGCGACGTCTTTACACAGGTTATGAAGCAGTCACTACAACTCCGTCTCGGCCAACAACTGACCATGACACCGCAGCTGCAGCAGGCGATCCGCATGCTGCAGTTGTCGACGCTGGAGTTACAACAGGAAATCCAGCAGGCTCTGGAATCGAACCTGATGCTCGAGGAAGCCGAAGAGGGCGAAGAAATCGACGAGCAGGGCTCTGCCGACGAGACTCTGGAACCCACCTTTGAAGAACACCATCAGGAACAAACACGCGACGCCGAGGCCGTAATCGGCAGCGATTATCCGGACGAGACCGGACCATCTGAAAACGATGCGATACCCGATGAACTCCCGGTCGACAGCGTGTGGGACGACATCTATGAAAGCGCCCCCACCTCCCCGCCAGGCGGCGTTGGTGATGAGCGGGAATTCGACTACGGCGATACCACCAGCGAAAGTTTGCGCGCGCACCTCTTGTGGCAAATGCAGATGATGCCGCTGAGCGAGACCGACATCCTCATTGCCGAGACCATCATCGATGCCATCAACGAGGATGGCTTTCTCACTGCCAGCCTGGAAGAGTTGCTGGCCGGCCTACATCAGCAGTCAGCGGAAATCGAACTGGACGAAGTAGAGGCCGTGCTGCATACGATTCAGAACTTCGAACCGGCCGGCGTGGCGGCACGCGATCTGCGCGAAAGCCTGATACTGCAACTCAAAGTTCTTCCCGCTGACACTCCGTGGCTGCAGCAGGCTCAAACACTGGTGCAAAACCACTTTGAACTGTTGGCGGGACGGGACTACAATCAGCTCAAAAGGGTGCTGAAACTCTCTGAAGAGGAACTCACCCGGATTACCCAACTGATCCAGCATCTCAATCCGCGCCCCGGAGGCCAAATCAGTAACAGCAGGCCCGAATATATCGTGCCGGATATCATGGTTAACAAGGTCAAGGGCAGCTGGAGAGTGGAACTGAATCCTGATGCCGCACCACGTTTACGCATCAACCATCATTATGCCGGTCTCATCAAACAGATGAATAGCAGCGACTCATCGACGCTAAAAAACCATCTACAGGAAGCACGCTGGTTTATCAAAAGTCTACAGAGCCGAAACGAGACCCTGCTGCGGGTCGCCACCAGCATTGTCGAACATCAGCGCGAATTCCTCGAAGAGGGTGAAGTGGCGATGAAGCCGATGGTGCTGCACGATATCGCCGAGGAACTCGGGATGCATGAATCCACGATCTCGCGCACCACGACCCGCAAGTATATGCATACGCCCCGCGGCATTTTTGAATTGAAATACTTCTTCTCCAGCCATGTCGGCACCGCTTCCGGCGGCGAATGCTCTTCAACGGCTATCCGCGCCATGATCAAAAAATTAGTCGCTGATGAGCCTGTAGCCAAACCATTGAGTGACAGCAAAATCGCCGACATCCTTTCTGAACAGGGCATCAATGTTGCCCGGCGTACGGTCGCCAAATACCGTGAAGCGATGGCAATTCCACCATCCAATGAAAGAAAGCGTCTGGCTTAGGCCGGACCAAAACTGTAAGGAGAATATCATGCAACTGAACCTGACCGGTCACCACGTCGATATCACCGACTCTATGCGTGACTATGTCACCAGCAAGCTGGAGCGCCTTGAACGCCACTTCGACCATGTCACCAATGTCCACGTTATTCTAAGTGTGGAAAAACTGCGCCAGAAAGCAGAAGCCACCCTCCACATTACCGGCAACAAAATTTTCGCCGACAGCGAAGATGAAGACATGTATGCGGCTATCGATGCTCTGATCGACAAGCTGGACCGCCAGATCTGCAAACACAAGGAAAAGGTGACCGATCACCACCGCAGCAACGGCGCGCTCAAAGATCAACCCTTTGAATAAACCTCCTCTACCGGGCACAAGATAATTTGCAATGCAGGTCAGCGAACTCCTTGAACTTGAGCGCATCAGCTGCAACACCCAGGCAGCGAGCAAAAAACGCGTATTGGAACAACTCAGCGAACTGCTTGCCGGCAGCCAGAGCGAATTGACACAGACCCAGGTATTCGACAGCCTGCTATCGCGTGAACGCCTTGGTAGTACCGGACTTGGCCATGGGGTGGCTATACCCCATGGCCGGGTCAAGAACAGCGACAAAACCCTGGTTGCCCTGATCAAGCTGGATCAAGGTGTCGACTACGATGCCGTTGATGACCAGCCGGTAGATCTGTTGTTTGCGCTGCTGGTNNGCTGGTCCCGGAACACTCAACCGATGAGCACCTGCAGCTACTATCACAACTGGCAGAAATGTTCAGCGATGCTGAGCTGGTCAAGCAATTACGTGCCTCAAATGATTCACGCAGCTTGTTCGATATCATCCACGAGTGGCAGCGACACCATTAGCGCATGGAACCGACGATCACCCCGCAATCCCTATTTGACGCCTACCACCGCCGCTTGGGCTTGCGCTGGCTGACCAAGGCGCGCGGTGAAGGTCAGGTTATTGCCCCACGCAAGGGTGAAGCACATAGCCATTCACTCATTGGCCACCTGAACTTCATCCACCCGCACCGGATCCAGGTGCTGGGTATACCGGAACTCAGTTACCTCACCGGCCTAAAAAAAAATACCTATCATGACAGCCTCAAGCAGCTGTTCAGCGGCGACACGGCACTGGTCATCCTCGCCGATTCCATCACCCCGCCAGAGGAACTGTTGCGTGAAGCCGAACAGCATGCCATTCCACTGCTCAACTCGCCACACACCAGTCACCGCCTGATTGCCGACATCTCCTATTACCTGCGCCAGATCCTCGCCGACACCCTGGTCGTACACGGTGTGTTCATGGATGTCTTGGGCATTGGTGTATTGCTCACCGGCGAGAGCGCCATCGGCAAAAGCGAACTGGCGCTGGAACTGGTCNNGCTGGAACTGGTCAGCCGTGGCCACCGCCTGATTGCCGATGACACGCCGGTTTTCCGTCGCAGTGGGCCCGAAACGCTGCTCGGCCAGTGCCCGGAACCGCTGCAGAATTTCCTCGAGGTACGGGGCCTGGGAATACTGAATATTCGCGCCCTATTCGGAGACAGTGCGGTAAAACAGAGTATGGCGCTGCACCTGGTCGTGCATCTTGTCCCAATCAGCCAACGCAGCATGCAGCAGGTCGACCGTCTGATGGGCACCCGACGCAAACATTCCCTGCTCGAGGTCGAGGTGCCGAAGATCGAACTGCCGGTCGCACCCGGCCGTAACCTGGCAGTACTGGTCGAGGCCGCCGCCCGCAACCAACTGCTGTATAATAGCGGTTATGACGCGGCTGAAGACTTTATCGCTCGCCAGCAACAATTTATCCACGACGAATCGCAATGAGACTGTTAATCATCAGCGGCACCTCCGGTGNNTGGAGGATATCGGCTGTTACTGTATCGATAATCTTCCCGTTGCCCTGATTCCCGCCTTTGCCGAAGAGATGGCCAGCGCCAGGTTCCATGAATACGATACCGTCGCTGTCGGCATCGATGCACGCAACCTGAACAACGATTTTGCAGTATTTCCTGCACTGATTACCCGGCTGAAATCGAGCGATCTCGAATGTGAGGTCATCTTCATCGATGCCAACGATGAAACTCTGATCAAACGCTTCAGCGAGACCCGGCGTCGTCACCCCTTGACCGACAGGGAAGTCCCCCTGGAGGAGGCGATCCTGCAGGAGCGGCTGATGCTTCGCCCCATCGCCTCACAAGCCGACATGCAACTCGACAGCAGCCGCACCAATGTGCATCAACTGCGTGACCTGGTACAGGCGCGCATCGGCCGGCGGAGCAACCCCAGCATGTCGGTGCTGTTTCAATCCTTCGGTTACAAACATGGCATTCCGGTTGAGGCGGATTTCGTCTTTGATGTACGCTGCCTGCCCAACCCCCATTGGGAACCGCTGCTGCGCGCCCTCACCGGCAAGGATTCTTCCGTTGCCGAGTTTCTGGAGAACCACAGTGAGGTAAACCGCATGTTTATCGAAATCAAGGATTTTCTTGAATCATGGTTNNCCCCCTGGGTCAGTCGGTACTGGATGCCGCTGTGGGCACCCTCGGGCGCAATCCATTGAACACCGCCGTTCTGGATGTTGAACGTACTGTCGAACCGGATATCGCTATCATTCAGGCGCAAAGGCTGGTCGAGGAACTCGATGAGGGAGAGGGCGTGCTAGTACTTACCGACATATACGGATCAACCCCCAGCAACATCGCCTGCAGCCTGCTGCAACAGGAAAACATCCGCATCGTAACCGGCCTCAACCTGCCCATGTTGATCCGGGTGATGAACTATGCAGAACTGGACTTGCCTTCCCTGACCGACAAGGCGTTCAGTGGTGGGCATGACGGCATTTTGCAGCGCGAACCCGATCTTTCCCGGGAAAATCGTACCCATGCTTAACAAAGAGATCACCATCGTCAACAAACTCGGCCTGCACGCCCGTGCTGCCGCGAAGTTCGTCAGCCTTGCCTCGGGTTTCGATAGCGAAATCATGCTCAAACGCAATGGCAAAAGCGTCAACGGAAAAAGCATCATGGGTGTCATGATGCTCGCTGCCGGCTGCGGCTCCACCATTGAACTAAGTGCAAACGGCATCGATGAGGATAAAGCTGTCACCGAACTGGAAGCCCTAATCGAGGATCGCTTCGGAGAGGAGCAATAATAGCCGCTACGGCGGGAGGTGGTTACCATGCCACTGTCACTCACAGGTATCATCGTTTCGAAAGGAATCGCCATCGGCAAGGCCCGTGTCCAACAACACGGTCAGCTCGACATCGTCGAATACGTCCTGCCGGAAGAGTACATCGAAGAAGAGGTGATGCGATTCTCGCACGCCCTTGAACACGCGCGGAAACAACTCAAGACCATTCGCTCACAAATTCCGGGGGATACGCCTCGCGACATCGCCGCCTTTATCGATACCCATCTGCTGATGCTGGAAGATGCGGCACTCTGCAGCGTCCCGATCGAGATTATTCGCGAACATCGCTGCAACGCCGAGTGGGCATTGAAACTGCAGCAGGATGCCCTGGTGCAGGTGTTCGACGCGATGGAGGATCCCTACCTCAGGACTCGACGCGACGACATCGATCACGTGGTGCACCGTATCCAGCAAATCCTGCTGCATGAAGACCACATGCCATCGGCCATTGAGAGTGAACGCAACGAAACGCGTATCATTATCGCCGTCGATCTGGCGCCCAGCGATCTGGTGCAGCTGCACAATCACAACATCGCGGCAATCGTCACCGAGCGCGGCGGCCCGATGTCGCACACCGCCATCCTGGCACGCAGCCTCGGCATCCCGGCCCTGGTCGGTGTACCGCATGTCCACCAGTATATCGACAATGATGAACTGCTGGTGGTGGATGCCAATAACGGTGCTCTGCTCGCCGGACTCGATGAACAGGCTCTGGCATTTTACCGGCGACAACAGCGTCACGAACGTCAGGCACATCGGGCGCTGCAACAACTCAAGGGAGAACCCGCCCTTACCCTGGACAATGTCACCATCACCCTGCGCGCCAACATTGAACTATCGGAGGATATTACTGCTATGCGCCGCGTCGGTGCCGAAGGGGTGGGGCTGTACCGTACCGAGTTCCTCTTCATGAACCGCGAATCTCCCCCCTCCGAGGAAGAACAGTTTCAGATATACCGCCATACAGTCAGACGCCTCAAGGGCGCGCCATTGACTATCCGCACTCTGGATCTGGGTGCCGACAAGGAGATCGTTCCCGACAGCAGCAACTGCTGCACCAATCCCGCTCTGGGGCTGCGAGCGATTAGGCTCTGCCTCCAGGAACCGGAACTGTTTCTTCCCCAATTGCGCGCTATCTTGCGCGCCTCCGCCTACGGATCCCTGCGTATCCTTATTCCCATGCTGACCACTGTAGAGGAGATCCCCCAGGTTCTCGGTCTTATCCGACGGGCCAAAGAGGAGCTCAAAAGGGAAAAAAAACGGTTTGATCATAACGTAATGGTAGGCGGCATGATCGAGGTCCCGGCAGCCGCTCTCTGTGCCGATATTTTCGCTCATCAGCTGGACTTTCTCTCCATCGGAACCAATGACCTGATGCAGTATTCGCTTGCCACCGATCGCATTGATGAAACCGTCAACCACCTTTTTGATCCACTGAACATTGGCGTACTGCGGCTCATCGACACGGTACTTAAAGCCGGTCACCGCGCCGGCACACCGGTAGCAATGTGTGGAGAGATGGCAGGCGATCCCACGCTTACTCCGTTATTGCTGGCCCTTGGGCTGAAAGAATTCAGCGTGCCGGCAGCATCGCTGCTCGAGGTAAAGCGCATCATTCGCCAGAGCCATTTTGGGAAACTTAAGCGGCAATTTAGCAGCCTGCTGCACAGCGAGAATGCACTGCAACTAAGCGCCAAGCTCAGTGAAATAAATCAAGCTCACAAAAAATTCACCTCTCACTAAAGCCTTTCTCTTTCCCTCTCCCATACGCGCTTGCTACACTTGATCGGATAAAGGCAAGGGGCGTGCATGGGCGAAATACTTGAACAAGATGCCGTACAGGATCGTCAGGATACGGCACTGGGCCGTCTTGATAGCCTGCAACAGGCACTTCATCAAAACGATCTGAATCAGGTACGCCAGATCCTGGGCGAGCTGCACCCCGCAGAAATCGCCCTCCTCCTCGAATCCCTCCCGCAGGAACAGCGCTCCATAGTTTGGGAACAAGTTGACCCTGTCTTTGATGGCGACATCCTCCTTTATGTAAACGACAACCTGCGCGCCAGTCTCATCCGGGACATGGAGTCTCACGAGCTGGTTGCCGCTGCCGAAGGTCTCGATGCGGACGATCTTGCCGATCTGCTACCGGAAATGCCTGAGGATGTTATCGAGAAACTGTTACAGAAGCTCGATGACCAGCATCGCGAACGCCTTGAAGCGGTACTGCCTTACCCGGAGGACACTGCCGGTGGTTTGATGAATGTCGATACCATCACCATCCGTGCAGACATCAATTTGGATGTAGTCTTGCGCTATCTGCGCCGCCTGGGGAAATTGCCGGAAACCACAGATAGCCTCATGGTGGTCGACCGGGAAGGAATCTATTTTGGGTTGCTGCCACTGACAGCACTGCTGACAGAAAATCCTGACAAGCGCGTCGACGAGGTGATGAGTCGTCCGGGCGAGGGCATCCGTGCCGATACACCGGCACAAGGTGTCGTCAACCTGTTTGAGCATCGCGATCTGATCAGTGCCCCGGTGGTAGACGAAAACGGCAAATTGCTCGGCCGTATTACCATCGACGATGTGGTCGATGTTATTCGCGACAAGGCGGACCACGACTTCATGGGGATGGCCGGCCTTAACGAAGAAGAGGATATCTTCGCTCCGGTGATCGCCAGCAGCCGTCGCCGTGCGATCTGGCTGGGCATTAATCTGCTCACGGCGCTGCTGGCCTCATGGGTGATCGGCCTGTTCGATGGCACCATCGAAAAACTGGTCGCGCTGGCGATTCTCATGCCTGTAGTCGCGAGCATGGGCGGGATAGCCGGAAGCCAGACACTCACCCTGGTGATCCGGGCAATGGCCCTCGGGCAGGTGAGCAGCAGCAACGCCAAAAGGCTGCTACGCAAGGAGCTGACCGTCGGCCTGCTAAACGGCCTGGCCTGGGCTGTTGTGCTTGCTGTGGTGGCTGGATTCTGGTTCGACAGCACAGCATTGGCTGTGGTGATCGGGGCCGCCATCGTTATCAACCTGTTCGTGGCCGCTCTCAGCGGCGCCACCATTCCCCTGATTCTGAAGAAACTGGGGGCAGACCCCGCGCTGGCAGGCAGCGTTGTACTCACCACGATCACCGATGTAATCGGTTTTTTTGCCTTCCTCGGCCTGGCCGCCGCCTTCCTGGTATAAGCCCATGAATAATGAAAACACCCCCATCGATGACGAAGAAGCGATCATCTACGTCAGCAAAAGCCAGATGAAGCGCGAAAGTCATGCCTTGCAAGCCTTGGGCGAGGAGCTGGTGAGTCTGCCCGCCGCAAAACTGGCGAAAATCCCGATGCCCGAGGAGCTGGCAGAGGCCGTCACACTGGCTCGCCGGATCAAGGCCCGCGGCGGACTGAAGCGGCAACTGCAATACATCGGCAAGATTATGCGCAGCATCGATGCCGAACCCATTGCGCAAGCGCTTGAGGAGATAAAAAGCTCCGCCGGCAAAGAGGCAGCGAAATTCCATCGTCTGGAAAAATGGCGCGATCAACTTGTCGAAGAGGGTGATGCGGCCCTAGAACAGTTGCTGAAAGAGTTCCCCACAGCCGATCGCCAACACTTGCGCCAACTTACCCGTAATGCCCAGCGGGAGGCTGCAGCAAACAAGCCGCCCAAATCAGCCCGGGAGATCTTCCGCTACCTGCGCGATTTGGCGCAATAAGTCACTACAATTTATTGCATACCATAAACACAAAACGGCGCCTGGATGGCGCCGTTATTTACCATGAGCTACAGAACGTTATTTCAAGGAACAGCCCAGTTTACGGTGTTCCAGCACCGGAAAGCTGCGGCGCAGATCGCGCAGTCTGTCACGATTCATTTCCGCCACCACAACGCCCGAGCCTCGCGGCAACTCATCCAGCACAATTCCCCATGGATCGACGATCATACTATGACCGAAGGTTTCGCGACCATTCGCATGATAGCCCCCCTGAGCCGCGGCAATAACATAGCTCAGATTTTCAATGGCCCGTGCACGTACCAGGGTCTGCCAGTGGGCCTTACCGGTGATGGCAGTAAAGGATGACGGCATGGCAAAAAGCTCGGCACCAGCCTCACTCATGAGACGGAACAATCCGGGAAAGCGTAAATCATAACAGACCGCCAATCCCAATTTGCCAAAGGGTGTATCCACCACCACGACCTCACTACCGGGCTCAATGGATTCGGATTCGTTATAACGTTCATCGCTTTCAGTGATTTGTACATCAAACAAGTGAATCTTGTCATAACGCGCCACACGATTGCCGTTATCATCGAACAACAGGCAGGCAGCATTCACCTTATCCGGGTCATGAGCAGCCAGCGGAATCGTCCCCCCGACCAGCCACAAGCCGAGCTTGGCCGCCTGCTCTGCCAGAAACTCCTGAAGTGGACCGTCACCGTCCGCCTCACGGATCTTCACCTTGTCGAATTCACTCATACCCATTAAGGCGAAATTTTCCGGCAACACAACCAGCTTGGCGCCAGCATCCGCCGCCTTCCTGAGCAAGCGTGTCGCTTCAAGCAAATTGGCATTAACGTTGGGACCGGAGGCCATTTGTATGGCGGCAACACGGATCACGGCATTTCTCCTATCGGCTCATTCTATTTATCGTTTGTAATAAGTACGTCAGGGCACAATCTTAAACTGAATCGAATCGGCTTTACTGCCACCCGGTACCAGCTCGATGCGATTCGAGGCCAGCCCAAGGGCCACCAGCCAGGACTGCACTTCCTCAGCCCACAATACCCCCTCATCGCCACCGGGATATCGTACCTGCATGCGTGACTGCGGCGCAGCCTGAAGCTGTGCCATCGCAGCGGCAAGTGCAGGCTGCCGAACCAGCCGGTCCCCGTGTCGCGGCTGCGCCCACTCCTGCGCAGATATCTCCCAAGAGCCTTCGCCGTACACGATGAGCGGCACCAAAGAGATCAATAAAAAAAGAAAAATTCTCGGCATGACGGGAAAATGTTATCACTAATGCCAGGGCTTAGCAGCACTGTTCTCAAAAGCCCTCCTCGGCAAAGGAGGGCTCCTCTCCATTCAGCTTGGCCAGCTTCGGCTCGCTCCAGGTTCCGCTTAATTGATAGCGGGTCATGGATGCCGCATCTATGTCACTCTGAAACAACTTTTGCAACACCAAAAGTATCGCGGCTGCCTGGGGACCCCAAGCCAAGCCACCGGCAACGGAAACAGTGTCACTGACATTTGGGATCACGGAAATCACCTGTTCAAAATCGCGCCGCACCAGCCCGGTACGCCCGGTGATCAACGCATTGGCCGGGAGGGATTCCAGGTGCAGGTTTTGGGTAAAGGCATCCCCCTCGGCCAAACGGATGTCCCCCTCAATTCTCGTAAATTGAAGCCCCTTCCCCGACAGATCGCTAAAATCAAGAAACAGACGTCTTGGCAATGCCTGCAAACTGAGAAGACCCAGCAGCTTGCCGGCGCCGGGCTCCACATCCTCGATTCTGCCGTCATCGATTTGCACATGCACCTGCCCTGCCATGATAGCCAAGTCAAAGGCTGAAGGACTGCCCGGCCAGGAAACCTCTCCCTTTGCCGAGATCTTGCCGCCGATGATCACGCTGGCAAAACCCAGGTCGCTCATCATGCGGCCGAAATCGTCGCTCGACAGCGTCACATCGAAACGCGTAACCCCATCCTCCAGCCACTGGCCACTGGCCACCGCCTTAAAGGATGGCGCGGAGACATTGAAGGTATCAAAGGCGAGTTTTTTGTCCTCCGGGCGAACATTGAGCTCAACTTTGCCCAGTTCCATATCGCCATAGGCAAGGTTGTTGACGACAAAACGAATCGACGGCACACCCTTGACCTGTAACGGCTCACCGTCCCCCTCTGTGGCTGAAGGAACAAGATGCAGACGCTGCATCTCCACCTCCATTGGCAGCAGTGCTCCTCCCTCATCCATTTTGATCTCTTCGCGTAGCAGACGCCACTCCTGGAACCGGAGGTTTTCCAGAGTACCATTAACAACTACCACTCCCGGCTTCAATAATTCCGGTTCGCTTTTGCCACCAAAACTGATACTTGCCCCCAACAGCTTGAATGGCGTGGACTGCTGTTGCCACAGCATCCTGACCAATTCGCCATAAACCAGGCGATTGACGCGCGCCTTGCCTTCGCCCAACTGCAGTGTCACAGAGAGCGGTCGGCTCTCTTCTCGCGGTTTTGTGGCAGGCATGGGCAAATCGATTGCCATGCCTTCCAGGGTGGAATGTAAATCCAGCTTACTTCCTCCGGCACCGCCATACGGAATGGTCAATCGGCTTTGCCAGTCTGTTTCCCCGTCCAGGCGGTCCAGCAGTGCCACCCCCAACTCCCGCTTCAAGGCCGCCGCAGTAGCACGTCCCTGCGCTGCAACGACCACTTGCCGATTTTCCCCGACCTGTTCGGTAAACACCTGCAACTTTACCGGTTTATCAAAGAGGCGCCCCTGGATCTCCTTGGCCTCAAAACTTGCTTCAGTAAACAGCAAATTGCCATTCAACCTATTAAACACCACACCTTCGGCGACCTCCATCTCCCCTCTTTTGATGGCGGCGCGTCCAATGACGGTAAGAGGACTCACCGCAGCAACCGCCTTGGACAGTGGAATTTCCAGGGCCAGGTCGATATCCGTTTTGCCCTGAGTACGGATATGCGCCAGTCCCCCACCCGCTTTTTGTACCAGAGGCGAGGCCTGGATAAAACGCAAAGCATCCGGCAGGCTGGCATCGGCTTTCCCATCAACCCGAAGCCGCGGCTTTCTGAAGTCGGCAATATCGACATGTACTTTATGTAACTTGCTGGAATATATACTGGCCTGTTGTGCATCGACCGTCATGGATGGGCCGATAAACCGCACCTCACCCTTTACCTGGGACAGATCCGGCCATCCATCCTGATAATGAAGCGTCACGTTCTCCGCATTGAGATCGACTTCAAACCGCCCGTGCGGCTGACGAAAGGGAAACCGGTCGAGACGCCCGTGCAACAGGACTCGTCCCGTAGCGACCCGGCCTGCGACAAAGGCCCGGTCGAGCCAATGCACACTGGCCGCAGACATGATGTGCACAGGGAGGTAATTCCGTACAGCGACGGCCTGTGCATTTTCGAGCTTCGCCAGCAGTGATACCAGTGGAGAGGTTCCCCGTTGAACCCAGCTGTCAAAGCTGACTGTACCCTGAACATCCTGATTGGCAAGTTGCAGGGCATTAGCGCTTATTCGCCACTTTTCATCCTGTTTGTTCAGCATTACCCTGCCGCGGGTACTGCCCATTTTCAGCGGCTGGCGAAACAGGCGAGGCCACATCAGTTCCAGCTCAGTGCTGTCGATCTTCAACTCTGCGGCCTTACCATCCATGGCAAAATGTCCGCTCAAACCGGAGACTCCGGGATAGCGATCCCAGGAGGAAAACTTTACTCCTTCCAACTCGGCGGTGGCCCGGATGTCCCCCTCACCCAACTCGATATGGACATCCTTGAGCTTGCCCGCCGGCGCGGTCTGTGCAATTAGGTCCTGCTGCCTGGGGTGAACGGAAGGCAGGTAAGGCGCATAGCGCTGCAACAGGTCCAGAGGCAGTGATGTAGCCTGCAATAAGGTCACCTGTNNCAAGCTGCTCATCCGGCAAATCCCCATGCCGGATCTGCAACTGTCGTAACTGGAGTCGCCACCCATCATCTCCGCTCCGATAACGCACTTGCCCGGCAAGTCGTCTAAGCTGAAGGGGTTCCTGTGCACCGGAAAATCTTAAATCGGCCAGATTGAATTTTCCCTCCAACCCTTCCAGCAAGCCGCCCTGCCAAATGCTCCAAAGTTCAAGATCGACAGTACCTTGCTGGAGCTGCAACCCCCTGTAATCGAATTGCTGCAACCAGGAGGCCGGTTGCACCTGTACCGCCTTGACATAGAGTTCACCCTGCCAATCCTTCTGGGTAAGCAGATCACCA
>JABAOG010008139.1_pt1 | contig 20405 bp, 23 predicted proteins | sample 7062131 | NCBI WGS metagenome assembly JABAOG01 (sample SAMN14538629, study PRJNA623070) | marine sediment metagenome | biome: marine biome [ENVO:00000428]; feature: marine pelagic biome [ENVO:01000023]; material: deep marine sediment [ENVO:00002113] | place: India: Arabian Sea | collected...
GCGATCTGTTTCGCCTGTCACGTGAACGACCCGATCGGGTGATCGGGCTGAACGAGGAGTCCACAGGGATGCAAACGAGGAAGTGGATCGTCGCCGCCGCCGTGATCGGACTGGCCGCCTGCGGCGAGGAGGAAGCCGAGCGGATCCCCCTCGGCCAGGAGCAGGCGGAGCCCGCCGCGCAGCAGCGCCGGGCCGCGTGGCCGGCCGAGCTGGTGGCCGCCGTGGACAGCGCGAACCTGGCCTACTCGGAGGAGCGGTACGAGGAAGCCGCCGAGATCTACCGGGGGCTGACCGAGGAGTACGGGGACATCGGCACGGTCTGGTTCGGCCTGTACATGGCCGAAAACGCCATGGGCAACACCGAGGCCGCCCAGGCCGCCCTCGAGCGGGCGGAGGAGCGCAGCCCCGGCCTCGGCCAGATGCACGAGCGGGCCGAGAGCGTCGGCGTGCCCGCCACGGAGCTGCCCGAAGGGCACCCGCCGACCGAGATGCCCGAGGGCCACCCGCCGGTGGACAGCGCCTCGCCGGAGGACGCCCCGCCCCTCGGCGGCGGCTGATCGGGTCGCCCACCCTCAGCGCGGAACGCCCCGGACGGTCCCACCGCCCGGGGCGTTCCCGCGTCCGACCCCGTCGTCACTGCGTCGGGTCGACCGTGTACCCGATGTAGGTGAGGACGACGATGTACACCATCGCCAGGACGCCGAGCCAGCGCCAGATCCTGCGATAGCGACCGTCGGGGCCCGGCCTGTCCAGGAACGGCAGCACCAGCAGGATCCCGCCGGCCAGACCGAAGCCCGCCACGCCGACCAGCTCGCCGTCGAGGCCCAGGATGTGGCTGGGCAGCATCTTCAGCGTCTGGAACATGAACATGAAGTACCACTCCGGCTTGATCCCGGCGGGGGCCGGCGCGAAGGGGTCGGCCTTCTCGCCGAGGTGGGCGGGGAAGAAAGCGGCGGCGGCGGCGAGCAGCGCGAGGGCGGCCAGCCACCCCACGAGGTCGCGGAGCAGGTAGTTCGGGAAGAACGGGATCGTGCGCCGGGGACCGCCCGCTTTCTCGACGCCCGGCGGCACGCTCATGCCGTGCTTCTGCACCAGCAGCAGGTGCAGTCCGATGATCACGATGGCCAGGCCCGGGAGCACCGAGATGTGGAGCGCGTAGAACCGGGTCAGGGTCGCGCCGGTGATGTCCTCGCCGCCCCGCAGCACCTCCTTGAAGAAATCCCCGACGAGCGGGATGACGGCCGGGATCTCGGTGCCCACCCGGGTCGCGAAGAAGGCCAGCTCGTTCCACGGCAGCAGGTAGCCGGTGAAGCCGAGCCCGAGCGCCAGCCCGAACAGGGCCACGCCGGACATCCACGTGATCTCGCGGGGCGAGCGGTACGCCTTCAGCAGCAGCGTGCTGAACAGGTGCACGAAGAGCGTCAGGATCATCAGGTTCGCGCCCCACGAGTGGATCGAGCGGATCAGCCAGCCGAACTCCACCTCCGCCATCAGGAACTGCACCGACTCGAACGCGCCCTCGGCGCTCGGCCGGTAGTAGAAGAGCAGCAGGATCCCGGTGGCGATCTGGAGGAGGAACAGGAAGAGGGCCATGCCCCCCAGGTAATACCAGAACGAGTGGCGGTGCACCGGTACCTGCTTCTTCTTGGCCAGCGGCGCCAGGGCGCTGAAGCCCAATCGGTCGTCCAGCCAGCGGATGAGCCGCCGGATGCGGGTGCCCGCCGCGCCCCCGGCGGGCCGGTCGGTGTCGCGGGGCGGGGTCGGCGGCGCGGTCGTGGTGCTCATGGGCTCAGCTCTTCCGGCTCACGACAATGGCATCCTCGCGCTCGAACACGTCGAACTGGACGAGCGGCGAGGGCGGCGGTCCCGCGATGTTGCGGCCCGACAGGTCGAAGTGACCGTTGTGGCACGCGCACCAGATGTGGCTCAGGTCGTCCCGGTACTGGACCGTGCAGTCCAGGTGGGTGCAGACGGCCGAGAACGCCCGCAGCTCGCCGCCCGGGGTCCGCACCAGGATCCCCGGCTTCGCGCCGAACTTGAAGATCTGGCCGGTGTTCGGCGGGACGTCCGCCGGCTTCAGCGACAGCACCACCGAGTTGGCCGCGGCTTCGGGCGCCTCCGGCGGCACGATGTAGCGGCCCACGGGGTAAATGACCGCCGCCGCGAGGCCACCGGCGCCCGTCCCCAGCAGGATGTTCAGGAACCGGGACCGGGACATGGGATCGGGCTTCGGCCCGCGCTCTTCGTCGACGCGCTCGTGCTCTGACATGGGCATGCTCAGGTTCGATGGTGGTGCGGGCTCGCCACGGCCGCCTGCCGTCGCTCGAGAGACCGGATCTTCAGGATGATCCCGCTGATGAGGAGCAGGATCAGCCCCGCGGAGACGGTCAGCCCGATGCGCCGGTAGGAGTGCTCCCAGAGCGCCTCCTCGCCGCGCTCCTCGGACTGGCTCACGACCGCCAGCCCGGCCTGGATCTCGGTCCGGACCGGCTCCAGCTCCATGGCGTGGATCGCGGACCGGGCCTTCATCAGCGCGTTGTTCACCTCCTCCAGCTCGAACTGGGCCGTGCTCACCTCCATCCCCAGGTTCTCCGCCCGCGCCAGCACCCCCTCGGCCTCTTCCCGCTCCGTCTGGAGCGAGTCCACCATGGCCAGCATCGTCGGGAACACGGCCACCGCCGTGTCCCCGCTCTCGTGGCACTCGGCGCAGACCTCCTGGGCGAACACCGACAGGTCCGCGTCGCTCGGCCGCTGCACGTCGTGATGGCCGTGACACGTCGCGCAGCCCGGCAGGCCCGCGTCGCTGAACAGGACGTCGTGGCCGCTGCCCTCGAAGTAGTCGGCCATCACGGAGTGGCACTGGCCGCACACCCGCTCCACCGACGCCACCCCCGGCGGCGCCGCGCCGTGATTGCCGTGGCAATCGTTGCAGGTCGGGGCCGACATGTCCTCCTCCTCGAACAGCTGCCGGCCGTGGACGCTGGTCCGATACTCCTCCAGCTGGTCCGTCGGCAGGTCGTGCCCCGCCATCACGGTGGCATCCCCGTGGCACGCGCCGCACAGCTCCGGGATGTTGGCCGGGTACACGCTCGACTCGGGATCGCTGGGCGGCAGGATCGAGTGCGCCGGATGACAGCTCACGCACGTGGCCACGTCGGGATCGCCTTCGCGGAGCGCCTTGCCGTGCCCGGACGTCCAGTATTCCGCCACCTGGTCCACCCGCAGGGACGGCGCGTAGTCCCGCATGAACTCGATGTCGGAGTGGCAACTCCCGCACAGGACCGGGATCTGGTCCCGGGCCGGGCGGGCGATGAAGCCCATCTCCGGATCCACCTGCCCGCCGTGCTCGCCGGCGGCGATGGCGCCGTGGCAGGACAGACAGGTGAAGCCCTGCTCCGCGTGGATGTCGTCCGTGTACTGCCGGGCCGGCTCCACGAGCCGCTCCTCGTCCAGCCCGAGGTGGCATTCGATGCAGTCCTCGTTGCGCGGGAGGAGCTGGGCGGCGACCGGCGAGGCCGCCCCCAGCCCCGCAAGGAGCGCCAGGGCGGGGACCACCCGTGTCCGCCGCTTCATGGCCCGCCTCCCCGGGCCGCACCCGACGGCCAGGACCCGATGTGGCACGCCGTGCACCGCTGGCCCGCCCGGTGATCCGCCATGTCCTGGTGGCAGGTCAGGCAGACGTTCCGGGTCGGCTCCAGCGCGAGGGCGGGGGCATCGCCGTGGCATTCGGCGCACCCCTCGTGCACGTCGGCGGTGTGCGCCGGCGGCCCGACGCTCACGTGACAGCTGGCGCATTCGGCCTCCTGATGGTGGTGCGCCTCGTGGCAGGCCGCGCAGTCGCGGCCGAACCGCAGCGTCGCGGGCTCGGTGTGGCAGGTCGCGCATTCCCGGGACGTGTGATTGGAGTGATCGAACGTCAGCCGTCGGACCCGCGGCTCCTCGGATCCACCGGCCTGGACGGACACGAGGACCGGACGTGGACCCACCTGGTCCGACTCGTGGCATGCCCTGCACCCCTGGTCCGCCGCATCGGCGTGGTGACACGCGGCGCACTCCCGGGGCGTCCGTGTCGGCAGGTTCGCGAACCCCGCCGGCCTGCCGTGGCACGCGTTGCACTCCGCGTTCAGGTGCGTGGCGTGGCCCGGCGGACGGCGGTGACACCGCTGGCATTCCACGGTGCGGTGCTCACTGTGCGGGAAGACGGCGTCCGCCTCCTCCATCGCCAGACGGTCCTCCCGCCGGTCGGCCAGCGTCGTCCGCTCCCGCTCCCGCGGCTCGTCCGCCTCCGCCGTCGCGACCTGCGTCACCTCCAGGGTGTCGCCGGACGGCTCCGCCTCGGGCTCGTCCCCGCCGCCGCATGCCGTCATCAGCAGGACCAGCACGGGCCACATCACCCGGGTGGTCTTCGCTTCACCGCATTCCATCCGCCGCCTCCCGCTCGGGGGTGTCGCCCGGGTGGTGCCGCGTCCACGCCCGCATCGCCAGCAGCGCGAGCGCGCCCAGCGGCCCGCCGATCCACAGCGTCGCCGCCAGCGCCATGAAGCCCGCGGCCGTCGCCGAGGGGCGTACGCCCACAACCCACATCTCGGGCCGCGTCACCAGAAATACCGGCAGTGCCGCCAGAAATGCCAGGGTCATCGCTGCCAGGACGGCCTGCGCCCCCGGCCAGCGGCGGCAGAGATTCCGCACCGCGCCCCGGGTCTCCACGACCGCCCACACGAACACTCCCGCGGCCGCGACCCAGGCCAGGATCGAGGCGGCGAGCGCCAGCGTCCGGCCCGAGACGTACGAGGCGGCCGAAAGCGACAGCATCATGGACAGGATCCACCCCAGGGCGATCGCCGGGAACGCGTACACCACGGCCAGGGCGAGCCGGTGCAGCGCCATCCTCCGGTCCACGTCCGGAGGGCGACCCACGTAGGCCAGGATGGCGCCGTGGAGGAAGGCCACCACCGCGCCAGCCACGAAGAAGATCGACGTCGTCAGGAAGCCCAGGCTCGAGCTCAGCGCGCCCGCCAGCACGTGGCCCGTCACCACCAGCGCCGCCAGCAGCCCGCCGGCGACGGCCCAGGACGTGGCGACCTGGCCGACGAGGCCGAGCTCCGACGGATAGATGGGGCCGAGCCAGCTCCGTTGTGGTGCCGTGGCCGTGACCGCCATGCACACCTCCCCCGGCGTTTGAGGGGATCTGCCGACCGCCCCGGAGGGCGGGTCCTGCCATCTATACGGGATCGGGCCCCATCGGGACCCGTGAAGGTCGGTCGCTCTGCCCTGGTCGGAAGCCGCCCTGCCCGGGCGAGGCCCCGTTCATGTCCGGCGGGGGTGGGCCTCTGCTTCACGACACCATCAGGATGGGCTGTGGAGAATCCGACTACAAGCGGGAGAACCGTGGAAAGCGCCGTGGGGAAAACACCGGAGGACTGTAGGGAAACGCCCCGCCCGTTCCGAGCCGCCGGGCCCGGCCCGGCCCCCACCGCCCAACGCTCCGGCCCGTGCGCGCGTCAGCAAAGGTGCGGACCGAACCGAGCGCGGGAGGGCGGGTGGGCGCAGCGGACAGGGATCCATGGGCGGGGGCGAGACGGGGATCCGTGACGCTGGCGTGCGCGCTGGCGTGGGCGTCGGCGACCGGGTTGCCGGGGGCCGGCCCGGCCCGTGCCGCGGCCCAGGACCCGCCGGACGCCGTGCGGGTCTTCCTCGACTGCCAGACGCGCGGCTGTCCGGACGACGAGTTCCGCACGGAGATCGCCTTCGTGGACTGGGTCCGCGAGCGGACGGAAGCGGACGTCCACGTGATCCTCACGTCCCAGGACGCGGGGGCGGGCACGCAGTACGTCTTCGACCTGGTGGGTCAGGGCGAGTTCGAGGGGGAGGACCTGCGGCTCGAGGCCGACGTCTCCAGCACCGCCACCCGGGACGAGCGGCTGACGATTCTTACGCGTACCTTCGTGGCGGGGCTCATGCCGTACATCGCCCGGCGGGGCTACGCGGACCGGCTGGAGATCGTGGACCGCGCCAGCGAGGCGGACCGGGNNGATCCGGCGGCGGACCCGTGGAAGCTGTGGGTCTTCTCGGTGGGCGGCGATGTCGAGGCGAACGGCGAGGAGCAGCAGAACCGGTTCGAGGTGGGCGCACGGTTCAGCGCGAACCGGACGACCCCGGACTGGAAGATCGACGCGGACCTGGACGGCAGCTACGCGGAGACGGAGGTCACGCTGACCGACAGCGTCTACGGGTACCAGACCGACTCGTGGCGCTCCTCGCTGCTCGTGGTCCGCAGCCTGTCCCCCCACTGGTCCTTCGGCGGCGAGGTGGACATCAACACCTCGACGCGCCTCAACCGGAAGGTCGGCGGCCGGATCGCCGCCGCCCTGGAATGGAATTTCTTTCCGTACGAGGAGGCGAACCGCCGGCAGCTCCTCGCCCACTACCAGGTGGGCTATTCCCACGTCCGGTACGAGGAGGAGACCCTGTTCGGCAAGCTGGAGGAGGACCTCTTCGACCACCGCCTCGCCCTGGTCTGGGAGTCCCGCCAGCCCTGGGGGGACGGCACCCTGGGCGTGTTCTACTCGAACTTCCTCCACGACTGGACGAAATACGGCCTGGCCACCGGTGGGGAGGTGAGAATCCGGCTCGTCCGTGGGCTGGAGCTCGACATCGAAGTCAGCTACGACCTCATCCGGGACCAGATCTATCTCCCCGCCGAGGAGCTGGACGACGAGGAGATCCTCGTGCAGCGTCGGCAGCTGGCCACCGGGTACGAGTACGGCGTCGAGATCGGCCTGAGCTACCGCTTCGGCTCGATCTTCAACAACGTCGTGAACAACCGGTTCCCCTGGATCGTGCGCCGGTTCTAGCGACTCAGCATCGGTCCGAGCGGCCGGCCGCCCAGCAGGTGCATGTGCAGGTGGGACACCTCCTGCCCGGAGTGACGCCGCGTGTTCACGATCAGCCGGTACCCGTCCCCGGCGATGCCCTCATCCTCGGCGAGCTTCCGGGCCACGGTGAACAGGCGACCGAGGGCCGCCTCGTGCCGCGCCTCCACCTCCGCCACCGACGGCACCGCGTCGTTCGTGACGATGAGGATATGGGTCGGCGCCTGGGCGTTGATGTCGCGGAAGGCCGTGACCAGCTCGTCCTGGTACACCAGCTCCGTCTCCACCTCGCCGCGGACGATCTTGCCGAAAATCGTGTCGGGCATGCGTCGCCTCCGGTTGCCGTGGCAGTCCCCGTGAATTGACCGCTCCCGGCCCGGGCGGGCAACCGGCCTCCCGGTGACCGTTCCGGCGATCGTTCTGGTGACCGTTCCGGCGCCGCGTTCCGTCGAACGCAGGTCGCGGCCGTCAAGCCCTCGGTGGCCCGCCCCGGGAGCGCACCAGGCTGCGAATGAACAGCACGGTGGTGGCGAGGGCGCCGGCGGGGTACGCCACCGCGTAGGCCGGCCGGATCCGGTACCAGGTGTAGATGGCGAGCCAGAAGAGCAGCGACAGTCCGGCGGTCCACAGCCCCCAGGTCGTCGGCCCGGCCGCGCCCGGGAGGGCCACTCCCAGGCCGAGGGCCAGCGACGGCAGCACGAACAGGAGGACCGGCGTCACCGCCACCAGCCACGGGATGAAGGCGCTCGCCCACGGCGCCACCGTGGTGGAGGAAGCCGGTGGCACCGCGCCCGTCCAGTCTTCGCTCAGGTCGCCGAAGTTCCGCAGCAGGCGAGTCTCCAGGTACTCCTCTCCGTGCACGCGGAACAGCCGCTGGCCGGCGCCCACCACCGCCTGCGGCAGACGCAGGTCCTCCACGTCGCCGGCCCGCACGATGGAGTGCCCTCCGATCTCCTCGTAGGCCTCGCGGCGGAACAACATGAACTGGTGGTGCGCGAAGGCGTTCCGCGGGCTCCGACTCCGGTTCACCATGCGGGCGGATGGGAACCGCATGGTCAGGAGCAGCCAGACGTGCGGCATGACCAGTCGCTCCCAGAACCCGCCCATGGTCAGCCGGGGCTGGACGGTCAGGAGGTGGGCCTTCTCCGTCTCCAGCGCCGCCACCGCCCGGGTCAGCAGGCCGCCGTCGTGGACCGTGCCCGGCTCCGTGAACAGGACCAGCTCGCCGTCGGCTTCCCGACACCCCCGCATGCACGCCCATGCCCGCCAGGGCCGCCCGTCCGGGACCGGCCCCGCCCGGGTGAGCCTGAGCCGGTGCGGGGTCCGCGACCGGATCGCCTGCACGATCTCACGCGTCCCGTCCACGCTCCCGCAGTCCACCACGATCACCTCGTAGTCGGGATACGTGCTGTCCATGAGCGTGGCCAGGCAGACCCCGATCCGGTCGGCGTCGTCGTGGGTCGGGACCACGACCGAGACCCGGGGCGGCGCCTCGCCCGGCGAGGACGGGTACGACGCGAGACGCGGGCGCCGGCGCATCAGGAAAGGGAGCGCCGCGACCAGCACCATCCAGGGCACGGTCCAGAGGATCGGCTGCATCGGGCTCATTCTACTGGCTCGACCGCCCGCGTGCACACGGTCGGGGCGACCCCGGGCTCCCACAGCCCGAGCCGGGGACCTGCGGGCCCTCCGGACTTGCCCGCCCTCGCGGCCGGCGCCTACGTTCGCCCCCCATGGACTGGACCGACTGGCGCGGCGAGTTCCCGATCCTCGCCCGGACGACCTATCTCAACTCCTGCTCGCTCGGCGCGCTCTCGCGCCGGGCGGAGGCCCGGCTCGACGCCTTCCGCGCGGAGTGGCACACGTACGGCGCCTCCGCCTGGTACGAGACCTGGATGGGCCGGCTCGCGGAGCTGCGGGGACGCGTCGCCACCATGATCGGGGGCGCGGAGGCGGAGATCGCGCTCTCCGCCTCCGTCTCCGCCGCGCTGTCGGTCATCGCGTCCGCCGTGGACCACACGCACCGGTCCCGGGTGGTCTGCGCGGCGCTCGACTTCCCGACCCTGGCGTACCAGTGGATGGCCCGTCCCGACGTGGAGGTGGAGAGGGTACCGAGCGACGACGGCGTCGGCATCGACCTGCAGCGCTGGGCGGACGCCGTCGACGACCGTACGGCGGTCCTGGCCACCAGCCATGTCTTCTTCACCACGGGCGCGATCCAGGACCTGGAGGCCCTGGCGGGGATCGCCCACGACGCCGGCGCACTCTTCGTCGTCGACGCGTACCAGAGCGCCGGCCAGCTCCCCGTCGATGTCCGGGCCTCCGAGGTCGACGTGTTGATCACCGGCCCCCTCAAGTGGCTCATGGGCGGCCCGGGCCTCGCCTACACCTGGGTCCGCGAGGAGCTCGTGCCCACGTTGCGACCCACCATCGCCGGCTGGTTCGGTGCCGCCGACCAGTTCGCGTTCGACATCGACCGCTTGGCCTTCAAGGAGGATGCCCGTCGGTTCGAGCTGGGAACGCCCTCGCTCCATACCGTCCACACCGCGCTGGGCGGGCAGGAGATCGTGGACGAGATCGGCGTCCCCGCGATCCGCCGGCGCAACCGCGAGCTCACGGAGCGCCTCGTCGATGGCGCCCGCGACGCCGGCTTCGCCATGCGTCTGGCCGCCGACCCCGACGCCCGTTCCGCCATCGTCATGATCGCCGACGACGACCCACGGGGCGCCGTGGACTTTCTCGCCGAGGCCGGCTTCATCGTGGACGCGAGGCCCGGTTACGTCCGCAGCTCACCCCACTTCTACAACACGGTGGATGAGATCGACGCGTTCGTGGCGCGGCTCGGGGAGTGGCGGAGCCGATGACGGGGGGCGGGGGCGGACACGGCCCTGGCGGGCCCCGGGCGCCGGGCCCGGGCTCCGGAGGCCTGACGCTCCGGGAGGCGCAGGAGGCGGTCGATGCCTGGATCTCCCGCTTCGAGGAGGGCTACTGGCCGCCGCTCGCCAACCTGGCCCGGCTCGCCGAGGAGGTCGGCGAGCTCGCCCGGGAGCTGAACCACCGCTACGGCGCCAAGCCGAAGAAGCCCGGCGAGCCCGACGTGGACCTGGGCCTCGAGATGGCCGACGTGCTCTTCGTCCTCCTGGCGCTGGCCAACGAGCAGGGGATCGACCTGGAAGACGCACTCGAGCGGGTGCTGGCGAAGTACGAGGTCAGGGACGCGGGGCGATGGACACCGAGGAAGGGCGGACCGGGGGATGGCGGGACGACGCCGCGGACGTAGCCCGCCCGGGTGGCGGCCCGGGAGTTGCTCCCTCACCCGACCGCGCGTCCGGACACCGCCCGACGCGCGGCCGGTCTGACGGCCCCCGGCCAGGCACGGGGCCACTACGGGAGGGACCCATGGACATCCTGCTCATCATCGCCATCGTCGTAATCCTGGTCGGGCTGCTCGGCTTCACCGGCATCATCGCGGCGCTCAGGACCGCGGCCTGGCTGATCCTCGTGATCGGCGTGGTGATCCTGGTCGTCTCGTTCCTCCTCTAGCCCGGGGGTGGGCGACGTGGACGTCGACCCCGCCGAGGCCGGCCCACCCACGCGGCCCGATCTGGCCTGGCGGCTGGAGCGGTCCAGGACGCTGGAGCAGACCCGGATCTTCGACCTGGTCCGCGCCTGGGCGCGGGCCCCGGACGGCGCGCTCCAGGACTTCTACGTCCTGGATATGCCGGACTGGGTCCAGGTCGTGCCGCTGCTACCCGACGGGCGGTTCATCATGGTCGAGCAGTTCCGGCACGGGACCCGCCGCGTGACGCTCGAGTTCCCCGCGGGCATCGTGGAGGTCGGGGAGACCCCGGTCGAATGCGCCCTGCGGGAGCTGGAGGAGGAGACCGGCTACGTGGGCGCCAGCGCGGAGGTCGTCGGGCGGGTCGACCCCAATGCCGCGCTCCAGTCCAACGAGCTGTTCCTCGTCGAGGTGGACGGCTGCCGGCCTGGCGGCCAGACCGATCAGGACCCCCGTGAGCGGATCCGGCCCCGGATCGTCGATCCCGGTGAGGTGGACGGCCTCATCGAGCGGGGCGAGTTCCGGGACGCGTACGGGATCATCGCCTGGGACTTCTACCGCAGGCACCTGCGGTAGCTCGTCGACCGCTTACGCCGCCCCCGGCGTGAGGACGATGGACCCGAACGCCTCGCCGGCCTCCAGCCGCTCGTGGGCGTCCCGCGCCCGCTCCAGCGGCCAGACCACGTCCACCACGGGGCGGAGCTCCCCGTCGAACACCCGGTCCATGACGGCCCGGAACTCGGCCTGGGAGGCCATGGTGGTGCCCAGGATCTCCAGCTGGCGCCAGAACAGGAGGCGCAGGTCCACCTCCCCGGTCGGACCCGTCGTCGCGCCGTACACCACCATCCGCCCCTTCCGGGCCAGCGTCCTCACGTTCTGCGTGAAGGTGGCCTGCCCGACGGAGTCCAGCACCACGTCGACGCCGCGCTTTTCCGTGGCCCGCCAGACCTCTCGCCCGTAGTCGGTCGTGGTCCGGTCATAGACGGCGTCCGCGCCCAGGGCCTCGACACGCTCGACGTGCGGCGTCGAGGTCACGGCGTGGACCGTTGCGCCGAGCCGTTTCGCGACCTGGATCGCCGCCGTGGCCACCCCGCCGGATGCGCCGGTAATGAGGACGGTGTCGCCCTCCCGCAAACGGCCCCGGGTGACCAGGCCACGCCAGGCCGTCAGGAACACCAGCGGGGCCGCGGCCGCCGCCTCCATCGCCACGCCCTCGGGGATCCGGTAGAGGTTCCGGGCCGGGACCACGACGTACTCGGCGAAGCCGCCCTGCGTGTGCTCGCCCAGGATCCGGAACTCCTCGCAGAGCGGCTCGTCTCCCTTGCGACACCACTCGCAGCGCCCGCACCAGAGCGACGGGTTCACGATCACGCGGTCCCCTTCCTCCCAGTCGTCCACCCCCGTTCCCAGGGCGTCGACCGTGCCCGCCACGTCGGACCCGCCGATGTGCGGCATGGGGGTCTCGATGGGCAGCCCGCGGCGGACCCACAGGTCCAGGTGGTTCATACCGCTCGCCGCAACCCGGAGCCGGACCTCGCCCTCTTCCGGCTCCGGGGTCTCTACCTCACGGACCTCCACCACCTCCGGCCCGCCGTTCTCGTCGAAGATCGCCGCCCGCATGGAGTCCTCCTTCCTCGTGATCGGTCCCGCCTGAGAATAGAGCCTCGCGGATCGCGATGCACGAGGGGCCGAGCGGCCCGGTCGCGTGCGCGTCGTGTCGGTCGGGAACGCGCCCGACCGCGCGTCCCACCCACCTTGCCGGGACGCCTCACCCGGGGATCGCGGGTGCCGCAGCCGCATGGCCCAAATCCATTGTTTCCGGTAGGTTTCGGCCCATGCGCGACGACGACAGAGAGGAGATCCTGCGCCGGATCGAGGCGGGCGCGGTCCGCGACGCCGCGGAGCGGTCGGCCGACGAGGCGGAGGCGGTACCGGACCTGGTCCGGGAGCTCGGCGGCCACGGCCGGGAGGGGCCCGCCCCCGATCTGACCTTCGGCGGATACGTGGAGACCCACGACCGGCCCCCGGCGTTCGAGGGCTCCGACGGCCAGCCGTACACGGTGGACCTGGACACGGAGGAGACCGGGGACCCGGAGCGGCCGTGGGCCGCCTTCCTGGTGTTCATCCGCTGGGCGGCGACGGGTGCCGGCATCATGGGGCACCTGACGAGCGAAGATGTGGCGTGGGGCGGGGACGAGCACGGGGCCCGGGCTGCGGCGCTGGACCTGACACTGTACGAACTCAAGACGCGGCTCGACCGCGCGATCGCGGTGAAGGCCGAGCTGATGGAGGAATAGATCGGATGTTGAGACAGGGGCTGCTTCTGCTCAGCGAGAGCCCGGCGGCAAGGACCCTCGTGACGCACGCGCCGTTCGCCCGGAGCGCCGCGCGTCGCTTCGTCGCGGGGGAGACCATCGAGGAGGCCGTCGGGGCGGCCCGTGAGCTGAATCGGGCGGGCATGACGGTAACGCTGGACTACCTGGGCGAGTCGGTGAGCGACCGGGCCGAGGCCACGGCCGCGGCCGACACCTACCTCCGGATCATCGACGCCATCGTCGCCGAGGGGATCGAGGGGAACGTCTCCCTCAAGCTCACCCAGATGGGGCAGGACATCGACGAGGAGTTTCTGCGCTCCAACGTGGGGCGGGTGGTGGAACGGGCCCGCGGGCACGACATGTTCGTCCGTTTCGACATGGAGTCCAGCGAGTACACCCAGCGGACCCTCGACTTCTTCGAGCGGTTCCGGAGCGACGGGTTCCGGAACTGCGGCATCGTGCTCCAGTCGATGCTGCGACGGACCGAGGCCGACTGCCGGTGGGCCAACGAGCGGGGCGTCCGCGTCCGCCTCTGCAAGGGGGCGTACATGGAGCCCGAGGAGGTCGCTTTCCCGGACAAGAGTGACGTGGATGCCAACTTCGTCCGCTGCGCGAAGCTCCTCCTCGACGAAGGGATCTACCCGGGCATCGCCTCCCATGACGAGGCCATGATCGAGGCCACGAAGGAGCACGCCCGGGCCGCGGGGATCGCGCCCGAGGCTTTCGAGTTCCAGATGCTCTACGGGGTCCGGCGGGACATCCAGCGCCGGCTGGTGGAGGAGGGGTGGCGGCTCAGGATCTACGTGCCCTTCGGCAACGCCTGGTACCCCTACCTGATGCGCCGCCTGGCGGAGCGCCCCGCGAACGTCCTCTTCATCGCCAACAACGTCGTCAAGGAGTGGTTCCGGTAGCACCGGTCGCCCGCGACGCTGTTATCTTCCAGCGATGGCCGAGACACTGCGCGTCACCGAGATCTTCCACTCCATCCAGGGGGAGTCCACCTGGGCGGGGCTCCCGTGCACCTTCGTCCGGCTCACCGGCTGCCCGCTCCGCTGCGTGTGGTGCGACACCGAGTACGCGTTCCATGGCGGCGAGAAGGTGACGCTGGACGCCATCGTCGAGCGGGTCCGGGAGATCGGCACGCCGCTGGTCGAGGTCACGGGCGGCGAGCCCCTCATCCATCCCGGGGCCTTCACCCTGGTCGAACGCCTCCTGGACGCGGGCCACACGGTGCTGGTGGAGACGTCGGGCGCCATCGACATCGCGCCGCTGGACGACCGGGCTCACCGGATCATGGACCTCAAGTGCCCGGGCTCCGGCGAGGCGTCGAAGAACCTGTGGTCCAACCTGGCGCATCTCACCCGGCGGGACGAGGTCAAGTTCGTCATCCGGGACCGGGCCGATTACGAGTGGGCGCGGGAGGTGGTCCGGGAGCGGGGCCTGGATCGCCGCGTGGAGGACGGGACCCTCCGGGCGATCCTCTTCTCCCCGGTCTGGGACGAACTCGACCGGGTGGACCTCGCGGAGTGGATCCTGGAGGACCGGCTCCCCGTTCGCTTTCAGCTCCAGCTGCACAAGCTGGTCTGGGGTCCGAACGTGGCGGGCGTCTGACGCCCGCGGCCCTCAGTCCAGTGGGAAGGGGCCGGGGGCGCAGGCGACGGGGGCCGGGGGCGCGGACAGCGGCGAGGGGTCCACCCGGGCCTGGCCGAGGGCGTTCACCCGATCGACCAGCCGGCCCAGGACCTCGGCGACGGGCGTCTCGGTCTCGACCTCCCGGCTGCGGCCGTCCAGGCGGCTCTCCACCCACGCCTCCCCTTCGGCGCCGGCGATGGCGCCCGCCGCCTCCACCGCAAGCCCCCGGGCGCGCGCCCGGGTGACCNNACCGCGAGCCCCCGGGCGCGCGCCCGGGTGACCATGGCCACCAGGCGCCGACGGGCCTGCAGCGCGCCGCTGTCGTACCCCACCGGCTGACAGCCGTAGTCCATCAGGCCCAGGATGGAGTCCCGGGCGGCCGCCAGGGCGTCCAGCCGGTCCAGCGTCGCGGCGACCCGGCCGAGCCCCGAGGCGGCGGCCGCCAGCCCGACCCCGCCATCGGTCGCCACCGCGCCCCGATCGGGCGCCGGCGGCCGCAGCCCCGTGGCCCCCGTCCCCGCGCCGTCGAGGGGCGCCTCGACCAGTCGACGCGCCAAGTCGCTCGCCGTCGGCGCGCGCCGGCGACCGTAGCTGCCCAGGAACCAGCGCCGCGTCTCCGGATACACGGGCGCGACCTCGTCCAGCAGCGCCATCAGCGCCTGGCCGGCGGTGCCGGTCACGTCCGGAGGCGCGACGGTGCCGTACCCGGTCAGGACCTCGTCCTGGACGGAGCTGAGGTACCCGTTGATGCGACCCTCCCGGGCCAGCGCCACCGCGACGAACCAGTCCATGCTCCGGGCGAAGACCTCGGCGGGTCGGTTGGCGTGGGTCGGCGGCTGGGCGGGGTCGCCCGGCGGGATCAGGGCGGTGGTGCTCAGGCCCCGGAGCACCCCGGCGAGACGCTCATCGGAGAGCCGCACGGCGCGATCGGTCCCGTAGTCGCCCCGGACCCGGTAGCGGCGGACGGCCGTGGTCCAGTCCATGTCGTGGGCGATCTCGTGCGCGAGCGTCCCGGCCCCGGTCTGGGGCGGCACGTACAGCGTCCGGGTCCCGGGGTCGTGAACGGCCAGCGTACCCGGGCTGCCCTCCCGCCCCTCGAAGCGGATGGCGAGGCCCCGGACGTCCAGCGATGGGAGGATCCGCTGGAGGTCCGCCAGCCCGCTCTTGAGCATCCGGCGGTAGTAGGGTCGCCAGTGTGATGGCACCGAGTCCGGGAACTCGATGGACGCCAGCCCGAACCGGTCCTCGAGGTCGGTCCGGGTCGGTCCGCCGAACCCGGGGAACCACGGGCGCTCCTGGGCGTACGCCCGCAGCCCGACAGCCGCCGTCAGCGCGGCCTGGCGCACGGGCGTGTCCAGCGGCTCGCGGTGGGCCAGCAGCGCCAGCTCCGCCGCCAGTCGCTCCTCGTTCACCGCGTTCTCGTAGAACCGCCGGACCGCCGGGGTGAGGTCGGCCTTCTCGAGCCGGCGATAGGTCTGGACCGCCACGAGCACGGGCGTCTGGGGCGGGGCATCGTACACGGCCGCCTCCACGGCCAGCAGGGCCGCCGCGTCGGGGCCCAGCACGGGGCGTCGCGGGGGCCATTCCCGCTCCGCGACCACCGGGCCGACCGGTCGCCCCTCCGGGATCCGGCGGATCGCCTGCAACAGGCGGGGAGCGAGAGCGACGGCTTCCCGCTCCACCTCCGCGACCGCGGGGCCGGCCGGCCGCTCGACCTGGAAGCGACGCTCCACGCGCCAGACGGTCAGCAGCGCCATGGGATCGGTGTCGGAGCCGGCGGCCCGCAGCAGCCGGCGCGCGTCGCTCCGGCTCACGGCCCGATCGTGGATCAGCGCCGCCACACGGGCCAAACGGTCCTTCAGCCGATCCGGAACCGTGGACTCCGCCGCCGCCATGGCGTAGGCCAGCCGCACGGCCAGCATGCCGGCTCCCGGGTGCGCCGCTTCGCCGATCGCCCCCTCCACCAGCTCCAGGTGGCGGGCTGCGGCACCCACGTCGCCCGCCCCGAGATCCCGCGGATCGATCCGATAGCCCGCGCCGTCCACCGTGGCCGCCAGCAGCGCCCAGGCCAGCCGCTCCCGTCGCTCCCGGGGCAGCCGTGGGTCCTGCAGGCTGTGCTCGATCAGACGGAACGGGCTCCCGAGGCCCAGCCGGAGCCGCTCCAGGTAGCCGGCCTCGATGGCTTCCTCGACCGTCGGCGCGACCCGGGATCCCGCCACCAGCCGGGAGGCGTGCGCCCGACCCCGGTCCAGCTCCCGGTCCACGTCCGACGCGAAGCCCGCGTCGTCGATGGGGCCGCACGCACCCAGCCACGCCGCGATCGAGGTCGCGGCGATCAACAGCCGGCTGCGAGTCGTCGTGAAGGCCATCATCGGATCCGTTGCTCGTGGTCCTGTTCCTCGGGCGGACCGGGTCGATCCCTACTCCGCCTCCTCCACCGCCCGCCTCAGACGGGGCCATATCCAGCGGGCATGGCGCAGGAAGTTGGCGCGGAGCTCCGGCCGTCGGGCCAGAAAGGCCCATGCCGGCGCACCGCCCTTCTCCGTGTTGCACTGCCGGCAGGCCGCGACGAGGTTCCCCTCCGAATGGTCGCCGCCCTTCACCCGCGGCTCCACGTGGTCCACGGTGAGGTCAGCGGCGTCGTGGCGCTCACCGCAGTAGACACAGCGGTGGCCGTGCCTCTGTAGAATCCGTCGCCGCTTCTCCCGGTTCCGCATCCCGTCCTCGCGGGTGAGGGCCCTGTCCACTCTATTATACCGCCGCAGCCGCCGATTGCTCCGTTGCACGGTCGCGGCCCGGGGTCCACAATCAGGGCCATGGACACCGACCCGCGCGTCACGGCCCTCCGTCACGCCCTGGACCGGCGCACGCCGATGCGGGGCCCCAGGGACCCCTCCCTCTCCGAGGCGGCGGTCCTCCTGGCGCTCCGGCCCACCGACCCGCTGGAGCTCCTCCTGATCGAGCGGGCGGAGAAGGAGGGGGACCCGTGGTCGGGCCACATGGCGCTGCCGGGAGGGCGACGGGAGCCCGACGACGGCGACCTCCTGGCCACCGCGCTGCGAGAGACCCGGGAGGAGACCCGGATCGACGTGTCCCGCGACGCGGTCCTTGGCGGTCTGGACGAGCTCCGGCCCGGCGCCCGCCGTCGGTTCTCCATCGTGGTCACCCCGTTCGTCGCCGTGGTCCCCCTGTCCACCGAGGCCGTGCCGGCGCCGAACGAGGTGGAGACGGCCCTCTGGGTCCCCCTCCCCCATCTCGCCAGCGATGAGGCCGTGGACGAGATCCTCATCGACCTCGAGGAGGAATCCCTCGCCTTCCCCGCCCTCAGCTACCAGGATTACATCATCTGGGGCCTCACCCACAGGATCCTGACCGACTTCATGGACGTCGCCCGCGAAGCCGGGGTCGTATGAGCTCAGGCGAGACGCCAGGCCGTACCCGGCTGCCGCGTTCCCGCGCTGAAGCCGTCCAGCTCCGCGTCCGACGGGCTCGGGAGCAGCCCGTCCTTCTCCGATCGTACGGTCTCCGCCGCCGTCTCCACCTCCTCCGTGACCTCCAGCTCCACGCCCTCGAGCCGGGTCCGACCGACGCCCCGGGCCACGAGGTACTCCTCGTACAGGCCGATGGGGTCCTTTCGGCCCCAGAACTCGAAGAGATCGGCGTCGAAGGTGCGGCGGGCCTCCGCCTCATCGTGCGTCGCGTGGCCGCCCATCCGGAACGTATCCACCACCAGCAGGGTGGGGCCCCCACCCTCCCGGGCACGGTCGACGGCCTGTCGGGTCGCCGCCCAGACGTCCAGCACGTTGTTGCCGTCGGCCATTCCGCCCGCCACGCCGTACATGGCCGGCCAGTGCCGGAAGTCGCCCGCCTGATGCTGGTCGAGCCGGGTCCCCAGCGCCACCTGGTTGTTCTGGAGCACGAAGACGGCCGGAACCCGCTGCACCGCGGCGAGGTTCAGTCCCTCGTGGAACGCGGAGGTCTTCGTCGCCCCGTCCCCCACCCAGGTCAGCGCCACCCGGGGCTCGCCGCGGCGCGCGAACGCCAGCGCCGCGCCGGTCACCACCGGGACCATGTCGCCCACGTGGGAGATGGGCTGGAGCACACCGCGGGACAGGTCTCCGCAGTGCAGGTCCCGCCCGCCCGTGGGACTCCGGGACGTGGCGAACACGCCGTGGAAGACCTGCTCCAGCGGGATCCCCATCTCGGGAAGCGCGCCGGCGTTGCGGATCATGGGGGCGACGACGTCCCGGTCCCGGTCCAGGGCGTGGACCGCGCCCACTGTGACCGCTTCCTCGCCCGTCCCGAGCCAGGCCTTCGACAGCACGCCCTGCCGGACCCAGCGCTTGAGCATGATGTCGTGGAGCCGCGTGCGGACCATGCCGGCGTACAGCGCCAGCAGCGCGCCCTCGTCGAGCCCGTCGATCAGGGCCGCCCGTCCCCCGTCGGACTCCAGCCGCCGCCCGTACTCGTCCACGAGGTCCGGAGACGGCGTCCAGTCGACGTACTCGGGCGGGTCGAAGGGCGGGTACCGCTTCATGTGCCGGCCGGCCGCTCCTGGAGCACCCGGTTGATGCGCGCGGCCATCACATCGAGCTGCGACCGCGACGGTACCGGCGCATCCGGCTTCGGGAGCTGGAGATCGAAGTCCTCACCCTCCCGCACCGGGATCAGGTGCAGGTGGAAATGCGGCACGTCCTGTCCGCCCGCCTGGCCGTTGGCGCTGAAGAGGTTCACCGCCGCCGCGCCCGCCGCCCGCCGGACCCCCGGCGCCAGCTCCTTCGCCACCCGCAGACAGTGGCTGGCCACGGCGGCGGGCGTATCGAACAGATCGGTATGATGCTCGCGGGAGACCACCAGGACGTGGCCCGGGGCGGCCGGCTGGATGTCCATGAACGCGACAGCCGAATCGTCCTCGTGCACGATGCTCACCGTCTCCTCCCCGGCGATGATCCGGCAGAATACACAGTGCTCGTTCATGGCGACCCGGCCCCCTGATTCCTAGATTGGCGAGAATGAACGAAAGCAGACCCGCCCCCGGCAAAGAAACTCCGCCGCCCGAACCGGCGCAAGAACCGGACGAAGGCTTCCGTCCGGACCTGCCGCTCGCCGTGCTGGAGTCCGTGCGTCACCACGACCGGCCCACGGAGGTCCTCGAGGACGAGGACCTCTCCGCCAGCCTGCCCCGGCGACTCGGGCTCACCGGCGTCGTGGAGAACCAGATCCACCGCTACAAGCTCGCGCGCAAACGGCGGGAGCGGATCCCCACCGCCGACGTGGCCGACCTCTTCCGCCTCGTGCTCCGGCGGCCCGACTCCGAGGCCATCCTGCGGGAGGCCGGCCGCGACCTCGCTCGACACCACGGCAGCCACGCCTTCTACCGGCTGGCGGCGGCGACGAGGCTCCTCCCGGAATCCGTCCGGAACCGGATCGCCGTGCGGGAGCTCCACCGGCTCATGCGCCGGATCGGGGGCGGCGTGCCCGTCGAGGTGACCCGGGACCCGCTGCGGGTCGAGGCCCGTGGCATCGTGACGGCCCGGACCGACAGATACGGCGTGGCCTGCGTCCTCTACGCGGCGGCCATCGAGGAGGCGATCCAGCACGCGACCGGCCGGCGCCCCACCATCAGCCACGTGACCTGCGAGGCCCGGGGCGATGAGGCCTGCGCCTGGGAGATGGTCTAGCGGCGGGTCGGAGGCCTACTCCTCGGCGTCCTCGTCGATCCCGGCGGCGGCCTGCAGCTTGTTCCGGATCTGACGGTTGAACGTGTCCCACTTCAACCGCATCTGCTCCGGATCGTTCGTCCCTTCCAGGAAGCCGACCGGGATCTCGAAGCCGCCCGCCCGCTCCCGGCCGCCGCCGTAGTGGCGGCCCCGGAAGTCGCTCCCCAGCGCGCCCTTCAGGAACTGGTCGATGTCCATGGTGACCTTGCTGGTCCGGACGCTCCCCACCACCAGCTCCCGCTCCCCCTCGCCCTGCACGATGCCGTAGACGATGGCCGTGTGGACGTTCTCCTCCGTGATGAGGAAG
>JABAOG010002717.1_pt1 | contig 20382 bp, 12 predicted proteins | sample 7062131 | NCBI WGS metagenome assembly JABAOG01 (sample SAMN14538629, study PRJNA623070) | marine sediment metagenome | biome: marine biome [ENVO:00000428]; feature: marine pelagic biome [ENVO:01000023]; material: deep marine sediment [ENVO:00002113] | place: India: Arabian Sea | collected...
GCCGCCACGGCCCCGGGAAGGTCCTCGGCGCCGACGACGTTCGCGGCCAGCCGCATGGCTGCGGCCGGATCGAGGCCGGCCAGCGTGACGACGTCGGCGACCAGGCCGCCCGGGGTCGCGAGCGACGCGCGCTTGTCGCGCAGCTCGGGTCGGGCGCCGACCAGCACGAGCATGGGCACGTCGCTGCCCCACTCGACGAGGTGCTCGACCAGGTCGAGCAGCACGGGCTCGGCCCACTGCAGATCGTCGATCACCAGCAGCGCCCCGCGCTCGCCCGCGGTGGCGTCGATGAGCTCGCGGAGCGCGCCGAAGACCTCCTTGGCGGGCCGGGCGGGTCCGCCGAAGCCGACCTCGGCCAGGACCGGAAAGCTCGACGCGGCCACCAGCGCTCGCTCGCGGAGCGGTCCCTCGAGATCGCCCAGGGTGAGCGCCACGCGATCGACGATCGCATCCAGCGCGTTGAAGGGGATGCTCTCGTTGTCGCGCCCGCGTGCTCGGAGCACCCGCACCCCCTCCTCCTCGAGGCGCTCGGCAACGTGACCGGCGAGGGTGGTCTTGCCGCTGCCGCTCGGCCCCACCAGGAGCACCGGGGGCCCGCCGGCGAGGGCGCCGCGGCAGGCGTCCATGGTGGCCGCCGCCTCGTCCTCGCGCCCCACCGGCGCGCGCACGTCCGCGCTCGGGAGGGCGCCCACCGAAGGGGCGCCGAGGGTCTCGAGCCGGGCCGCGACTTCCTCGAGGGACGGGCGCTCGGCGGGGTCGCGCGCGAGGAGCGCCGCGACCAGGTCGACGAGCCCCTCGGCAAGCCCCTCGACGATGGTGTCGAGCCGCGGCGCGTCCTTCATCTGGTGGGCGAGGATCCGGGCGAGGGCGCCGTCGGTCTGGAAGATCTCGCGGCCCGAGAGCAGCACGAAGAGGGTGGCGCCGAGCGCGTAGCGGTCGGACGCGGGATCGGCGGGCGCGCCCCGCAGCTGCTCGGGGGCCATGAAGCCGATGGTCCCGGAGATCCGTCCCGCTTCGAGCTCGTGCTCGTCCGGGCTCGCCAGGATCCCGAAATCCAGCAGCTTCACCACGCCGTCCCGGCGGACCATGACGTTCGACGGCTTCAGATCCCGATGCACCACGCCGCGCGCGTGCAGGAAGGCCAGGGCGGAGACCAGCTGCGGCATGACCTCGAGCACCGTGGACGAGCGCGCCCGGGGCACGCTCCGGTGCTCGGGCGCAGACTCGCCCGTCGGGTCCACCATGGTCGGCGCCTCCTCGAAGCTCTCGGTCGCCTCGATGGTCCGAGCCCGCGTGGCCACGTGCGAGCTGGTGACGACGAAGCCCCCGGCGCAGTGCGCCGCCAGGTCCACGCCGTCGATGGCCTCCATGGTGAAGTAGAGACCCTCGGCGTCCTCGCCGAGATCGTGGAGGCGCACCAGATGTGGGTGGTGCAGATCGGCGATCACCCGGAACTCGCGCTTGAAGCGGATCCGCGCGCTCACCCGGGGCGCGAGCACCCGCTTGAGGGCGACGTCCTCCCCGCGGACGCGATCGTGCACCAAGAGCACGTCGCCCATGCCTCCGCGGCCCAGCTGGCGAAGGACCTGGTAGCGCTCGTCGGTCTGTCGTGCGCTCGACCCCACGGCGCCATCCTACCGGCTTTGGCTCGGCGGCCGGGCGGGAACCCACGCCGCGGGCACGGTGGACGCCGGTGCGACTCGCCCTAGATACCGGCCATGCGCCACGCCGCCTTCGTCGCCCTCTTGGTCCTCCTGGCCTCGTGCTCGGCATCGGCTCCCGCCGACGAGCCCACGGCGGGCGACTCGGCCGGCGCCGAGCGCGCGGAGCCGCTCCCCGAGGGGCTGAGGATCGTCGCCGAGTCGCCGCGCCGGTGGACCGGTCTGGCGGTCACCGAAGACGAGACCGTCTACGTGAGCTACCCGCGCTGGAGCGCCGACGTCCCGGTCAGCGTCGCCCGGCTCGACCCTTCCGGCGAGCCGGCGCCCTTTCCCGACGCGGGGTGGAACGACTGGACGGCGGGCGACGATCCCGAGACGAGCTGGGTCTGCGTGCAGAGCGTGGTCCTCGACGCGGAGGGGCGGCTCTGGGTCCTCGATCCGGGCAACCCCGGTTTCCAGGGCGTCGTCGCCGGCGCCCCGAAGCTGGTGCGCTTCGACCTGCCATCCGCCGTGCCCGCCCAGGTGATCCGCTTCGCCGAGCCGACGGTCACCGACGCCTCCTACCTCAACGACGTCCGCTTCGATCTCGGCCGGCAGACCGCCTACCTCACCGACTCCGGCGACGGAGCGCTCGTGGTCGTGGACCTCGCCGAAGGCACCAGCCGGCGCGTCCTCGACGGGCACCCCACCACCGTGGCCGACGACATCACCATGGAGATCGGGGGCGTCTCCATGAACCGAGCGGTGCACGCCGACGGCATCGCCGTCGACCTCGCCGCGGACCGCGTCTACTTCCAGGCGCTCACCTCGCGCACGCTCCACGCGATCGATGGCGCCGCGCTCCGCGATGCATCGCTCGACGCGGAGGCGCTCGCCGCGCGCGTCGAGGACGTGGCCGAGTCGGGCGTCTCCGACGGGCTCTGGTTCCACGAGGGCGAGGTCCTGGTCAGCGCCCTGGAGCATGACGCCATCCGGGCGGTCTCTCCCGAGGGGGAGATCCGGACCCTGGTCAGCGATCCGCGCATCGCCTGGCCCGACAGCTTCGCCGTGCCACCGGGAGGTGACGTGGTCTACTTCACCACGACGCAGATCCACCTCACCGATCCGCCAGACCCCTTCCGGATCTTCGCCCTACGGCTCTGAGCCGCGGCGCCGAGATGCGGCTCAGCGGCCGTTTGCGGCGAAGAAGTCCCAGCCGGCGGCCGTGGCGCTGATCTCGCTGGTGTTGTTGCCGAGGCCCGGGATGGTGAAGCCACCGGGCCACTGGTGGCCGCCGCCGTCCACCGTGCACAGGCGCACCGAGGTGCCGCCGTCGCAGCCGGTCCACTCCTCGCAGGTGACGTCGCCGCTGGTGAAGTAGACGCTCGAGCTGCCGCCGCAGCCGTTGCGGCTGGCCCAGCCGCTCAGGGTGCTGTCGACGGAGGCGAAGCCGCCGGTGAAGCCGCCGTAGGGGACCAGGGTGTCGGCGGTGCCGTGGAAGTGGATCACCGCCACCGGCTGGCTCGGCGAGCAGGGGCTGGTGACGTTGGTGCCCGCGACCGGGGCGATGGCCGCGATGCGGTCGGAGAGCTCGCAGCCGAGGCGGTGGGCGATGAAGCCGCCGTTGGAGAGGCCGGTCGCGAAGACCCGGCCGGGGTCGACGCAGAAGCGGGCCTCGAGCTCGTCGAGCATGGCGGCGACGAAGCCGACGTCGTCCACGTCCGTGCTCATCGCCTCGCCGCAGCAGAAGTCGGCGTTCCAGGTGTTGCCCACGCCCTGCGGGTGCACGGCGATGAAGCCCGACTCGTCCGCCTCGGCGTTCATCCCCGAGAGCGCCTGCTGCTGGGTCGCGGTCGAGCCGCGACCGTGGAAGTTCAGCACCACCGGCGTGGGCGTGGAGCGGTCGTAGCCGCTCGGCAGGTGCACCTGGAAGGTGCGCGTGCGCCCGTCGTGGTCGACGGAGAGGTCCTGGTTCGACGAGCCCGGATCGCTGCCGCAGCCGCCGCCGGGCGGTCCGAGGTCGACCCCCGGCGTGAAGGCGTCCACGCCCGGACCCAGGTCCGGCGGCCCGTCCGGGCCGAAGTCCGGCGGCCCGTCCGGGCCGAAGTCGACCGAGCCCCCATCGACGGCGCTGGCGTCCGGCGGCGGGAGCAGGTCGTCGCCGTCGTCGCCGCCACATCCCCCGAGCGCGAGCAGGGCGGCCATCCACACGGTCGTCTTCGCCATGGCGCGGATGGTCGCGCACGCGCCGACGCGACGCCAGCGTCGCGCTCGGGACACGATCGTGCGGGGCCAACGACACGCCGGGCGCGCCGAGCCCTCGCTCGCGAGCGCGTGGCGGCGTTGGCCCGGTGCTTGCTGATTGGCTTCACCAGCCGTGCGTACCGTCCGACCTCTCTTCCTGCTCCTCTTCTTCGCCGCCGTCCTCCGGCCCGAGCCGGCGGACGCCTGCGGCTTCCTGCCCTACTCGGACCGGGCCGGGGAGCCCCGCCCGGCGCTCGAGGCGCTGCTCAGCGGTGAGCGGCTGCCCCTGCTCTCGCCCGGCTGGCATTCGGAGTACTGGGTCATCGCCTGGGCCCGCCTGAAGGGGAAGCGCTTCGACGCCGCCGAGCGCGGGGCCTTCACCGATGGGCCGCGGTGGCTGCAGCTGCACGTGAGCGACGCGCTGCGACCGGCCCTCGACCAGTGGGCCAGCGCGCGCGCCGCTCATGGAGCGCCGAGGCGGCGGATCGAGCCCTGGCGGCGCGACGAGCACTACCGCAACGCGCTGATCTGCGGCCCCGACGCCTTCCGCACGGCGGCGGCCACCCTCCGCGATCGCGATGGACGGGTGATGCCCGAGGAGCTCCGCGGCTGGATCGAGGCGCAGGACCAGGTCTTCGCGCGCTGCGCCGATCCGAGCGCGCCCTTGCCCGAGCCGCTGCTCGCCACGGCGACCCAGCTCGCTCGCTACGACCGGCAGTACCAGATCGCCGCCGCGACCGCGTACGGCGAGACGCCGGCCGATGCCGAGGCGCGCTTCGCCGCCATCGCCCGCACCGATTCGCCCTGGGCGGACATCGCTCGCTACCGCGTCGCCTACCTGCAGCTGAAGCGGGGCGAGGCGACCGAGGCCGACCTGCGCGAGCGGCTGCAGAAGACCCGGAGCGCCAAGGCGCGGCGGGGGCTGGTGCAGCTGCTGGACCGGGTGGTCCTCTTCGCCGGGCGCGATCCGGCGGACATCGTCGAGATCCTCGCCGAGCGACTGAGCACCGAGTCCCTCGGCGCCGACCTGCCGCGGGTGCTCCGGGACATCGTGTACTTCGCCAAGCGCGTGCCCCGGGACCAGTGCGCCAGCGGGCTGGTGGCGATGATCGCCGGCCACGATCCCTGCGCGGGCGAGGACGCCACCCTCGCCGAGCTGCGCGGCCTCGGGCGGACCCTGGGGACCCGAGGTCGACCGCCCCGCCTGCGTGGCCGGTTGCTGGAGATCAACCNNNNTGGCTCACGGGCGGACGGCGGCCGCCCGGCGGGAGGCGCGGGCGCTCGTCCGGCTCGCCGCGGACTCGAACGCCGCCACCCGCAACGCCGCCGCCGCCCTCGCGCTCGCCACGGCGCGCAGCGAGCGGGAGCTGGTCGAGCACAGCTTCCGCTGGCGGGCGACCACCGGTCCCCAGGGGGCCATCACCGGCCAGGTGCGCGGGGCGCTTCACCAGGACGGGCGCGCGGCGATCGCGCGGCTCTCCATGCGTCAGTGGCGGGCGTTGATGCCGCGGCTCCCCGACGGGCTCGAGGACCGGCTGGCCCTCGAGGGGCTGGTGCGGGCGACCGTCCTCGGCGAGATGGACGAGGCGCGGCGCTTCGCCCGGGGCATCGTGGGCTCCGCGGACGACGACGCCGAGGGATTGCCGAGCGCGCTGCGGCCGCTCCTGCGCGCGTCGGACGAGGAGCTGCGCTTCGGGGTGACCATGGCGCTGCTCGACGACGACCCGTCGGACCTGAGCATCACCGACGAGCTGCAGGACCACTGGAGCCACAGTCAGGGCTACGGCTGTCGCTTCGGGAGCTGCGGCGACGACCACCCGCACCAGACGGCGGTCTCCTTGCTCCCGGGGGCGGTGGAGCTGCCGATCAGCGACGAGCGCCGGGCGCTCGAGCGCAAGGGCCCACGCATCAACGCCCTCGGCGAGCTCGTCCTCGCCCTCGCCCGGGCCCACCCGACCGATCCGCGCACGCCCGAGCTGCTCCACCGCTTCGTGAATCGAACGCGCCGCGCCTCGAATCACCACGCCACCGACCCCCGCACCGGCGCGCTCTCTCGCCGCGCCTTCGTGCTCCTCCACCAACGCTTCCCGGAGAGCCCATGGACCGCGCGCACGCCCCATTGGTACTCCTGAGCGTCGCGCTGCTCGCGTGCGGCGGGCCAGCGGAGGCGCCCGCCGAGGACGCGCTCGCCGGTGAGCCGGTGGCCGCCGAGGCTCCGGTGGCGACTCCGCCCGAGGCCGGCCCCGCCGAAACCACGCTCTGGGTCTGGCACGGGGCGACCGATCTGCGCGGCCTGCACCAGGCGACCGAAGGACACGTCGGCGTCGCCTACCTGGCGCGCACCCTGCGGGTGCGGCGCGACGGCGTCTACACCCGGCCGCGCCGCTCGCCGCTCTACCTCGACGCGCAGACCCGGCGCACGGCGGTGGTGCGCATCGAGGTCGAGCCCGAGGTGAGCGCCGACGAGCTGGCGATCGCGCCCCTCGTCGGCGCCATCGATCCGGTGCTCTCCGAGCGCGCCAGCGCGCTGCAGATCGACTTCGACGCGCGCCGCTCCATGCGCCCCTTCTACGCCCGGCTGCTGCGTGCGCTGAAGGAGCGGCTCCCAGATGGATGGTCGCTGGAGATGACCGCCCTCGGCTCCTGGTGCCTGCAGGATCGCTGGCTCGCCGACGTGCCCGTCGACCGGGTCGTGCCGATGCTCTTCGGTCCTGGCCACGAGCGGGCGCTGACCTTCGCGGCGCTCCGCCGCGGCCCGCTCCCCGAGCCCCGCTGTCGCGCGAGCCACGGGGTCGAGGAAGGCCAGCGTTCGCCGCGCCCGCCCGAGCGCCTCTACGTCTTCCCCGATGGCGGTCCTTGGACGCTCGAACGAGCGCTCGCCTCGGTGCCCGCTCACCGCTCGTGGAGCGCGAGCAGCGCCGGCGCCGGGAAGGCCACCGAGCCGTCGGTCTGAACGAAGCGCGCGAGCTCCGTCCGCGCTTCGCTCAGCAGCCGGGCCGCGCCCGCCTCGTCGATCTGGTCGGCGAGGGTCCAGCCCCGGATGTCCACCTCGACCCAGGTCTCGAGCGAGGGGAAGCGCGCGACCCCCTCCCGGAGCTCGACGTGCATCGGCGCGATGCCGGCCTCGGCGAAGAGCGCGCGGAGGGCCGCGGGCTCGCCCAGGGAGTAGGGCGCCCGAAGCGACTCGGCGGCGTCGCGCCCGAAGAGCCGTGCGAGCAGCGCGGCCATCGCTTCGTAGCCGGGGGTCTGCTCGAGCGTCGCCCACACGGCCACCACCATTCGGCCGCCGGGCGTCAGCACCCGCCGCATCTCCCGGAGCGCTTCGGCGCGGTCGGTGAAGAACATCAGGCCGAACTGGCAGACCACCGCGTCGAAGCTCTCGTCGTCGAAGGGCAGCTCCTCGGCGGCGCCGTGCACCCACTCGACGCCGTCGTGGCGCCGGGCGACCGCGAGCATGCCCTCGTTGATGTCGAGCCCCACCACGCGGGCTCCGCGCTCCCTCCCTTCGCGGGCGAGCACGCCGGTGCCGCAGGCGACGTCGAGGACCCGTTGGCCCTCGCCGACGCCGGCGGAGTCGAGCATCGGCCCGGGCCAGTCCCGAAAGAGGGCGGGCACGAAGAGCTCGTCGTAGACCTCGGCGGCGCTCGCGCTGACCTGGCCGCGTTCGTGCGTGTCGTCGTGTGTCGTCGCTTCCATGACGCCACGCTCGGGCGCGACCGAAGGGCTGTCTACTTCAGGAAGTGTAGTAGCGAGGAGCCGGCGCTCGGTGCGACGCTGCCGGGCGAGGGAGGCGCTCGTGAAGTCCTATGGCCAGTTCTGCCCCGTCGCGAAGGCGGCCCAGCTCTTCTGTCAGCGCTGGACGCCGCTCTTGGTCCGCGATCTCGCGAGCGGTCCGCTTCGTTTCTCGCAGCTCCAAAGAGGGGTCCCCCTGATGTCGCCTTCGCTCCTGAGCAAGCGCCTGAAGGAGCTGCGGGCGGAGGGAGTGATCGAGCGCGTGGGTGGACGGGGATCCGCCTACCGGCTCACCGAGTCCGGCGCCGAGCTCGTGCCGATGGTCCTGGCCCTCGGCGAGTGGGGGCAGCGCTGGACCCGCCGGGAGCTGGTCGAGGACGAGGTCGATCTCGGCCTCTTCATCTGGGCCTTCGAGCGAGNNGTGGAGCTCGAGCTCACCGATCAGCCGAAGAGCAAACGCCGCTGGTGGCTCGTGAACACGGGCGACGCGGTCGAGCTCTGCCTCGAGGACCCGGGTCACGAGGTGGACCTGTGGGTGAGCGCCACGCTCGTCGACATGATCTACGTCTGGCGGGGCGACCGGTCTCTCGCCGAGGCGCTCCGAGAGGAACGCATCGAGCTGCACGGACCCCGCCGCCTGCGCAGGGCGTTCCGCGACTGGTTCGGCATCAGCGTGCTCGCCCACGTCGAGTCCGCGCGCACGGCGTGAGGGGCGAGCTCACCCGGCCGGCCGTCAGACGCCGAGCACGCCGCTGATCTTCTCCATCGTCTCCAGGCGCCACTTCATGATCGGGCTCTCGCCGCGGAGCAGCGCCTCGGTCTCCTCGAGGACCGCGGCGAGGGGCACCAGGCTGACGGCGGGGTCGCCGGTGGCGATCGCCGCCGGGCTCGGTGAGCGCCAGGCGGTCATCAGGTCGGTCTTCCCGTCGACGAGCGCGCCGAGGGCGGCGTAGGCCATCCGGCTGGCGACGCGTCGGTCCTGGAACGAGGGGCGACCGCCGCGCACCAGGTGGCCGAGCACGGTGACCCGGACCAGGTCTCCGTCGATCCGCTCGTTGAGCACCCGGGCGAGCTTCGTCGCCGGCAGGCGCACGCCCTCGGACTTGATGATGAGCACCCGCTGCTTGTCCCGGGTGAAGCCCCGGCGGATCGCTCGCTCGACGGCCTGGACCACCTCGTCCTCGCTGCGCTTCTGCTCTCGATAGAGCACCGCGTCGGCGCCCGCGGCGATGGCGCTGGCCATCGCCAGGTAGCCGCAGTCCCGGCCCATCACCTCGACGATGAACGCGCGCCGGTGCGCGGTCGCCGTATCGCTGATGCGATCGCAGGCGTCGATGATCGTGTTCACCGCCGTGTCCACGCCGATGGCGGTGGTGGTGCCGCCGATGTCGTTGTCGATCGACGCGGGCAGCCCGACCACCGGGACGCCGTGCTCGGCGCAGAGCAGGTGGGCGCCGGTGAGCGAGCCGTTGCCGCCGATCACCACCAGCCCATCGATGCCCGCCGCGGCGATCGCCTCGGCCGCCTTCGCGCGGCCCTCGACGGTGAAGAAGCGCTTCGATCGCGCGGACCCCAGCACGGTGCCCCCGTCGCCCGCGGCGCGGTCCACGCTGGGGACCGGCCTCAGCTCGCCGTCGCGCTCGATCGTGAGCGGCCGGTGCTCGCCGTCGATGAGCCCGTCGTAGCCGAGCACGACCCCGAGCACCTTCACTCCCCGCGCGGCAGCCAGCTTCGTCAGCGCGCGAATCGCGGCGTTCATGCCCGGCGCGTCGCCTCCGCTCGTCAGCACCGCGATCGTCCCCAGCCCGTCCATGGAGCCATCGTACGTCACCGGCGTCGCCGCTGTCGCCGAGCCCCTCGTCCGGTACCGTGAGCATTCGCCGGCCCCGCCTGCTATCGGGTCGCCGATGGCACTCCTACTCGGCACGCACAGTGGCTCCTTTCACGCGGACGACGTCCTCGCCGCGGCGCTGATCCGCGTCTTCCTCGACCGGGACGCCGAGGTGGTCCGCTCGCGCGATCCCGACGTGCTGGCCAAGGCGGACATCGTCTTCGACGTCGGTCACGTCTTCGATCCCGAGGCCGGTCGCTTCGATCACCATCAGCGTGAGTACGAGGGCGACCGGAGCTCCGCGGGCATGGTCCTCGACCACCTGGAGGCCGAGGGGCACGTTCCCCCGCAGCTCGCGGCCCGCTACCGGGAGGAGCTGGTGGACTACGTGGACGCCGTCGACGTCGGCGCCAGGCAGCCGGAGCACGGGGTGCCCTGCTTCTCGATGATCGTCGGCGTGCTCAACGAGCGCGCGGGCGACGACTTCGACCGTTGGTACGAGCGGGCGGTGGGCCTCGCCATCGACGTGGTCGAGGGCATCCGCGCCGGGGTCGAGCGGGCCAACGCGGACGCCGAGGCCGTGCGCCGCGCGATGCGTGAGGCCGAGGAGGCGGGGCGGCGCACCTTGCACCTGGACCGCTACCTCAAGTGGAAGCCGGCCTACTTCGCCGCCGGCGGCGCCGACCACCCCACCGACCTGGTGCTCTTCCCCGGTCGCGGGGACTGGCGGCTGGTCACCATCCCGGTCGCCGAGGGCAGCCGCGAGGACAAGGTGAAGCTGCCCGAGCGCTGGGCGGGCCTCGAGGGGGAAGAGCTCGAGGAAGCGAGCGGCATCGCGGGCGCTCGCTTCTGCCACCGAAACCGCTTCATCGCCGCCTTCGCCACCCGAGCCTCCGCCCTGGAGGGGGTGACGCAGGTCGGCGAGAAGGAGCCGTCCGCATCGACGGATGGGTGACGCCGAGTCCCCGCCGGGCGATAGTGAACGTTCGTGAAGGGGGCCGACGACACGCGCGACGACTCATCCGCCCAGGAGGCCGCCGAGCGGGACGCGACGGTCACCGGTCCGAGGGTGCGCGACTCGGGCGGCGTCGACCTCCCGCCGGGGACCGAGGTCGGTCGCTTCACCATCGAGCGGAAGCTCGGCGCCGGGGGCATGGGCGTGGTCTCCCTCGCCCGCGACCGCGAGCTGGACCGAAAGGTCGCGCTCAAGCTCCTGCGCACCGACCGAGACGAGCAGCCGGCCGCGCGCGCGCAGCGACGGATGTTGCGCGAGGCGCGGGCGATGGCCGCCGTCTCGCACCCGAACCTGGTCACCATCTACGAGGCGGGCGTCTACCTCCAGCACGTCTTCCTGGCGATGGAGTTCGTCGACGGAATGGCGCTCGACGACTGGGTGGAGACGAGAGCGCGCACGCTCGAGGAGATCGTCGGCGTGTACGAGCAGGCGGCGGTGGCGCTCGAGCGGCTGCACGGCGCGGGGATCGTCCACCGGGACTTCAAGCCGGACAACGTGCTGGTCGACGGCNNGGCACCCCGGCCTACATGGCGCCGGAGCAGATGCTCGGGGGGGAGATCGGCCCGGCAGCGGACCAGTTCGCCTTCGCGGTCGCCTTCTACGAGTCGCTCTGCGGCCAGCGTCCCTTCCAGGGCCGGACCGAGCTGGAGACGATCTCCAACACCATCGCCGGGATCGTGCGGCCCTGGGATGGCAACGAGCACGTCCCCGAGAAGCTCCGCCCGGTGATCGAGCGGATGCTCAGCGGCCGCCGGGAAGATCGCTACCCCTCGATGACCGCCGCCCGCGAGGCCATCCGCGAGTCGCTCGGCGTCCGCCGGCAGCTGCGCGTGCTGACCGACCGCTGGCTGCGCCACGACCGCAAGGACGACCATCTGCTCCCCAAGGGCGAGCTGCTGGCCGCCGCGCGGGACCTGGCGAGGCGGCGCCCCGACAGCCTCGACGACGACCAGAAGACGTTCATCCAGCGTTCGCACGAGGCCGTGCGCCGCCGCTTGCTGACCCGCCGGGCCCTGGTGGGCACGGTCGGTGCGCTCGCGGTCGGCATGGTGCCCGCCCTCTATCTGCTCCGGCGGCGGACCCAGCAGCTCGAGGCGGAGACCCGCGCGCGGGTGGAGACCACCCTCGACAACGTCGTCGCCCAGATCGACGCGCTCTTCGCGGAGTCGACCGAGTCGCTCCGCCTGATGCTCGACCAGCGCTCGGTCTGGATGCCCGACGTCCAGCGCCTGCGGGTCGATGGCGCGGTCGGCGATCCGGAGCTCACCGCTCGCCTCGCGGACGCGACCCGGTCGCTCAACCGCTACTTCCGACCGGTGCTCGAGCACAGCCCCACGATCTCCTCGCTGATGGTGAGCACCGATTCCTTCGAGTACCTGGCCTTCGACGACGTCGACGCGCACCGCCTCGTGCCGCCCTACCTCTTCTACAACCGGATGGTGAACACGGCGGCCTTCGGCGTCGCCGCCTTTCAGCTCTTCGACGGGGAGCAGGCCGAATGGCTCCAGCCGGGCGACGAGGACCGGCGCGGTCAGCGGTGGGCCGGCTACGACCCGGGGGAGCGCATCTTCTATCGGCGGGCCGCCCGCGCCCCGGCGATCGGTTGGACGGAGCCCTACCTCTTCTTCGTGAGCAAGGAGGTCGGCATCACCGGCTCCTCACGCTTCGACCACGAGGGGGTGCCCTTCGTCCTGGCCGTCGACGTGACGCTGACCGACCTCTCGCAGATCACCAGCGGCGTCGACGCGCCCGGCGTGCAGACCGTGGTGCTCACCCGCGATGACGAGGTGGTCGCGCTGCCCCGGGACGACGAGCTCCGCTCCCGGGAGAACATCATCTCGGTCTTCGCTCGCTACGACGCCGAGCGGCAGGGCGACGAGGCGGCGACGCTGCCGCGCCTCGCGGACCTCGGCTACGACCGGCTCACGGAGGCCTGGGCGAAGGTGCGGGGCGAGGGCACCGGGATCCACGAGTGCCTGGTGGACGACGCCCCCCATTGCGTCGGCGTGCGTCCCGTCGGTCGTCAGGGGCAGGAGCTGACGCTCCTCGTCGTCGCCGAGCGGAGCTGATCAGCGCTTCTGGGATCGCCGGAAGGCGGCGTAGGCGAGGGTCGCCGTGAGCGCGCCGAAGGCGATCGTGGCCGGGAGCAACTCGTGCGGCTCCGCCTCCTCGCCCACGAAGACGCTGGTGACGTCGAAGAAGGTGAAGCCCGCGGCGGCGACGCCGATGAGCGCCGCGCCGGCGATGAGCCCGGAGGCGTAGAGCACGCCCCGCTCGCGGCGCTCCTCGAGCTCTTCCTTCCCGCTCTTCTCCACCAGNNCAGCCCCATGATCTCGACGCAGAAGGCCATGGCCATCCCGATGAAGACCAGGCCCCAGGGCAGGTTGGCGTCGAGGACGCCGTCGATGACCAGCTGGATGAGGTTCGCCTGCGGGGCCTTGAAGGTCCCGTCGACGATGTTGGCCCGGAAGAGGGTCAGCACCGTGCTCATCGCCAGCGCCGCGGCGAGCACGCCGACCAGCTCGCCGAACTGCTGGCGCTTCGGGGTCGCGCCGAGGAGGAAGCCGGTCTTCAGGTCCTGCGAGGTGTCGCCGGCGATCGAGGCGGCGATGCACACGAGCGCGCCGATGGTCAGCACCGCGACCCGGGCCTGCCCCTCGGCGAAGGCGCCGCCGAAGAGGAGCGCGCAGATGAGCACGGTGGCGATCGTCATGCCGCTGATCGGGTTCGAGGTCGAGCCGACCAGGCCGACGATCCGCGAGCTGACGGTGACGAAGAAGAAGGCGAAGACGACCACCGCGACGGCGGCGACGATCCCCAGGGATCCGCCGTCGGTCCGCAGCGGCAGCACGGCGATGGCGACGCCCATCATCAGCAGCGCGCCACCGACCACCGGGAAGGAGAGCTCGCGCTCGGTCCGCGGGGTCTCCTCTCCGTCCTCCTCCTGACGGAAGTTCTTCAGGGCCAGCCGCACCGACTCGAGGATCGTCGGCAGCGACTTGATGAGGGTGAAGACGCCGCCGAAGGCCACGGCGCCCGCGCCCACGTAGCGGAGGTAGCGGCTCCAGACCTGGAAAGAGCCCATGTCACGGATCAGCGCCTCGCTCTCCGGCGCGACCGGGGCGCCGGCGGCGTCGCCGAAGAGGTAGATGGCGGGGATGAGCACCAGCCAGCCGACCGCGCCGCCGGCGAGCATCACCGCGGCGACGCGCGGCCCGATGATGTAGCCCACGCCGAGCAGCTCGGGGGTGACGTCGGCGCCGACGCTCGTGCGGTAGCCCAGGCCGCGCGAGCCGAGGGCCATGTCCGGCTCGGCCGGCCAGAGGCGGAGGAACTTCTCGATGGCGGTGTAGAAGGCGCCGACGAGCATGCCGGTGAAGAGCATGCGCGCCTGGCTGCCGCCGGCCTGCGCGGCGACCTGCACCTCGGCGCAGGCGGTGCCTTCCGGGTAGGGCAGCTTGCCGTGCTCCTTGACGATCAGGAAGCGCCGCAGCGGGATCATGAAGAGCACGCCGAGGAGGCCGCCGAAGAGCGCGAGCGGGAAGACCGGCCAGAAACCGGGGTTCTCCCCCCACAGGAAGAGCACCGGCAGGGTGAAGATGACGCCCGCGGCCAGCGCCTCACCGGCCGAGCCGATGGTCTGGACCATGTTGGTCTCGAGCAACGTGCCCTGGCGCAGCAGGCGGAACACCGCCACGCCGATCACCGCCGCGGGGATGGAGGCGGAGACGGTCAGGCCGACCTTCAGCCCCAGGTAGGCGTTGGCCGCGCCGAAGACGACGCCGACGACCACGCCCACCAGCACCGCCCGAACGGAGAGCTCCGCCGGGCTTCGGTGCGGGCCGATCACCGGCGGGTAGGCGCCCCCGTCCTCGGTGGGCTCGTAGGCCTGGGGCGGGAGCTTCAGCTCGGATTCGGGGATGGGCTCTTCCGTCACGGCGGCGAGCCTACTCGGCGGGCCGCCCGGTGTCAGCGCGGGGAGCCTCGGGTCCTCGATTCGGGTACGCTACGGCTCAGGTGGTGACGTGATGAACAGAGCGTTGGTGGTGACCCTCGTCGGGCTCGGGGCCCTTGGTTGCAGCGAGCCGGTGGGCGGCTCGAGCGCTCCGGTCATCTATGGCAACGACGACCGCACGGAGATCTACGCCGTGCCCGACGGGGTGCATCGCACGGCGGCGGAGACCGCGGTGGCCATGCAGACCGACGCCGACTCCCTCGACCGCTCGAACCCCGACGACATCCGCATCACCTACGCCGGCATCCTCGGCGAGACCGAGGGGCTCTGCGCGGACGTCGCCTACTACGACCAGCCGGACCCCGGCTACTGCAGCGGCACCCTCATCGACGACCGGCACATCTTGACCGCCGGCCACTGCGTGGAGACCGCCGACGACTGCAGCCCGCAGTGGCCGTGGGTCTTCGGCTACTACTACGAGAGCGAGGGCACCTTCCGAACGATCACCGCCGACGACGTCTACGAATGCGTCGACCGGGTGGTCTTCCGCAACGACCTCGAGGGCGACTACGCCGTCATCGAGCTCGACCGCCCGGTCGTCGGCCACACGCCGGCGACGCTCCGCGGGGGAAGCGACGCGGCGCCCAACGGCACCCCCCTCACGTTGATCGGCCACCCCAACGGCATCCCGATGAAGGTCGCCGGCGACGCGACGGTGCTCGACTACGACGGCCAGGAGCTCTTCACCGACCTGGACGCCTTCTTCGGCAACTCCGGCTCCGGCGTGTGGAACGACGCCGGGCTGGTGGTGGGCATCCTGGTCGCGGGCTCGCCGGCCGACTACCAGCGGCGCCCGGGCGGCATGGGCTGCTTCGAGCTGGTGCAGCTCAGCACCGGCGACGACTTCGAATACGTGCAGCCGGTGCACGTGCCCTGGAGCCTCTTCTGCGCCACCGGCGTCGAGTCCACGGCCTGCGAGGACGCGCCCGAGCCCGTCGACATGGGGCCGCCCCCCGCGTCCGATGGAGGCACGCCCCGCAGCGATGACGGCGGCGCCCTGCCGGGCGCCGACGCGGGCACGGGCGGCATGGACGACGCCGGCGCTGCGGGCGGCGGTGGCTGTGGCTGCCGCACCGCCGCCGGCTCTTCGCCGAGCGTCGCGCTGCTGGTCCTGGTGCTCTTCGGGCTGCGCCGCCGTCAGCGCGGGCGGAGCTGATAGCGCGCCAGCACCCGGACCATGCCCTCCGGCTGGGGGAAGCGCCATCGACGGGAGCGGGCCTCCATGCAGCCGGTCACGCCAGCGTTCTGGACGCCGTTCTGCCGGACCGCACTGTTGGCCACCTGCCCGTCGGGGCCGATGAGCAGCTGCAGGACCACCGGACCCTCGAGGCTCGGATTGCCCTGCAGCTGCCGCTCGTAGCAGAAGCGGACCTCGTTCAGGTGCCGGCGCAGCACCCGGTGCACGATCGTCGCGTCCAGGCTGCCGGTGACCTGGGGTCGAGCCAGCCGGACCGTCGGCCGGCTCGGCGAGGGCCCCGGCCCGCTGGTGGTCCAGCTCGAGGTCGCTTGCAGCCGCGCCGCGGTCACCCGCTTCGCCTCCGGGGCGAGCTCGAAGTCGACCGAGCGCGATTCGCCATGCGCGCGGATCCGCAGCGTGCCGGTCACCGGCGAGCGGTCGCTCGGATCGGTGCGCGAGACCTCGATCTGGTAGCGGCCGTTGCTCAGCCGCCGCAGGCCGAGCTTCTCGCCGGTGCGTGAGCCGGTCTCGTCGCCGACGACGCTGGTGCGGCCGCCGAGCCACCAGATCCGCGTGCCCTCGTCGGTGATCACCGACACGTCGAGGTCGGCGCTCGTCTCCCAGCTCGCCTCGATGGTCAGCTGGCCGCGCACCGCCTCGTCGTCGGCGTCCTCTCCGGCCGCCTCGCGGACCTCGTCGCGCTCGTCCTCGTCGACCCGGGCCAGGAGCAGCTCGGCCAGATCGCTCTCCTCCGTCGCTCGTGCGCAGCGGACGGCCGCGGTGACCTCGTCCGGGTCGTAGCCCTCCACGTTGGCCAGGGCGACGCGATGGGCGCAGGCGGCGTCCGCCTCGGCCGCGCGGTCGAAGCCGTTGGCCAGGCGCTCGTGGAGCTTCGGCTCGTCGGGCACCAGGTCGACCACGCCCTCGAGCAGGCGGATGGACTCCGCCCGGCGACCCTGCCGGCCGACCGCGTCGCTCAGGTAGGTCAGCGCCTCCCAATCGAGCTGGTCCCGCTCGAGCCAGGCGCGGGCGGCGACCTCCGCGCGCTCCAGCTCGCCGGCGCGACTGAGCGCCCGGACGAGCGTCCGGTGGGCGTCGCGGCTGTTGGGGTTCTCCTCGAGCTCGCTCTCGGCCACGCCGACCGCGTCCTGCAGCGAGTCGGGCAGCTCGCCGGTGGCCTCGATGGTCGCGCTGCGCACCCGCCGCCGCTGCCGCCGGGCGCCGCCCCGGCCGATGGTGCCGATCGAGCCGATGCCGACGCCGTAGCCCGAGCCGCCGCCGCCACGACCGCTCCCGGAGAGGCCGAGGCCCCCGGCCCCGAAGGCGTCGGCGCTGCTCGCGCCGGCGCTGCGTCGGGGCGCCCGCGCCTGCGGCGGCGACGGCCGCGTGCGCGCCGAGCGGGTCGGCAGGGCGCCGGTGGCGCTGCCCTCTTCGACGTCTTCCTCGCCGGTCCACTGGAGCGTCGGCGTGCTCCGGTCGACTCCGAAGGCGCGGAACATCGCCTCGCTCTCGAGCACGATCAGGCTCGTCTCCCGGCTCATCACCCCGTAGCCCTTGGAGAGGGCGACGATGCGATCGCGGTTCTCGGCCTTCCCCTCGAGGGCGAGCGCGTCGATGCGCAGCCCGGCCCACTGGCGGGGGACGAAGGTGTTCCCGGCCGCGGTCGACGCCGCCATCTGCAAGGGGTAGCGCTGCTCGAAGTCGGCGCCGCCGACCTTGCCTCGCAGCACCAGATCGCCCCGGGCGCTCTCGTCGCTCATCCGCGCGGCGACCAGCAGCTCCTGCCCCGCGTGGACGTTCGGGAGCGCGGCGGGGGTCAGCTCCTCGAGGCCCTCGGGGAGCTCGATGGAGACCTTGGTCAGGCTCGGCCCGTAGGTGGTCTCGAGCACGTCGAGGGCCGCGGCGCTGGTGCGCTGACCGGGCACGAAGGGGATGAAGTGGCCGCCGCCGGCGCGGGCGATCTGACCGAGGACCACCGGGTCCGCGTCCTGCCCCACGCCCACGGTGCTGATGCGCGTGCCATCGGTGACCAGCGCCTCCATCCGCGCGGCGAGCTCCCCCGGCGCGCGGGGGCCCACGCTCGGCGAGCCGTCCCCGACGAGGATCACCCGCAGCTCCCGGTCCGTCCCCGCGCCGGCGGCGCGTCCGAGGCGCAGGGCGTCGCGGAGCGAGCCGTCGAGATCGGTGGCGCCCGCCGGCCGCTCGTCCGCCAGGAACGCCGTCACCTGCTCCACCGCCTCGGGGCCCGGGGTGAGCAGCTCGCTCCCCCGGCAGCGGCGGTGGCAGGCCAGGACCATCAGCCGGTCGCGGCGATCCATCTCGCCGGCCATCGCCCGGGCCAGACCACCGGCGCGGGCGAAGCGCTCGCCGACCATGCTCTGGCTGGCGTCGAGCACGATCAGGTAGTCCCGCTGATGGTGCTCCGTCAGCCCGGGGAGCTCGGGGCGGATCGCGACCAGCGCATAGGGCCGCGTGTCGTCCGCGAGCTCGCTCTGGATCGCCAGGGCCTCCCGCTCCTCCGTGCTGCCCCGTCCGCCGGGGCGCGCGACCGCCGACCCTTGCCAGGTCCAGTAGCTCAGCTCCGGCGTTCCCTCCCGCTCGTAGTCGATCACCAGATCGCCGGTGGGCGAGAAGTCGCGGGCCTGGTAGCGCAGCCGGTGGACCTCGTCGCCCTCCGAGCTCATCTGTACCTCGTAGCCCCAGGGGTGCACCTTGCCGGCGCGCACCTGCACGTCCACCGAGAGCTCGCCGACCCGCGCCGAGTCGTCGCTCGCGTAGGGCAGCGGATAGAGATAGCGGTGGCCGTCCCCGCGGGGGGCGAGCTCCTGCTCGTAGGCCAGCCGCACCCGCCGCTCGCCGCTCGCCGGGATGGGGAAGATGCGGAGCTGGAAGCGGCCGCCCTGCTGCCACTCGAGGAGCGCCGGATCGCGCCACGGACCGGGCTCCCAGAGCATCTCGAGGGTGTTGACCGTCGCCTCGATGCGGTTGCCTTCCCGCTCGCGGCGCGCGTTCTCGATCACCCCGCGCCAGATGCGCTGACCGCGCTCGCGATCGACGAAGGCCCCCTCCTCCCAGGTCTCGTCGACCAGGAGCGAGAGGCTGGCGATGCGCGCGCCGGGCGGCAGCGGGAAGCTGAAGACGCCCTCGAGCTCCTGGTCGCCGTCGTTGCGGAAGACCTCTTCGATCTCCGTGCGCGCGATGTTGCCGGCGATGCGGACGGTCACCTCGTGGCGCGCGAGCGCCAACGCGCGCTCGGTCTCCTCGCGCTCGCCGGGCACGTGGGCGCGAAGCTCCCCGAGGCCCCGCAGGGTGCTCTCGCCCTCGAGCCCTTCGGCGTCGAGCTCGGCGAAGGCGACCGAGTCCGCGAGGTTCACCGCCGCGGCCACCTTCGGGGCGTCGCCCTGCTCGACCCAGCCCTCGAAGCCCGTCTTCACGTCCACCGAGCCGGCGTCGTTGCGCAGCTTCGCGTCGCCGCGGACCACCTGCAGGGTGGTGCGCTCGTCGGTCGCCGCGAGCGAGAGCTTGGTGCCGGTGACGTCGACGGTGCCGGCCGCGGTCTCCACCACCAGCGCCGGTCCCGAGCCCGTCGGCGTGACGTTGGCCACCAGTCGGCCGCGGACCAGCTTCAGGTGCCCGGCCTGGTTGCCGAGGCGGATCTCCGTGTCGTGGTCCAGCACCACGAAGCCTCGCTCCCCGAAGCGGATGCGGGCGCGGGTCCGGGTGTCCGTGCGCACGGGCCCGCCGAGCGGCAGCGGTGCGCCGACGGCCGCGTTTCCGGCGTCGGTCGATACGCCGTCCCGGCTCTCGGGGACTCGCTGGTCCAGCGTCACCCGGACCGGCTCGACGGCCGGCGCCTCGGGCGCGTCGTCGTCGCCGCAGGCCAGGGCCAACACGATCATCGCGGCCCAACGCCAGCGCACGTTCTTCATTCGCTCCCCCTCATGGTCGGGTCGGACCCTCGCGCTCCGTCGCACCTTGGGCCCGACCCCATTCGGCCGCGATTGTTCCAGATGGCCCGAGCCCATGGAAGGCGCGGCCGTGGCCCGGGGCCACCCGTGGTGAGCGAAATTCACCGATCGTCGGCGTGATCTTTCGTCTCCCTCGCGTCCACCGAAGACGGTGGACAGCGGGGCCGGGTCGGGGATAGAGCCGCTCCGTGTCTTGGATGCATTTGGGGCGCGTGGCCTTCGCGGTCGCGCTGGGGGCGCTCTGCGCGACGTCGGTCGCGGCGCAGGTCACGCAGCCGGACGGGACCGAGATCCCGACCGAGCCGGGCTGCGACGGCGGGGAGCCGACGGGGCTCTTGCCGACCTTCGCCTGCGTCTGCGAGGAGCCGGGGGTCTGCAACATCGGCGCGGTCTGCGAGAGCGAGGGCTCCTGCGACGACGGCATGAACGGCACCTGCGAGAGCCGGATGTACCACGTGTTCAACGACAACACGTGCATCCCCAGCCAGAGCGATGGCCTCGACCCGCGCGCCGACGCGGCCACCGAGCCGGAGACCTTCAGCCCGACCTGCTCGCTGACCTTCACCGTCGTCAGCCGCGGCACGGCGCTCTTCGAGAACGCCTTCGGTTGGTACAACGTGACCGGCAGCGAGCCCACCGCCGACGACCTGCACGTGATGCTCCCCTGCGACGCCGGGCCGGGCACCACGGTCACCCTCGACGTGCGCTCCGAGCCCGACTACGCGGGCGGCGAGATCGGCTTCTTCCTGCTCACCCCGGA
>JABAOG010012842.1_pt1 | contig 20343 bp, 12 predicted proteins | sample 7062131 | NCBI WGS metagenome assembly JABAOG01 (sample SAMN14538629, study PRJNA623070) | marine sediment metagenome | biome: marine biome [ENVO:00000428]; feature: marine pelagic biome [ENVO:01000023]; material: deep marine sediment [ENVO:00002113] | place: India: Arabian Sea | collected...
GCCATCTGGTCACCGTCAAAGTCGGCGTTGAATGCTGTGGACACCAGCGGGTGAAGCTGGATTGCCTTGCCTTCGATTAAGACCGGCTCAAAAGCCTGAATACCCAGGCGGTGAAGCGTGGGTGCACGGTTCAACAGAACCGGTCGTTCCGTGATCACCTCTTCGAGGACTTCCCAGACTTCTGGTCTGTTCCGCTCAATGAAGCGTTTGGCGCCTTTTACATTGGCGGCATAGTTATGGTAGACCAGTCGAGAAATCACGAAGGGGCGGTAAAGTTCTAACGCCATTTTCTTCGGCAGACCGCATTGGTGCAGTTTCAGTTTGGGACCAACCACGATCACCGAACGACCGGAATAATCCACACGTTTACCGAGCAGGTTGCGGCGGAAGCGTCCTTTCTTGCCCTTCAACATATCGGACAGGGATTTTAGTTCGCGGCGTCCACGTCGGGACAAAGCTTTACCCCGCTGGGAATTATCAATCAGGGAGTCAACGGCTTCCTGAAGCATTCTTTTCTCGTTGCGGACAATCACATCCGGGGCACCTAACTCAAGCAGCCGCTTGAGACGGTTGTTCCGGTTGATCACCCGGCGGTACAGATCATTTAGATCTGAGGTCGCAAAACGACCACCATCCAGCTGAACCATCGGGCGCAGGTCCGGGGGGATGACAGGCAGGATGGTTAAGATCATCCATTCCGGTCGGTTGTTCGACCTGCGGAAAGCTTCAACAACCTTAAGTCGTTTGGTTGCTTTTTTCCTCTTCTGCTTGGACCGGGTAGTGCGGACTTCAGTCCACAGCTCCTCCGCCAGGGTATCCAGGTCGATGCGTTTCAGAATATCAAAGAAAGCTTCAGCTCCCATATCTGCACGGAAGACCTGCCCCCATCGGGATCGTAATTCTCTGTATCTGGACTCACCCATAAAGGTGATCGGTTGCAGATCAATCAACTCTTCTCGCAGTTTCTGGTACTCGTTCCGGGACGCAGCAACTTCATCTTCTAACTGGTTGCGAAGTTCTGTGATTTTTTGATCGGTTTCAGCACGAATACGGGCGATATCCAGTTTAATGTGTTCGATTTCGCGCTGACGCTGGTCTTTCAGTTCCGCTTCCAGATCGCTCAGGCGGTCCTTGACTACCTGTTGGACCGCACTGAGGTGCTGATTACCTATGGTTTCGCCCTTCTCAACAATGACATCATCCGTGTTGGGGAAGGTGATCGCTTTGCGGGTGGATTTCCCCATCTTGTCCTGCAATTCGGACTCAAGTCGCTGACCTTGTTTAAGTACGGGTTCCAGTTTGGATGCCACTTCTTCATCATACTGAGCCTCGATCTGCTCCTGTCGTTCCTGCAGTTCAGCCAAGGCTTCATCTCGGGATAATTTCAGCGCGTCGATATTTTCATTGATCTGGGTACCGAGCTCACTGTCGGTGCCGGAATATTGTTCTTCCAAACGCTTGAGCGCTTTTTGACGGGCATCTTCATCCACATACGTGACAATATATTGAGCGAAATACAAGACACGGTCCAGGTTGCGGCGCGAGATATCCAGCAACAATCCTAAATAGGATGGTACTCGACGTGTGTACCAAACATGTGCAACGGGCGAAGACAGTTCAATATGCCCCATGCGCTCTCTACGCACGGACGAACGGGTGACTTCAACACCGCATTTGTCGCAAACGATCCCCTTATATCGAATGTTTTTATACTTTCCGCAATAGCACTGCCAATCGCGCGTTGGTCCAAAGATGGCTTCACAAAAGAGTCCATCTTTTTCTGGGCGAAGTCTGCGGTAATTGATTGTCTCTGGTTTTAGGACTTCACCGTAAGACCAGCTAGCGATGGTTTCCGGAGATGCTAGACTAATTCTAAGTTGCGTTAACCCTTTGGTTTCCACAGGGCTGCCTCCTGATAAAAATAAATTCGCGAACTTTCCAACATGTCACCACTATTCCCCCATGCAAGGGAATGTTATTTTCAAATCTCTGATGGATATGAAATTAGTACCTTAATCTGCTTTGTGATGAACCTCTACAAAAATGGGTTGATTGGCTAACAGACGCATAAAAGCAAGCGCAGGAGTAGCCATCCTCGTGCGCTCGCGAGAATTTGTCACGGTTTATTATTTGCATGCCCGTAAATTATACAAGACCGACCTTAAGCAGTCAAGTGAAAATTAGCCGCAAATTATAAGAATACCATTAAATCTTATAAAAATCCAGTATTAATTATGGCGGATAGGTATCGCGAAGTAGAATGTGCTGCCCTTCCCCAGCTGACTGTCCACCCATACGCTCCCCCCATGCCGATCTGCGATGGATTTCACAATTGCCAATCCAAGACCTGTTCCTCGTTCTCTCCTGGAATCCAGGCTCGTGGATTTATAGAATTTTTCGAATAATCGTTTTTGGTCTACTGGAGAAATCCCAACACCAGTATCTTCGAATTCTACAATAATGCGTTCATTGGAAACATAATATCTCACCCAGATCGAGCCACTCCGATCCGTGTATTTAATCGCGTTATCCAGCAGGTTCTTAAATGCCTGATGCAGTAAGGTCTTATCTGCCTCCAGAAGAGGGATCGTTCCAGTGGAAGGTTCCATGGTAATCGTGATCTGCTTCTGGTCCGCAAGGGGACGCATTTCCTGGATCACCCTGCGGATGACATCATGGACAGGCACATTATCCAGGCGCAGGCCAACTTCCGCCTCAATCCTTCCCAGATCCAGCAAATCGCTGACCAGCACTGTCATTCCTTCTACACCAGTAATGATTTTCTTGACATACTGGTTTTGCTGATCGTTCAAGTCACCAACCAGTTCCAGCATTGTGGCATAACCTTTCATCAAGGTTAATGGTCTGCGGAGGTCGTGGCTTACAGTGGATACAAATTCTGTTTTGATCCCATCCAGTTGTTTGAAATAGGTCACATCTCTCAGGATGCAAACATATCCCACTTGCTGACCTTCTACACGGATAATTGACCGTGTTGCCAGGTAATTTTTATTATCAGCAAGTGTGATTTCTGCAGTTTCATCCATGTTGTCTGTGGATTTCAATAGGCGGATAAGTTTCGGATCCTCGATCACGTCGTCGATCAGGTACTGCTCGGCATCTTCAACTTTGATGCCCAATGCCATGCTCGCGGCAGGGTTAATTTCCAGAATATTCCCACGATGATCAGTAACCAGTACAGGGTCTGGGGTTGATGCTAAGATACCGCTCAATCGCTGACGACCGAGTTCTGCATTTAAATACAACCTGGAGTTTGCCGCAGCCATCCCAGCATTCCCGGCCAATGTTTTTAGAAAGCTGAGATCATCTTCACTGACTTTGTGGGGTTTCTCAAACGCCAACCAGAGAGTTCCAAAGAAGATATCTTCCCTGATTATTGCAAATGCCAGGATAGCCCCTGGTGGTTTGCTCCCTAAGCCAAACTTCAGCATTGGTGTTCTCAATGGATTCGAAATGACGATTGTGTCCTGCTCCCTGTTTAATTGCAGGATCTGGTAATCCAGGTAGCTGAACTGCTCGGTTGCCTTGCCAGCCCCAAAGCGTGTTTGAACCTTGTTGATGATGGATGCAGTCGGTAAAGCCTCTTGAGTGAAAATGATCCGGGCAGAATTGGCACCTGTTGTCAGGGCGGCATCCAGGATAGGACGTACTATTTCACCAATCTCGAGCGTGGATGAGATTCCCCGGCTTACCACTAACAAACGGTTTAATTCTTCCAGTCTATTTTTAAGACTGATACGCATTTCCTCGATCGACCGGCTCAATTGTCCGACTTCATCGCTGCTGTCGATTGAAAATGCAGTCTCCAGGTCACCCTCGATAATTCTCTCTGATTCCTTTGCCAGATTCTCAAGGGAACCGGTTACACTCCTCAGCTGACCACGAACGTACAGCCCAAGGATGATGGAGGCCAGGAAGATCGCAAGCAGGACCGGTATCAGGGTCTGTAAAGCGATCTCCTGATAAGTACTGGCAGGGACAACCGTGACTGCTGACCAGCCTGAACCCGCTGATGGATAATAATAGACCAGGTTTCGGGTGCCGTCTGATGCCAATTCATAATCATACCTGGGTGAGTCGTCAATTTCTCCGGTAAAGGAGGTCAATAGGATGCTGCTGTCCGTGTGATACAGATATCTGCCGGCTTCATCGATAAGAAAACCTTCACCTCCCAGGTCTTCAAGAGATTGCAAAGTCTTGATGATCGGTTCCGTTTGCGGGTTCAATCCCAAATTTGTTCGACCGATCAAGACATTCATCGATTCACTGTCCTGCTCCTGGATCGGAGTGATAAACGAAATCGTCCCCGCTGATGAATCTTCAATAGGCAGAATGGAATAAACCTGGACGGGGACCCCACTGAGAACTACTTGAATTCCGACGAATTCATACGGATCCAAATAAGGCTCTTGAGTGGTTTGTGGGAACGTTGTCAGGATATTCACTTCATCATCCACATTGACAACAATCAACTCCTTGTAAAAAGGCGCGATAGTATAGCTTTCTCTGAGCTGCTCATCCAGCAGATTGAGATCATCTACCCGAAGGTCGTTATGCGCAATCTGCATGATCAAGCTCTTCCCATTGCTCAAGAAATACGGGATGTTTTCAGTTGCAAGCGTGGCGGTATTCTCCATCCTGGTTTGGACGAGATTTTTTGCCTGCTGGATGGAAATTGTCCAGGTAGCATAGACAAGACCAGTAAGGATGATGAAATACACCGGCAGCAAGGTCCTGAAAAAGCGGGTGTCCAACCGTTTTTCGATCGGTGAAATTAACCATGGAGGTTGTCCACCCCAGGATGTTGGGAAAAAGTTCCGGATTACTGTACTTACCAGTCCCGCAATCAGCAATTGAATATTGATTGACAATACCGACCATTTTAAGTTCGTAAGTGCATAATCCAGTCGTACCGGCAGGCTCCCATTAGGAAATAGCATATTTCCAAATAAAAAGATGATGGGATAGATCAGCACGCCAATAACGAGAGCACTAAAAAGTGGCTGACGAAATAGTCTAAATATCCGGGTCCGATAGCGCTGATTGATACACGCAGCGAAAATAACAGCCACGATCCCAAATTCCAGTATGGTGAAAGGATTATGAGTCCCCCACAAAGCATACAGGGCACCGCTCCATAAACCTAGGATTGCTGCCTGAGGGATTCCCAGGAAACCTGCTGCCAGCATCCATGGTATACCAGCCAGAAGCATGACCGTTGGATGGGTGATATCCAGGGTGAAGTAGGGCAGCGGCAGTATCTCAATCTCAGATAGTTTTATTCCTAACTGCATCACAAGAAATAAAGCCATGATGATCAGGAGCCATAGAAAAGCATTCTTTCGGAAGAGGAAAGGTTCACCTTTTTCGACCTGAATTTCGAAGTAATCTCGGGGAGCCTCAGGATTGTTATCCTGATAGATATCACTCTGGGAAGTACTGTAAATCAACAGCAATAAAACAACGATTAATCCTACCAGCCCTAGCCAAGCGAATATATTGGATGGAATAATTAAGTAGGGCTTATTTAAAAATAATGTAAGGATGATTTCCATGGAAACTCGTTGTCCATTTAAGATCAAATGGTTTGTTTGGATTATAGTAAATATTTATAAAAATACAATAGTATCCTTCGTTGCAGTATCAATTTGGGAGTATACTCCCCTCCTGTTTTCAGGGAGCAAATTCGCCAGAACATACATGGCTTCATCGGTCATTTTGCGCAGCATATCGCCTCTGGCTCGCTTGAATTTTTCCAGGTACCGGAAAGGTTTCCCAAATCTGACATGAGCACCTGCATTCCACCAATTCTTGCTGGTTGGGAAGGAGGGAAAAACCTCGGTGCCTTCCAGTGCGACCGGGATTACTGGTGCACCAGACCGGCTGGCCAGATAAGCTACTCCTTCTTTACCAGTCTGGAGAGACTCATTCCGCGTTCCTTCCGGGGCTACCAATATGATTTCACCTGCCCTCAATACAGCCAGCGACCGCTGGACTGCTCGCCGGTCAACTTCATCCCGCCGGATAGGGATCACTCCCCAGATTTTCGGGAATAGTCCCACAAATGGGAGATCGTAGACCTCAATTTTGGCAAGAGGAACGATATCTCTCTTCAATACCTGTAAGACGACAATTGGATCAACGAATCCGATGTGATTGATCAACAAGATTGCCGGTCCTTCATCGGGCACATTCTCAAGCCCTACCACTGTATCTATCTTGACCAGCCATGGAAATGCTATCGTCGACAACAGCAATCGCAGGAACTTCCTCCGCAGCCAAAATGAAGAATGACGATAGCCAACCGATTGACGTTTTTTAATATTTTGTAACATTCATCCATCCATCTTATTAACTTCCGATTGCCGCAAACCCTGTGGAGAATATACTCCCCAATATGGTTCTGGAAGCAGACGAGCGATGAGGGTCATGATCTGATCTGCATTCTCCTGGCGCATCAAACGCTTCTCTTCACCTTTCCCTCGCAGAGGTTCCAGCCGGATAGGTTCACCGATTCGCATGGTTATTTCAGGCTTCTGCATCAATAATGCTTTTTTCAAGAAGTCGTCTGTCGCTCCACTGATCCCCACAGGTATGACGGGCACATCGGCTAGATCCACAATATACGCAATGCCGGCTTTCGCCCGGCGCATGCCAGGCTGGTGAGATCGTCCCCCTTCAGGTGCAATCAACAATGGTCTTTGCGCATCAATTACCTGCATGACTTTTTTGAATACTTCACGATCAAACTCACCTCTTCTGATGGGTATTCCACCATACAATCGAACTAGCTGGGATTGTCCGGTGCGGTCCCATAAGTCGGAAGCGCCAACTCCTTCCGGGGGAACTGGCCAAAAAGCCATAATAAATGGTGGTTCGAAAAGGGAGACATGGTTGATCGTAATGATATAACTTCCAGACTCTGGTATATATTCCTTGCCGTAGATGCTGACGTCTGCTAATAAATAAAAAATTCCTCGAAATAGCGGGCGGAATAAGAGCCTGAATATTCGGTTCGATAAAGGTATCTGGTAACTCAATTCGGTTTGGATGTGTCCTTCTGGAATGTAGAAATTAACTGCAAAATGCTTGCAACGACCTGGGTGATGGATAAACCATCCGTATTGACCCGGATCGCATCGTCTGCTGCTTTTAGTGGAGCGATTTCTCGTGTCGAATCTGTCTCGTCCCGTAGTTTCATCGCCTCCAACAGCGGTTGGTATTCAACTTTTTCACCACGTTCCCTCAGTTCATTAAATCGACGCTTCGCCCTTTCTTCCACGCTTGCATCCAGGTAAATCTTCAAATCGGCTTCAGGCAGGACAACCGTGCCTATATCCCGCCCAACCATGACAACACCACCGCGCTCGGCGATTTTCCGCTGCTGATGTGTCAGTGCCTCTCTAACCCCAGCGTATGCTGCTACTGTTGATACATTGGCATCCACCTGTCGTTTCCGGATCTGCCAGGTAATGTCTTCCCCGTCCAGCAAAACATCATAACTTCGACCATCTGCCAGCGAGGCAGGCTGGATATCAATTTCGACCTGCCTGGAAAGTTCTGTAATTGCCTTCTCATCCTCCATGTCGATGCCCCTCTCGAGGCCTTCATAAGTGACAGCCCTGTACATGACACCTGTGTCGAAAAACAGGTAATCTAGATTATCCGCCAGGATTTTGGCGACGGTAGATTTTCCAGATGCCGCTGGTCCGTCAATCGCGATATGCTGCGGATGAAGCTTTGGTTGTGAATTCTTCATTAAATGTCCTGTCGGATAGGCTTCAATGCCTGGCTTATTTATCATTCCTGTGAGTCCGAGAAAATATCAGCTTTCACCCAAAATATAACCTCGTCGGTGGCAAGTGGTGCTTCACGAAACATCATCCAAGCCCACCAATCCTGGGGTATTCCTCGCTCCCAGGCTGGGAAAACCCACCAAACGAAATCCTGTCCGCGGTAGAGATCTTCCTGGATGAGAGTTTCATCCCCGGCAAGGGTGATTACAGCATCCTGATCGGTAATCCTGTGGGGCTGGGTGTAATACTCAACACCATGGATGTTTCGTAATGCCCAACGAATCGAGTCGACATCAAAAAACACCGATATATCAAGGAAATCCACTCTGCCAGTCTGCTTCAATCCATATTGACCAATCGTCTCGACCAGCAAATCGGTATTTTGTACAACAGGCACCGGGTACCACAATTCACGCGGGTCATTCTGATAGCGATAGGCGGCGGTCGTTGCGGAAGCTAATACCCCAACAACCATGACAAATGAAGCACCCCAACCTAATCCAATCAAAGCATCTTTCCAAGTCCATCCCATCCCAACCAAAATTGTGGACGCAATTACCACGCCCAGAAGAGCGAGCAGGAAGCCCCAATTTTGAATGTTCGCACCGGTCAGTTCCGCAGTATGAAAGGACGCAAAGGTCAAATACACCATGATCGTTAAAACCACGATCAAGCCAGCCTGCCCGATAGAGATAAGATAGTTATCACCTTTCCGGAAGAGCAATTGAACTCCGTACGCAGCCAGCACCCAGGTAGGGAAGATTAAGAAGATCAAATCTGGAACCTGCCTGGATGGGTTCAATAACACAACGAAAAGAACGATAAACCACCAGATTGAAACTGCTTTTGTAAGATTTCTCCCATCGCTCCAGGCGAGGTAAATTCCTATCAATGCAAAAATGAAAGCGAGCGGATTATAAATGACAAATGCAGCCATCATTCGTGAGACAGGGACTCCGGCACCATTAAACCATCCCAAAAAGTAGGTCGGGATCGAATTGGCGAACGCCCCCAAACCACCTGGGATGAAGATAAATCCAGTCCCTACCAGCAGGAAGGTAATAATTGCCGCGATTATGCCGGTTTTATCCAGATTCAATCGATCAAAAATGTTACGGTAATCAAAATCATCACCAGTGAAAATTGATTTCGCCGTGATCCTCAGTACCAGCAGGGTCAAGCCCAGACTGAGAAGGAATATCCAAATCGCTGGACCCGACAATAAGGCCATCCCCAGCAGGATTCCACCAAGGATTGGCATCCCTGCAGTCAGTGAGGCAATTGTGAGGATTGACAAAGAGAGGGACAGCATTGGTCCCCCGGCGATGCGGGATACCGCTACCAGACCCGGGTCGAAAGCCAGCCCTGAAGCTAGAATGATCGCTGGAACTCTTCCTAACTGATTGCGGAACAGAAAGGCGCTCCCAACCAGAAGGCTACCAAAGAGAGCGGGGAGCAGTCGTGCGGTGAAATTGGTATCGTCCAAAAGAGAGAATAACAGGCCGGTAAAAAAAATATAGAGCGGCTGGGGACCTATAGACTCTGATAAACCCTGGGATGCTTCCCTGGCCTGCAGCGCCCAGGTTGCTTCGAGTTCGGAGAGAGGAGCCTGCCCGAGTAAGGTCAATCGTATGGCGAGAGCAACCAGGATGGTCGCTGCATGGATGATGGTTTCGATTGGATATTTTTTCGTCATACTCACAAATTGTAATCCAGATTTTTGGCTTTAAGGAACGACATAGATGTGTACTGAACCATTTTCATAAGCCAGGGTTAGGTTTTCCATGAATTTATCTTCCTGCAAACCGATCGGACAGTTGGGATTGTTCTGGGTGTATGTTGTTCTTTCCAGTGCGCCCACGACGATATAACGGATCTCATAATTAGAGATCACAATACTGGCCTCTTCCCAGCGAGGAACACAGTATAAAGTCTCGATGTCGCTCCTGCGGGAACCAAGTCTTTCCGATGTACCCCGCCATTGGATCTCATGAAAATCCCATCCCAGGACGGTCGGCAGACCAGTATGAACAGAGAAACGAGCGTATTGCGAATAACTTCCCCCAACGGCTTCAGCGATCACACCCAGGGGANNCTGGTGCGGAGTTTTCCAGGTGGGCAGCACCATCCAGCGTCAGACCTTTTGCTGGTTGAAAATGATTGGTGCGCTCCAGAAAACCGAAATAAGGATATAAAAGCGATGAACCAACCACAATGATGATCAGCACTTGAAATATGTACTTCCATACCCCCTGCAGTTGTTTCCACAGCACAGCGACAATGTACGCTGACGCCAGACTCCACAAGATCCACGTCTGGAAATAGAACTTAAAGACGGTGTTTAACCTGTAGCCAAATAAATCTCTCAGGTAGACGAATTCGGGGACAAAAACTAAAAATGCACCTATCAGCACCATCAGCAAGACAAAATAATTTGAAACCAGGGATTGGCCTTGCCCGACAGGATCACCGTCCTGGTCGTTGTTCATCTTAGCTGGAAGCACCAGGGAAAATCCAAGGATCAGGATCAATCCAATTATGAGCAGTGTACCTGGAACCAATAGGCGCCTGCGCAATCCTTCTCCGATCAGGGATCCCCAATTTTCAGCCGATATCTGTTCCATATTGAGATAGGCTGAGGGTGCAATGGTTGCCTGAGCATTGAACCCAGAAAACATCGGTAGAACAACAATCACCAGGACAAGGATGAAGGATAATGCCAGCAGTGCGAGGGTTATCCCAAGCACGATCTTGATACTCTGCCGGAGGACATCTCGTTGGGTATTTCGCCTCCACAGGTAAAAAAGGAATGCCAGTATCGGGATCAACAAAGGAGCGAACATGATCCACAGGTACACCCCGCGGGTTATGAAGATCACATTGGGCAGCAAACCACCCGCCTGGGATGAAAAGCCGATGAAGAAGGGGAGATAAAAGATCAGGCTGGCAACCCCTGTCATGAAGCCGAGCAGGATAAACTCTCCAGCTAATTTCTGCCAGGAACGCTCTCCTGCCATCACCTGTTTGACCAGATATGCCCCACAAAAAAGGGCGACATAGACGGGGAAGTCCCAGGTGTTTAAAAATGTCAGCGCACCGATGACCAGGCTGGCGGCGATCCAGGTTTCCCAAGAGAGTTCCAGATTCCATCGCCACACCTTGATTTGTCGATTGTCCTTCGAAAAGATAAAATTCAGAATAAAGGCGATCGCCAGCAGAACAAATGGGATTGCCAGGATGTGTGGATGCAGATCCCCCAGGATGAAAGAGAAATTCGGGAATTCATCGATCACATAGAAGTCTCGTCCCTGCATGTTGAAATCCTGCACCACACGGGAAGCCTGCCACCACCACCAGAACTGACCATCCAGTGGGACTGTCGGTGTCGGGGGTGGACTCATTAACCGGTCGAAAGCCAACCACTGCCAAAAAGCTGAGACCTGTGTGCCGTCTGGTTGAGTACGCCAGAACCATCCCTGGTTGTGCATCCAGTGGAAGATAACTTCCATGTTGCTGACGATCAGCAGGAAAAATGGGGCTAACAGGGCTTTAAGATGATTCCTGGTCGTTGTTTTCTGATCGGTATCTTTCCTGCGTTCCAGGAGAGTGTACAGAATACCGTAGGAACCGATGGCAGCGAGGGCAAAGACTGTAGCAAGCGCCAGGTTGAAGGCAATACTACCTGGAGTCCCGCTAATTTTTGCCAGGATGGCAACCATGATATAGCCAAAATGATAGTAGGAAATCGAAAATCCAGACAGCCAAGGGTCTAAAGGTGGCAAACCAGGTGAACGTAATATGGCATTGATAAATGCCAGTTCCATTGGTTTCTCTGTACCGGTGATATCAGGATTGTTAGCCCTCAAGAAAGCCATCAGGATAAAGGACACCAGCATGAGTATCTCTACAGTAAAAACTAAACTCCGCTTCTTTTGGAACCAGGTGCGGATCTCCTGGCGATCGGTGCGGGTGATCGACCACACACTCAACGCAATCACACCCGCCAGTGCAAATAACAATCCACCCAGATCATTCCTGATGAAATTCAGATTACCCGATAACCAGAAGATGTAAGACCAGATCAATAAACCAATCGTGCGGGTGAACGCATATCCCCGGTCACTCAGCGATCTGAAGAAATGAAATCCGATCGGAAATGCCAATATCCCCACACCCGTGAGGATGAAATACCAGAAAATCAAATTCACGATTTCATTCATGGGTTATTCATATACTTCCTGCTGAACGCGATATATCCTGGTTTCCCGATCTTCATATACTGAATCCCAGTAAACACCATCAAAGATTTGGAATTTTTCTAACCCGGGACCCGGGTAGTGAGCCCGTTCCTGCTGGCCCACAATGATGTATTGTACATCATAGCGGTCAAGAAATAGAAAGGCCTGGTCCAGGTCTTCTGTCTGGTAGAAGTTGTGCACTGCTTCCACACGGTTGAACACCCAAGTGTCCGGATTGATTGCTCGCTGCTGTCGCTGGTGCCAGTTCCATCCGACCACACCTGGTAAACCTGTATAGATTGAAAACCGCGATCCCCAGTGATATTCCACCAGATTCGCCTCAACAATCACCGGGGATCCTTCCACGTTTTCCTGCATCCAGCGGATTGCCTGGTAGTCCTGGTTTAAATCCATCGATGTGTCCAGATCAAAATTGGTTGAATGAGCCATATATTCCATTCCATCCAGGGTGTTTGGAGTCGTTTCCGACATCCTGTCCTGAATACGGGCAAATGTGCCAACCAGAGGGAACAGAGCGGCAGTAGCAACAAAGAAAATCAGGAAGACCTGGTAAATCAGCCTCCATCCTGACGCCCAGCGATGAATGTTCTGCCAGGACCAGTAAAAAGCTGCCGCTGAAACTACGGCGAAGATCGTCCAGGTGTGCAGGTAGAATTTAAACACGGTGTTCATCCTGCCAATATCTCCCCGGACGTAAACTACCTCGACCATTAAGGTCAGCACCAGCCCAGTCCCGATCAGGAAGAGAACAAAGCGTTTGGCATCGCTGATACCGGGGCGCAGCAACAACACGCCTGCCCAGGCAGCCATTGGCAGCACAAACCAGATCACATGGACTCCCATCCCTACAAGACTTGGTTGCCCAAGTTCGTCGGTCATTCCCAGGTCAAGACCTAATACAAGGATGATCAAGACCAGGATGGCTATCACAAACAGGATCGTCTCACGGTGAGGTTTTATCTTATTCAGTGCTGAGAGCGGGGTATTCGCCATCCAATCGATCGTCTCAAAGAGCATCCAGGCTCCAATTACGAATATGAATAGGCCCCAATGCGTCAGGTATTCCAGGATTGGCGTGTTCGACCCGGTCCACATGGCTGTTTCAGAGTATCCCTGACCATACCAGTTGTGATATGGCTGGTACAGAAGTGTCGATAGGACGTACAGTACCGTGGCGGATAAACCCATGAAGATTAAAGTTTGCAGAAGTTTTTTCCGACGTAATCTTTCGTCTTCGATCTCCAACATCGTAAAACCTCGCCATGCACCATATGCCAGTGCTGCCACACCGATAGGCAAATAGGTATAAATATCGGAGAGGTTGATTGGATACAAAGCACCGATGATCAGTGCCCCGGTGAATAATCCGACACCTACCCGCAGGGCAGAGCGGTTCTCATGTACCATCCACGCCCTGGATTTAATCACTGACCATGCCCATAAAAGAACCAGCAATGCAATCGGTAAGGCGATCAGGTGAGCATGCAGATCACCATAGAGAAAAGTGAAGTATGGGAACTCGGTGATCGGATCCCCATGTTGGGCGGCAATCACCCGGCTTGGATTCCAGTACCACTCATCCAACCGGTAGGGCAGCTGCGCTCCCTGGAGTGAATTGACAAAACCCTGGAAAGTCCACACCAGTCTCTGAAAGATACTTCCTTCGTTTATCGGGATCGGTGGCGCAGCAATAACCTGATACCCTTCAGCGATCATTTTCATAATTCCCAGATTGCCCAATACTGCCATACCGAAAGCCCCCAATAACCCGGCAAAAACCGATCCGCGATATCTGCGCTCACTAGATCCCCCGTTGCGGCGGACTATATTCCACACCAATGAAAATGCTCCCATGGCGATCATCGCGAAGATCGTCGGTAAGATGAGGTTATATGCGAAAGCAGGCACTATACCGAGGAATTTGACCAGCACACCAACGACAACAAAACCGAAGTAATAATAATTGATATATCCACCGGCGAACCATGGATCGTATGGAGGAAAGCTGGTGCTTTTCAACACAGCATTGAAATACGCAAAATCCATCGGCTTTTCGCCGCCCTTCCAGGGGTGCCAGAGATCAGGATTGCCAAACCTCACCAGCAACCCGGCGATAAAAAAGGCAAGGAAAAGACCTTCGATGATCAAAAAATAAGTTTTTCGTTCCTTCCACTCGAGCTTGAGCCCTTCCCACTGACGGAATACCAGGAAGAGACCTACCAAAATCATCAACAGGAGAGCGCCGGCAATTGTCCAGCGGTTAAATGGTATCCGGTAAGAGCCTGCAAGCCAGACCAGCCAGGCGAGGACAAGCAACCCTGTCAACCGGGCAAATGGATAGCCGCGATCCGATAATCCCGGCAAAACAAAACGGAGAGCGGGATAAGCTATCAATCCAAGCAAGGTGACCGCCAGGTACCAGACTACAACCCCGATGATCTGTATGCGATTATGAAGTGCGTCTGGATTGTAGAGCTCTGACCAGGTTCCACCTTCACGCTGTTCTTCCAACCGGGATTCGGGCAACATCAGGTCACCGGGATAATCATCTGCCTGCCGCGGTGTAATATGTACAACCGAAGACAGATCCACCGATCCTAAAATTTCGGCGACATGAATGGAGGAAAATTGATCGGTTTTACGGAAGACAAACACCTTCGGGTGGTCATAAACCGTGAAAGCTTCTTCGGATGGTTGGTCGTTGATCTCAAAATTGCCGATATGAGGATTGGACTGGAATGTCTCTACCAGTTCAAACCCAAGGTCACCTTCGAATTGTCCAGGCTGAGCGACATTGTAGCACCATTCAATCGTCTGTTCAGCGGGACAGCCGATCAGACTGCGATAATATTGGATCGTCAGTGGATAACGTTCAGGAATACGGGTAGTACTCCCCCACTGACGGCTCGAAGTGATCAGGATATATTCCGAGTGGCTCATCACATCGATGAAGCGGTTCAATTTCTCCTGGTTATCGTCCCAATACATTTCAAAATTCANNAAAATTCAACCCGCTCACAGAAATCCCGCCAAATGGATCATAGCCGTCCATCCTTAATGGCAGTCCATCGTCCCAGGAAGTTTCATTGGCGATGGAAGTCCCGGTCGGATCCAGCGACCCTGGACCAACCAGGTCGAAGGTAAGCGAGTAGGTCTGGTTTTCATCGACGTGGAAAGGTTCGATCAGATCAATTTTATAAGAGTCTTCGTCCTGCTCGCTGAAATAACTGCTGATACTGCCTTCTGTGAGGATCTCTCCATTACTGTTCTGCACCAGAACAGAAAGCTGCTGCTCGGTGGATTGATATTGCTGGTAATGTGCAATCGAAGGGAGCAAGATCGCATACAGAGTACCATCCACATTGGCAGTAAATGTCATTGAGTAACGGGTACCAGCATCGACGAGACAATCTTTCGGAGGCTGAAGACTTTCGATAATTAGTTCTTCCGCAGTTTGGATCTGCAGCTGGATATCTTCACAGATGGCGACATTTTGCAATCCATTCTCAACGGTGATCGAAATGGAGAAGGTATCACCGATGAGCATATCGATCGCCGAATCGATGGGCAGCCAATATTCTTGTGGTGATCCAGCCGGGGGGATGTCACCAGCCTGGATGGTGTAAAAACCAATCGTTTCACCGTCATCGCTGAGCTTTTCAAGCGTGATCAATACATTTCCCACGTCCTGGCTGACCCGCTTGTCAACTACATGCGGCAGTTCAATCTGGCTGACAGTCCCAGTCTGCGGTGCCAGAAAATTCGTGAAGTAGGGTTGATCTTCCGTGATTGTCAGACCGTCTGGGAAGGATATCGGGTGAGAATATTCATCCTGTCCGATATCTATGGGGATAGTGATGGGTCCAGGCAGGTTCTGGATCAACCAGCGGGTTGCTTCGACTCTGGGATGATCGGTCGTGTAGATGTTAGCAAAGGCATACCCCCACAGCATGGTCAGGATAAGTACAACCATACCAATAACCGATGCTCCTAATCGTGGTACCCAGGAAGAAATGGGTTTATTGCCTATGCGCAATTTTAGTCGGGAAGAGTCCTTTCCCAGATCCCAGAGCGCGATCACCGCCCAGGCAGCAATCACTGCCAGAGCTGGATAGATCGGCAGCTGGTAGCGCATGGTACTGTTCCATACACTGGACTGCCAGGCAAAGTAAGCACCCGTCCAGCCCCACAACAAAACATGGGTTCGCCACTCACCCCGCATAATGCGGTAGCCCATCCACAAGAAACCCGTCCAGGCTAGCAAACCCAGTGGCAGCCCCATGCCCCACAAAACCATATTTTGGAACGAGAACCAGATGGGTCGCCTTGCCCATTGGATCGCCGGTGGGAAATCAACATCACCGCTGGTCTGTGCCTGTAAGGTCTTGATATTAGCAATCCAGTCCGAGTTGGGCAGGAAACCAAAGAAACCCGGACCCTCGAAAGCGTATGGCTGAAATATTCGGAAAGTGACCACGCTAACCAGAGCGGCGGTCACCAAAAAGGTAAACAGGTGGACCAGGTATCGCTGGCGGATATCTCGATCTATGCGGAAATACAGGATCAGTGCAGCAGCAGGAAGGATGATTGCAACCGGAGTAGCATTCACTTTTGAAGCAACCGCCATACCGAGAGCCATTCCAAAGAAAATGAAACCGGGTAAATATTTTTTGGTGAAATCCCAGGAAGTTGCTCGAGGCTGTTCAATTATCCGGGTGCTGGCAGTGGCAATTTCAACCGAGAAGTACAACGCCAGGAACATGAAGAATGTCAAAAACGTATCTACTGTGAAGAAATGGGATTGCTGGATCTGGAGCACCGTAAAAGCAGAGAAAGCTGCCGCCAATACACCAACACGCCGGTCGTACAGGCGGGACGCCAACAAGAAGATCAGCAGAACAGTCAATAGATCCGCTACCGCTGAAAGGGCGCGACCCACCAGGTAAATTTCACCATATCCTGTACTGCCCAACCACTGACCCACATAGCGCACGATGAAAATCGGAAGCGTTCCGTATACAAAGAACGTATGCCCAACGTTGTGTGGGTTGAGTGTCGAAACATCTGTATTAAAATATTCACCTATCGAATCGACTGGTTGGATGGCACTCTCCACCATGGTGAGGAATCGTTCATCCGGGTGAAGATGCTGCTGCTGGTCCCAATCCAGACCGACAAAGCGCAAATACCCACCTGCCAGGAGGATAAATACCAGTAAGACCAGGTAAACCAACCCGCGGGTGCCGATTCTTCTTTTCTGTTCGATGCTCGTTTCATTCATTGATTGATCACTCGGTATACTCGAGACCTGCAGGGATAAAATAAACCCAGAAGTCTTTACCTGCATACTCAGAATTGTATAGCTGCCCGGTACCCTCCGGGTATAAAGTCTCAAGCCTTCCTAGGGTCTCAACGTCGTCCGATTTGACCAGGAACATCTTAGCTCCTGTGACATTGAGACTTTCATCCAGATTTTCCGGCCAGAGCGCATAATCTTTTCCAGGAAATCCAGCATTGATCCCCACCAGGCGGGTATCAACCCAATGTGGGAAAGGTACCACCCATGCCTGGTCCCTGGAACCGACCGTTGTAGCAAATTGTTGAATGACAGCACCCAGTTCGGAAGTATTCCAGGCACCAGCACGAAATTGTTCATCATATTGTGTGAATACCAGGTTGAAATTTTGAACCATTGACACGACCAGCAAGAAAATCACCACAGTCCAAGTACCGATCTTGCGCAGGATGTCTGTTTTCTTCGAAGATAGCGCATCGATAACCGCCTGAAAACCCATCGCAACAATCACAAATATGGGTATGATCGCTCCACCAGTGCGGTTGAGCGAAGGATTTTCCCCTGGAAACGCCAGGGAGAGGACCGATGGCAACATCAAAATTAGAATTGAAATCAGTAAAAACATGTCTTCCCAGGAACGCTTGCGCAAATACCGAACCGTCACCAGGACAATTCCAATTGCAAACAAGACTGCGGTGACGATATCCAATGCCGGGCGGTGTGGAATCGAGTGCACCCAGATCTCACCGTTATCCCAAAACGGCATCACCAACGCATCCCAGGTGTTGTCGATGAATACCTGCCAGGCTGATCCTTCGATAGGATGCTCAACCCCCGTCATGCGGGTCATTGCCCGATAAGAGAACATACCAGGATTGCTAATGAGATAGCGGAAGAGCGGCAGGAACACCAGGAACGAAGTTAACGTGACAATTCCCAACCCAAAGATGGATGTGATTTGCCGCTGTCGTGATTTGACATGGTGCAGCAGATAGACCAGGATGACGATCACCACCAGGATCGGAACAAAACGGAATGGACTGTAACCATGCAGTCCCAGCCCGAGGAAAATCCCGGAAAGGATAAAATCATTTCTGCGACCTGTCCGCAAGCCACGCACCAGATAATAGATCACCGGTCCAGCAAATAATGGATACAGGGCGAAACGCAAGGCGACCCTGGCGATCACATTGGGCCAGTAAGCGATGCCAGCAAACAGCATTGCCCATAGACCGACTTTTTTATTGGCGAGTTCCTTCCCCAGCAGGTAAATATAAGGAAGAGTGAACAAACCAGCCAGAGCAGTACCAATTTTTAAAGATAAGAACGAGATCCCTGTGCCGAAAATCTTACTGACTGCTGCCGTCAGGTAGAACTGAAAGGCTTCCCGACCCGTGTTGCGGGTGAAGAAAATACGAGTTTCGCCATTGAGAACATCCATGACATCATAAAGCTTTTCAGCATGGTCGCTGAACATCTCTGCGGGGACCTGGTCCAGGCGGTAAAAGCGGTAAAAAGCCGCCACGGAGAAAACCAGAATCAGCAACAACGTCCAGGTTGAGAACCGGATGCCGTTACTGCGGAAATCCGCCCAGCGTTCCCGCAACGACCGCCGCCAGTTGCGGTCTGGTTCACGTTCCCAGAAGACAATCAGAAACATGATCAGCGTGATCGCCCACAGGATGATATTCAATGCGGTGAATTGATTCCCACCAAAGGCGATGAACGAGATGAGCGCAAAAGGTATCAATACCCACAGCCAGCTTGCACGCACCTCCATGCCCATATGGTCAATTTGCCTCTCAGGTATGGACGGCAGTACCAGTTTTCCAGACTGGTTCAACCATACCAGCCAGGCAACTGCAAGCGAGTAAAAAATAATCCCGNNCGCCCTGGTGGTGCTAGCGAAATCTGTCCCAGCAGACCCAAACCGATGGGAACAAGAACGCGGGTACCTTGCCAAAAGGTGTTCAAAGTTGCCGATGGGGCTGCAGACCGCTGAACGATGTGCTCTCTGTCGACTTCATTCTTTGATACATTAAAAAGATCACCACCGTCTTTAGAGATATCACTCTCTTCGACATGGTTGTAGTGAAGATATTCCTGTTCCTGCGGGATCTCAATTTTTTCTCCACGCCAGAAGAACAGTTTTGATTTGACGAAATCCAGTACAGTAGGTTCTTGGTCAGTCATGTCAGAATCGTTCCTGTCGTAATCCAAGCCCTAATCATAACGCAGTTTGAGAATGCAATCAAATCGAAGAAACTTTATGAGCAATGTAAAATGAATACACCCCTTCTTCCTGTACAGGGTTTTCCGAATAGAACGGTTTCAGGTACCGATAAATCAATGATAAATTCCATCGGGTCGGCGAGATAATCCAACGACCGAAAATCATCTTTGTCACCCATGACGGCAGACCCAAATAATGCCCCCATTCCAAGACATGGAACGCTTCCGGTGAAAAATAGTGCCAACAGGTATCCAATTCAAATCCGTATCTATTCAAGCGCTGTTCCCACTTCTCAGGGTCATCGCAGGTATGGTGGCGGGAAATACGGTTGAAGAAACCGCGGTAGGCATCTCCCAGATTTGTTAACTCAAGGCGATCCAGCGCACTGCCAATAGAAAGTGTATCCAAGAATCGATGATTGGGCACACAGAATACAAAGGATGCACCGGGTTTTGATACCCGATTGACCTCAGCGATCACTGGATCTAGCTCTGGGATATGTTCCAACACCGAGTTGCTGACCACACTGTTGAAATATGCATCCGGGAAGGGTAATTCCGCCCCCTCGCTCCGCAGGAGGTACTTGTAAATATCTCGAGACTGAGCTTCTTTGAGCGGTCCCCACCAGGGATCCACACCAAAATCCAATTTGTTATCAAAGGCAATTGAGGCGAAGTGACCGTCCCCACACCCCAGGTCGAGAACCGGTGACGGCAGGTCGATATCCTGGTAAAAGCG
>JABAOG010000484.1_pt3 | contig 20302 bp, 18 predicted proteins | sample 7062131 | NCBI WGS metagenome assembly JABAOG01 (sample SAMN14538629, study PRJNA623070) | marine sediment metagenome | biome: marine biome [ENVO:00000428]; feature: marine pelagic biome [ENVO:01000023]; material: deep marine sediment [ENVO:00002113] | place: India: Arabian Sea | collected...
TTGCATGGTATACAACGGCAAAGAATAAAGCTAAGCCATTTAATTGCAGTAATCGTTTTGCCATAATGAAATAATCTCGTTGATACGGTTTCTAAATATGTCCAAGGGGTTAATCAACAGGGATCGAAGACAGATGGTATTTAAAGATATGGTTCTTTGAAGCTTCCACAGTATTAATATATTCTCTCATCGAATCCAGAACAGGTACATCGTCCCGATTGAACACTTCACCCTGGAGCAGCTGCATTATCTGTAAACGGTATTCTGGCGACTGAATAAAATGGGTGAATAATGGTATCAATTTATAATATAAGCGGATAAATTCATACCAGACCTTGACACCTGATAGTAGCTGCTCTTCATAATCTTTAAATGCTTCACGGCTGAAATCGTTGTTTATTAACGCCCTTGCAATATTCTCAGCTGCAAATTTAGCGCTGGTAAGAGCAATACTTACACCGGATGAGAAGATGGGGTCTACGAAACGAGCCGAATCACCGATCAATAAAAATCCATCTCCTGCAAACTGCCGCATGCTATAGCTGTAATCTCCTTCTCGTTTGAATTCATTAATGCGTTGAGCAGAGAGCATGGCTTTCGCCAGATCAGGATTAAAGTTGACATGCTGCATGAAGTAATCTTCGACGTTAGCCTTTGAACGGATAAAAAATGCTTTATTAGTAACAACACCTATAGATGTGATTGATTCCGATATTGGGATTTGCCAGACCCAACCTTGTTCGACGGGCAGGAAATAGATATGTATATTGTCAGCTGTTAATTTGGGGCTGCGATCTACCCCCTCGAACCAGGCATGAACGGCATACTGATTAAAAATCGGATCCTTTTCTTTGATTTTAAGCTGGCGACCTAATAATGTGTTTCTTCCAGTAGCGTCGACAACAATTTTACATGGGATGGAAACGTTTTTACCATTGATGCTAATTTGCACACCGGATGCTTTATTACCATCAAAAAGAACTTTTTTGACGTGTACACCCTGATAAATTTTAGACCCTAATTTTTCCGCATGTTTCAATAACAACAGGTCGAATTTGCTGCGGTTAACATGGTAGGTGTAGTCTTGCAATATACCTTCTTGTGGAAATTCCCGGAACCCATGCGAAATAGCATTACCTGTTGGTGCATGCCATGATGCTCCGTATTTGTGAACAAAACCTTCACCCTCCATAGTTTCCAGAAAACCAATTTCTCGAAATATTCGCGTGGTTGAAATTACAAGCGATTCCCCAACATGATCCCGCGGGAATATACTGCTTTCGAAAATCGTATTGCTGATACCGGCCATCGACAGGTAACAACCCAGTGCAGAACCCGCCGGACCTCCACCGATAATAATGACATCACTCATTTTATTACCTCACCGATATTATTTGATTTTTTTGGGGGTATTGCCTTGCTTATCGAATAATTCTACCGAATATAAATAATGAAGAATTGATCAGATTTACTCCTTTGGGAAACTTATACGTTTTCAAGTTTGCATTTAATCCAGCGGTATCGGAGATAGGTGCTTTCTGAATAAATGGTTTTCTGATACTTCTACGGATTTTATGTACTCCCTCATCGAATCGAGAACGGGAACTTCATCACGATCAAAGACTTCACCTTGCAGAAGTTGAAGGATCTGCAGGCGGTATTCCTCCGATTGGATGAAGTGGGTAAACAGGGGGATCAATTTGTAATAAAGTCGGATGAACTCATACCAGACTTTCGCGCCAGCCATCAGCTTTTTCTCGTACGGCAAAAACGTTTCTCGACTGAAGTTATCAATTTCGAATGCATGGATGATCTCTCTGGCGGCAAACTTTGCACTGTATACAGCGATGCTGACACCTGACGAGAAGATAGGATCAACAAAACGCGCCGCGTCACCAACCATCATAAAACCATCCCCTGCGATTTGTTTCATGCTGTAGCTGTAATCCCCTTCCATTTTAAAATCATTTATACGTTCAGCGGAAGAAATTGCATTGGAAAGATCAGGGTTTGAGTGAACATGTTCCATGAAGAACTCTTCAGTATTACCTTTGGATTTTTTAAAATCTTCTTTTTTGGTGACAACACCAACTGAGGTGATCTCTTCAGTTATCGGAATTTGCCACACCCAACCCTGTTCGATGGGCAAAAAGTAAATGTGGATATATTCAGCGGATGGACCTGTTCCTCTGTTCAGATCTTTAAACCAAGCGTGAACAGCAAATTGGTTAAATATCGGATCGTTTACCTTGAGATTCAATTGTCTTCCCAATATCGTACCGCGGCCGCTTGCATCAACGACCACTTTGCTGGGTAAATATAAATTCTTTCCACCTACTTCTATCTGAACACCTGTGGCTTTGTTGCCATCGAACATAACCTGCTTTACATGAACACCCTGATAAATTTTTGACCCCAATTTTTCCGCATGTTTTAAAAGCAATTGGTCAAACTTGCTACGGTTGACATGATATGTGTAGTCCTGGTTAATTCCTTCCTGAGGAAATTCACGGAACTCGATCTTGAATTCTTTCCCGGCAGGTGCATGCCATGATGCTCCATATTTGTGGACAAATCCTTCGGATTCCATAGTGTCTAAGAATCCAATTTCCTCGAAAACTCGGGTTGTTGAAGTAACCAGAGATTCGCCAACATGGTCGCGCGGGAAAATACTGCTCTCGATAATTGTGTTCGTGATCCCTGCCTTTGACAGATAGCTTCCCAGAGTCGAACCGGCGGGACCTCCACCAATAATTATTACATCACTCATTTTTTCACCTCATATTATTATGCTCTGATAGCATTTATTAACCGAATATATATTGATAAAAACCTCTGATTGGTGATTTCTTTACAACATACATCATCAGGAGGGGAATACCGAGGCCGAGAACTATCATAATCAATAAGATGATACCCTGATGGCTTAACAACCATGGTGATAATACATATATCCCACGCGCAGCATATTCCATTACTGGAGAATGAATGAGATATATTCCAAAAGACTTGCTACCTAAATTATTAATTTGCCTGGCAAATGGCATCTCGGATACTTCATCAAATGCTAAAAACGAGAAGACCACAGCTAATGTATATATACTGTCTAATAATGTTTCCCGATGGGGAAGCCACATCTGATCGGTCAGTCGCAAATACAATTCCCATTCAATGATGCCTATTGGTACCAATAGAATTCCAACGACCAAGAAATACCACTTATACCGCACCAGCCAGATTTTGAAAGTTTTCAGGTGATAACTTACGACAACCCCGGATGTAAACCAGAACAATCTGGATAGGAAAAACCATTTTGGAATTAATTCTGAGATAGACCTCAACATCGGATCTTCCATGCCTAAAATCGCTGGATAACTGAATAACTGGACGATCAATTGAATGGCGCCGGTAGTGATGATGAGAACCTTCCAGTTCTTCTTTGCCAAGTATATGATCAATGGCGATAGGAGAAAAAACTGTATCAATAGTGGAACATAATAATATGCTGGATTAATCGAACCGAAAAACAATCCTTCCAAGAAGTCGATCAGGCTGATCGTTCCACCTTCAAGATACACTAACCCGGTCAGTAATAAGGTCCACAATGCATAAGGCACCAGGATTTTCTTAATCCTTGCTTTCACTGTTTTCCAACCGATGGTTTTTTGATCTCGGCCTGTGGCAAACGCAACAAAAAAACCGGAAACAAAAAGAAATGCTGGTATTACGAATACCACTAATTGTTCAATTGTCCTTAATACATAATAGGTTAGGCTGCCTACTTGATCGAAATTTGGTGAGGCAACTGGTAAATAACGATGCGTCCATGAAAACATGGCAACAAATCCCCACCCTGCCCCATGGAAAAGAATCACACCCAGGATGCTGATACCATTGAGTAACAAAAATTTTCTTACCATCGGGCGTTCTGAAGTTCCAAATTTCTACAAATTTAATCGATGCGAATATTCAGCAAACCAAGAATGAGTTGAACTTGCTACCGAATCAACAACTTTTTCTCAGTCGTGCATAAGATCTGCGCTATTCACGAATAACTCAGATACAATGAATGGGACTCAGCTTGATTTATTTTCTTTTAGATAATTCGTCAGTGCTTCTACACTGACGAAATTCTCGAATACCACATCCTCATCTGGGACCTGGTACCCGAATCTTTCCTCGATGAAAGCAACCATCTGGAGTATTCCCAGAGAGTCCAGTATGCCGGCGCTGAGAAGATCAGCATCAGGGCTTAGCTCCATTTTGCGACCTTTTAGCAGGTCTTCCTTAATATAATCCATCAAAATCATTTGTGTGTCCATCATGTGCCTCCAAAAATATATTGTTGGTTTGATATGTTATCAAACTCATTGATAATGATTTAATCTGTAATCGCAGTTCGAGATTCAGCCTGTGCTTGAAGTTCCCGCCTGTTAATTTTTCCGGTCGATGTCCTTGGGAAGTTGATCATCACTNNACCACCGCCGCTTCTATCAAATTACTTCCCTGACCGTCCGGGATCGGGTAGACGGCCGCCTCTCCAACATGTGGATAAGATAATAAAGCCACTTCGATCTCATCCAGTTCAACCCGGTAACCGCGTGTTTTGATCTGCCGGTCTTTTCTCCCCAAGTACCGGTAGTCTCCATTCTCATCTAATTGGACCAGATCTCCGGTTCGGTAGAAAGTATCCTCAAGAAAACCAAATGCCGGCCTGCAGTAAAAACCGTTCTCTGTCTTCTCAGGCTGGTTCCAATAACCGCGCATCACAGTCCCACCACGGATCAGCAGTTCGCCGACCTCACCATCTGCCACGGGTTGGTCATCTGCATCAACAACCAATCCTTCAGCATTCTCGCATACTTTACCGATCGGGATCGTTTCATCTCCTTGAGGAAGTTTCTCTACATGATAGAACGTGCATACGTTCGTTTCTGTTGGCCCATAGAGATTGCTGAACTTGATTCCGGGTAGGGTGTTCATTAATTCTCGTAAATGTTTTGTTGGGAATACCTCACCAGCGAACAGGATCCAGCGTAAAGCGCTCAGGTCTCTATCGGATAATCCACCCCGCTGAAGTAATTGGATCAATGCGAATGGTACGGAATACCAGACGGAGATCCTCTTGGATTCCATCAAACGAGACATATTGGCAGGGAATTTCGTCAGAGCTTCCGGGATGATCACCGTTGTGGCTCCCGCATAAGCGCCAGCGAAGAAATCAAAGGTTGAAAGGTCAAAATGAAGCGGAGCATGATTGCTCAATCGGTCTTCAGGAACCAGGTCATAAGTCTTGACAGCCCATTCTGCAAAACTCAATCCACTGCGATGTGTGTGCATGATCCCTTTGGGTGTACCGGTTGATCCAGATGTGTACAAGATGTAAGCAAGGTCCATTTCGACAGTCCCGGCTTGAACAATTTCACCATTTACGGAACTGCGAACTTTGTCCCACGAAATGGTTGGTAAAGATACATCCTCATCCGGTTCGATACCAATGATATGCTCGATCACATCAGCTTCCGCCAGGATTTCATTGAGAGTGGATAACTTTTCAGGTTTGGTGATCAAATGGCGGATTCCGCAATCACGGGCAACAAAAGCAAGGCGGGAAGGGGGAGCAAACGGATCCAGTGGAACGTANNAAATGGATCCAGTGGAACGTAAGCCGCCCCAGCTTGCATGATTCCATACAATGAGACCGCAGATTCGAGACCCTTGTTCATATAGATACCAACACGATCTCCTCTGCTGACTCCACGTTCTATCAATATTCGAGCTACACTGTTAACCTGCCCCCATAATTCTTCATAAGTCAAACTCTTATCCATATACCGGACAGCTTCTTTGTCCGGGGTACGTTCCGCTCCGATTTCTATTGGTTGGGTGAGTAAATAAACCATAATAATTTTCTCCGTACTAACTTATAAACCCAATAATCGAGCGATGATATTCCTTTGAATATCCGAGGTGCCGGAATATAATGTGCCGCCAATGGCGTCCCTCAAATCTCTCTCAACTTCAAATTCGGTCATATACCCATATCCACCGTGGGTTTTGATGGCATCCAAACCAGACTGGACGAAGCTCTCGCTGATGTACAGTTTTGCCATGGCTGCTTCCATAACAGCGTTTTTACCGTTCTTCTTTAACCAGGCAACTTTATACAGGAGCATTCTGGCTGTCTCAAGGCGTAATTTCATGTCCACGATGCGGTTGGCAACGGACTGGAATTTCCCAATCGATTGTCCATATTGTTCCCGCTCCTGAGCGTACTGGATGCTGGTTTCCAACTGCCTTTCCATAGCGCCTATGTGGCTCGCCAGGATACTGCTCCGCTCCCATTCCATTGAATCGGCAAAGATATTCGCACCCGCACCTTCGGGTCCAAGGCGATTCTCATCGGGAAGAAAGCAATCCTGGAAGATCAGTTCGGACATTGGTGAGGTGCGCAACCCCATTTTTTCGATATGATTGCTGATCGTGAAACCAGTCGTACCTCGCTCAACGATAAAAGCAGTCACTCCCCACATCTTTCTGTCCGGGTTGACGGTGGCGAATACAACCGCCAGATCGGATACAGGACCGTTGGTGACGAACATCTTGGTGCCGTTGAGGACATATCCCCCATCGACCTTCTCAGCCCTGGTGCGCAGGCTGTATGCATCCGAACCCGAATCCGGTTCGGACATACCATGTGCTCCGATGATTTCACCATTTATTAAACTAGGCAGATATTTCTCTTTTTGCTCTTCTGTGCCAAAACTAAATATAGGCATCTGAACGCTCCACATTTGGGCGTTGATACCAAAGATCAAGCCGTTATCGCGACAGCCGTATCCTAACCCTTCCATGGTTAACATAGTGGTCATGATGTCGGCTTCAGCACCGCCGTATTTTTCAGGAAAGGGGAGTCCCTGGATGCCAAAATTGGCGCATTTTTTCCAGCCAGTCTGCGAGAAACCACCTTGCTTGTCGAGTTCAATTAAATCTTCTGCTAATTCCTTCTGAGCAAACTCAATTACCGCTTTTTTATATGCTAATTGTTCTTCTGTCCAGGAAAAATCCATTTGCTTGTTAATTCTCCTTCTCAGTTCACATGCCTATCAATGCGGACTTTATCGAACTGCTCTTCCAGCGTACTGATCGCGTTTTCCCACGTCCAATTCTGCCGAACATGATCGATGCCGTTGCGACCGAAATCTTCTGCCAGGTCAGGATTGGACAATAGGTGCTGCACTGCGTGTGCAAACTCCTCCGGATCTCGCTCGACAAGGTATCCAGTCTTACCATCCAATACCGTTTCCTGGACACCGCCATCACGAACAGCCACAACCGGTGTGCCACAGGCCATGGACTCAACCGGCACCAAACCGAATGGTTCTCGAATAGCTGCGTAGACAGTGATCCGTGCCTGGTTGTACAGCTGCAGCAGTCGCTCCTCATCCACGTTGCCTTCCAGTACCAGGTCGACCCCACATGATTGTGCCAGTTCTTCCAGGTAGACTTTTTCTGGCGGGTTTTGGAAGTTGCTGGCGATAACCAGGGCAGGACGTGATTCCTCGGGGATCAGCGATAGCGCTTCGATCAGGAAATCAAAACCTTTTAATGGCGTCATTGAACCCACAGAGAGGACAAAATGACCTTTCTCTTCTTGGGTTGGAATAAACCACTCGTTATCGATTCCAAGATAACAAACAACAGGGTCGCGGTTGTAAATCTTATTAATGGAGTGCTGCACAAATTGTGAATTCACCAGCACTTCATTCGCTGAAAGAAGGTTGCTTCGATCTGTCCGCTTCAGTACAGAATGATATGAGGTGATCAGCGGGTCGATACGGTCTACTGCCTTTCGGATCGTAGAATCAGATTCGTCGTACGGACGGCCTGGATGCTCTTCATACAGGCGGCGCAGGGGTTCCTGGCAGAAATATATTGTTGGCAGTCCGTTGAGATATCTCAAGAGTGATGGGCTGGTTTCGTACTGGCAGGGATTGACGTAGCAGACATCATAATCCTTTGCATTGATATCTCTGGCAATCCTCCTATTGATCCGGCGCAGCCGCAGGAGGTCTACTAAACGGATTGCCTGGTTCAGACGTCCAAAAGGCGATTTCAAGAGCGGCAGAGGTGTGAAGTTATAGATATGGTGGTTATCGACATAAGCGCGCAGATCTGCGAATTGATGGTTCGCGCTGGAGAGTGTGTAGACATCAATTTCGTGTTTCGGAGAAAGCCTGTGCACTTCTTCGTACAAGGCTCTTTTCGCGCCACCGGATAACAGGTTGTGATAAATTGCAATCTTCATCTTCATTTACCTTGGAAAAATTTCCATTTCCAGGTCGGTTTATTCTGCTTCATCATGTGCCCATGATTGCTCACATAGGCGTTATTTCAACGGATAAGCCAGTTGATTTTGCGGACTTTACGGTTAAATCAACTGGTATCTGAATAATTGTATTTTGTTGAATGAACTCGAGAGCTAAATTTCCCTCACTAATCCATTGCCGGATTTTCGACTATTTTAGCCATTTCAGGCTCCAATCAACTGCTTTTCGAAATAAGCAAGCGCTGGTTGTGTATAGATGTCTTTGTACCAGGCATTCTCTAAGTCGTCCTGAATATGATGTTCGTTGACCAGTATGCCAAACTCGTAGCGCCGGATGATAGGATGCAGGTAGGGTGCTTCAGCTCCTTTTTCTGGATCCGGGTCGCGTTCCACACTGAAGGGATCATCTGTGAAGTGTCCATACTCCAGGCTGACCGTGTAATAGTGATCGTTTTTACTGAAATGACTGTCTGGCACGTAGTCCATGCGGATATCATTGTAATAATGTACCAGCTTGTTCTCACCAGAAACAACAAACACATCACACAGGAAACCAGGTTGTAAGAACATACCTGGCGCTGTCGTAGTCCGGTCGATGACTTTTTCCATCACGTATTGAGGAGTTGCTTCGAAGGTATCCGAAGGCCATGGGGTGCCGTGATATTTGTATTCGAGTATATTGAAGAGTGACTCGATATTGTGACGGAAACCATGGATAAAACCGGACATCGTCTTGTGAAAGTCACAGGCGGCCATCAGAGTACCAGCAATGTACATATTAGAAATATTTGTGGATTCCCATTCTGGTGTTTGTGCTGGCAGTTTGCCTTCATAAACCAATTCCGGTTGGCAGGATTTATCATAGATCGAATTATCAAATTTGAATCCGGTGCAGAAGATGACCCGATCGTAGGGAACGACGGCAGTTTGCCCTTTGGCATGCGTATACGCAATGTGGACCTGGTACTGCCCATTTCGTTTTTCGATTTTTAGAATTTCACCATCAATGACCGCGTTCTGGGATTTCAACTGATAGGTATCCAGGAAATTGTTGTTAACAGCTCGCAGGTTGCCAACATAGTGGGTTTGCCAGGCGAATTCAACCGACTCAGGACTGATGATATGAATGACGGCGGCAGTCTCGCTAATATGATCTGCAGTCTCAAAGCCGGAATTTCCTTTTCCGATAATCAGTACACGCTGGTTTATGTAATCCTCCGGGTCAATCGAATGTGTACCATAAGTATCACATAATTCCTTACCGGGAATATCGGGGACCATCTCATGGGGTACCCCTGTTGCTATGATCAATCGTTTCCCTGTGTAAGTATTTCCATCAGAATCAGTGAGTATAAAGATTCCATCTTCCTTGGCAACTTTGCTGATCGAAGTTTGGTATTTGATATTGAGACTGTATTCTTTTGCAAAATGGCTTAGATAGCGGGGCAGCATTTCTGCTGGAGGAAAGTAGCTTTTGCTGTAATTTTTAAATAATAAATCATCGCTGTCTGAGATCAATGAATTCCAGTCCCAGCGTAAATTCCTTTCCGGATGGTCTGTGCCGGTGTAAACTTTGTTGATGGAAATTAATTTGCGGTGACGCGGATACTCCAGGAAGAAGTTGCCAGGAGTTTTACCTCTTTCCAAAATCAGGTAATCTCTATTGTTCTTTTCGAAAAAATAACCGAGTTGTAATCCGGCGGGTCCTGCCCCAAGGACCAAATAATCATGTTGTGTCTTCATCTTGCGAATTCCTCCAAAAGTCGATTAAAATAACCGCGTAAAATATAGACAATTAAGGTGCAGTTAGTAATAATCCGGTCGATTATATCACTAACGAATTGGTATGTGAGATGAATTTAAGTGACCGAATGAGTTTCAAAAAGTACTACTAATTTCTCTACGATCTCACCCTATTTATTAGATAAAACTCACCTAATTTAGCAACATTCAAGCTAATCATACAGCCAAATTCGGCGCTAAACATTGTATTTGTTATACAGTTTCGTGATGAAATGGATTTATTGAACCGATCGCTGATCATAATCCCAGGCTGGAATTTCTAACCGGATGCCAGGTCGTGAAATGGATGCTGATTGCGGGAAGCATTCCCGGAAATCATACGCCGCAGGTGCAGAAATTGTTGGCACAGCCACGGGCTGATCTTGTACAAGTTCCTGAGAAGGCTGTTTTTTCGATCACTCGGATTGAGTTCGCTGGCTTCTTGCAACCAGCCTTGAATGGCATTGTGATGTTGTCCATCGACTATGGCTTCACTGGCCATCAGGCGGTACAGGCGCGCTCGTTCAGATTCAGGCAGTTGAGTAAATTCATCCCAACGGGCAATCTCATTTTGACGATCCGGGTAACCGGTCAGCAGGTGGACCAGCAAATCATAGAAAACGAAGATGCGAGTATCCAGGGAACATTCTGAGAAACTGGATGTTTTGATGGCTTTCTCCCGGCACAAAGCCAGGTACTGTGCTCGCTTTTTAAGTCCCACACTGACGGAAATATTCGTCTGGTGGACCCGGTACAGGCAGGTTTTTTCATCCACATAACCAAAAGTTGTATCCTCTGCGTACTGAATAAAGAAGTCCCAGTCCGGTCCGATCACAATGCGGGGGTCGTATCGCAGGCTGCGGCGGGTTATCGGTTCTCTACGGAGGACCACACACGATGGGGGACCAAATACATCGGAAGCCCGCACCAACTCTTCGAAGAGATTACCCTTGAATGGGCCGCGCCGCCGGCTGGATAAGGACTTGATATGCTCACTTTTCTCGTTGATGTGAATGCCGTCCGTGTATACGCCGTCCTGATCCGGGTGCTGCTCCAAATAGGCGGTTGTCAGTTCCAGGTGCCGGGGCAGGTAGGCGTCATCAGCGTCCAGGTAAGCGACGAGTGAGCCGTTCATGTTTTCCAGTGCTGTGTTGCGGGCTACAGATTCTCCGCCATTCTCCTGGTGGATGACCTTGATCCGAGTGTCGGTATAACCTGCCAGGATATTCGCGGTGCGGTCTGTGGAGCCATCATTGACCACAATCAGCTCCCAATTCGCATAGGTCTGGTCCAGGACGCTGTCGATAGCCTGTTCGATGTACACCTCGGCATTGTAAGCCGGCATCATGATGCTGACAAGTTCAGCTGGCATACCAAACCTGCGTTATGATCTGCTCGATACGCCGGGTTGTGTGTTCCCAGGTATGCTGGCTCTGCGCTTCCAGGCGGGCAGCCCTGCCTATCTGGCGGCGCAGCTCGCAATCTTCCACCAGTATCTCAATAGCTTTGGCTAAGGCTTCTGCGTCACATGGGGGGACAATCCAACCGGTGACACTGTGCTCCAATGTGGGCGGCATTCCATTTTCACCGGAAGCGATCGTAGCCAAACCGGCAGCCTTGTAATCGAATACCTTTAATCCGGAGAATTCAAGCCAGTTGCAATAAGGAGAGACGCCGATATCCGCATCTGCCAAGATAGGAGCAAATTCATCGGGTGAAAGGTATCCGGTGAAAGTCACCATGTCATCCAGTTGAAGTTCATCGACCAGAGATTCAGCCTCGGCTTTGCCTTCACCTGAGCCGATCAAGATCGTTCGAACAGATAATTTGCGGTCCATGATCTTCCTCAATGCCTGCAGCAGGATGGGAACCCCGTGCCAGGGTAAAAATCCACCGACATAAACGAGGGTAATAGTTTTATCTGCATCTGCAAGTTCTCGAAAAGATTTTAATTGTTCCTTGGACAGCAGGTCGACAACATTGGTGCCGTTTTCAATCACGGTAACTTTATCTTCAGGCATCCCCCAGCGTTTGAGGTAGCATCTCCGCCATCCTTCACCTGATGAAATGGTATGAACAGCTGTCCGGGCGGCGGTTTTCATAAGCTTCAGGGATAGGCTCCTCTGCAATCCTTTTGGGGCGATCTTCTTAGCTTCCAGGTCGGTCAGGTGGTCGCCATTATCCTCCAGTATGAGGGGGATGGACAGCCTGCGGGAAGCAATCGCCGATCCATAACCCAGCCAGGTGAAGCGTTCGTAGAACAGGTCGACATCGTGTAATTCTTTCCTGCAGGCGGCCGCAAACCGCAGGTTATCGAATACAGCCAAGTAGGGTAGGCGCAGGTCGTGCTGAAGTCGGCGCACAATTCGCTCGAACCATCGAAACGGTCCCCTTTCGAGCCAACCGGTAGTGACGGGAACGTAATTCTGCAGGTCTGCCGTATTCCACAAGTGACCATCAAGGCGGAGCAAAACCTGGACGCTGTGACCTTGTCTCTCAAGTTCCCGGATAACTTCCCGGATATGATTGGCGGGACCGTCAAAAGGCGGGTGGATGATGTCCACGCCCTGCTGCATCAGATAGGCGATTTTCATAACAGATTGAGGTCTTTACCGGTGGTTTGCCCCGGCTTTTTCGATGAGCTCCCGAATCTGGACGCGGGTTTTCGTGACATCGAAATTCGCAGCGACGATTGTACGCATCGCTTCCTTTTTAGAGCGTTTCTCTGACTCAGACAGCTGGCAGAAACTGCGGATGCGTTCGACAAGCTGGCGTTCGGTGTAATAAAGGTTTTCTTCAGGCAGCAGCTCATCAGCCCCATCCCAGTGATGGGAGAGGCAGTAACAGCCGGACGCCATGGCTTCCATGGGAGAAACCTGCAGTCCTTCTGAATACCCGTTCGAGATGAAGATATCGATCTTGTGATACCAGTCTTCCGGGTTATCGATGTGACCATAAAAAGTGACTTTATCCTGCAGGTTCAGGTTGGCGACCAGCACTTTTAGTGCCTGTTCGTACTCTCCCAGATCCTGGACCTCACCTCCGCCGATATGCAGATGCAGGTTGTCTTCTTCTTGTGTCAGTTCGTAGAACGCCAGAATTAATTCATACACTCGTTTGCGCGGCCTCAGATGACACAGGATGCCGATATCGCCTGAAAACGGCTTGATCTTTTGTTCGAAACGATCGAGTGAGACAGCCTCGGGAATGACAACAACCTTGGATGTATGCTGCGGAAATCGGGCATTGAATTCCCGTCGCTTGGCTTCGCTGACCAGGATGAGACTATCTACCGCATCCCAGTTGATTTGGTCAGCCCATCGGTACATCTCATAGCGGTGCAGCCGGGTGACAATACCGCAGGTTTTCCTGAGGTGCGTTGCTACTGCCAGCAGTTCGCTGGACCACTCGAAGAAGACCACATCATTGGCATCCATGAAAGCCTGCATGTCCCTGTGGAAGAGAGATCGGTTGACCCGTGCATTGAAAATGGGCAGATCGAATGGCCTGCGTTTGAACAAGCTTGTCTCGTGGTGATCCTTCAGGTCGTCGTAAATCTCGTGCAGGAAGTCCCAGGTTTCTTGAATTGCGATACCGATTTTCATTGTTGCGAATTGCTCCAGTGAGGTTGATTTTCTTTAATACAGATCAATCGATATAGTGGCGATGCCATAGCTCCAGGGAGAGTAATTGACCAAGCTTAATCGTATGGTCATCTCCTGCCATGTGACCGGAAACCAGGTTGCGGATATATTCTGGTTTGATGTAACCGCGGTTGAGGCTTGAATCACTCAGCAAGGTGCCCTCGACCCAGGGACGCAACACACCGCGGAACCAGTTGGCATAATCTTTATACGGTCTGCGGGTCGGCCAATCGATACCGCGCTGGTTGACGTGCCACTGCAGGAATTGTTTGGTCCGCAAGAGCAAGTCACGGGCACAGGAGATCATCGGCAGACCGGTATCCGAGACGGGAATTTTGGCTAGATCGGGATAGGATTGAGTGAATGCCAGTCGCATCAGGTGGCGACCGAAGTGATATCCCGGGGGAATCGTCAGAGAGAAGTCGACCAGATCGTTATCAGCGAACGGCAGTCGGACGACCGCCCGGCTGCGTGCCACCATGACACCATTCATCGTGTGGCGCGGGACGCGCTGTGTGAAGTCAAAGAACAATCGCTGGACAGCCAACTGATTGTGATCCGCGCGCTGCATTCCCTGTTGGTAAGTTTCGAAAACCGAACTGCCGACTGTCTGGTAGAAATCATCGGTAAAGGATGCCTTTTGTTCATCCCGATCGTAATAGTAGACACCTTGAAACTGGTGAACGCTCAGATGCACCGCCTCCGCGGTGTCAGCGTCGTAATCCGCCCAGAAGGGTCGCTGCAGGGCGAAGCCCATCATGGCATCACCGAGGAAGCCCTTGTACAGCACCTGGGCAAATTGGGTCTCTTCTTCCAGTGTGGCCAGGGCATGCATGTTGATGATATTGCCCATGCCATCCGTCAGGCGGACAGCCTCCTCCGCTTTGTGGAGCAGATAGTCTGGCTTGAGTTCGAAGAAATGATGCTGGCTGCTCATGTGGGAAGCGATTTCGCGGGCGATTCGGGCATCGTCGCACCCCGGGATACCCCATGTGAAGGTGTGGAGCTGATCGATGTCGTAATCTTCAGCCAGTAAAGCCATCAGAAACCGGGAATCCATGCCGCCGCTGAGCAGTAAACCAGCTGGCAGTTCACCTGGAGATTGGCGTCGGATTGCGTTTCTCAGATGAAAAACCAGCTCATCGACTAAATCTTCCTGCGTGCGGTGATTGTATAATTTTGGGTATTTAAGCTCCCAGTACGGGCGGATCTCCAGCTGGTTGTCAGAATAGGTCAGGATGGTGGCCTGAGGGAGAAGACGGACCTTCTTCAACAGGGTACGGGTATCCAGGACATGGTCGAATGTCAGGAATTGGGCAACAGCAAACGGATCGACCTCCCGGCTGAGTTGCGGATCTGCGAGCAGAGCCCGCACGCCAGATCCGAAGATCAGCCCGTAGTTGGTTTGCGCATAGTAAATTGGATGCAGCCCCAGCCTGTCGTTAATGAGCATCAACCTGCGGGTGCTCTGGTCCCAAATCGCCAGAGCGAAACTGCCGTTGATTCTGGCTGGGAATGCCTCTCCGTAAGCCTTGAACAACCGCAGCGCTAATTCCGGGTTGCTTGGCTTATCTATTGGGACACCTTTTGATTTCAACTGCCCGATCAGTTCCTGCCGGTTGAAGATTTCCCCTTCGAAGACGATGCCCATGTTCCGCCTGTCATCCCATACGGGCTGGCGTTCCGGATTGACAATCCCCAACGTGAGCCTGCCGAATGAGAAGCCGTCCCCGGTGTGCAGCTCCCGGCGGGACCGGTTTTCCGGTTCCAATACCGCTGCCATTTCCTGGAGCAAACCATTCTGATTGTTTTGTTGATTTTGTCGTGTGAATCCAAATATTCCGGGCATGGTTCAAACCTGAATTGTGATGATGTTGTTCATTCCGATGTCGGTTCCTCTAGACCAGGACTTCATCGAACATGGTGCTGTATTTTGTGTCGGCGTATTTCGAATGGAGTTCATCGAAGTTCAGGATTACCTCCCGCAGGTCGTCTTTGGTATGTTTTAGTGTCTTGCCCTGTACCGGCTTCGGTTCGACGCCCAGGAAGTAGAAAACTTTATTCAAAAAAAGTTTTTCATCTTGCAGCAGTTCTTCGTAGAATAAGGAGATTGTTGGCAGGTTCAAGCGGCGGACATAATTCTCCAGGCTTCGATCCCACTGTTCGCGTAATTCAATCAGGTGGGCGAACTCATCCAGGTCAACCATTAATGGAGGCCGGCGATCCGTCTCCTTGAGCAGGTTCCAACTGCCGGAGACATCGTGCAGCCTCTTGGCATTCATCGTCGATATGACCGCCTTGATGGTGTTTTTCCGCTGCAGTTGGATAATGCGGCAATTGTGTTTTTGCAGGATGTTTCGGAAACCATCAGGGTCAAGGATATCCACTTCCTTGGTTTTGAATCCGATAGCCCGGTTGGGTCCGAGAAATGGAGGGGTCAAGAATTTTTCCGTCCAGTCGAGCTGGGTTTCAGCCCCGCCTCCAGCATTCTTTATCGCATCTAACTTTTCCGTCACACACTGAACATCTGGATGGGAATTCAGTAAAGTTGTCAGATAAGTACTGCCTGCTCGTTCCACGAATAAGATCACGAATTGATTTACCTGAAATCGAAAGAAACGATTATTCATAACTGCTAACTCCTACAATTCATTATTGGAAAGTAACGATCGCAGAAGTATCGATAATACTCCACGATTGAGGATAATCCCTGGTTTGTAGCGTATGCCACATAGAATTAACTGACGGGCTGTCTTCAGATTGTTTTGATTGTAGGAACGAAATGCGAGATCCAAAGCTTTCTGTGCTAGATACGAGTTACGCCTAAGGCGAAGTTCTGAAAGACTGTCAGGTAAATGATTGTAAATGTTTTCCATGTAATGCAGAGGTTCGTCTGTTTTACCGAAATCTACCCAAGCAGAAATTTTTTTGGCGATTTGATCACCCTGGTTTGCTTTTAACTCGGGAGCTAATTGAACAGCTTCATTCAGGTAAGCGCTGGCTTTTTCATAAAAGCCTTCTCTATAAGCCTGCGGAGCAGCTCGCAAATAGGCACTGCTGTATGCCAAGTCTTTTTTATTCCGCCAACTATCCGGTAGTCCAGGGTCCTCGTATGTTTTCTCCAGTACAGAGAATGTGGCATTCGTCATCTGGGCGCCATCTCGGGTCATTTGTTCGCTGTGAAATCTATATAGAGAAACTGGTTCAGCAACCCATCCCATCTTGCAGCCTGCTTTGGCAAGTCGCAGCCACATGTCCCAATCTTCATAGGAACGTAAGCTTTCGTCGAAAAACCCAACTTTTTCTTGCCATTCCCGATCGAGAAGCACACTTCCCACATGAAAGGGATTATGCATTAGCTTATTGGTAAGCAGATCCAATTTATTGGGTAAAAAAAGGTCATCCGAATCGAGATAGGTTACATAAGTCCCAATAGCGTTTCGGATACCTGTATTTCGTGCGCCAGATAGTCCACGATTTTCTTGATAAATATACTTGATCCGCGGGTCAGAAAAACTCTTGGCTACTCGTTGGGTGTTATCGGTAGATCCATCATTGACAATGATGATCTCAAAATCTGGGTAGGTTTGATCAAGTACACTCTGAACGCATTCTCCCAAGTAATGCCCCTGATTATAAGCTGGGATGATTACACTCACGGTTGACATGATAAGGATTATATTCTAATGAAATCCAGGTTATTTTCCAGTTGCTTCCCACCCGGCGAGTTGGGCCATCATCACCCAGATTGCCTGCGACATTCTGTTGCTGCCCAGTGAGTTCAGGTGTCCTGCGAAGATTTCCTCAACGTACTCCTCGCAAATTGCGGTGAGATCTGTTGGGTTTTGGTTCTGATCGATGCCGGTACATGGTTCACCACCAGGTTTGTGTGATTCGATGCTGGCAATATCCATTAAGATCTTCCCGTTTTCGCGGGCGTATTGACGCAATTGCTCGTTGAATTCAAGGATGTGGGGATCGGTCTGCCTGGCTAAGGCGATTGTCCAGTAAATGAATTCGATATCTGGATGCCGGGCCTCTAATTGTTCCAGATCCCACATGCCGGGGAAATTATCATTAGGGTCTGTGTTCGTGAAGAAATGGTTGATAATACTATCATCTTCGACGTAACCGAAATTGAAACTGGCATAATCGTATGTTTCAGTTTCATGGAGATTATCGACACTTTCAACGAAATAATTGATTTTGTTGTTCCAGCCTGGATTGGCATTCGGGGTGGCGTGAAGTTCAAATTCCCAATTGCTGGAATCGTATTTTTGATCGTAAACGATTGTGTCCGCACTCAAGTCCCGGTCACAGGCATGGGGTCTGCGGTTTGGATCGGCACGATCTGGGAAGAAATTATATAAACAATCTAAGCCAAAGCGCATATTGACACCCACGGAAGCGTGACGATGGTACCAGGTAATCTCGCTGGCAGCCTGAATGTATTCATCAGGGATTTGGTCGAACAACTCAACAGATTGGTGATCAATTACCAGCGCATCGCCATTTTGGCTGATTGCGGTTGGTTGATCTGTTGGCAATGCTGTGGGTGAGTCGGTTGTTTTATTATCGAGTTCGATGGTGGTTTCAGGCGTTTGAGTTTGTGTCTGCGTTGAGGTAGAAGTCGTGGTGTCGCTTGGTACTTGGGTTGACGTAATGGTGCTCTCCGGTACTGCGGTTAACGTAGACATGGGGGTTGGAGTTGATAAACAGGCTGTCAATAATAAAGAGAGAGCACTTACAAACACAAATAATAGATGTTTCTTCATATAAAAGATATTCATTGAAAATTTTGCCAAAATTGTTTTCTTGATCAATTTGATTTAATGCGAACTTTTGCCAGTTCTTCTTTGGTGGGAATGTGGATGGAAAGATTTGGTGATTTAGAGCGATGCTGTTACTTTAGTCCTTCTGTCCGTAAATCTTTCCATCGGCAGCTTGTACAAGGACGTCCAACGTGCTCAGCTTTAACAGGTCTGCTTCTGTTTGTCCAAATTCTTGCGCCAGAAAATCAAAAAATATCACAACACTAGCTTGATTTTGAACCTGATCGCCGATCATTTTGAGTTGATTTATATAATCCTTGTTCTCTTGTTGATTGATGGTCGATATTGGTTTAGGGAGGGGCATCGCTGATCTGCCCGTCATGAAATACACTGCATGGGGAGAGTTTGAATATATCTCACTGGTGGGAGGTATATTGTCTATTTCAGCAACGATTTCAGATTGTTGCCAGGTCTGGTTTGAAAATCCCAATCCGATAACACTGTTCGGTAGAATCCAATTGAGACTCGAATAAAAATAGGCAATGGAGAATACAGCGGCAATGAAAACCGAAATATACCTGATATAGGTTTGGTCCCTGTAATTCTGAATGAACCAATCAATGAAATATAATGAAATCATCAATAATGAAACAAAAACTGGTGATAATATTCGATCATCCATCGGAATGTTGGCATCGAAGAATGAGATTGACGCAACCAAAAAAACACCATAGACCAGGATGAAAATAATTAATAGCTGGATGAGGTCTGGAATTTTGTTATTGTCCTGTCCGGATTTTCGATTTCTGGGGTTGATATGCAGAATTATGACCAGAGAAAAACCGAGCGCCAATACGAGCAGGAGAGTGATTTTGATCAGGCTGGAAGATGATGAGGGAATAAGGAACCAAGCTGAAACGGTTTGCATGGTTTGCAGTATGTGGGCTCTGCTCATAGGGTGGAAAATAAATTCCCGACTGGTTGCCGCTCCGGTCGTTAAGACATTTCGGATGACCCAAAAGAGCAGGGGAAGCGAACTAACAATACCAAAACCCACAGTTTGAGCAATCCTGATGATGAAGTTGCGGTTACTCAACAGCAAAATCGCTATAGCTCCTGCGCCGACGAACGCGATTCCCGCATATCGAGTTAAGGCTGTCAGTCCAATCAGAAGTGCCGATAAGAGCAAATAAATAAGTTTACTATTCATGAAATAAGTAGCGAGCATGTAAAATCCACTCAATCCAAGGATGATAAACAGAGGTTCTGTCCAGGCATGAGAATGGATCATGACCATTGGCAATGCGGCGAGTAATAACAAGGAACCAATGATTGGAACTGCAGGGGAAACCTTGGGTATTCTCTGCAGACTGAAGCCGATAGAAAAAATTAGTAATCCAAATATTAGTGCGTTCATCCACCTGGCAGAGATCAAAGGATCCAGACCCAATACCCCAAGAGTTCCTAAAACGATGGAGTAAAAAGGAGGTCTGTGGGTCATCGGTGAATCAATCACTTCGCCGAATGGAACTGTCAGCCCTTTTCCGTCAGCGAAGTTGTGCGCTGCACCGATATAAACGACCGCATCTGGGGATGTCCCAATCCCCTGCCGGGTGACAAAAAGTATGGATGCTGCTCCACATAGCGAAAGAAATATTATGATGATCAAGACTGATTTTTTTGTATGCAATATATTTTTAAACATCTGATTGTTGACTGCGGTCAATGATAACTTTTATATTTCTAAGGTTGATCTATTATTAAAATTATCGCGA